>Ga0233428_1002319_pt1 | contig 18366 bp, 19 predicted proteins | sample SI_118_April2016_4_FD_179890 | JGI IMG/M metagenome (GOLD analysis project Ga0233428, IMG submission 179890) | Seawater microbial communities from Saanich Inlet, British Columbia, Canada - SI_118_April2016_120_MG | ecosystem: Environmental > Aquatic > Marine > Inlet | place: Canada: British... | reverse complement strand
GTACAGGTGGTTTGTGAGCGATTGAAAGCAAAATGAGCAAGAGGTACGGGGGTGGACTAAAAAACATGTTTTTGCTGAAAAAGCCTGTCAAGGATTATTTTCCGTTAACACCCCTGAATAGTTACGCAAAGAGTTTATTGGTAAGCCGATTGACAAGCTGGAGTTGAGAAGGGTGCTGCAGAAATACCTTACCCCATCGAGGTCTCATGAACGCCCTGCAGAAGAAGTTAGTGAAGAGTTGATGGGGATATTTATTGAAAGCAGCGCCAACAACAGAATAAATCTGCAGACTGCGCTGAGTCAACAAAATTGGGAAGCAGTACATGATATTGCACACCGGGTAAAAGGCAGTGCTGCATCATTCAGTTATTCTGATCTGTCTAAAAAGGCGGGTGAACTGCAGGAGGCTATTGATGAAGAGCGTATGGATGAGGCGGTAGAGCTTGTAAATGAGTTGCTTACCGAGATGGGCAGAGTACTGCCTTAGTGAGAGCCCACTTCTACAGGAGTATTCTAGGTGGCTGTCCGAGAATAGAGAACCTACTGCAAATCCCATAAAGATCATAATCTGAGCTTATTGATCTCGTTAAATAGCGACACTATTCGCCTCAATCAATAAGCTCACCTTATAACCTTTCTGTGATTTTCGCTACGGCTTCTATTCTCGGACAGCCACCTAGCGATTATTTCCCCATATTCAGGGTGCGCATCAATAGCTGCTTGGTGGTGTTCATCACCTCAACACTGTTCTCATAAGAGCGGGAGGCAGACATCATATTGGCCATCTCCTCTACCGGATTTACATTGGTAGCAAAGATATACCCCTCTTTATCGGCCATTGGATGGTTGGGCTGGTATCGCTTATTAATGGGCGCATCGCTCACCGAGACCTCTTTCACCCGTACTCCGCCGGGCAGCTCCATCGGGTGGTTATCATGGCGAGTGAGAATCTCCTCAAATACCGGAGCTTTGGCCCGATAGGCCCCCTCTTCGGTGGTGGAGATCGACTCCGCATTGGCGAGGTTACTGGCCACTGTGTTGAGTCGTACATTCTGCGCATGAAGCGCAGAGGATGAGATATCAAAAACATCAAATAGTGGCATCCGTTATTCTCCGTTATTCGCCCTTAATGGCAGATTTCAGTGTATTCATCTTCCCGCCAATAAACTGGACAGTCGCCTGGTAACGTACCGCGTTATCCAGAAACTCCCCCTGCTCTACATGAGCTTCTACCGTATTACCATCCACAGCGGGTTGTGTGGGGATGCGGAACTGCACCCGGCCGGCACCATGATCTCCCACCGCAAAGTGCTGGTCATGGGTCTGATCCAGCCTCTCTCCACTAGCAAAATCGAGTGCCTTGCGAAAGTCGATATCCTTGGCCTTGAATCCCGGCGTATCTGCATTAGCCAGGTTAGCAGCAAGTAGCTCCGTTTTCTTGGTACGCACCTGCAGTGCCTGTGCACTAATACCGATATAGTTATCTAGAATTCCAGCCATCGTTCTCTCTGACAATTTTCTGTTAGTGGTTTACTCACAAGATATACTGAAGCAAATAGCATGCCACAAAAAATGCCAGAGCAGACTACTCTACTCTGGCATCCCCTTGTTCAGAGGCCCATAAGGAGTCCATTAGGAAGAACCCCTTAGGGGAATTTGTAGATGGTCTTCCCTCGCTCCTTCTGCTCACTCATCGCCTGTTGAATCTGCAGTAGTTTGCTCTGCTCACTTTTCAACTGTTTCTGACCCACAACCAGCTGCTGCAGATGTTTCTTCAGCTCCGGATAACGCCCCTGTGCGCTCTTCAACTGTTCATGCAGCGCCAGGATCTTCTGCTGGGTCTCATCAATTTTTCCCTCAACCGCACTAAAGTCAATCGTGACCTCTGCCACCTCTTTAGGAGCCTCCCCTTCCATCTCCTCAACCTCCTCTTCTGCCGGTTTCGACATCGAGGAGAACGCTGTCTGCAAGGAGTTCATCGACTCCATCGCCTCATCCATCTGCTGCTGCTGATCAAGTACTTGCCCCGCAATCACATTAACACTCTCACTGATGCCATCCACCGATTCAGTGACGATATCCAGTTGCTCCGGGACTAACTCCTTATCATCCATCACGATCAGCCCCAGAACTGCGCCCGATAACAGCAGGGTAACCCCGCCTACGATCATCCCCAGTGAGCTCGCCTTCTCCACCTTCGCCAGAGAGGGGCGCTCCTCTTTCATCGCCGTCGAGACCTCCTTGATCCCTTTGACCATCCGCTCACCGGCGGTAAGACGCTCCTCCAGCTCAGTAGTGATATTTTCCCCTTTCTCTACCGCCTGCTCAACCCGATCCGCCACAGAGGTCAACTGTGACAACAGCTTCTCCAGCTCCGCAGTGGGTAGTGCTGCTCCGGCTGCTGCTGCCGCTGCAGGCAGAGGGTCACCAACCGCTGGAGCTTCAGCCGCAGGAGGCTCCACTGGCGCCTCCTGCGGTGAATCGAAGGCATCCATTTCTGGTTCTGGCTCTGGTTCTGGTTCTGGCTCTGGTTCTGGCTCTGGCTCTGGCTCTGGCTCTACAGAGTCCGCCAACGCATCGAGATCGTCCAGATCCATCATCTCATCTACAGCATCCTCCTCGACCTCACCATCGGGGGTTCCCGCTGCTACGTCATCCAGAAGCGCATCAATATCGAGCTCCTCTTCTGCCTCTGTACCATTCTCTTCTTCTGCCATAATTTGCCTGCTTGTTTTTCAGTAAGTTGCTTCTATCGCATTATCGACACATATAAATAGAACTTTACATCGCTCTACTTTCGACCATACACTCAAACTTCTCTTTATTCTGTTTGAGAGTCATAAAATTGGCTCTACAACGACCTGCTAGCAATAATAGTACCAACTGCATTGAGTCAGATTACATTACAGCCCACACTCCCCAGCCAACTGCTCACCCAAAATGGTGCTGGAGCCTCGCTTGCCCGACTCAAAATTGGTGATCAGCTACACGCTACGGTAGTTAGCCAGCAGAATGGAAAGGCAGAGCTGCGCCTGCCGGAGGGTACGGTCAGCGCCAGAACCCAGGTTCCTCTTCAGACCGGTCAACAACTCAGACTGACGGTTGCACAGCTCCAGCCTCAGGTGACCCTCTCTCTCAGCAGACCCCCACTACCGACTGCGGATGCGATGAGCCAGAAACTGCTCCCCAGTCAACAACCACTCCAGCAGGCACTACAGAATCTGAGCCAGCTTCTGCAAGGGAGTACAGGCGGAAAAGTGGGACAGGAGGCCATTCAGCGTCTGCTCCTACAGCTCCCCACCCTGGTACAGCTCTTCGACCCTAAAGTCATTAAACAGCAGGTCATCAACTCCGCTACCTCGATGGAGAACCGGCTGCTCAACGGCCGATCTGCCCCGCCTGGTGGCGACCTGAAGATGCTGTTACTGCAGGCCAAGGTACAACTACTCCAGCAGCCGGATCATGCAAAAGCAGTTCGACAGATTGAGTCGATGATTGCACGTATTGCGCTGAACCAGCTAAAATCGATGCAAAGCCAGCCCCAGAACAGCAGCCAACCACAGGGGGACTCCCCCTCCAAAGAGCCACTGCAACGTAGCTGGAGTGTAGAGATCCCTTTCATGGTCGATGACCACCCCAATCAGGTCTCCCTCCGCTTCCGTCACCATCAGGAACCAGACCACCCCGAAAAAGAGCGCTGGCATATTGAGCTCAACCTGGAACCTCCCGAGCTGGGAACCATCGAGGCTCATGCCATTCACCATCAACAACAGTTAGATATCCATTTCTTGTCGGAGAAGGCAGAGACCGCCACCCTGATCAATGAGCAGATTGAACAACTGAGCGCTGCCCTCTCTATGGCGGGGATCTCCCCCGGCACACTCTTTAGTCGACAGAGGAGCGTCAATGATCTGCCTCAGAGGCCAGATACTCCGCTCTACTCCAGTGGCTTTTCCATTAAGGTATGAGTAGTTTCACTAAGCTCCTTCATAGCGATTCCGGGGCCGTTGATAGCCAGGGATGGCTATCGTCGAGCGCACAGGGGTGTTTTACAGCGTGCCCTGGAAACGTTATGAAGGAATTTTTGAGACACTTAATATAGAGGAGACAGTTGACCATGAAACAAGAGACCCTGGATCTGGCTGTGGCCCTTCGCTATGATGGTGAGGGGGCCCCTCGCGTCTCCGCTACTGGTAAGGGGTTGATTGCTGAACAGATTATTGCGCTGGCCAAAGAGCATGATATCCCACTCTATGAAGAGCCTGAGCTGGTACAACTGCTCTCCGCAGTAGAGCTCAACGAGGAGATTCCAGAGACCCTCTATATTGCGGTTGCCGAGATTATCGCTTTTGCTTATCAACTCTCTGGAAAAGAGTTCTAGAACCTGCCAATTTGTTGTCTATTTCAGCTGGCACATGGATTGCATCCAGAGGTTTGCCGGGGTTTTACCTGCTTCACATTGAAGTTGATCTACCCTAAAGAGAAGAGCGAAGTGACCGATAAACCACTAAGTTAATCCGTTAATTACACACTTTAAAGAAGTAGGATCATGGATAAATCAAAACAACAATCTGGCAGCAACTTCATTGAACTGTACTGGCCAGCACTACTGATCACGGTCATGTCGATCATCTCCGAGATTCTATTAGGTGCTGGTGCGATTCCGATTGCCCTCACTGCGATCTCTTCCATAGCATGGGGGGTGATGGCTCTGCTGAGCAGCCGCTCGAGGGGCAGCTCTGCTGAGGCACCTAAAGAGGTGGCTGCACCAGTGCCTGAGGTGGTCGCCCCCCCTGAGCCTGTGGTGATGGCTGCACCTCCACCCACTCCGGTCAACATTATCCCTCAACTTGGAGGGATCGCCACCGAGATCGGCGATTTTATGCGCCATGAATCCACCGCTATTCAGGATAAGAGCGTCACCATTCGGGACATCATCAAGGATGCCATCACCAACCTGAACAACAGCTTCAATAACCTGAATGACCACACTCAGAAAGAGCATGATGTTGTGATCTCACTGATTGATAGTCTGGCCAGTAGTGAACCGGGGGGGCATGCCAAATCTCTCAGTTTCCAGCAGCTCTCCAAGGAGACTACGCTGGTGATGGAGAAGCTGGTTTCACAACTCTCTGTTGTGGGTCAGCGGAGTACTGAGACGGTAAGCAAGATTGATGAGATGGTTGGCCAGATTGAGGCGATCTTCACCCTGCTGACCGATGTAAAGAGTATTGCGGATCAGACCAATCTATTGGCACTCAATGCCGCCATTGAGGCCGCCCGTGCCGGTGATGCAGGCCGTGGGTTCGCCGTTGTTGCGGACGAGGTGCGTAAGCTCTCGCTCCACTCCAACCAGCTCAATGAGCAGATTCGTGCCCAGGCCGAGCAGGCAAAGGTAACGGTCGATGATGTCCGCTCCATTGTCTCCAAGGTTGCAACAGAGGATGTCAATGAGGCGCTCACCTCGAAATCAACGGTAGATAATATGATGTATGATCTGGAGCAGATGAATATCGTCATCTCTGATCGACTGGGGCAGATCTCCGGGATGATCTCGCAGGTTGATGATAACGTCTCCCTTGCGGTTCGCTCACTACAGTTCGAAGATATCGTCTCCCAGATTCTCACCCAGGTGGATCAACAGACCAGTGGCCTGCAGCAGTTTGCCGACCAGCTTGACAATACGATCAACACACTACAGGGCAATGTATCCGATGGGGGGGAGTGCCAACTGCAGCTCGGCAATCTGCAAAGTGCGGTTTCGCAAGCAAGAAACCGGTTCCAGAGTAGCAGCGCCAACAAGACACAATCCTCCATGCAGGATGGCGATGTAGAGCTTTTCTGAGCCACCCAAACCACAGATACCCATCAACACTTAACAAGATAACTCATCATGGCTAAAGACGAAAAAAAAGAAGAGGACGAGGGTGAGGAGAGCTCTGGTGGAGGCGGTATGCTGCCTATCATCCTGGGCGGCCTCTCTGTACTGCTCAACATTGGAATCCTGGTCTACCTGATTCTCTTCCCCTCTGGTGGTGATGGTGCCATGGTTACGGAGATGGGCAACAGTGTACGGGAGCTGCATGCCGATATGGTTCCTGCAATGAGCAGTAAAATTGATGCTATAGCCACCGAACTACTCCCTGGCGACGAAGATGAAGATGGGGATGAGGGTGAGGATGAGGATGAAGATGAAGAAGAGGATGATGAAGAGGATGTGTCTGACGGCGATGATGACGACGAAGAGTACGAAGAGGATAGTGAACTCTCTGAGATCTCAATGATGCTGACGGATACCCAGCTGATACTGCGCCAGCTTGCTGAAAACCTCAACACCGATACCGCCTCTATCAAGCGCTCTGTACGAGGCGCCTCAACAGCGGGAAAACAGGTTAGAAACATGAGACAGGATCTGAAACGCATTGAGAAGAAACTGGATGAAATCCTGGGTACAGGTACAGGTACAGGTGCCAAAAAGAAGAAACGCATGGGATCACAATTCCCTGAGGGGGATCTTCAGGAAGGCAGTATCACCTTCCCATAACGCAAACACATCAATAGTAGAAAAAGACTAACTGTAAGGAGCAACAAAATGCAATTCAACCGTACCACACTTTTCCGTAAACCCTTTTCAACCATCCCTGCCCTCACCTCAGCCCTGTTTATGGCTTGGGGGGGGCTGGCAAACGCCAACCCGATCTCCGCTGAAGAGACGGGCCTCTCTGAGCCTGTTCGCATCTCTGCAATCGGCTATGGTGCAGAGAGTGCTTATGAGGGGTACACGGATGGCCAACGTATGTTGACCTCCATCCGTGCCTCCAAAATGGATGCCTACCGCGCACTCTCCGAGCAGATCTATGGGGTTCGGGTCAACGGCTCCACCACCGTCTCTTCCATGGTTGCCAAAAATGACCATTTTCGGGTCTATGTAGATGCCTATCTGCGAGGCGCAGAGATTGTCAGCATCAACCCCATCGGTAATGGTAACTATGAGACTGTCGTTGAGATGGTCATTGACAAGGACTTCTTTGATCTTGCCAACAGCTTCTGATCTACTGCTCATGTACAAGCAGCGGTTGCTCCTCCCTCCTCCCCTCATCCTGACCCTCCCCTATCCACGGGGAGGGGAGTTGTAGCGGAGATGAGATGGCAACCACAACCGGAACATCCCCCAAAGGGCTACTCAACGCCCTTGCCCTGTTTATCGGTACGGGTCTCTTTGGCCTCGCCACCCTCTTTACCCTGCTGATTCTCGATGTTCGCCATAACCAGCAACGGCTTATAACGCAGCTCTCATCACAAGGAGAGCCGCTCGCACCAATAACCCATTTACAACCTTCCGTTACTGCACCGCGCTCTTCATCTGAAAGAGAAGAGATTGAGCGGATCGGAAGACAACTGACCCAGATCCAGGCCACGCTGGAGGCACTGCCTCCCCCCCCTGCCGATCGGGCAGATCAGCTCGATGCGCTCCTCAACCAGCTCCATCAGCTCGACCAAAAAATTGACCCACTCAGCAGCCATCTGACTCAGCTCTCCGCTGCAGCAACCATCGCGAAGGCTCAATGGCAGAGTAAACTGGAGACACTCTCCCGTGCGCATGTTCATCAGCAGGCAGAGATGGTGGCGCTACATGAAACCGTCGACAAGATGGCTCGGCAACAGCAGAGTGAACCCGGTGAGAAACCGCTCATTCAGCAGATTACCCAAAAGGTCGCCCAAAAAGTCATTCAAGAGGTCACCCAGGAGGTTGGCCAACAGATCAAGAGGCTCTCTGATACGATCTCCCGTTCCGCTCTCTCGTCCTCACCTCCAGCAGAGTGGAGAGAGATCCGCAATCAACTGGAGCAGATAGAGAAGATAGTCACTACCGTTGAGAAGCGTCCCCTCCCCCCTCCCTCGCCCTCAACTGCTGCAATTCCTGCTGAGCAGCTCGACATCATCCAGAAAAAACTGGAGCAGCTTACCCGGGCAGAGAAAAGCAACAATCTCATCACGCCACAGGTACAATCCAACACCATAAAACCCTATAGCTACCAGGCTCGCTAGACGATTGATATGAAAATCCCCCCGTCGAAAATCACTTTCAGGGCACTGGCCATTACCACGGCCCTCTTCTGCAACAGTGCATCAGCCCTCTTCCTCACCTCTGAGGGGAAGGCACCCGTCCGCCACAATGATCTCTCAACCGCCCGTTACCTGGCCACACTGGATGCAATGAATCAGGCCAGCCTGGAGAATGGAGCACAGGTTACCTCAGAGACCATTATGAATAATTTTTCAGTCCGCTCAGACACTGTGCGTATTCGAACCCAGGGCAAGGTCGGAAAGATCCATATGCTGGATGAGTGGCAGGAGGAGGATATATACTACGTTCGTATCTCTGCCGAGGTGAGTGATAACCCACTCAACTGTGGCTCACCCACGGCACTGGTTCACAATAAGCGCCTGGGTGTCACTCAATTCACCAATCAGGTACCCTCCGAGAGTCAGGATCTGCGGGGGGTTGAACAGGGGTTAGCCCTGATGATGATCCGTCAGATCAATCAGACCCGGGCCCTGCGGGCCATTGATCTCAGTGAGTATGCCATCACCGATACCCACTATAGTGACCGTCAGGAACAGGTACAGCAGCTGGCACGGCAGAGTGGAGTTCAGTTTATTCTTGCCGGAGCACTGGCTCAGGCCAGCCGTGATGCCATTGGAGACCTGTCCGAGAGCGGGAATATGAAAAATTTCTCCAGTTTAATGGGGTTGGTTCAGGAGAAGGCTCAGAATCGCCATCTGGAGATCGAGACCATACTCTACGATGGTGAGAGTGGTGATACCATCGGTCAGTTCAGTGAGGGTATCAGCCTGTTAGGAGAGACCTATGTGGGACGCAACACCCGTGTCGGAAGCCACGCCTTCCTCTCTACCGAGACCGGAAGTGGTTTTCAGCAACTGGTCCGCACCCAGACCCGTACTCTGGCTGACCACCTCTCCTGCCAGCCGATGACCACCTCCATCAGCACGATTCAGGACCATCTCATCACCCTTCCCGTTGGGCGTAATGCAGGCATCCACTCTGGAGATCGACTGATTATTGTGGCGCGAGACAATCCGCTGAATATTCTAGGTACTCTACAGATGACTCAGGTATCCGAGACACGATCTGCCGGGATGACCGATATTGATGCCAAAACTCTGGGAATCCATACTACCGATCTTGTACGCTCCTGGTAGGCTACGCTTACTCCTGCTACTCAACACGACGCTGTAACTGCTCTACCTCTTGCTGCAGTTCGGTGACAAACCGCTGCAGCTGGATCAGGGAACCCGTGAGGCGGGCACCCAACCTCTCTTCTCCATTACAATAATCTCCCTCAGCTTTGAGCTCATTGAGCGACTGACTGAAGGCCTTTAACTGCGTCTGCCCCTGGCTCATTTTATTCCGGCTGGCATTTGCTGCACTCATCGCCTGACTGGAGATCTCTTTCCACGCATCTACCCGCCCCCGGATCTCTCCGGTAAAATCCTGACTTCGCTGCGCCAGGGTACGTACCTCATCAGCAACCACAGCAAACCCACGCCCCTGATCCCCCGCACGAGCCGCTTCAATTGCTGCATTCAGCGCCAGCAGGTTGGTCTGTTCGGCAATCTCTCCGATACCATCCAGCACCCCCCCCACCCCCTCACTATCCACCTCAAGCTGGTAGACCTGCTGGCTCGCCTTATCAATCTCGGATGAGGCATCGGTCACCATTAGGGAGAGTTGTTGCAGATTATTCATACAGACCGAGAGGTAATTGCTATGTTCCACTGCCCCCGACTGCTCTACTGTAGCGGGTTCTCCCCCCTGAGACAGGGCCAGCAACTCATCCACCACCACAGCCAGTGGTTGAATGTTCCCTGCCAGGCTCTGCAACGCACGGCCCATCTCCCCCGACTGCTGTTCCAGTTGGTTCAGCCGCTGTTGATCGACTGTTGGTTGAATCGGAGCGGCTGTTCTATGGATGACCGGTGGTGCGGAGCGCTCTAGCTCCAGCAGCTGTAGGCGGTCGGCCATTCGGCTCAGAAACTGAGCTAACGCTGTCTCACTCTCTGCGGCCAATTTCCGCAGGGGCTCCTCCTCTGCCTCAATAGCCATCAGTCTCACCAATAACTGCGCGTAACGCTCATCCTCAACGCACTCTGTTACCGCCTGCTCTGGCTGCCGGGATATCTCACCATAACGCTGTAGACGGAGGGCGAGATATCCGATTGCAGCCAATAATGTGGCCGTTAACAGAACGACCAAACTGATAATTTGCTGATCATCCAGACTCTCAATCACAACAACCCCCTCTGTTATATATAGTCGTCTATATGTAGTAGTCGACCAGACCAATTCGGTCAATGGCCATGGTGGAGGCCGACATCACCGCCTCTTCCTGATCCACTCCAAACGGATCACTCTGACCATTTCCACCGCCTCTGCCCTGCTCACCATCATCAGACTCTGCTGACTGCTGCTCACGCTGTCCCACATTGACATCCACCAGGGTAATCCCCTGCTGCTCCAACATTTCCCTGATCCTGTGCACTGAGGAGTCAAGAACATCACGCACGTTGGCATTTCCACTCTGGAAAACCAGATGTGCCTGATCACCGCTGATGGCCAGTTTCACCTCAAGCAACCCAAGATTTGGGGGATTCAGACGAATCTCGGCAGTCTGAATCTTTTTATTCGCCATCAACAGGATTCGGTCCCCCAGCTCGGTGGCCCACTGCCGCGACTGCGGAGGCACCGTCATCCCTTTCAGCTGAACCGCCCGCTCTGTTGAGGAGGGGTTGAGTGGATCCATTCCGGAGAGCAGACTTGATCCCCCCCCGGCCTCTGCACCCCCTGCTGCCGCCCGCTCAACCATGCCCGCCTCCAGACCACTTCCCGTAGTACGCTGCTCTTTGAGTGCATTCATGGCGAGCTGAAAGTTGGCCTCCTCCTTCATATAGATAGACTGATTCCCCCTCTGTAGCTCAGGGGGGATGGCTGAACCACGCCCCTTCCACTCCCTGGAGTTGAGCAGATCCACATCGATCTCAATATCATCAACAAGAGCCTCCTGCAGCTCTGCTTCGGTCTCACCGGCGCTCACTCGCTCCTGCTCTCCGGCAACAAACTGTGCGAGAGCTATTCCCCCTTGGGATTCTACCACCTGCTGCTGAGAGAGCTCTCCTATCAACCCCTCTCCCAGGCCGCTCTCATCTCCCTCTTCGCCCTCCGTGCTGAATAGTTCGGTCAGGAGATAAGCCTCTTCCACAGCATCACCTCCCTCCTCTTCTCCCTCTGCATGCTGCTCGCTATGCTCGCCCTCTGCCATCTCTTCCTGTTCAGTGGACTCTCCATCCTCCTGCTCCTCCCCTTCCCCATTATTGTCTCGACTCTCCGACGCCTGCTCCGTCGTTGAGCGGTCCTCTTTGCCGCCCTGCGGCAAATTATTCCGCTCCTGCTCATTCTGGGGAGGATCATTGCTCTCTATCTTCTCCTGTAACAGGTTGGAGAAGCTGTCATCGGCTGATTTCAGCCCGCCAGAGCGGTTATGGTCTGAATTCGATGATGAAAAATCAGTAGAGATTGATGAAGAGCCCGCTTTATTATTGTTCTGTGGGGCCAGTAAGGGGTTGTTATTGATAGATTCCATCCATTTTTCCTCGATACATGAGTGTTACTGGATAGAGAGAATGCAAGCGTTGTACCAAACCATGAGCCTGTCCGAGAATAGTAGTTAAGGAACCTCTGATCAAGTCATGTACGATTGCCTCACGCCTATAGCTCCCAATATCTTCGTTGAAAATCTTACCAATAGCGGGCTATCTTTCGATGACCGTGAATGCCACAGGGCATTCATAGCGTTATTGGCTGCAATCTTCGCCTTGATCTTGAGCGCTATAAGCGCGATCCAATTCGCACAGACTTAATCAGAAGTTCCTTAATGAGGTCGAACCAGATCATCCATCTGCTTCTGCTCCTCCCTCTTCTGCGTCTGCTGTCGTAGTGCCCGACGCTGCTCACTCGCCTTGTTCAGTGCCCGACGACGCACCCGCTTCGCGATCCAGATCTTGCGTAAGCGGATCTCCTGCTCGCCTCTGGCATCAATCTGATTCCGCTGCCCCTGGATGGCCTGCTCCAGCTTCTGTAGAAAAGAGAAGCGGTTCTTGATCTGCTGAACAGAGAGCGTCACTCCGGGGAGGCGCACCTCCTGATGATACTCTTTGCGATACTCAATCAGCTCATCCAGCTTCTGCTCTTGCCCCTGGATCTCATCCCGGCACCTTGCCAGCTCAGCATAGGCCTTCTTCTCTGCATCTTCTGCAATACGAATAACGCTGTCTAACCGGCTGGCATCCGCTCGTTGAGCCATTTAACCTGGAATCCTCTGATTAAGCCTGTGTGAATTGAATCGCGCTGACGCAGCAGCCACTAAAAAAGTACATTTTTAGAGGTGCCCTGGCTAACTTCCATCCTGCTGATTTTGGAAGACCTGCACCAACTGGGTGATGCTGCCATTAATATCAGCGGCCTCTCCCCGGTTCTGATGCAGATACTGGTTCATCAGCGGATAGTATCGAATCGCCTCATCAATCCGAGGATCGCTGCCTCGCTGGTAGGCACCCACACTAATCAGATCCTCGTTCTGGGTATAGCGCCCATAGATCTGGCGAAAGTGTTGTGCCAACTGCTGGTGCTCCGGGCTGATAATGTCATTCATCACCCGGCTGACCGATGACTCTATATCAATGGCGGGATAACGACCACTAGCGGCAATATCGCGTGACAAGACAATGTGTCCATCAAGAATACCGCGTGCGGCATCGGAAATCGGCTCATCATGGTCTCCACCCTCAACCAGTACCGTATAAAATGCGGTGATGGAGCCCCCCTTTTCTCCACCCATACCGGCACGCTCGACCAGTTTGGGTAGTTTTGCAAAGACCGAGGGTGGATACCCCTTGGTGGCCGGTGGCTCACCAACGGAGAGACCAATCTCACGCTGTGCCATGGCGAAACGGGTCAGAGAGTCCATTAACATCAATACATCTTTTCCCTGGTCCCGGAAATATTCGGCGATGGTGTGGGTCAACATCGCACCATGCATCCGCATCAGGGGAGAGTCATCGGCCGGAGTCGCCACCACCACGGCCCGGCGCATCCCCTCTTCGCCCAAAATCTTCTGGATAAACTCCTGAACCTCACGTCCACGTTCACCAATCAGACCGACCACCACCACATCTGCGGCGGTCAACTGAGTCATCATCCCCAGCAACACACTCTTGCCCACTCCACTGCCGGCAAATAGCCCGATACGCTGCCCCTTTCCCACCGTAAGCAGTGAATTGATCGCTCGAATACCGACATCCAGTGGTTCATGAATGATGGCACGATTGAGTGGATTCACCCGCTTACCGTTGAGTGAACGGTACTCATAGGCATCAATAGCCCCCTTACCATCAATCGGGTTTCCCGCACCATCCACAACCCGACCCAACAGGGCATCACTCACCGGGATTTGAAACTGTTTACTACCGGGAACCACATGCGCCCCCTGCGTCACCCCATGAATCTCGCCCACAGGCATCAGGAAGAGGCTCTCATCTTTAAAACCGACCACTTCGGCCTCAGCGGTTGAGCCATCCTCCAGCTCAATCGTACAGCGTCCTCCAAGTGGGGCCTGACAGCCCACCGCCTCCAGGGTGAGCCCAACCATTCGCCGCAGCCGCCCCTTGATAATGGGTTCTCGCTCTACCGCGGCGCGCTGTTGCAATCGCTCCAGGGCACTGTGAACACGTCCTCCCTGTGGTGACGACTCCAAATTACGGCTCCTGCTGCGCCGACGAGGGTTCCGGGGCGATGGGCTCGCTACCCTCCTCACTCGCTGCAGAAACCTCCTCTACCTCTGCGACGGCCTCTTCTGGCGCGTGCATCTCTGCATCGCTCTCCTGCCCGTGCTCTTCTCCCTCTTCTGGGACTGCCTCTGGCTGCTCCCCATTCTCAGTCGGTTGATCAAGTTCCAGATCCAGGTCACCAAAGAGCTGTTTCACGGATTGCTGCAGGCGCTGCTCTACCGTCTCGTCCGCACTGAAGTGGGGAGAGTCGATACGACACCCTCCGCGACTCATCTGCTCATCACTTTCCAGTTTCCATTGGTAGCCATTGTCTACAAGCTTCTCTCCTGACTCAATCAATGCCCTGTCTTGCGGATGCAGAGAGATCCGCACCTCACGCTCGGTCATTGGAAGCTGCTGAAATAGGTTATTGACAATGCCAACAACATGTTCAGGTTTAATCGACAGTTCGCTCTTGATCACCTCACGGGCAATCTGTACCACCAGCGAGGCAATGGCCCGATCCACCGTCTCATCCAGCTGACTCTCCAGTGGATTCTGAAGCCCCTCCAGTAGAGGGATCAATGGCTCAAACAGGGCATCTGCCTGTTGACGAACCTCCTCCTGCTGCTGCTGTCCCACTGCTGTAGCAGCCTGTAGCCCCTCACTCTCACCCTTCTCCAGCCCCTGCTTATAGCCCTCTTCATAGCCCTTCTCATGCCCCTCTGCGTGACCTTTTTTGAGCCCTTCCTGATAGGCATCCTCATGCGCCTGCTGAAGTGCCTTCTCCTCTTTACTCAGCTCAGGCTCCTCCGATTGAAGCGCCATTTCAGCACGAATATTGGGAGGCTGCCAAGCTGTTGCGGAGGCAACCATCGACTCATCTGCATGGATCAGTGAGACCACATTTCTCTTTACACACTGCATCGCCGTCTCCCTGAAAATTCACTTACGGGCATCTCTAAAAATACACTTTTTGAAGCCATCCATTCTGGAACAGGGCGGCTAGACGTACTCCTCACCACCGGCACCTCCGAGCGCAATCGTGCCAGCCTCGGCCAGCTTCTTGGCAATCGCGATAATCTCTTTCTGAGCCTCCTCAACCTCACTCAGTTTCAGGGGTGGCATCACCTCCATATCTTCGACCATCATATCTGCTGCACGCTTCGACATATTACCAATAAACTTATCTTTCACATCATCATCTGCACCCTTGAGCGCAATCGCCAACTTGTCGGTTGGAATATCCTGCATCATCGCCTGGATACCTCGATCATCCACACCCACCAGATTTTCAAAGACAAACATCTTATCTTCAATCTCCTGACGCAGCTCTGGATCAATCTCTTCAATACCGGCCAAGATATCCTGATCTGCCCCGCCTTTAACATAGTTGAGGATATTCGCTGCCGAGGAGATACCTCCCACCTCATTGGAGGTGACACCACTGGATGAGGCCACCTTGTCAAAGACATTATTGAGCTCAATCAGTGCATCCGACTGCACCCCTTCCGCGGAGGCAAGACGAAGAATGACATCCGTCTGCAGACGTGGAGCAAATCCGGAGATCACCTCTGCGGCATGCTCGTCCTCAAGAAAATTGAGAACCACCGCAATCACCTGCGGATGCTCATTACGAATCATCTCGGTCACAGAATTCGCATCCATCCACTTCAGTGACTCCAGCCCCTTCGCTGTCGCACCCAGACTCATCCGGTTCAGCAGGCTATCTGCCTTTTCAGCACCCAGGGTTTTGGCCATTACCTCACGAATATAGGAGTCAGAATTGATCCCCATTGCGGTCACACCCTGGGTCTCCTGAATAAAGAAACCCAGTACCCCTCTCAACTCCTCGGTGGTCACATTTTCCAGGGTGGACATCGCAAGGCCGAGCTCCTGCACCTCCTGGGGATCCATATTCTTGAGGATATTTGCGGCATTATCCTCGCCCAGTGCCATCAATAACACGGCGGTTCGCTGAACACCATTAAAACGGGAGATATCCGGCTCACTCACTGCTCTATCTCCTCCGCTCCCTCAGCCGACCAGTTTTTCATTACCTGTGTAGCCAACTCATTATTATTGGCTACAATCTCCTGTGCAGCCCGCAGTCGCTCTTCATACCCCGGTGGCATTGAGCCATCGAGAATCTCATCACGTTCACGCTCTTCCAGCTCTGCCTTCGCCTCATCACTCAACTCCTCCTCTTCCGCCTCCCCTTCACCCTCCACTTCTTCACCCGCTACGGTGTCAGCCTCAGCCGGTCCGACTACGGTTCTCACCATCGGCCTCAGGACAAAGAAAATCAGTGAAAGTACTACAATGGCTGCAAATAACTGCTTGGTCAAAGGGATAAACCAGGGCTGCTCCCAGATCTGCAGATCGGGCAGTGGCTCAACCTCCGTCAGACGGAATGGCGCACTACTCACCGTCAGGGTATCACCACGCGACTCATCGAAACCGATCGAATCTTTCACCAGCGAACGGATTTGCTCAATCTCTGCCTCGGTCAATGGACGACGGACGGGCGCTACGGTGGGGGCAGGGGTACCCTCTTCACCCTCTGCAGGCGCCGCATCATCTGCTGCCGGGGCGGTGGCTGCCACCTCCTCAAAAGGCTCATCCACCACAACGGCGATAGAGAGGCTCTGCAACACGCCCGGTGCCTTTTTACTGTGACGCAAGAGACGATCCATCTCATAGTTTCGGGTCTTGCGAGAGTTGTTATAGCCTTGTATGGATTCGCTGTTCTCTTCATCCAGTGCCTCTGCATTGTTGGTCAGGGCCCCCGGCACCCCTATTGCTCCCAATGCACCCGAGCGTTCGTCACTCAACTGCTCACTACGGATTGCACCTTTCTCCGGGGTGTAATCCTCCAGTGTCTCCTCAATCGAGGTAAAGTCTATCTTCGCAGAGACCTGCGCACGTACACGCTCCAACCCCATGATCGGACTAAGGATATTTTGGATACGTGCGACATAATTATCTTCGAGATTGCGGATAAAATCTAACTGATGGGTCGAGAGGGCGATCTCATTATCCTCTTGTGTTGTCAACAGTCGCCCCGCCTGATCAATTACAGTGACCTGACTCGACTCCAGATTAGGGATACTGGAGGCAACCATGTGGACAATAGCGGCCACCTGCCCCTTCTCCAGAACACGCCCGGCATAAAGATCTACCACGACTGAGGCACTGGGGGGGGTTCTTTTACGCACAAAAACAGACTGTTTGGGAAGTGCCAAATGGACACGTGCTGAACGCACACTACGGATAGAGGTGATCGACTGCGCCAACTCCCCTTCCAGTGCCCGGTTATAACGGGCCCGTTCACGAAACTGACTGATACCAAAACCATCATCTTTTTCCAACACATCAAACCCGGTAGCCGCTGTGCGGGGCAGCCCCTTTGAGGCCAGAAGCAGTCGAGCCCGATTTATCTCAGCGGATTCAACCTGAATCGCACCGGTGGCAACATTGAGTTTATAACGGATCTGGGCAGTGTCCAGTGTCGAGACCACCTCGGTAATCTCCTGTTGGTCAATCTGGGTAAAGAGAATTTCGTAGTCGGCCTCTTGTGACCAGAGTACGATCCAGAAGCCGATGGCAATACTTGCCGCTAAAGCGACCAGCATACTGACCTGCCGGGTAACCGGCATATCCGCTAATTTTGCAAGGAGTCCTTGGGGTTCTTCGGACGCTGTTTCAGGGTCCAGCGTTGCTACGTCTGCTTCAGCCATGAGGGTTCAGGATTAGATATAATAACAGGTAACATGCTGATTAAACCTGCATATTCATAATTTCCTGATAGGCCGTAATCAGTTTGTTACGCACCTGTGTTGCGGCCTGAAAGGAGACATCTGCTTTTTGCACAGCAACCATCACCTGACCCAGATCTGTGTTGGGATCGCCCTGCTCGAAAGCAGTTTTAAGCCCCCCGGCATCTTGCTGCAGGTCGTTCACTTTTCTTACAGAATCTTTCAGAAGTGCAGAAAAATCAGGCCCTTCTGAAGCTCCTGCCTCAGTCACCGGCGCAGTTGAAGCGGTGCCTTTCACCTCGCTGGAGAGGGTTCGCATCTGCGTCAACAGTCGATTCATCTCTAAATCATTCACGGCTCCACTCCATTAACTATTTGATTACACAAATTTCGATCCATCACACTTACTATTATCGTCCATTAATTGGCATTTGCCACCATATATATCTACTAATGCAGTTACCATGCCATCCGCCACAATCAGGCAGGAATCTCATACCCTGCCTCTTTCAGCCTCGCAATCTTATAACGCAGGGTTCGGGGACTGATACCCAGTTTATCAGAGACCTCCTGTCGCGTCGCCGAATTCGCCAACGCATCGAGGATCATCTGTGTCTCCTGCTCTTTCAGCTTCAGCCCACCCACTGCCGCAGAAGCGCCATCCAGTGAGGAGAGCGGAGGAGCGGAGGCGTGAGCTGGAGAGTCTGGGTAAATGGGTTCCGAAGGTGGCGTCTGCAGCGGTGGCTCTACCACGGGTGGGGGG
>Ga0233428_1002318_pt1 | contig 18373 bp, 20 predicted proteins | sample SI_118_April2016_4_FD_179890 | JGI IMG/M metagenome (GOLD analysis project Ga0233428, IMG submission 179890) | Seawater microbial communities from Saanich Inlet, British Columbia, Canada - SI_118_April2016_120_MG | ecosystem: Environmental > Aquatic > Marine > Inlet | place: Canada: British... | reverse complement strand
CGAACTAAGTATATGCGCCTTATTAGAATAATAAACAATAGTGCTGCACTGGCCAACGCATAAAGTATTAAATTCTTAAACATTGTAGACATTCTTACCTTATTAATGGATGCATAGAGCTATCTTGACTAAAACAGATGTGTTATATTATATTCACTAATCTAAATTTCTTTTAAGAAACATTGAAACTAGCATCATGATTTCTTATTGATAAGTCAATATATTTTATATATTTATAATCTTGATATTAGCTGAAGCCTTGTCTGTATTTCTTTCTATTCTTCTAGTTTCCTTTTTCCAATTATCCATCCTATCTAGTCTATTATAATAAACTGAATATGCAGTTTCCCTAACTAATAGACTACCTTTCACGTATTCACTGACAATATTAAAACCGGCCCACTGGTCACAAGAACTACAAAAACTAAATTTATGAAACTCTCCTTGCTCTTGCTCCCGCCTGAGAGTTGAAATATTTTTTCCATTCCAAATATTCTTAACCCCTTCTTTAAAAACATTACCAAGGTTGGTTTCTCTGTATCCGTCTAAACAGCATACTCTGTATGTTCCATCGTAATCAATAGCCATATTATCATACAACTCCCTACAAGGGTATCTTTGCTCAGTTTTATTTGATTTTCCAATCTCCTTTTTATCTGAATACACCTCATTAACCCTTATAGCATCTACGTATTGTAGCCAATATTCAATAAATTCATTCTTTTCTTTTGTATTTGCATCTTCTTCAGAAAAGTTTACAGTTATTCTGGGCTTATTACTATCACCTCTCTTTTCTAATAAACCCATAACTGATTTATGAATATCATTCAGCCTATCAGTGCCCCTAGTTTTTAGCAATGTTTCTTTTGTCATTGCGTCTATACTGATTGAAATTATATCTACATTATTAATAAGGAAATCCATCATATAATTATCTATCAATAAACCATTCGAACCTACATTAACTGGTATCTGTCTTTTTTTTGCTTCAAGTACAAAATTAATAAAGAGCCTTTTATTTACAAGGGGCTCAGACCAAAAACTTGGGGAAACCATAATATCTTTTCCTTTAATTTCATCAAAAATTCGAATTACATCATCAATATGCATTCTTCCAAGTGTTTTTTTAATCTTTTTTCCTCTTGGGTAATCATCACTATGAACAAGGCATTTAGGGCAAGATAAATTACATGACTTTTCATGTAATCCAAATAATATTTTTTTCGGATATGAGTTTTGCATAATTTAATTATGATTGAAATGCCAAATTATAGACTCAAAAAATGAACATATCACTTAGTAATACCATGCACATAGTGTTTGTCACTTTTCTCTATACAACCTCTAAAATAAGAAAATATTTTACTTAATTCAACTTCACCAACAGCCAAATCTTCTCTTGAATATTTCATACTTAATGAGGTTACGTGGTGGCTATAAACTAGATTAACCCCAATATCAGTTGAAAATATAGCATTAACTTTATTTTTTTTACCTAAATAATTTAGTAATTTAGTGGCAAAATCACTATAGCTTATATCTTTCTCCCCAGACATGTGATAAATTCCTGAAAGTCTATTATTAACAATTTTTGAAATAGCAATTACTGAATCTTGAAATCTGATAGGTGAAAAAAATAAGTCTTTAAAAGCAGTTATTTCCTTACCGCTCCTAATATCTGAAATCCATTGATCAAACGGCTTGGTAGAGCAATCAATATTTTTTGTCATTCTAAATATTGAAAGTAAATGTTGCTTATTCAGGTCACTTGATATTTTAACAATCTCAGACTCGGTTTTGTATTTCATCGCTGCATATTCAAAACCGGGATTAGGGGTGTCTTTCTCATTTGGAACATTGTCTTGACTTTGAAACACTGTATTTGAAGACACAAAGCATGTAAAAATATCATTTTTCAATAACTTTTGAATCAATTTTGGTATAGAGATACAATTTATATTGTAAGCATAGTCATAATCATTGATGCAATAATCATATTTAGTCACTCCCCCCATGATAATAGCTTTATCAACTCCATTAGGGATCTCAAAATTATTAACAAATAACAAATCTAAGTAAATATAATTATCTTTTTTAGATCTGTCATGATCTCTGGTAGTTAAAACAGCCTCGCCCTTCTCTAGTTTAACAAACTTTTGAGCCAACTGACTATCCCCGCCTACAATCAATATAGACATTAATAATTCCTAATTTCAAATTTTGGATAAATCGTTATTATTGAACAGTGTTCAGTAATGCTCAATATTTTTCTTATTATTCTTTCTGTCTGAGCCCATCCTAACACTATATATGTCTGAGTACCAATGCTACCCATACACTCTATATGTTTATTTATATCTACAATAGGTATACTGCCAATTGGCATAAACTTACCTATTTTTAATGGGTCATTATCGATAATATAACTTATTCTCTCCCTAAGTCCAAGCAAGTCAATTGCAAGAGGCGATGACCTAGCTGCACCAAACCCGATTATCTTGGTTTTTCCAATTTTTCTATTAATTAATTTCTTAAAATTGTCAATGTTATTATGGAATTTTCTATTAAATTCTTGCATTCCTTCAACATCTGTTATTCCAGATAGTTTTTCATTTTCAACAATATCAATAATTTCATCTAGAGTGTTAACAACTCTTTCTTTACGGGCAACGCCAACAATAGCCCCGCCTTGTATATTGTCAACATGTTTAACACCAACTAAATTAAAACCAAACTCATTTAAAAATGGAGTTAAGCTGTATACAGAATGTACCGACAAGTGTTCATGTATTATTGTTCCAATAAGGTATTTTTCAACCACATCTTTCAAATAAGATACCTCAAACATAAAATAACCATTGTTTTTCAGCAGCAAGCCCACACCTTTCATTACAGACCTTAAATCATCCATATGTGCAAAAACGTTATTTGCAATAACCAAGTCCGGATAACCGTGACTATTAACAATGTCATTGGATAATTCTGGGGTGAAATAATCTAAGATAGTATCCACTCCATACGACCTTGCTACATTAACAGGCTCTAAAGATGGATCAATACCAAGCACCTTGCAATCAATCTTATCTCTAATATTCTCAAGAAACACTCCGTCATTTGACCCTATCTCTATAGCAAAATTAATATCACTCGTATAATTATCAAGGAAGTAATCAACTGATGAGTCAAAATGTTTTATAAGAAGTGGGTTACCTCTTGTCATAAAAGTATATTTAGATCCAAAAAGTGTGTCTGGATGTGGAATATTAACAACTTGAACATGGCCACATTTCTCACATTGATAAAGATCAATAGGTACAAGACTAGGGTCATTCTCATTAGAAGTTAACTTTAACTGCTCCCCTGGTGGTGTTAATGGCAAATCGAACACCTTAGATAATTTATTATGGAGACACAATCGACAGCTATCCCTTGTAGTCATATAATCATTCATATATATTCAATCCTTCCTTAGGCAAACTTATTTATAAATTCTTGGCTGTATTCTTTGGGAGACCAGTCTGGAAACATTGTATGTTTTTTATCAAATGGCCCTTGTGTAACCTCATGAAAAATGAAAAAATCACTTTGTATAACAAACATATGGTACTTCTCAATATTCATTCTATGGTAAAAAACTCTTCCACTATCATGACACCCAATACTAAGTTCTTCAAAGACACTGCCGTCGTCATTAAATATTATAATTTTTGCTAAACCCTCTAACACTGTAATTGATTCAACCTTATTAATATGCTTATGCGGCCTAACGTAACACTTATTAGTGTGTATTATTAACATTTCATGCAAAAAATCTTCTTTTGCTCTATGTGTGCACAAACGTATACGATCATTATTAGAAAGTATCATTTTTTGCTTTAGATCTTCAATATCTCTATTCGATATATTTATAATACTTTCATCAGTATAAAATACCTCAGTACTCTCTCTTATCAAGTTAATCATATCTCGTAATCTTCAATATAGTTATCAGTGTCAGGAAATATTGATAAAAAAACTCCCCCACTATTAATAAAATTATGATTATTATCAATAACTAAACTATGATTTTGTGGGTTCAGAGCTAATAGGCATATTTTAATACCCTTGCTTATCATTAGCTTTGAGTCTATGATTGGAATTTCTCCAATTGGCATATACATTCCTTTTTTATTTGTATTGTCATCAATCACATAATCAAACAATTCACCTAACTCCAAAATCGATATAAAGGCTACAGCAAGATGCCCACCACCAAATACTGCCATATCTCCATACTTGCTTGAAATACGCATTAACTTTTTGTAAATGTTTTCTCTTCTGTAATTTATTATATTGACGAATTTTTTTGCACGATTAATTTCATTTTGAACCAAATTATTTTCTAACAATTTTTTATAATTATTAGACTTTTTTACTATTGCAATAATTGAATTTTCAAGTGGGTAACTTATAGTGCTATAATATTCAACACTAAAGCCATATTTATGCAGAAAGTTTTTAAATGTAAATTTTGTAAAATAATATGTATGCTCTTCCCACACTATAGTGCAGTCACCCGCATCTAACGCCCTTTCACAATCAGGAATTTCCCAAACGATATAACCACTATCTTTAATAAATAATTTTATGAAATTAACAAAACTTACAATATCATAAGAATGCTCTAAAACGTGTCTAATAATAAAGACATCTGCTTTGCCATTTTTTTTTATAATATTGTTAGTTTTGCTACCTGTCAACGCATCTTGGTAGCTCTCCACACTTAAAAATGTATCTTCTAAATTTAAATCAGATTTAGGGTCAATTCTCCATGCTTTACCAAAACCTTTATTTATAATCCTATTTATCGTTGAATCGTCTTTAAAACTATATGCTCCAAATACAGAATCTCTATTTATCCCAGGTAGATTAATTATGGTATCAGTTAAATCATCAAGATGATCTTCAGGCTCAAAACATGTAATCCATCCATATTGTGGCCTTATCTCACTAATTGGAAATGGATTGCTTATGCATACTAACCCAGTATCCATACAAACATCCAGCTGTAAATTAAAACTGGGCACTTTATCATTTTTACTATATAAAAACCTATTAGATACAGGTTGTTTTCCAAAATCTACCAAGAGCTCTTTTTTACTGTGCATAATATAGTTAACAATTAAGAAAAATAAATAAACTCATAATCGCCAGTATAGCCAAAATATTTATACAACCATACCCACTCTTCTTTATCAAAGAAGGATTCTGCAGTTAGAGCCCAACATTGTAAATTAAAAAGCTCTTTCTCATTTTGATAACTCTCAAGCATCAGATATCCTTGTCTTCCAACCCTTTCCATTTCTGACAATGAAACTTTAAGCTCTGGAAGTCTAAGATTATGAAATGTTCCTAATGATATAACCAAATCAAATTCTTTATCTGTATATGGTAGTTTGCTTTCTGCCTTATATTTATAAATAAAAGGCTTTATTTCTTCTTTTGCATTCTCAAGCCCATAATCAGAACAATCTATTCCAACAACGTCCAAATCAGGAATAAGCGATTTCATTTCATACAATAAATAACCTTTGCCACAGCCAATATCTAACACCTTAGAGTTTGAAGTTAAATTGTATGTATTAATTAATTTCTCTGCAACTGGCCTCCATCTTCCTGGCATGAATTTATAACCACCGTATCCATAACGTCTATCACCATCCCAATAATCTTTGTCATATTGTTTAGCAATTTCCATACAGTAAACTTTGTCATCAACCATACGTGCTAAATAGTCACGCTTTGTAGATTTATGTAGTGGTGTTACAATATTTCTTAATTTACCCATTATACAAAATAACCATGTTCTTGATCAATTGACAAATATTCATGTAGTGCGAGATTTTTAGAGTGGCTAACGCAATGATGATTACACTTTACCGATGGATCAAAATTATTTAAAAATGTTTTATTTTCTTCTGAAAACCAAAATTCTCTAAACGTTCTTCCCTCGATAGAGCCAATTTTTCCAGTTTCTGTATATGCCTTATCTTGGCATGTATAAATATATTGATCGGCACCAATCACAGTCAAAAACTGTAAAAATGGGCATGTGCTGTAGTTCTTTTCAAACCTTTCTTCTAAATCATGATAGTGATTCAATATTTTAAACTCACTATTTTCTAACTTTTTTGCCTCCAGAATTTGCTTCGCCACTTCATTTTTAATTAAGCTATGATAGGCGTTATTGCCAATAACATTATTACTAACAACTGCTCCTGATATCTTAACATGATCTACCCCACACTCTTTTAAAAGAACACAAACTTCCGCTATATGTTTATGATTGTCTTTGCCTACAATAAGGCTCATTCCTAGTACACATTGTGTATCTCTACCTGTAAATTCTTTAATATTTTTTATCAATTTAGAAAAGTCATTAGATTTTGCACCTCTACTTTTCACATAACTTTTGTCATCCCATGCATCTATAGAAATTCTTACCCATGTACCATGCTTAGCAAATACATCTGCAACCTTTCCTTTTAGATTAGAGCCATTAGTTAAAGATGCTATACGAATTCCGCCTTGCGCCAGTATTTCAATAATTTCAGGTAATGGCTTATAAAGTAGTGGCTCACCACCACCAGAAAATGTTACTGCTTTAACTCCCATATCAACGAATTCATGTGCCAACTCTACCATTTTTTCTTTTGGAATCTGATCTTTATCATTCATATCATCACCCAGAGTCACATTATCTGTACGATATGCGCAATACCAACAATTATGGTTACACAGATTAATTGGTTTTACACGTATATGAACGGGGGCGACTATATCGCCTTTGGAAATCGCATTAATTTGATCACTAAAATTAAGAAATTTTAGTGAACTGTAGTATGTTGACATAAACTATTTATATTTAAAAAAGTTATCGACTCTATGCTAATTTCTTTATTAAGCCATTTGTAAAAAATTACAATCTGGTATTGTTTTTTTTACTTGCCAAATACTTTCTATTTGATGGAAAGTATCATTATTATGCAAAGATAGACCTTCAACAGCAAAATGTATCTCTTTATTCAAGGAGAGTATTTTACCAAAAATATTTTGTCTCTCAGTGTCATCTTCTGGCATTTGAAAAGCACTATAAGCCACAATACCATCAACAAGGTGTAAATCATTAACCAACTGTTTTAAAATTAATGTGCTATTTTCCATAGCATATTCTGTAGCACTTAATAAATAATGGATGTTTTTTTTATTGCAGTAATCTCGGATTATTATATTTTGTACATGTTGCGGGGCTCTTTCTCCCATAAACGATCTGCTAGATATATACCCGCGAAATGCTTTTTTTTCTTTGTCCACAACTAAAGCACCTGTTTAACACTTGGTAGCTTATAACTCATAGCCACTTTAGTAACTGGACGCATAGTAATAGGCTCAAAAAATTCACCTATTTTTTTATCTTTATATGGAGAGAAAAGACTTTTAAATCTACAATTCATTGACCATCGAGTTTCATTTTCTTTATTGACTACATTACCATGTGGGTATATTTGATTAAAGATCAGAACCTCGCCATAACTTACATTCATCCACTTAACGTCATCTTTTATTGTACTAAAAATCTGCTCACTATTTCCTTGTGCATGTAATTCAAAATTGTCAGAAAGTCTATTAGCCACTTTAGGTGGTAAAAAGTACATACTTTTTGTATCATGACAATCAACTAACGGCAACCAAACGACAACCTCATAAGGAGAGTCTCCAGACCAAGTATCTGCATGAACTGGCAGCAATGAACTTTCATCTCCAGGCATTTGAATACTTAAATTAACCCTCAACTGCATTGCCAACTCATTACCAACCAAGATATCAAGATATGGTTTAGCAATTTGATAATAAGCCCCTCTCAGCCATGGCTGCTCATTAATCTCTTTTATAATATCAAGTCGGAAGGTATTTATATCGGCAACACTAAGCACTTCATGAGTTTTATCTAAATTTTTATCAGGCAATTTACTCAGAGCAAGCTTTTTTATTTTATCTAGTGCGCCTTTATCTGCAACCGGCCTAATAATATAGCCTTGATCAATAAACTCTCTTTCTGTTTCTTTATCTTCTTGTGATATAAAATCCATTACTTTTTATCACTTGTAATAGAGCGACTAAGCGTAGGATCACTCTTTAGGCTGATAAATGAAGGGCCTTGTGTTTCATATGCCTGGATAATATTTTTTTCAGTTTCATCACCATCTTTAGGGAAAAATGATTCAATATTTTTAAAAAGTTGCATCATTTTTTTAGCATCCAGCTCTGTATGTGTTGGACCTAAAGAAGGATAGTCTGCAAAACCCACAAGATTAACATTTACATTTTGTTGGTCAATATCTAGTTTGACCTGCTCAAATGGGCGTTCAATAAGAAATGGAGTAATTGTGTAAACCCATGGCTTTAAACCCTCTAAAGCCATTCCGGAAGCTACACCAATAATACTTTGTTCACAAATACCCATGTTTATAAATCTATTTGGGTATTTTTCACGAAACTCATCAAAAACTCGGTACCCAATATCTGCCACAATAACGATAATTTTTTCATCTTTGTCAGCTAATCGTGAGATAGCCTCTCCAAAACGTCGTCTCATACTAATCCATATTCCTTTTTACCAGTTTCCATTTGTTATTCTGTAATTTTTCTTGTATATCAAAACCGCCTAATAGTATTGTTTCTTTATTAACATATAATCTTGGATTTATTACAATATATTGACATATAGCAGTAAATAAAATACACATCAGTGTGGCACTCTATTAAAGGAATAAACATGGGTCGAACGACCAAAAAATGTTGAGAAACTTTTATGATTTGACAATCTTTCCACACTTTCAGATCCTTTAATAAAATTAATAGCAAATGTAATAGAGTCAACTGTACCCTGTGAGAATGAGCACAAACTAGCTATCTCATATAATATTTTAATTATGTAATTTTTATTAGATTCTATATCATCTAAAGAATCTTTGACCAAAACCTGAAATTCTTTACACAAATCCAAGAGCATAATTTTATTTTTAATGCTAATATCAGTAGATACATACGGAATGCGATAATCAATAAAATTAAATAGATTTTCATAGTACTGCCTTAATGCGGTATTATTATAATTATAATCAGCATTCTTATACCAACTCCAATCATTAAACATCTTTGGCGATGAATTATAAAGCTCAAAGTTATCCCCTATTAACTCAATAGCTTTGGGGAAAGATAATAGCTCTCCAGCCATAGCAGGGTTAAGTAAATTATCCACAATCCAATCATCATACCTTCTATTCATGCCTTTTATGCTATCTAAATGTGGACTAAATATTGGTAATAATTTTTTTAATTTTTCATCCAATGTATTACATTCCTTTATCACAAGTTGAGCAATATAAAATTTTAATAATTCAGGAAACCATCCTACTGGATCTACTAGAGATACTATAAAAAATGGCGCAAACTTAGAAGCATTAATTAATATTTCTGGAGCCTCTGATTGACCAACCAACACATTTTCAAGGATAGAAATATCATAATTACTGTCTGGCTCTCTATAGTCAGTAATTCTTGAATTTACAATATTAATATCCGATGCATATTTAATATTAATATCAAATAAGTTGCGCATTTCATTTATCGCCTTCTCGTTCCCCTCTACAAGAGTATATCTTCCAGGCTTAAGAGTCTTATATGTTGCAAGTGAATTAAATCCACTTCCAGGTCCAAATTCTATTATGGACTTTCCTCTACTTAAAGCAGGAATAATACCAAGATGTCTAAATAACGATATACGATTTAACATATGAATATCTTTAGCTTTAGACTCTATATTTAATCTAACAGGACTAACGTTATTATTAATATACCAATCAAGTGATGACTTCATTTATTGCACTCCTAGCTCTTTTTTACCAATTTTCATTTCTTCCCCTTTAATTTTTCTTGCATGCCAAGCCGGGTCACCTTCAAAAACCTTAATACCTTTACCTTTTATTGTATTAAAAATAAAGACACGTGGTTTTAATGACAAATTTTCTTGCTGCAATAAAGGCAATATTTCATCAAAAGAATGTCCGTCATTAATTTCAAAAGCATTCCAATTAAATGCTTTAAATTTTTCAGCAAGATTGTCTAGTGGCAGTACTTCTTCAATAGTAGATAAGGCTTGGATCTTGTTATAATCAAGCAATATATTAAGGTTATTGAGCTTGTGTTTAGCGGCAATTAGCAATGATTCCCAAGTTGTGCCTTCTTGGCACTCTCCATCACCCATCATTACATAAATATTGCCTCGTTTATTTTGTATTTTCCTTGCTAATGCCATTCCTAATCCGATAGGTAGACCATGCCCTAAGCTTCCAGTAGTACAATGAATACTATTCTCTTGGTCAATCTCTAGATGAGTAGTAACCTGAGGATTAAAGCCATTCTCTCTAAGATAAATACAATAAGGAAAAGATGCATGTGCCTTACTAAGAATAAACTTATCTTTTTTAGTTAGCACTTCTTCATGTAATGCTATAAGTATCTCAATAATAGAAAAACTTCCACCTAAATGAGCCTCACCATGCTCAATAAAAGCGTTAAATGTATCTTGTCGTAATTTTAGTGCTTTATCAATAAGGTGTTTGTATGGCAATTATCTATCCCTCCTTTACGATTTATAGTTAATCTAAAATATTTAAATTATACATAAGGACACTCCATGCTTGTCATTTGAATTTGCATACAAATATCTTTGGCTTTATTGAGCTGATCTTCTAATTTACTCTCTTGCTTATCTTTTAAATTATTATTAGCATATACTCGTTTTTGCCATCCATCCTTTAAAAATTCATTAAGCAGGATAAGAGACCATCTTAATCCGTATACAGGCCATGCTGCATGGAAACGTGTATGAATGTTTAAATCTTTTGTGAAAATTTCAAATACTCCATTGACCCATATAGTTTTTTGAGAATTACTAAGATTCATACCTGGATGCCAAACAAAATCCGCCATTAGCTTTACTGGATCATCTCTCCCGAAATACTCAAAATCTAAAAAGTATAGCTTATTATCCTCTAACAATGCATTATGGAAACCAAAATCAGATGGGCTTAGAGCTTGCATAGAGATAGGCAAATCATTTATAATATTGTCACTAGGCCAGTGCTGATTTGACCACTCCTTTGTTTGGCTCCATAATGGTCTAAATACAGTGTTTAAAAAAATTTGTAAATCTTTATTATTTACTAATAGGAGCTCCCTAAGTCTGTCGTCAATTTGATTAAACAAATGTCTTGCAGATAGACAAGCTTCGGATGCTAATTCACAAGGGCTTCTTCCTTTTATCTTTTGGATTTTTTCAATAAACATCAAAGCCTCTAAAATATGCTTATCATTTACACTGGAAAGATGAACTCCTTTAATCCACTCATAAATAGCAATATTCTGTGACTCATTAAATGCAAGCACTTTAGGAGTCTGATTGAAGCATTCAATCATCTTAAGGGCGCTTACTTCAGTAACTAGGCGCTTTCTTGTATCGTTTAATAAATCTGGATAATCTTTCAATACAACATTTCCTTTACTAGTTGAAAGTTTGTACATCCTGCTATTACCCCTGCCATTCATTTTTTCAATATCATTAATAGGGCCTTTATAAATAGAATTGGCAATATATTTCATCTCTCTATCAGAAATATCTCCAAGAATACTATTATCAATGCTGAGCCAGTTACTACATATAACATCATGATATTTATTTTTAAATTTTTTATTAAAAAGTATTTTTTTAATATCAGGAAAACTTTTTTCTGCAAATACCTCCTCTAGGTCATCCACAAAAACATCAAGATTTAGGGTGCTTATTTTTTCAACTTTTTCTTGTCGTGTAGTTGCAAAAAAAATATTCTCTTTAGAAATCGAAAACTTATCTTTATCAAAAAAACCCTTACTATGCATCCAATCTAAGGCTGCCTGACGCAATAACGTTTTAGAAGAGTCAAAGTGACCGTATTTTGTTTTATGGCTAACAATAAAAACCGTATGACCCAACAGTTTACAACGCAACAAAAATCGTGCAACTCCAGGGAATAAATTGGCTTTATGCATACTAGGTCCATATACTTGTCCTTGTATCTTTTGCCAAGATTTATCACCACCTTCAGTAGAATAAAGCTTATCTCTTAAGTCTTTTTTAGTGCCTTGCCATTTACCTGAAACCAAACCAAACTTTTTGGCTTCGGCAGCAAATACATTGTCATAATGTGCTAAAGTATTGTCAAAATCAAGGCCAACTAACATATGAAAAATCGTCGAATTAAATAAAATTCATATGATTTATCCGACCTTCTTTTAAATCAAAGAGATACCTGTTAACTTTGTCCATTCTACAATTTACACGGCACTTACTAACATCAAGCTCGTTCAATACATATTCAATACCTTTTCTTCTGCTCTCACCCTTCCAAATTTCACTAAATGTATTTTTATTTATATTTCCATAACTAAAATTATGATCTAATAAATGATCTTTACAGCCATAAACTGAACCTTCAGCCATTAAGTAAGCCATATATATAGGTGTAGAATAACAAGTTGTGTAACGATTTGATTGGTCTTCATGATAATTGCTCATGGTTTCTGATCTGTAACTAACTTTAAAATTATCAGACTCTAACTCTTTAAGTTTTTTTTCATTAGCACGTAATGCCATAGACCTATAATCAATATTATCATACAATCTATTTATACTGCTTTCTTCTTGAGAAAACGGCTTAATAACAAGATAATCCGCCCCTATTTCATCACGAACAATCTTTGCGAAATCAAGCATATCATTTGCATTTTCTGGAAGTAGTACTGACTGCACCCCTATCGTACAGTCTAGTTTATTTTTATTTCTAAATTCAACTGCTTTTTTGAGATTGTCTATAACACGTTGAAAATCTTTTTCTCTTGTTTGATGTACTTGTGCATAGGATTTTGCAGAGCCACCATTTACAGACGCCTTAAGCCATGATGTATATTGTATAGACTCCTCAATAAAACGATCGCCCATTGCAACAGCATTGGTTGTAAATGAAACATCAATACCAACTTCTTTAGTCTTGGCAACAATTTCATTAATTTTTTTATGTATTAATGGCTCTCCTTCGCCAGCATACATAATGCTTTTTACACCATTAGAGCCCATATCTTCCAACACTTTCATCATTACATCAACTTCAATTCTATTAGTTGCCTCATAACCAATATAATCAACAGCGCAGAAGGTGCAACGATGATTACAAGCACCTACTGGCGATACCTCTACATATATAGGGTAGATATCAAGTAATTTTGATATATCATCTTCTGCACTTAATAATTTAGCAACCTCTACAGGATGATATGCCATCTTATGACTATCTATTGAAAATTTATCACCCACAATTTTTCCTTCTTATTACTATTCTAAAACTTCTAACATATATTGATTCAATCTATCACTTGTAATAGGCGTGTTTCCCACCTCCTTTACAGCTAAAGACGCCATAAATGTGCCAATTATCGATGCTTCTATTAAGCTAGAACCAGAGGATAATGATACTGACATTGCAGCAAACAATGAATCACCTGCTCCAGTCACATCCACAGGATTAACTGATAATGCCGGAAAGTCTTGTCTGCATGAAAGGCTACTACTATATGCAATAAAACCATCTGATCCAAGCTTCATGAGCATATTTTTTGAATTTGTGTTTTTTAACAACGTAGTTGCAACCCACTCAATACCATTTTCATCATCGTCCATGGCAATTCTTGCTTCCTTCTCGGTAGGAGTTATTAAGTCAAATCCGTCAAATTTAGACACTTTCCCAACTTGACTACTGCACTGTAAATCACCATATAATTTTATATCAAATTGCTTAGATAAATTGGAAATTATATCCAGTATGTTTTGTGTAATAACTCCATATACAAAATCACTAACTAATATTCCATCAATATTGGGGGCCAATGTAGTAATTTTACTTATAATTTCTTTCTCTATTTCTTCTGATATTTTATGATCTTTAATACGGCTTACACGAAATAATTTTTGATTTTCAACTATATAACGTGTTTTATACGTTGTAGGTCTACTTGTATCGACAATAAGATCTGTAGAAATACCTTGATCTATTAATGATTTAGAGACCACATTAAACTGGTCATCCTCGCCAGCTACACTAATATAATGACACTTAGCTCCAAGCGCAGCTACATGAGAGGCGACAATTGCCGCCCCTCCTATAAATTCTCTACTCTCTAATTCTTTAACTACTAAAACTGGGGCTTCGGCACTCATGCCTAAGGCGTCACAAGCTACATAGTTATCAACTATAGTATCACCAATTACAACTAATTTAGAATTGGAGAAGTTATTTAATCTATCTTCTAAATTATTTACATCAACATTATAGTCTTTACATATTGAATTTAATTTTCTCCTATTACTGCTCTCTATATCTGACACATTTTTATGTAGTAAATTGGAATTAGAATAATGAACTTCACCAGCATGGAATTTAACACTTCCTTCTTTATTAGCCGTTCTTATTGCTAAACTTATTTGCTTAGATTGTTTTTTCTTAAACTCTTTACCTAAAACTAAAACCTTAGGCTTTAAGACGTCAACCAACTCATCAAGAGTAAATTCATTAAGTATTACCACATAATCAACAATTCGCAGATTTATCACGCTTTCAGCTCTTTCTTCTTCACTGAAATGGTGTCCAGACGAATCTTTATCTAGTTCTTTATCTGATATTATAGCAACAACTAACTTATCAGCTAAGGTTTTGGCATGCTGCAGATAACGAATATGCCCAGGATGTGTCAGATTAAAGTGACCATAACAAAGTGAAGTACTGCCTGTACTTAGTGCGGAATTATTAATAGAAACTATTTTATTTTGAATACTCATATTATTTATTTATAAATTTATGTATAGGATTATTTAAAAAATCTTGTTGCCATAGATTATTCCCATCCCATATCAGAGCATCACACTCATCCATCTGAGAAGCTCTCAGCATTTCAACTGTTCCAATGTCTCTATGAATCTTTCTATTCTCCCACGTAGCAATTTTACCTACAAATTGAGGGAGAACTTCAGTGCTGAAATCAGTAACTTTCAAACTATTTACTATCCATTCAATAACTTCTGATTCTATCAAATAAACCGCTGCATTAGCTAATTTACCGGGTGGATTTTGAACTTTTTCATGAAACCCAATAACAACGCCATCACTGTTCAGCTCTACAATGCCGCACTCTGATGGGTTAGGACATGTAAATGTCATCATGGTCATAACTGTGCCCTTAGGTCTTTTATTATGATGATAGTACATAAAATCAGAAAAATCACAACAAGTCCAATTATCTGCATGTGCAAGCAATATAGTACTATTTTCAAAAAAATCTATGTTATTCCTTATAGTTCCAGCCGTCCCAAGAAGATTAACTTCATACACTGATTCTACCCAGTTAGAAAAATGCGTTTGACTCAGGAATCCTTCTACATATTTAGAAAGATAATGCATATTGACTAAAACATTGTTAATTTCTAATTTTTGCAAGATGCTCAACCAGTACTCTAATAACGGTCGATTGTGTATTGGCATTAAACATTTTGGCCAAATATTAGTTAATGGCCTAAGTCTTGTGCCAAAGCCTGCAGCAAGAAGTAGTGCCTTCGTGTCTTTCACTAAATTATTTATTTAGATATTTAAACCAGTCACTAGTAGCATCAGCTATTGACTCAGAATCCCATACAATTGCCTCTTTCCAATAATCAATATTTTCAAGAATTTTGTCAATACCATCTTCAATAGAAATAGTTGGGGACCAGCCCAGGTCATTTTTAATCCTTGAAATATCTGCATAAGTGCAATCGGGCTCACCCGGTCTTTTAGGAATATAAATCTTATCACCGCCAAGCAATTCTACAATTTTATTTATTGATACTGTAGTATCACTACCAATGTTATACACCTTATTTGAAAGGCTACTTTCTGCAGCTGCAATAAGCGCATTCACAACATCGGTCACATAAGTAAAGTCTCTTGTTTGACTACCATCTCCAACTACAGTATACGGCTTATTAGCAAGCTTTTGCGCTAAAAACACACCAAAGACTGCGCCATAAGTTCCAGATGTTCTTGATCTTGTACCATATACATTGAAAAAACGCAAGGATATAGTCGGAAGATTGTACAACTGCGCCCAATGCTCGACTAATTCCTCACCCATTCTTTTTGCTAAAGCGTATGGATATTGTGGTCGAATATCTGATTCTTCAGGTGTTGGATATTTACCTGGAATCCCATAACATGATGAGGATGCCGAGTAAATAAATCGTTCTACATTAGCATGTCTTGCCGCCTCTAAAACATAAAATGTAGCATCAACATTAGAACGAAAATATCCTTCTGGATTCTGAATAGAAGGTACAATATCAGCAAGTGATGCTAAATGAAAAACCCAGTCTACTCCGTTAAATTCTTGAACCCAATCACCTTTAACATGCAAATCGCATTCTATCAGATTTACTTCTCCAGAAACATGACTTAAATTCTCCTCACGACCAGTGCTAAAATTATCAAGTACCACAACATCATGACCCATGTCTAGTAATTTGTCAACCAAATGACTGCCAATAAAACCTGCTCCACCTGTAACAATTGACTTCATATTTATTTTCTACTGCTTTTCAATAATATAATCAACAACAGACAATAACCAAATATGGTGAGTCATTTCAACAACGTTGTAACTCTTACTGTCAGACCAAAGATTAATATCGCCCAACTTTCTTAATGGGTTATCTGAAGAAAATCCACTCAAGGTAATAACAGTAGATCCAATTGACTTTGCAAACTCAGCTCCAATAAGCATATTTTTTGATTGGCCACTACTGCTAATTAAAATAACAATATCCCCAACATTAGCATAATGATTTAATGCTTTAGCCACCCAATTCTCATAACCATAATCATTGGAAAAACAAGTTATAATACTTGATTCATTAAAATTAGTGGCCTTAATATTGGCTGCATTAATAAAATCAACTGTTAAATGACTTGCAATAGAAGCGCTACCGCCATTACCAACAATAATTACCTTATTGCCTAATTTACTATTTTTTTTTATTAAATTAGCAATCTCTTCCAATTGATTGACTTCAATTAAATCAAGACATAATTTAATTGAAGAAAAGTAATCTTTAAAATAATTTTCGTTATTTTTCATGCCAATAACTAACTTTTAAAAAAATTAATACTAACGGCCATAAAGGATCCAAAAAATATTCCTAAAATTATACCTATAAAAATAATAACTGAAATTCTATTATCTTCCATATTATCAGGAGTAATAGCCGGATCTATGACTTCAAAAATAAAATCATCTTTAACATTAGCTAACATGATTATTTGCATTTGTTCTTCGATCATAGAATGAATAATTACTTGAAAATCTAAAATAATTGTTTTTTCAAGTTCCTTTTTTAAGAACAATATACTATTTTCTGCATCTATAATCGCACGTTGTTTTGCTTGAATATTTAGGCTTTCAACTAAGCTATTTGCAATAGCTGCTATTTTATCTAAGCTCTTTGGATTTTTCCAAGTAATCCAAAGTGATGATAATTTTGCTCTACTTTTTGGATGTGGTCCGGCTTCTATCATACTGCTAAACAATCTAAATGCATCTATATCTCTAGGCTCTTTATTAATCCATTTTTTTTCTACTGTATTCCATTGGTCTGAAAATATAATTGGTTTAATATCATTTTCTTTAATATAATTTATTAAAAAAGTTCGTGTTTTTAATCGAGCAAATGCTTCACTTTCTTCAGCACTACCAGAAGCACCGTCACTTACAACAAAAGATTCTCCAACCATTGCGGCAACACTGTTATGATTAACACCTGAGCTATTATTTACCACAGATGGGGCCATCAATACTTCGGCCCTATATACTGCCGGTAAAGTTAGTGCATAGTAAATAGCAACAATAGTTGTAAAAATTGTAAAAAAAATGATTAAAAATTTATATTTAACCAATACTTTCCATAACTCAATTAAACTAAGCTCATTACTCTTATCAATTGGGTAATATTGTGTTTTCTGATCCATATCAAATATTTATGTTTTTTTTAAAATAAACCAAGTGTTTTAAAACTGGCAAGAGTGATGGCGAGTTGCGAGGTGATTTGTGCGGCAGAAGTCCAAATTTCCATCGAGGACGCACTGTCAGTGTCAATCGGTACTACGATGGTATCTCCGGCAGAAATTGCAATGCCTTGGTTGCCATTGCGAAAGAACGA
>Ga0233428_1002316_pt1 | contig 18382 bp, 27 predicted proteins | sample SI_118_April2016_4_FD_179890 | JGI IMG/M metagenome (GOLD analysis project Ga0233428, IMG submission 179890) | Seawater microbial communities from Saanich Inlet, British Columbia, Canada - SI_118_April2016_120_MG | ecosystem: Environmental > Aquatic > Marine > Inlet | place: Canada: British... | reverse complement strand
TAGAAATATTGGAAGCAAGATGATTGCGGATTTGATGTTTGTACGTAACTCCCAAAGAGTCGATGCAATATAACATCAAATCTGCTTGCTTTCCAAATTCTATCATTACGTATTAATTTCAGAGAAATAAACCAATTTTATGATGGGCAGGTTTTATTTCACAATGGGAATATCAATTGCAGCATCAGCTGTTGGCTTTTTAATAATATTCGGCGTTTTTGATTAATAATTTTGATAACTTGAATCAATTTTTTATCGTTTTTTTATTTTAAATGAATTTTTGAATATACAGTATTGCCATGGGTGGTAAGCTGATGTTGGTAATCACTTAACCCAAAACGACATTGATTACCAATTTATCTGTGGCCACAAAAATTACAACGGATGTGAATTTTTCAAATAAGTTGATTTTTCATCATTTGAAAATAATCCAGTATTGATTTTGATTAATTGTTCAATATTTTGAAATGCAGGGCATTTTTTATCAACTGTAAAAAGTTCCTCACATTTCGGACACTGAATTATAGTATGGGTACCCCAATCACATTCTACATCATCAATTATTTCAAAAATTACATCATTATTGCAAATACATTTTAAATTATTCTGAAATTTTTCAGCCATACTCAAGATTGTATAATATTAAAAATTAAATATATTTTATTAGGGTGTAATCGATCTAAAAATAATATGACTGAATGCCCCACATGTAAGCTTGCAATGGAATCACATTCTACATCAGAATTGATGGAATGCTGTATGAAGCAAGTAGGAGATGAATTTACTGAAGAGCAGGAAGGTATTTGTCCCAATTGTAAACATGAAATAAAAAAACATGCAGATAAGGAATTAGCAGAATGTACCATAGAATTTCTAAAATCAGGCATTAACAGTTAATCAACAAGGATTAAACAATAGCAAAAATTAGAATATTTTATGAATGGGGCAACTAGAGATTTAATTTCAAAATACTCGCCAATGTGGACCAATAAACAAATCTGGGAATTTGATCAATTAAATGAAGAATTGAGTTTTGATGTACTCTATGCAGAGTCTGGAAAGTATGATTCTTCTTTATGGAAATCAAAAAATGCTCATCCTGATTCATATATTCGAGATGTAATAGTACGAACTTTTGATAATTTATTGGATAATGAGCAATTATGGATTGCAAACAAGGGTGAAATTAGGCTAGATGAGCAACATATCGCATATCTTATGGCCGTAATTACAGATGTAATGATTGAGGAGGAGGTTTGTCTTAATTTTAGAATTGATGAGGATTGTTTAGTAGTGTCAATTGATAGAGATGCAGATGTAATTGATTGTAAAGAATTCTTTGAGGAATTTTATCACTTAGCTACTGGATTCAACTATAATACAGATACTGGAATTCCAGATGATGAAACAGAAGCTGAAATGTATCTTACAAGACTACAAGAAGAATTTGATGAAAAAATGAAATCAAAACTAGGGGACAAATATTTGCCTGCAAATAATGATCCAGACACATTAAATGCCAAATAACTTAGCTAAAATACTAGAAAATATCAAAATATACAATGTCAGAAAGAAAATCGTTTAGAAGATTTCAAAAAAGAGAACCATCTTTATCAACTGAACAAAAAATTGAAAGTTTCATTTTAAGGAATTCAAAAAATGGTTATTTTACAAAGGTATCAACAATTTCATATAAATTTGAAGTTTCACAAAGCAAAGGGTGGGATATTGTAGGAGAATTACTTGTTTCAGGATCAGTGGAATCAATTCATGATGAGATTTCAGGAGAAATGAAATTATGTGAAACTGGAAAATCATACTATATCATGGATTTAGAGAAAAAACGAAATAGGGAAAAATATTCAAAAAATAAAAAATCAAAGAAACAATAATTCTTTAGATATAATTGTAATAACAAAACTCTTAATTTGTATGATAATAATTTAATTAAAATGGATGATGAAAACTATCCTTCACAATGTCATCCAGTAATTAAAACAAAAAAGAAAAAACAGGAAAATAAAGATGAAACAGTGTAAATTATGCGGTACTCCTCTTGGAAAAGAACCAAGTACAGAAGAATTAGAAACTCATTGGAAAAAACATCACAATTGGCATTGGGAATCAAATAATGAGAAAACGCCCGAAGATGCAATATTAAAAAAACGAATTTAAAACGACTTGGAATAGCAGTCGTTTATAGCATGCCTAGACCACTACTCGAAGACGTTAAAATTACTTTGGCCTCGAGATATAAAAGAAAATACCAATCATTTACAAACATTTGTTTAAAATAAATTAAAAAATAAAACTAATTTTTAGAGATTCATACATTTCACTTTTCATCATTAATTCAAATAATGATTATTTTTGAGCTACAAACTATGAAAAACTTACTTTGAATTTGTAATAGTTTTTTTTCTATAATGGGACATGTCAACAATACAGGCATATGATATCAAGGCACGAAAAAAAGTGTCAATGATAAATCCAAAGCCGTACCTTATGAAAAATGGGTCCTGGGCACTAAAAGGAACTAGCGCTGAAACTGGAATCAATTTATTTAGGATTGTAGGAAAACAAAAACCAAAAATTGGCCAGTCAAGATTTGAAGCATTTAAAAATTTGTTTACAAGTAGACAATGTGAATGTGATAAAATTTGCTAGTAATTATTTTTTTTTATGATTGATTTTAGGATTATTTAGAAATATCATTCATTTTGAATCAAAATAAAAATTCGAAAGCATTACTCTTATTGGATTCTTGGTACCAAGGGGTAACACTTGATATCATTGTATTGTATAGGAGGTTATAGGTAATATTTTCACTTGGCCATTTTCTTTTGACAAACATGTGAGACATAAATCTCATTTAATCTAGAATTTTGGCAATGTTATTGTAAAAATTGTAGGTGGAGAGGTTACAGATATTTTTCCATGATGTGCATCAATTATTGCTACAACACTAGAAAGACCTAATCCAGTACCTGTTTGTTTTGTTGAAAATAGAGGCTCAAAGATTTTTTCAAGATTTTCTTTAGAAATACCTTTTCCTGAATCTTGAATCTGGATAATCACATCATCTTTTTCATCTGAAATTCTAATTTCAATTTCTCCTTTATCTTCAATTGCCTGAATTGCATTTGTGATTAAATTATTAAAACAAATTAGTATTTGATTTTTATCACATATAATCTCAACATCATTTTTTGGTAGAACATATTTAATTTTCTCTGATATTTTTATACTATCTAGTGATTCTTTAATTATTTTAGAAAGTTTTATTTTATTTGTATCTAAAGGTTGTTCCCTAACGAAATTCAATACATCATTTACTTGATCAATAATAAAATCAATTGAACGCTCAACTTTGTTAAATTGTTTTTGCTTTAATTCATCTACACCATACATTTTTTTAAGATTCTCCATACTCATACTGATTACTGAAAGTGGATTTTTAATATCATGAGCCATTCTAGAAGACAGATGGCCAATTGTAGCCATGTTTCTCTCTCTTTGTGAGTATAATTCTTTTTTTGCTTGATAAAGTTCAGTAATGTCTTTGGTTACTGATATTGCTCCCTGAAAATCTCCATTTTCATCTAGAATATGGTCTATTGTTACAAGAGCTTTGTAGATTGTACCATCATTTTTTATTGTATCTACTTCTAGATTCTCAATCTTCCCTCTTTGCTCTGAAATAATCTTAATTATTTTTTCTTGGCTTTCTTTTGTAAGAAAATTCATTCCTGATGTACCAATGACGTCTTTTTTTTCACTACCTAATTGTTTCAGTAAACGTTCATTACAATGCGTAATAACGCGTTCTTTGTTTGTAATACATACAATATCTGGAATAAATTGGATTAATTCTCCATATTTTTCTAAAATATCTGGCTGTTCACCCATGTTAGTTTCATTTTTTTAATATTGATAAATTTTGGTTTGATTTTCTAATTGAGCTGAATCAAAATTGGTTTCATACCTATCTGCGTCTATTTCTATCCCCAAAATGGTGGCTGAATCCCCGTGGAGTTGAACCGATTTTTATTAAAATAAATTAATATGAAATATACTTCATACTATCATGCAGAAGTTAATTATTTCACCTTGGATAGTATTGATAATTTCACTTGCAATTACATTTTCAATAGGGTTTAGTTTTTTAGATTCTGAATATGAATTACAACACATAAAATTTGATACGGATATTAAATCTATGACTAATGCAGTTTGTGATAGATTGATACAATATGAACAAGTATTGGTTGGTGCTAAGGGTCTTTTTGCCGCATCTTCTAAAGTCACATTAAATGAATGGAAAAATTATATGGAAATACAAAATATTGATACTAGATTTCCTGGGATTCAAGGTGTTGGATATGCACATCATATTATTGATGATGAACGTGAGGATTTAGTTAATGAATTAAAAAATTATGGTGTTGCAGACTTTGCAATAAAACCTGAAGGTATTCGAGATGAATATTATCCTGTAATATTCATAGAACCACAAGGTTTTGAAAATAAACGAGCAATGGGTTATGATCTCTATGTTGAAGAAACTAGACGTAATGCCATAGATGTTCTCAAAGAAACAGGTAAAACAACCATTACTGGTAAAATCACCCTAGTTCAAGAAACTGAAAACAATATTCAAAATGGATTTTTGATGTTTGTTCCAATTTATTCTACTGATCAAAATATTTTGAATGCATCTTATGATTTAGAAGGAATAGCATCTGCTGTATTTAGAATGAATGATTTCACTAATGGTATTTTAGATTCAGAATTATTTCAATATGTTCACCTGAAAATTTATGATCATAGTATATCTGAAGATAACTTGCTTTTTGATTCTGATGAAATTTCTACAACCAAAATTGATAAAAATAATTTTTCAGAAATAATTACTAAATCTGTTAATAATAGAAATTGGATATTTGTATACGAAGGTATTCAACCCTCACTTCAAGGAACAGACCAGTTTATTCTCTTTTTCATACCTATTATTGGAATTTCTATGAGTTTCTTACTATTTTATATCCTAAGATTATTCACAAAAAATTTGAAATTAACACAAAACGCACTCAAATCTGAAAAAATGGTAGCAATTGGACAATTAGCATCACGTATGGCTCATGATATTAGAAATCCATTATCTATTATTCGTGTATCTTTGGAAAATTTGAAATTAAAATATGGTACTGATGATGTTAAAGAAGAATCATTTGATAGAGTTGGACGTTCAATAGATAGAATTGCTCACCAAATAGATGATGTTTTAGATTTTGTAAAAGGATCTACAGCTGAATTATCTAAAGTATCTTTTTCTAAAATAATTTCAGAATCTTTGGATTCTATAACTATTCCAAATAACATCGAACTAATTTTACCAAAAAATGACATAGAAATACTAGCAGACAAAAAATTATTTTCAATAGCTCTAAACAATTTGATTTTAAATGGTATTCAGGCAATTGATGGTACAGGTACAGTAGAAATTGATATTGAAGAAAATGATGAAGTCACAATACAAGTCAAAGACTCTGGTATTGGTATTTCTAAAGAAAATCTTGAAAAAATCTTTGAGCCTCTATTTTCAACAAAACAAACAGGTACAGGTCTTGGACTTGCAAGTGTCAAATCAATTATAGAATCACATGGAGGAATTATTTCTGTTACTTCTTTACCTACAATTTTTACAATAACATTACCAAAAACAACAGACAGAACAAAGATTTAGGTACTAAATTAGAGTAAAAAGGATGCAATTTAGAATCCACAGGGATTCAACCACCTTTTTTGGAGAATATTTTAGTCATTCAAAGGGTCTTAGTGTTTTGGTTCAAGGCTCAAATAATTATCAAAAGTATAGTTTTGATTTCTTTCTTGGTTTCTAATCATTGTTAAAAATTTCAAAATTAAAATTTGCCAAAAATAAATTTTAGAAAGTATTTTCGTGGCTAATTTTTGTGCCTTAGAACCAAGAACCGTGTCGAAAGCATTAATTTGATAATTTTTTGATAAAAAACATGTCTTTTGAAATTCAATGGTATAGGAATTTTTTTGGAGTGTCATGGATGCATGAAAAAGATAAACTAGTCATATCAACTGTATTTGAAGATAAAAAAGAGGCAATTGAAATTGCTAAAGAAATTGATAATTGGAGTGAAAAATTCACTAGATTAACGATAATAGAAAAAGATGATGATGAATTTGCAATTTGTTGTTTTGAGGATCCTCAAATATCAAAAAGCGACAAACATGTAGGATTATTTAGAACAGGAATGAGGCAAAGCAGTGGATATGAGCAAATAAAACCAATTATTGAAGGGAAAATGCCACATTTAGAAATTTCATATGCTGAAGATGTTCGAGATATTAACACGTATGAACAAATTTCAAAACTTGTTCCTATGAGAAAATTTAGAATAATTTCTGAAAAAAGTTTGAAAAAACAAGAATTCTATTATGAGAAGATAGCTAATTTAGAAAATTAAAATGATGAGATTCAAATTAATAAAAAAATGAATTACTCACCATTCATGGTCGGGTAATTAAAATAATGAAAATTCAATTTAAAGAATCACTATCAATTGGTTCATAGGATTTTCACTGATGAATCATTCATGTTTGTTAAATAATGATTTTACCAATTAATAATATGGAAAATAACAATTACCAAGAATCATGGGAAGAAGTAATCGGGGTATCCTGGCTTATTTCTGAAGAATGATATCAAATAATTAAACAAAAAATTCTGAAAATTGTAATCGTTTTTGAGATTCTTAAGAACACCTAAGTATTATTTTTGCTCATTATAGGTATGGATTTCAAAAATCTCTTAAAGAGAATAATGGATTCAGACACCAACATCAGACACAGCCTAATTACAGACAATGATGGAAATGTACTTGTTGTTAGTCATAGGGATGGAGTTACAAATTATCTATCCCCTGAAGAGACTGAATCATCACTGAAAAGAGCAGCCAATGCATGGAAAGGAAGAAAAGCCCTTAGTTCAAAAATTGGAAACGGATTGTATGCCGTTGCAGCATTTGAAAAAATTACAAGAATGACTTTTCCGTTAGGAGATGACAACCTAATTTTTGTAAGTTTAGGTTCAGATGCAGTAAGAACTGATCCTAATGCAGGAGGACAAAAACAGATCATAGAACATGTGTTAAACATCCTAAGTAAGGATCCAACAAAATCATAAACAAAAATGAATTAGGTTTTATCCTAATTCATTTTTAATTTTAAATTATTTTCATTAAATGAATACAAAATATTTAAAAAATCAGCTACAAACAAAACTATTAGATTAGATAATGTCAATTATAGAGCACACAAAAGAATGTAAATATAGAAATGATAATGATATGCCACACATCAATTGTTATTGTAAATGCCATAAAATAATCATGGCAGAATCTAGTCACATGGAATCAAGAACTTTTTGATTTTTGAGGATCAAAATTATCAATAATTTCAGAAATATTTTTAGTAATTACTTCTTTGATTTGTGTTTTAGTCATTCCAGAGGTATTCATGAATTTCATTTGATCAAGTAGGGCAAAATGTACACGTCCACTAAGGTAATCAACTATGCCATAATTTTTTTTTGGGAATTCTGTTACAAACAAATCATGATTTGAAAATTCATCAGATTTATCACTCATCAATATAATTTCAAGAAAAACTAGTTATAAGATTTCCAAATCTTCATTAAACTCTTCAAAAAATTATTCTCAATGACTGAATTTACCCATAGACCATATGAGAAAATTTACGTTCGAGACATGATAAAATTAAGTCTAGATGATCTTATTGGGATGATGTCATCTCTAGAATCAGCAAATGCGTATTGGGTAGATGGTGTATTGTTTGCAAGTTTTGCTATGACTGAATCAGAGGAATTGGCAAAAAAAGAGATGCAAAATGAGATGTATTTAGATAAAATAATTTTTGCAAAATATGAAAAATATTCAAAAACTGCCAAATCATCAACTAATCTTGAAATTGGGATTTTAAACATGCAGAAAAGTAGTTTGTACAAAGACATGATTGCATGGCTCAAAACTCAATCAATTTGGAATGAATAATTATTCAATGAATTAATTTTTGATTTTTAATTTGAAGAAAGTAAAGCATAATCCATACTCATCATGATACATTTAGAATGAATTTCTTCATCAGTTTTATTTCCACAAGAATTACAAATGAATTGTTTTACTTTAGAGCAAACATCACATTTTTTGTAAACTTCAATTTCGTATCCACAATGTCTACATGAGATAATCTTCATATTTTTAATCCAAAAAATATCAATTTAAACGATTTGTAAATTAGATCAAACTAACTTACAAACAATCATTTACTTGTCTAGCTTTGTTAATGTGCAATAAAAAATGTGTTAAAATAATTCCCAATGTTGGGACTAGCTCAGACTAATAATTCCATATCAGTAGAATATAGTAATAGAAGTTTTTGAAAATAAAAAACATTAGCTAATAAAATGTATGAAAATTACAAATAAGATCAAATGAATTAGCTTTACCTACACACAACTAACCATAAGAGACATGGTAAAATCGTTATTAGATAAATTAGAAGATATTTTATTTGTGTCTAAAAAGTTACAAGAATCAGTTTTAAAATGTCCTTCATGTTTAAACAAAAAAATCATCACTGATGAAAATACAGGGGAATTATTTTGTGGAAAATGTGGTTTAGTTTTAAATGATAAAATTACAAACACAGGTGCAGAGTGGCGTTCATTTTCAAGTGATGAAGGAAATAAAGCTAGAACAGGAGCAGGAACATCACTTACAATGCACGATATGGGATTATCAACAGTCATTGGTGCAGTAAACAAAGATTCTACAGGAAAACCATTATCTTCAAGTGTAAAAAGTTCTATGGAAAGATTAAGAACATGGGACAGTAGAAGTCAAGCAAATTCATCTGCAGATAGAAATCTCAGACAAGCACTAAATGAGATGAATAAATTAAAAGATAAACTAGCATTAACTGATGCGGTAATAGAAAAAGCAGCTTATATCTATAGAAAAGCAATGGAGAGAAAATTGGTCAGAGGACGTTCCATACAAGGATTAGTTGCTGCTTGTCTTTATGCAGCATGTAGGAATACAGAAACACCTAGAACTTTGGACGATATTGCAGAAGGCATTAACATTAGAAGAAAAGATGTTGCAAGATGTTATAGATTAATTTTCAGAGAACTTGAACTAAAAATGCCAGTAGTTGATCCAGTTAAAGGAGTTCCCAAAATTGCAAGTGAAGCAAGTATTAGTGAAAAAGCTAAACGTAAAGCAATCAAAATACTCAACATGGCCAAAAAACTAGGAGCAGTTGCAGGAAAAGACCCTATGGGAATTGCAGCTGCTGCATTATATCTTGCATGTATAAGTATAGGTGAATCAAAATCACAAAAAGATATCTCAATAGCATCAGGAGTAACTGAAGTGACAATAAGAAATAGATGTGCAGGGTTAAGAAAAATTATCGAGATTTAAAAAATAATTCAGATAGTTGTAATAAGAATTTGTACCAAAAAATTTTGTAAAAAATTATTTAGAAAAAATATTTCCCAACAATGGAAATTTCTATCTTCTAAAAATTTGTTATTTTAAAAAATAGAATAGTAATTAGCTATTGCTTAATGTAAATTAAAAAGAGAGTGTTATGACATAGAAGATTCACCAATAACATAATGAAAACAGATAAAGAAATCAAAGAATTCAAAATCAAACTAATGAATACCCTACAAACTACAAATAATTCATATTTTGGATTATCTCTTGAAAATCTAGTAAATAATTAATTTCAGAGTATGGATAATTGAGGTAATTTGGAAAATATGGTATATTGAAATTTACCCACAAAATAAGTGGATTTTTGAAGATTTTTAGAAAAACGAGTTGCAGACAACGTTTTTGATTCCTATGAAACCCCTAAATTTGAAATTGATTACACAATTAGTTACCTAATCTAGCATTTCAATTTCATCATAGATAGCTTTTGCAATTGATTTTACTTGCTCATGGCTGTATTCCATGAAATAATCAACGTAAATCTCGCATTAGTAATGATGTGTGTTATTAATTACAAACACTTTGTAATTGGATCTATACCACATTACTACCGAAATGAACATACACTAGTGAAATACACTTGAAAATGAAATGATCTCTTTTGAGCATAGAATTCTAAGCGAATATAGAATAAAAATAGCAAAAATTGAAACACTTGCAAAATCCATCTTGGTTCACAGAGAACCAACAGGTGAAGAAGCTAAAGGAGCTTCAGAGTTCCTAGATGTCTTGATTAATGATACAGATAGATTTTACAAAGACAATAGTGAGATTCTTTCAAATAATGGAAAAAGACCTCATGCACGCTCTAGACTAGATGAACAAAAAAAATGGAATGATAACGTAGAGCAATTCTATGAAAAACATCCACGAAGACGACCAAGAAAATAATTCTATTTTAGATTATTCAAATAATATTGTTCTATTCTTTCAGTCATTGGCTCGACATATTCATCACATGATTTGATAAATTCTTGACGTGTATTTTTTTCACTGCTAACAAGAATTACTACCTGATTGATTTTTTGTCCAGTCACCTCATGAAACATTTGAGCATAACAGGTAGTTTGTAAATAATATTCGTACATGTAATTATCTATCTGAGGTTTTCTTTTTGTTTTATAATCAATAATAGATAATTCACCATCATACTCTGCAATCAAATCACTAGTTCCTGCCACCTTTAGTTTATCAGAATACATTCTTTGTTCAATACAGGCTACATTTGAAATATTTTCTAAATATGGTTTTAAATTATTGAAATGGGCTATAGGTAATAAATCAAATTCTTCCAAAGATAATTGATTTGAGAAATAATCCTCAATTATTTTATGGGATTGAGTTCCTATATGTTGAGATTGAGCAGTAATGTATTGATGAGCTGGTTCGTTTTCTCTCCAATTTTTTAAACCATTTTTTTTCTCATCAGATGCAGTAGCAGATAAAATCGTACTAATAGAGGGATAAACATCATCAAATTTTGTTTGATACCAATGACCATCATCTCTATCCAGCAATGTTGGCTCCCTAATTTTCAACATCTGAGAAAAATTCCCCATAATCAAAATTCAGAGCATATAGTAATTTAATGATTGTAATTAGATCAGATCACTTGATGATCTTTTGAAATTTTTCAAACTCTGATCTAGTTTTAACAAATTGATCAGTCATTATTTTTTGTATAGAAAATAAAGTTTCTAATTTTTGATTAATAATTACAATAGATTCCTCAAAAATTATAGTATCAATAAATTGGTCATTAGGATATACAGTATATTCAAAATAATCATCATCAGTTTGAATTTTTAATTTAAAGCCCATGAACAACCCCAATTCCTCATCTTTATTTAGAAATCCAACCAGACTTGCACGAAGAGAAGATTTCTCAATAGCATCATATCGCGATTTATTTTGTAAATCATCATCAATGATGCAGGCAATAGGGGTTCCATTAACATGTAAAATAGTAGATTTGTGTGTAGGGATAAATTCTTCAGAATTGGGCATTTTATCTAAGGGCATTTACAATTTCAATTATTAGTTTTTAGAGATTTGATTAATTTGTTCTGTTTTGAGGAGATTCCATCTAGTGTTCCCAGCTCGCGTACTGATGGATATATTCCACACTCAAAACCAGTATAATATGCTGAAATAATTTGTTTTTGAAACTTTAGTGGAATTCCTTACAAAAGGTTTTTTGGGTTTTCCTTCACAGAAATGGTAGAATATTATTTGATTTAAGATACAATATGTTCGATTTACATAAACGTGAATTCTTTGGGATTCATAGTAATCCACCAATTAATGCAATACCAACTACCATTGCAATTACACCAATTGAGATTTCAATGAATTTGGACATGTCTATAATGTAAAACTTGATAGTTATAATAAAGATTAATTGAAATTAATCAGTAAAGGATGTAATTATTCTAGAATGTTTACATAACATATCATTATATGATTATAAAAAATAAAAATAGTATTCATGCGATTTTGCCACAAATGTAATTCCATGCTAACACAAAATTCATGGGAAAGAATAGCTACCATTTGCCCAAGATGTAATCCTGAAAAACTTGTCATAAAAAAACCAGTTTTAGGGGTAAACTATTCTGGAAAAACAAAACTTTGTTCAAAAGGATGTGGTGTTAAAATCTATTGGGATGATGATTTCAAATCAGATAGTGATAAATTCATTCCAATGGATTCAGATACAAATCAGCCACACAAATGCAAAGGTCCAAAAAATCCAAATGAACTATTTTATCCAGACCATATCGAATAATTGATTCACTCAAAAAATGATTTAATTTTTGTCGATGTCATTATTGTAATCATCTATTTTACGATTATATTCATCAATTTCTGAATTCTCTTGATCAATTGAATCCTCAAATAATTCAGGGTTTTCGTCTTGAGCCTTTTTCATCAATTTTTTAAAAGTCTCAGGATCATCTTTTTGTAAATCCAAGAGGATTTTCCCAATAGAATCATCCAGATTACTCATAAGTTATTGAGTATTGCAGAGTATTTTTATTATTCCACCCAAGAAAATTATTTCAAATATTAAATCAAACGAGAATACATGGAAAACACGCTTAATCCCAGGACGCTTCATAACATGAAGTGTTTTCCAACCACATTATCCTACTACGCAGGAAAATGGTTTACTCGTTATATCTTATACGTCAAAATCATATTTAAAATTGATCATGATACTCAAAAAATAAAATAAATTTCAAGTCCTAGAACATCCACATTTTACATAAACTACTTTGAATTCTCCGCCTGTTTTGATATTGTGAGATAGCGGTTTCTGACAATGTTGACACTCTACAAATCCATGATATTCTTCAACTGGGATAATTTCATATGTCCATGATTTTGTTTTATCATCCCAATAAACTGAATTAATTTCAGTGGGATCCATGTAATAATCAAATTTAATTTCACTAATAATTTTTGATTTGGAAAAAATTTGTAAAATATTATTAAAAATCAGCGGTGTGTGTACAAAAAATACAGACACATATTCAATATCATTTCAAACACCATAAAATTATGAGTCAAAGAGTTCTCGTAGTTGATGATTCTTCATTTATGAGGTCATTACTAACAAAAATTATCAAAAAATCACCTAAAATCGATGACGTAGTAGAAGCCATGGATGGTAATTCTGCAGTAGAAAAATATCAACAAGAACATCCTAATCTTGTTACTATGGACATAGACATGCCAGGTATGAATGGATTGGAGGCTGCAAAAAAAATTAAAGAGTTAGATCCTAAAGCAAAAATTGTAATGGTAACATCAGCAAATAAAGAAGAAATGAAAAAAGAGGCACAAAAAATAGGCACCTTAGGATACATTACAAAACCATTTGATGCAGAAAAAATTAGTGTAATAATTGATAAAATATAATAATTAATTATTTAAAATTAAATTTTTTATTTTTGTCTAAATGCTGACATCCATGATTGCATTATTTTTTGATTCAAATCTACAAATGTAGTTGCATTATCATTCCAAATTTTGATATTCTCTTTTCCAGTTTCAATGGATTTGATGATATTTTTATTATATAATGATCTAAATTTAAAATTCTCATTATTCATACTATCAATCATTTTTTGCATAGCATCAGTTAATTTTGGATTTAATCCTGATTTTGAAATAAACTCTTTTTGTAGAGAAATATTTGCATTGATTGAATTTTTCCATGTTTTATAGAATTCATTTTGAAAATCAAACAATGTTTGTTGTAAATGAGGTATAGTATGTTCAATTTCAAGAAAATATTTCTTGCTTAGTTTTTCAATGATTTCAAAACTATTTTTTGAAATCTCTTTTTCACTCATTAAATTTTGTAAAATCTCAATTAATTTAAACAAATCGTGCATGAGTGAATGAGATTAAATGTAGTCATACTAATTAAAAAAAATCATGCCAAATGAGGAATTAATAAAACAATTCTATGTTGCTTTTAAAAATCACGATAAAGAGACATATCTAAAATTATGTCATAAAAACATAGAATGGCAAACAGCAGAAGGGATGCCAGATGGTGGAAATTACATTGGAGTAGACCAAGTATTTGAGAATTATTTTCCAAACATGCTAAAAAATTTTAAAGAATTTCATGCAATTCCTGAACAAATTTTAGATCTTAAAGAGCACATCATGGTCACAGGAAAATATGTTGGAATTTCAAAAAAAGGCAAGGAATTTGAAGTGTTGTTTTCCCACGTGTACAAAATAGAAAAAAATAAAATTATTAAATTCAGACAATTTACAGATACCACAATTATTCAAAAAGCATTGAATTAATTCTCAACTATATTTATCTCCAAAAATTTTGAAAATCTAATTTACTTGAATAATCCCAGTCTTTACCAAAAATTCTATTGCATCAACAAATGTTTGCTCATCAATAATTCCTTCAGCCCACCATCCAGCATTACTTTTTACCCACGATGGGATTTCAGATGATTCAGATTCTTCAACTATTATTTCAGGTACTGAAATAATTTTCTCATTAATTAGAAATTTAATTGCTCCAACAAATGTCTCATCATCTATTTGCCCTTCAGCCCACCATGCAGAATTATTCTTTACCCATCCAGGAACATTTGTCTCATCTACATTTGATAATGATGCAAATTTTTGAATTCTATTACCGGAGTCTGCCACCCAAATATTGCCATTAGAATCAACATCAATTCCAGTCATTTTATTAAATTCTCCAAGACCATTTCCAAAGGTTCCCCATTTTGCAACATATTCACCTGCAGTATTTAGTACAAGGACTCGATTATTTTGAGAATCTGCAACAAAGAGATTATCATTATCTGCAAATTCTAATGAAGTTGGGTTTTGAAGTTGTTTATCCCCGTCTCCAGTAGTTCCAAAGGATTTTAGAAATCCACCAGTACTATGAAAATTCAAAATTCGGTTATTGGTACTAGATAGTAAAAATGCATCATCATCATGTACTGTGATTGATTCAATTGATGAGAATTTAGCTGATGCAGTCAAAATGGAATTAATTTCACCCACATAGGTTCCATTAGTGTTAAATTTTATTATTTTATTTTGATTTCCATCAGATACATAATAAATTCCAGAATCATCTACTGCAATATCAGTAGGATTTTGAACTGATTGATAATTAATTCCAGAGTTCCCCCAGTTTCTAATAAAATTTCCATCATTATCAAAAGTGACGATTCTTGAATTTCCTGCATCAGATACATGAACAAGGGATTTTTCTGCAAGAATAGATGTAGGGCTATTTAGTTGACCATCAGTATTACCTATAGTCCCCCAAGATTGTTTTAGATTTCCTTTAATATCAAAAATAGTAATTTTTGAAGTTTCTGAATCAAGTACAAACAATTCAAGGTTAGGAGAAATTGAAATATCTACAATATTCCCAAAATTAACCAAACTATCATTAATGGTTAGTAAAATTTCTGGGCCATCATATGATATTATTTCAGATGATTCTGAAGGTGCCATTGCATCTCCAAATACAAAGAAAATTGCAAATGTTTCAGTAGAACCATATTTTACATGAATCTTTGATGGACCCTGAAGAAAATCTGCAGAGAGTGTATGTGGAATAGTAAACATTCCAGATGCAGAATTTACAAAAGAGAATTGTTGTCCTTGATTTGCTTGAGAATCCTCAAACCAGTAGATTATTTGATCCTCAGCTAGACTATTTGTACTAATTGTAGCCTGAATTGTTTCACCAGGTCTAAACTGTGATTTGTTTAATGAAATTTCAATCTCCAAAGTAGAGGCATTATCATTGTCTGCACTTTCATCAAACACATCAAAAGAGCCAATCACATTACTAGAACCATATTGGAATTCTAGAGAATAGACTCCAAGTTTTGATGTATCAACATCATCAAGAGTAATTCGCGTAAGAGAATTAGTTATTGTAACATCTTTAGTAATTAGTTGTCCTGATGGTAAAGTAATAGATAATGTACCTGAATCTGAGATAATTTCAGGCATTACAATGTTTACTTCAACTAGTTCGTTTGGAGAATACAGTTTTTTGTTACTACTCAAAAATATCGAGGTGTCAGTATCAGGATTTTTTAATTCAAAAGGAACATCAATTTGAATATCATAATAAGTTACAATTGCACGATATACTCCAAAGGGATTATTTGATAATAATTCATTAATTGAGTATTGTTGATTAATTATTGGTTGATATACTTTGATTTTAACATCATCAACTAAATTTGCAGGGAATCCTTTATCATCAAATAATTCAATAGTCATAGTTTCAGCTTTTGCAGCACTTGGATTATAGTAATTTGTAGAAAATTGAACATTTGCAGTATCACCTGGAAGGTAAGATAGTTTATCAGTGGTAATTGAAACTGCTATTGGTTCCACATTAACATCAATAATTTTTACATTATCATTGTAATCATATTGTATTGTCCAAATTCCAAATTGTCCATCAAAGGCATTGCGAGTAATGATATGGGTAGTTTTTGAGGCTTTAAGATTAGAAAGAACACCATCAATACTTGTTCCATCAGGTAATGTGGCATTCCAGGAAATATCCCCTCCAGAATAATCATCAATTTCCACTAGAATTTTGATCCACTCATTTGGATCAAATAGAATTTTTTCAGGTTCAGCTATAATTTCAGAAGCATGTGCTACTGGAGGAATTAATAAAAATAAACTTAAAAAAATAATAATTTTCATATATCTTTTAAAAAAATTAATGTATTTCAAAACTAAGGATTAACAATTCTAAATAAATTATAAAATTATTCAACGCATTCAATTGTAGTATAATATATCAGATTTCAGACTCTATGTTTTTAATGTAGGCATGAATTTTTTGATTCAAATCTTGAAAAATAAAGATAAAAAAATGAGTCAGGGAAACGACCCCCCAACTCTAATGAAATACAACAATGAACGCTTGACAATCCAAAAACGAAGTCAAGACAAACAAAGGTTGTCTAATTAATAGAAGAACAAAACACGATAAAAGAAATTGTTTGTAATAATTTTCAAACATTAAATTGATCGATAATAGAAATAATGATGAAAATTTTAAGCAATTATTGTAATGCTTAGTGTTTATTTTTCACGATTATTTTTAAATTTCAATACTCTCCAGATGCCTTGTAAAATTAGTTCAAGATCTGTACATATTTAGGCGTGAATCTCATTAATCCATTAAAATATCTTGATATATTTTTTCAGAATCATCACTGAAAATCAAGGCAAAGTGATTTATTTTGTTTTTTCATGTTTTAATCTATTATGAATTCAGAGAAGATAGTAAACGAAAAATTGTTAATTGTGGCATTTCCCAGTGCAGGGCTAGTAGGTGCTTTTGCCATATCTTATCTTACAGAACAATTAGAAATGAAAGATATAGGGGAACTAGAATTTGCAAAAGTTTCCCCATCATATGTAATTAAAAATGGAGAAATCTACGGACCAGTTCGAATATACAATAAGAATAACACATATGCCATTTTATCTCATATTCCTTTGAGTCCAATTTCCACATATGATCTAATAATAAAATCAATAGAATTTGCTAAAAACAATAACATCAAAAAAATAATTATTCCACGCGGATTAGAGATGGATGAAAATGACAAAAGTGACCCTATCTCGTATGGTTTGGCAACTAACAAAAATTCAAAATATCTTTTAGATGAATATAATTTACCAATTATTCCAAGTGCGACAGTTCTTGGTACGGATGCAAGTGTTATTTCTGCACTTAAGAATTCTGAAATATTGAGTGTTGTTTTGTACACTACTTGTAGAATGATGTTACCTGATGATGATGCCATCATAAGATCTATCAAAACACTTGCAGATATTATTAAAGTTAAAGTGGATACTGAAAAATTTGAGGAGAGACTCGAAAAGATAAGCAAAGAAAATGAAAAATTAATAGAAGAAACTAAAAGTTATTTTAGGAATACATCAGGAACACCTGCTTCCATTCCTCCTGGAATTGCCTAATTAATCATAATTTAATTGCAGGTTAAAATCCAAGCAGATCCAACCCATCAAAGGGAATTATTAAGTTAAAACCCAGAAATTTTGAAAAATAATGTTGTTATAAAATTAATCTTGTAATGAATAATGTACATCACAAAATAGTGCAATCCCATTAGGTAATGTTTTTGCAGAAATACTGTGTCCATCTGTTAATCCTTTCCCACAGACATAACATTCCACTTTACTAACAG
>Ga0233428_1002299_pt1 | contig 18471 bp, 13 predicted proteins | sample SI_118_April2016_4_FD_179890 | JGI IMG/M metagenome (GOLD analysis project Ga0233428, IMG submission 179890) | Seawater microbial communities from Saanich Inlet, British Columbia, Canada - SI_118_April2016_120_MG | ecosystem: Environmental > Aquatic > Marine > Inlet | place: Canada: British... | reverse complement strand
GAATCATGGTAGCCCCTACTGATGTCAACTCCTTGTGTGAAGCCATGCATAGCGTATTGACAAATAAAGAATTGTGGAACCGTATGAGCAACATGGGACTAGAACGATCTAAATTGTTTTCGTGGGACAATACGGTAAAGAAGATATTGGAGATATATGATGAAGTTATTTCAGTGTACAAATATCAATAAGGGTTTATAAGGAATTTACTTTCGATATGCTGTTTACTTTTGAGCGTGCGAGAGTGTGCATTTTGGACTCAGTACTTGTTGCTTAAACCACACATCTCAAGACAATTTTTTGGTAGAAAATTATCCAAAAGAATTTGGTTACTGTTATTTACTTTTTTGTGGATGAAAATGTGTTTTGCAGGGTTCCAGAATGGTTGCCGTATAGATAGATAACTCCCTTAAGTGGCAGTTCTGCCATTCTTAGTATTTATCATTTCGTGTATCCAATTCCAGTTAGGAGTGGAGACATACATAGTATGGTATGGCCGTAAACAAATTAAAAACAATTTAGAGATTAAGGGATTCTGGAATTTCTTGGTTTTGCCTAAAATCTTTTAGTTCACTTAAAGGAGGATTAAGTAGTGGATAAAGACGAAATTGAATTGATTGATTACCTTAGAGTAGTTTGGAAACGAAAGATTCTTGTCATTGTGGGAACATTGGTCTGCATAGTAGTAGTATGGCTAATAAGTTTGTTAAGAGTGTCACAAGTTACAGAGGTGCCAGAGATGTACCGTGCAGAGGCTCTTATAAGCATAGGACAAATATCAAAGATTTTTTCCATTATTAATCCTGGATACTATATTGAGGATATTGATAATGTTACTAACCTTAAAAACATAATTCCTGTCAAGTATGGTCTAAATGAATACTCTCTTAAAGCTGAAGCTAGTGGGTTTTCACTGGTAAAAGTATACTTGGAAGGATCAGATGGCGGAATGGTCAAGGAACTCCTTAAAGGAGCGGTAAATAGACTCCTTGAGGATCATCATAGAATTACAGAGATTTCCAACCGGACTTATAGGGCCCTTATCGATATAATGGAGACCAAAGGTGAAATAATACAGAAAAATATAGCTCAAGAAGGGGCAATGTTGGAAGAAATGACTACTGAGGTGTCAACAGTTCAGTACCACCTTAGGAAGGATTTATGGGAAGACAGAAAGAGTTTAATAGCTAACCAGCAAGGACTAATAGTGCTTAGATCAGTTGCTGACCATATTAAGGACCATAAAACAAAGATGATTGGTGGGATAAATGTAAGTAAACTTTCTATACCAGTACCTGTCGTACATCCAAATGGGGAAAGCAATAAAGTAGCGATAGCCGGAGTTGTTGGTTTAATAATGTTTCTTTTGCTTGCCTTTCTCATAGAGTATCTGGAGAAGGTTAAGGAAAAGGAGAGGGGGAAGAAGGATGCTTCTGTTTAAGGGTATGATTTCAGCAGAGGAGTTTGTTTTGTCTTGCCCCATGATAGATAAGGAGCTAAATAGTAGAAACTTGTCCAGAGCTTATATTGAGGGCTGGCCATCTTGTTATTGTCGGGTAAATAGGTATATAAGAACTGTGAGGAGAAAGGTATTAGATTTTGTTGTAAAGAGTTTGCCCTGATTGTGTGACATTGAAAGCCTAAAAGGTGGGATGTCAAGTATATGTATAAGTGGTTATCAGGATTTTGCTTTAAACAAAATGTGAGGAAGCGTATAGAACATTATGAGATCAAGGTTGACATACATTTTTATGAAAATCAGTATTGTAGAAGTCTCTATGTTGGTTTTGCAAGGGATGATGGGTATAGTAGAAAGTATAAAAATACGCCACTTACAGATGTTACTTTTTTATTGCATGGTTGTTGGATATTTTTACTTTGGTTATATTGATTTTATAGGCCCTTTATCTCTCGGTGTTGTGTGCTTGATAGCATTGTTATTAATTTTTTACTTAAACAGTTGCATGCGTCCAAGTGTAACATTCCCAAAGCAACATGTTACTATTTCGATTGTACTGATTTTATTGGCATTATGGTTGTATGTAGTAGAGGGAGTTGAGATTATTCAATTGCTGAGAAGGGTTGGTATTCCAATTATGCTAATTTTTGCTGTAAAAGAAGTAATTAAATCGGTACGGCAAGTAAATTGCATCTTGGTTGCAATTACCATTATTGTAAGTATTTCTTGCATAGTTGCTGTTTTACAAGCAATGGATATAGATTTCTTTTGGGATTTGAGAATGATGATTGACGCGCCTTCCCATCCATCTATAAAGTCCCAAATTATTAATAGAGTGAGGGCGCCAGGTCTTGCACTTTTTTCAGTACCATTGTCATACCAAATTGGTGCAATCTTTCCATTTATAATTTATTTGACTCACATATCCAAGGCTAGAAAAAAGATAATAATTCTTGGATCATGTCTGGTGCTTGGTGCGCTAGCTTCTCAATCGAAGTCAGCGGTTTTGGCAATATTGGTTAGCTATATCGTATTTATGAAACTAAACCATTTGTTAAACCCAAAAAAAATATTTTGGTTCATCACCATTCTCTTATTTTTGGTTATAGGTATATCATGTTTTAACGATCTTATTTCGAAAATAATAAAACCAGATCATGCAACTCTCTCTCGGATACCATTTATGCTGATAGGTCTAGAAATACTTTCTGATGTTCCATTTGGTGTAAATAGTGAGGCGGAATTGACAAATTTAATACACTACTATTTAGCCTATTATGGCCATCTTAGAGGGGCACGAGATCTCTTGTTAATTGGCTTTCACAATTGTCTGTTAACTGTCGGAATCTATCATGGTTGGGCAATACTTATAGTGTATATATGGCTTTATTTATACATATTTAGGTTGATCTATAAGGCAATGAAGAATAGCACCATAGGTTCTGCTGATCATTACTTCTATTCCGGTGCAATAGCTTATTTTTGTGCCTATATTATTCAAAGCTCTACTCATAATACTGGCTTGACGACTGCTGATCCTTATGACTGGATAATGATAGGGGTTATATTAGCATATAAGCCATCACAGGTTAGTCCTGAGAGGCTTTAGGGAAATGATAAAGATTTTAGGTATTCTATTGTCTTGGAGAGATGGAGATTTAATGTCTGGTTTCATTTTTGTATGGCTCCTAGTGTTGGCCTTAATAAATAGGGTATACTTCGTATCCCGAGACGAACTCAATTATCATATGGATTATGTGCGAAATGGTTTGAATATGAAGGTACTGACTTACGATAGGATGCCAAATCACTGAATGGGTTAAAACGGATTTATTCTGGATCGAGAATTCTACTATTATTTATGCGACATACTAATAATGGACTTGGTAAATTAACCGATGTGATGGGAACGAACCAGAGTGTGCATGTTTATTTTTACATGCAAAGGTGGCAAGGCATTGGGGAAAGCCAATTCTCCTATGATGTGGATGTATACATGGAGAATACATTGAGACTGCTATAGACCTTACAACCAAAGTAGTGTTTTTTAGTACTTTAAGGCATGGGCACAGATAGAGGCACTTCATTAGTGGAACAGAAATTAGTAACGTTATAAGTTATGACTAAGTGGGTAGCATTTTAGGTCTCCATTAAGCACATTACGAGAAGGCATTCTCCTCTCTATTCGAGAATGCTAAGTTGCGAGAAAAACTATTTGAAAAGACGAGAGGTTCCGTCATGAAAAAATATAGTTTCGAAAATCGCGTTCAAGAGAGCATTGATTGCTTAAATTCATTATAAAAAAAGCTCACGTAAATGTAATTATAGATAGAAAATAATGACTATTCTTTGGAAAGTATTTGACAGCCTGTCATTTATAAAGAAACAAAAGCTATTTTTTAATACACCTTCAATAATTAACTTAATAAAATTTCTGACTTTACCAAGAAGAGGAAGAGTTAGATATAAACCTATACAGATTTCATGTTATATCACGGATAAATGCACATTAAATTGTAATTTTTGTCCTCATCACTCTCCATATCGAAATAAAAATTATCCTTTCCTACATAACCCATTGCAAGATATGTCTTTGGAGACATTTAGGGGAATAATAGGTGCTTTTCCAGAAACTATTCGTATTACGTTGACTGGCGTCGGAGAACCTTTTTTGAATAGAAATATTTTCAAAATGATAGACTATGCAATTAGCAATAGAAAATTAGTCACAGTGATTTCAAACGGAACATTACTAAAAGACAATTTATATGAATTACTAAAGAGGAAAATATTCAGCTTGTGCATCAGCCTGAATGTGGAGGACCAAATAGAATTTTACAAACTAACCAACAATGAGAAGTATAATTTTGATAGTATAGTTTTCGCCTTACAGGAATTTATAAAGGAAAATAATAGAAAAATAAAACTTAATCTAACATACGTTGTATCAAAGAAAAATATTTTCAATATTGATAATGTTTTGAATTTTATTAGAGAAAAATTGCCAGATGTTTCAACAGTTATATTTCATAATGTTATCTATTTTGGAATTGAACAAGGATATCCACTGGAAGAAACCTTACGGGATGATGACCAGGAAGTTGTCAACTACTTTGAACAAATAAAGAAACAAATAAATGACTATCCATTTCAAATAGTTTTGCCACAATTAAAAAATACAGAAAAAGGAATTACTTGTGATGACGTCTTTGCCCATTTACTTATAGACGCTGAAGGTAATGTTAGTAGCTGTGGACGTGCCATTACTCCGCAAAAAGAATTTGGAAATATTTTCAAGGAAGGCCCAGGCGTTTGGAATAATGATTATTTTCAGAAAATGAGACTAATGTCTTTAAGGAAAGAGTTTAATCAACACCCTGTATGCATACACTGTATGGGGTCTTGAGCTAGACGTTTAGTATGCAACCAAGATATGCATACTGATAGTACATAACAGCGAAGTGTAAAAGATTTTACAGATACTATTTATTTAAGATGAATAACAGTTGGAGTGATTTTGCCGCTTAAACCATTAGTTAGCGTTCTGATGCCTGTATTTAATGGAGAGCTTTACTTGTCTGACGCTCTAAACAGCATTCTTAACCAGAGTTATAGTGATTTTGAACTAATTTTGATAGACGATTGTTCTACAGACAAGACTTCTGAAATTCTTCATAATTTTGTTCAAATGGATAAACGCATAAAAGTATTTAGGCAACATTCTAATCTTGGTTTAACAAAATCCCTGAATTCAGGTCTGGCAAAGTGCAGGGGAGAGTTTATTGCCAGACATGATGCTGACGATTTATCTGAGCCTGAACGTTTCGCATGCCAGATAGCCTTCCTCAGAGATCATCCTGACTATGGGCTTATTGGGACTGCTGTTTCAAGGATTGATAGTAAAGGAAACATAATTGATCAGCCGATAGTTATAAATGGTGTCAAAGGGATTCGTGCAATAATTAAAGGTTTAAACCCATTTGTTCACGGATCTATTATGATGAGGAAAAGCACCGTCGACACTGTCAATGGCTACAGAAGTGGATTTCGGTATGCACAGGACTATGATTTGTGGTTAAGAATTTCTGAGATTACTTTTGTAGACAATTTGCCTGAACGTTTATATAGGTGGAGGGTTCATTCGGCAGGAATATCCAAGAAAAAACTCCCTATCCAAGTCAAATATGCAGCTTTAGCTAGTTATTTTGCTAAAGAACGACAAAAGAAAGATGAAGATTCATATAGAATCTTGAAGAATGATTTTAATGGTAATATAAACTCTTTTTTAGAAAAAGAAGATATAAAGGAAGAAATTAATTCTTTGATTGGAAGAATATTATTTATTTATGGGGAAAGAGAAGGAGCGTATAACTCATTTCTTTCTGCTCATGGTATCAAGAGCAAATTTTATAGTTTGGTGTGTAGTAACAATTTAACTTTTGAGTGGAGTCGCAGTGTAGCACGTTTTATTGTTTGTAGGTTCAAATAACCTGGTCAGAATAAGTTGCAAGTATAATATTAAGAAACCCATACAATCCATTAATTTCCTGTTTTATCAACTTATGGTTAGAATGTTTTCACTAGAATATTAAATGTATACCGTCCACTATTCGTTTATAACAGCAACCATTGGAGAAGAAAACAAGTTAAAAGCACTCCTAAAATCTCTCACTTCACAAACATACCTTAATTATGAAATAATTGTGGTAGACCAGAATGAACATGAACGCGTTTTACATCTTTGTAATAATTATGAGAACATAAAATATATACACTCAAGTAATAGAGGGCTTTCGTTAGCTAGAAATATAGGGATTCGAAATGCAAGAGGCGAATACTTGGTTTTTCCTGATGACGATGCCATTTTGCCACATGACTTTCTTGAAAACGCTAATATTACTATTCAAAAATTTCCTGGCATGTTTATATTTTCAGGAATTGTTCTCACTTTAGAGAAAAACAAGCCCTTTTCGCGGTATATGGATTTTGTTTCAGAAGAAATAACATACAGTAATTATAGTAAGTTTCTGAGCACTACAATGATTATTCGCCACCAGGTCTTTGATAAACTCAATGGTTTTGATGAAGAAATGGGTGTTGGCGCCAGATGGGGAGGAAGTGAAGAAACTGAATTGTTGCTCAGGGCCTTGGAGGCAGGTTTTAGGGCCTATTATACAGAGTCTCTAATTGCATTCCATCCAGAGATTAATTTCTCAGAGTTGGCCTGGGTCCAAGTGATACACAAAGGTTATAATTACGGTTTGGGGCGAGGTGCCTTGTTCAGAAAACTAATTGACAGTTCAAAATGGGGCTGGATGTTATGGCAATGGGTATTTAGTTTAATAAAGTCAATTGGAGGAATTGTAATGGCTTGTATCCAAGGACATTGGAAAGATGCTGCTAGGCATTTTGGAGCCTTTTGGGGGAGAATTGTTGGATTTGCATTGGCAAAAACTACGCGGTTTAAGTCTACGTATTCGTAAACTTCATTAAAAGATATATTAGCTGAATCTAGGTAAAATAAGTGTCCAATAACTTAGGAGTACATGGTGGAATCAAAGATAAAAGTTTTACACATATTTAAAACATACTTTCCTGATACGCAAGGTGGTTTGGAGGAGGCGATAAGGCAAATTGCCAGGTATAATTCTAATCATGGAATTGAAAATAGAATAATGACTGTATCTCCAATTCCTATCCCCCGCATTGTAAGATTCCAGGAAGCTACTGTTGTACGCTATAAAACATTATTAGATGTTTTTTCTACACCGATTTCATTAGAGTTCTTTCATAATTTCAAAAAAAATATAAGTACTAGTGATATACTACATTTTCATTTCCCATGGCCATGGGGAGAATTGAATTTCTTATGTAGTAATGAAAAAAAGCCTTCTTTAGTTACCTATCACTCAGATATTGTTAAACATAAATATATGGATAAATTATATTCCCCTTTTTCAAGATTATTTCTAAAAAAAGTTGATCTTATAATTGCTACAAGTGAGCAGTATATAGAATCAAGTGCTATTTTAAAACCGATAAAAGAGAAGTGCAGAGTAATCCCCTTGTCTATTGATGATAAGAGATTTAAAGGAATTGACGATAATATAGTGCAAACTATAAAGAATAAATACGGAGAAGATTTCTTCCTTTTTGTTGGAGTCTTGAGGTCTTATAAAGGACTATGTTACCTTTTAGACGCAATGGTAAATATAAATCGGCAGCTTGTTATTGTGGGGAAGGGACCTGAAGAAAACAAGTTAAAAGAAAAAGCTAAATCTCTCAATCTTAATAATGTTATCTTTACAGGATTCGTAGATGATAAATATTTACCAGCTTTTTATAAATTATGCAGGGCATTTGTATTTCCATCAAGTGATAGATCAGAAGCATTTGGAGTGTCTCTTCTTGAAGCGTCTTTTTTTTCAAAACCAATGATTTCGACAGAATTAGGGACAGGTACTACTTTGGTTAATAAGCACAATGAAACAGGGCTAGTAGTTTCACCCAATGATGCAATAGAACTGAGAAATTCTTTAAGTATTCTTTCAAGAAATAAACAAATATGTGAAAAATATGGTAGGAATGCAAGGAAAAGGTTTGATAAACTATTTAATTCAGAATCAATAGGGGAAAAATATTTAGATATTTATAAACAATTATATGAGCGGCAACACAAGATGCGAAAGTAGTTTGTCATGTGATTGTTAGTTTGAATTCATTAGACTTCTTTGTTTCATCCTTTGTAAATAGCTTCTCTGTATGATTTCTATTAACATTAATTATGAACCCTTGGGGATTTAATATCTTAGTTACAGGAGCAAGTGGTTTTATTGGACAACACCTTGTCAGGCGTTTAGAAAAACAAGGGAGTAACATAAAAGTGCTTGTTAGAAATAGCAAAAAAACTGCAAACAATAATACTCGCATTTTTGAATGTGATATTTTTGATGAGAAGGTATTAAGAAAAGCGGTTGATGAAGTGAATGTTGTTTTTCATCTTGTTGCCAAGACTCACGATTCTAAAAACATTGACAACACAAAAGATTATTTCAAAATAAATGTTGAAGGTACAAAAAGGCTCCTTGATGCTTGCAGCATTTCGAGTATAAAGCATTTTGTTTACTTTAGTAGTGTAAAGGCTATGGCAGAAGAGAGTGAGTCTACATTGGATGAGACATGTATTTCGAAACCAATTACTCCATATGGAGAAAGCAAGCTTCTTGCAGAAAGGTTAGTTTTTGATTACGGGAAAAAGTATGGTTTTAAGACCACCATTTTACGATTACCGCTTGTATATGGTCCAGGTAATAAAGGAAACGTTTATAAAATGATTGATGCTATCGACAATAGAAGATTTGTGATGATGGGTAACGGGTATAACAAAAGAAGTATGGTGCATGTTGGTAATGTTGTGGATGCTGGAATCGCAGTAATGAACCGTAAAGCAGCAGATGCAAAGGTTTATATAATTACAGATGGTATTGATTATACAGTAAGGGATTTGTATGAAATAATTGTTAAAGGTCTTGGTAAAAAAGCATTTCCGTTTTATGCTCCGATTGGTATCGCAAGAATATTTGCAATAGCTGGAGATATTGGAAGCATGGTGACAGGAATGCCATTGCCATTTAACTCGGGCGTGTTGGGGAAGCTTACTAATCCCTTCGTATTTTCGTCTCAAAGAATTCGAGAGGAGATAGGCTTTGAGTCAAAACATAATCTTTATAATACTATGGCCGAAACGATTAGATGGTATAAAAGTCTGAAGCATGTTTGAACTGATGAATGCTGATAGTCAGGTTATTGAGCATCAATAAATATATACATACTAGCCTGAAAGACATAGTTTGACAAGTATATGCAAGGATTCGTATCATATTAAGCTAATACAATGTGGAAACTGTTTATTAATTGCTCTTTATTGTCATTTTTCATGGGTCTGCTTTTTGCTGCTCTTATCTCAAGATTTGGTTCATACGTTGGTTTAGCTGATATGCCGAACAAGCGCAGTTCTCATATAGTGCCTACATCAAGAAGTGGTGGGATTGGCATATGGGTCGCAATGATACTTACAGGGCTCTTTTTTACTCAATATCATATTTTTGCGATGCTCGCAAGTATAATAGGATTCGTTAGTCTCTTAGACGACTTTTTTTCAATTCAGCATAAGATAAGACTTGTATTGCACCTAGTTACTTCTGCTATAGTGATTAGCTTGTTTTTAGGAATACCAACATCAATAGTTGCAATGTTACTATATTCATTCTGGATAATCCTTATTACGGGAACAACAAATTTCTATAACTTTATGGATGGGATCGATGGAATTGCTGGTTTGACAGGATTTGTAGGCTTTGGATTCATGGCCGTCTTTTCTTCCTTCATAGTGGAGAGACTTGATATCGCCTTAATCAGTACTGCGTTATCTGCGAGTTGTTTGGGTTTTCTACCTTTCAATATCCCAAAAGCCAGGGTTTTTATGGGAGATGTAGGGAGTGTTCTCTTAGGATTTACATTTGCCTCTCTTTTGGTTAATCTTTCAACTAGCATTAATGAATTCCTGTGTATCATAATGTTTTTGTGTATGTTTTATGCAGATGCTTTGGTAACAATCTTCTGTAGATGGAAAAGAGGTGAAAACTTAATTATGGCACATAGAAGTCATTTGTATCAATATATGTGTAATGAATTAAGATTACCACATTGGAAAGTATCATTCGCATATGCACTGGCACAATTTGCTTTTGCATTTTTGGCCTTGCTAGCATACAAAGAAGGCATAATCTGCCAGATTGTAGTATTTGTATTTTTTGGAACTATATTTTTGTTAATTTATAGATCTATTATGAAAATAAAACCTAGGTCTCTGCTAAGTTAATAGAGCAGGCTTAACCAAAAAGTAGATTGAAATTATGTATTTTGATTGATACGAGAAAGAAGGTATAGGAGATAAATGAATGCTTTCATCTTCGCATTTTGGAAAAGGAGCTTTGGAACTAGGTGCAGTTGATTAGTAGGTTGTTTGCCACGAGAAATGAGATGATATCAATCTGACAAGCTATCATATATGAGATATTTTAGTAAGTTTGTTATGTACTTATTCCTTCAATTTTCAGAATTATGAAAAAAATGACAGAAAGGGCTTTTAAGTATATAGATAAAAAGTAATATTTAGAGATAGATAATGAAGAAGAAGCTACTTTTAATTGCATTAGATGTTCTATTGATTGTTCTTTTATACTGCACCGCCTTTGTTTTACGGTTTGAACTTGATGGAGCCGTAAACTACACTCCCTTCATTTGCACTTCCTTGCCAATTATAGTTGCTATTACAATTGGTGTTTTTATCAGGATGGGGATGTATAATGCGGTATGGCGTTATGCAAGTATAGACAGCTTTGTGATGATCCTAAAGGCTGTCACGGTTTGTACTATTATATCAGTTGTTCTTATTTTCTTTACTCAAACGTATAGAATACCCAGGAGTATATTCATTATATACTGGATGCTATTCTTATTGGGGTCGAGTGGCGTACGTTTTAGTACAAGGTTTTATAGGTATTATTTCATACTCGCAAAGAAAAGGGGAAGTAGAGTAATGATTTATGGAGCTGGATCCGCAGGACAAATGATAGCAAAAGAGATGAGGTATGATCATACGCTTGGATATCATCCTGTTTGCTTTGTCGATGATGATCCAGTCAAGGTAGGAAGAATAATACATAATCTTCCTATTCATTCAGGGAATACCGACCTAAATAAGATAATTGGAGAAAACAGTATTGAAGATGTATTGATTGCAATTCCCTCTACATCAGGTGATAAGATTAGAGAAATAGTTGAGAGTTGTAAACCGTCACAGGTTAAATTCAAGACCCTTCCAAGCTTGTTGGAAATTGTTGATGGGAAAGTAGGTATCACTCAAATTAGAGAGATAGAGATTGACGATCTTTTGAAACGATCACCAAAGGACCTTGATCAGAAACTTATAGAGAGTCTTGTCGCAGGCAAATCTGTTTTAATTACAGGTGCTGGTGGGTCTATAGGGTCTGAATTATCAAGACAGGTAGCACAATGTAGTCCATCTGTCGAAATACTGGTTGATAATAGTGAGTATGGACTATACAGAATAGATTCTGAATTGAGTGCAAATAACAATGATGTGAAACTTCACTCTATTCTGGAAAATATAATCTCACCCATTAAAACAGAAGATCATCTGAGAAGGATTGAGGCGGACATAATCTTCCATTCTGCTGCGTACAAGCATGTCTCACTTGTTGAGATTAATCCATGTGAGGCAATAACCAATAATATACAGGGGGCTGTCAATGCTGTAAAATTGGCAGATAAATATAAGGTAAAAAAGTTTGTCTTGATATCAACAGATAAAGCGGTTCGGCCAACAAGTGTGATGGGCGCAACTAAGAGAGTATGTGAGTTGTACATTCAAAACTTTAATAATAAAAGTGATACCGATTATGTTGCCGTCAGATTTGGGAATGTACTTGGTAGTTCAGGTAGTGTAGTACCAAAGTTTAGGCAGCAAATAAGAAATGGCGGTCCTGTTACAGTAACGCATCCTGATGCAACTCGTTATTTTATGCTTATTCCTGAGGCGGTACAACTTGTAATGCAGGCTGCTAGCTTGGGGAATGGTGGTGAAGTATTCATATTAGATATGGGGGAACCAGTAAACATCGGAAATATGGCAAAAGACATGATAAAAATGATGGGCTTTGGTCTTGAAGATGTGAAAATAAACTATACAGGATTAAAGCCAGGTGAGAAGAGATGCGAAGAGTTGTTTGCAAATGATACAGTGAAAGATACAAAATATGAAAGCATTACTATAGCAGGCGTTACAACCGTAAATTGGGAGAAATTCGAAAGTGATGTAGACAAACTTATACACTTTGCATACGATGGAAATGTTAGCGCCTCAATTCAAATGCTGAAGAAACTCGTTCCAGAATACAATCCTCAGAATGAGATTTATAAGGCTATGTTGAAGGAAAACAAATATACACCGTAGATTGATCATTGAGGATTTGAAATAGGTTAGAATCAATGGGTAGCTTTGGTCATTAGGATGAGGATGGAAGTATTTATTGGGATAAGCGAATGATTTCCTGGATTATTACAATTGTTGTAGTATGTATAATTACTAGTGTGATCTTTTGTAAACCGTATTTAGGCATTGCATTTGTGGTCTTTTCCATACCATTTGAGGGTGTAATCGGGTTGGATAGTATCTCGTTCTATCCTTTAGAAGTAATTCTGGCTATTCTCTGCCTCATTTGTCTATATAAACTCATGGTTGGAAAGGGGGATTGTTTTAGAAATACCAAGTTGATGTACTGTTGTATTCCCTTCGTATTGTGTTTTATGTTGTCGGTGGTGAAATCAATTGAGTTCTCGTTAACGTTGAAGGAGATTGTACGTTGGCTGGAGCTTTTTTTGATATATTTCCTAACTATAAACCTTATAAATCAAGAGAATAAGGTGAAAATTATATTGTATTCCATGGTTTCTGCAGTGGCTCTGGTTTCTACATATGGATTCATTACATATTACAATAATGTTGGGTATGCATCTTGGGGGCACAGAGCCTCTTCTTTTTTTGGCAACCCGAATCCATTGGCAGGCTACGTTAACTTAATGATACCTGTCATTTTTGGTATGTTGATGGCAAGTGCGTCCTTGCGGGTGCGGATTATGTTGGGTGCTCTTGCTGTTCTATCTCTTATAGTCTGGTTTCTTTCGTTTTCTATTTCGGGATGGTTATCTTTAATCTTGACAATGGTACTTGTTTTCTTTCTGACAAAGGCCAATAAAAGGGTTTTGTCTTTCTTTGCGATACTTTTTGTAATCTTTGCGATTACCTTCTTGTCCTCAGATAATATAAACAATTTCATGGAGAGAGAAAGGTTACAATCGGTACGGAGTTCTATAAAATATAGAGTTATGTGTTATCCAATAGGATTTAATATGGTAAAAGATGACTTAATCCTTGGAACAGGTATTGGAAACTATTCCTTGCTTATTACGAAGTTTAATAAATATGATGATTCCATAATACAAAACCACTTACATAGTTTGTATTTCCAAGTACTTGTTGAAACAGGGGCTATGGGGTTGATTGCATTTGTGTTCTGGTTGGTTTGTATAGTCAAATCTTTAGTTGGATCGTTGAAAGTATTAGAAAAAACTAGAAATTATAGTCTTTTTGTTGGTTTAATAGGAGGGATAATTGTTTATTTATTCAATAATCTAGCAGAGGTTTTAACTGTCCATGGTATCCATCTTCAATGGGGTATAATATTAGGGATTGCTGTTGTATTAACACAACTCAGGGAGGAAGAAGAGTGTCCAGAGATGGTCTAATTAGTCGTTCAAGGAGAAATGTTTTTACAAAATATTGGCTGAAGCGACTATAGTTCTACCTGCATTATTATTTATTTTTGTTGACAGAAAATTAGGTGGTGGAGATTCTTGTAAGTTGTCAATTGCCTTCTCTTATACAGGAATGCGTATTGTTATTTCAGATTTTGGTTTGAATAGATTACTTGTAAGAACAGTGTCTGGACAAAAAACTGACAGAAGAATATGTAACTAATATTTATATGTTGAAAACTTTTCTTTCGTTTATGTGTGTTATTGCGATTGACCTGTATGCCATTCTTGCCGGCTACACTGACCAAATAATTACTTTAGTTCTGATTTAAGAAGATAGCTGTTTTTTGCATTTATTAGGTAGATTAAAATCAATGAAGGTATTAGTAATTTGGAAAGCTTTAGTATCAGAGGCATATCATAAAAGGTTTATCGAGTTGGCAAAGATTAAGGATGTCGAATTAACCTTAGTAACGCCAACGAAATGGAATAATACTAGGATAGAGAAGAAATATTGCAGTGAGTATAAGACAATTTCCAGGAGGATTATTTTAAATGGTTTTAACCATTTACACTGGTACCCGGCGCTGGCAAAAATCATAAGGGAAGTTAGACCTGATATATTACACATTGAGGAAGAGCATTATAGTATTGTGACCTACCAGGCAATTAGATTAGCAAAAAAATATAATGTAAGATGTCTGTTTGTTTCACTGCAGAACATTTATAAAACATATCCGTTTCCGTTTTCATGGATGGAAGGATATAATATTAGAAATGCTGATTACGCTGTGGCCGTTAGTGATGAAATAAGAAATGTTCTTATCAGAAAAGGTTTAAGTAAAGAAAAGTGTCCAGTGATTCCTTACGGTGTGGACCATTTGGTGTACCGTGCGATGGAATCGCAAAAGCTAAAATCTAAGCTAGGATTGGATAGCTTTACAATTGGATATATAGGCAGGCTTGTAAAAGAAAAGGGCATTATAGATTTGATAAAAGCAGTATCCAGTATAAACAATAATTTTATTCTCTTGTTAGTGGGTAGTGGTAAATTAAGGTATAAAATAAAGAAGGAAGGGAGGCGCTTGGGGATATCAGAGCAGATCAGGTTTATAGATAATATACCTTCTTCTCAAATTCCAAATTATTTAAACTGTATGGATTGTTTAGTACTTCCTTCTCTCACTACAGAAAAATGGAAGGAACAATTTGGAAGGGTGTTGATTGAGGCAATGTCGTGTGAAGTTCCAGTTATTGGGTCTGATTCCGGAGAGATCCAAAATGTTATAGGTGATTGTGGATTAATATTTAAAGAAGGAGATGTTGATGATTTGTCTTCAAATCTAGAGATGTTAATTAATAATATAGATCTAAGAATAGATTTGGCAAAAAAGGGAAGACAAAGAGTGTTAAATAATTTCACTCAGGAAATAGTTGCGAAAGAGACTTACAAGGTTTACCAGAAAATGATGTGTTTGGAAAAAGTTCACTATAGTATTCAAGCACAAACTCCTTCAGACATTGTTCACTTGAGATGGATGGAAAGCCTTGGTATACAAGAAACAAAAGGGCTGAATATTTTGGACTTAGGATGTGGGTCCGGGTATCTATGTCGAAAATTTTCAAAAGTAGGTTCTGGGAATGTAGTTGGGATTGATATCAATCTTCCTGTTGATTACGATGAAAGTGGTGAGGGTCTTCAGTTTTTGCGAATTGACCTCAATGAAAAGGATTGGGTACGTTCCTTACTCGGAGCGATAACTCTTGAGAGATTCGATTTGATATTAGCCTTTGATATTGTTGAACATTTAAATGCACCGTTCGAATTTCTAAAATCTGTTCAGACACTATTGAGTGATTCTGGTAGTCTAGTTTTGACAACACCAAATACCAATAGTTGGGAACGTTTGTTTTTTCCAACAACCTGGTCTGGAGCTAAGGATGCTGATCATTTAACACTGTTTAATATATATAGCTTACAATTTCTCTTACAACGTGCAGGTCTTCCTTCTGTTTATCTACATGCAAAAGTTAACAAACTTGGCCCGTTGGCTTCTTTGTTTCCTGATTGGGGGGGGCAGATACTCTCCTTAAGTCAAAAGACTCAAAAAAGGCAATGAAATTTCAATCCTTGAAATTTATGTTAATGTCCTACTGTATTTTGCTTCTAGCTGGGATGAGCCAATTTCTCATAATAGTTGTTTTAGAAAAACATCTTTCCTTATCGCTTTACTCAAAGTATACCCTCATTTTTAGTTTCTTCCCTATCTACCAAATGGTTTTAGACCTTGGTTTACAAGGCGAAGTTATCAAACGATTGCAAACAGGAATAAATAAGTCTGCAGAGCTAAGACGAATGGTTCGTTTAAGGCTGGGAACAAGCATTATTGCAGTTGCCTTCGCTTTGGCTCATAGTTTTTTTGCTGGATTAGATACTACTTTGATTGTAGGTGTGCTCGTACTGAGTCTTTGTTTTATACCTTTTTCATTTTTAATGAATCTGGAGATAGTTGGTTATAGCGACAGAAAGTGGTATTTGGCAACAAGTAGTCGCTTTGGCAAATTACTTGGAGCTATCGTATTTGTTATCGTTTTTCTCACTGCAAAGTCTAAGGAAGCTCCAGCGACTCTTATTTACGGATTCTCAGGGATGTTATTCACCTATTCAGTTCTGGCGGCTGTTTTATATTGGGTGGGACGAGTACATTTTAAGGCATATTGGGATCGTAAGCTAGGTATTCCTGCCTTGTTCACTAGCTCTTACGGTATTATAGTGAATTTTGGTTTTTGGTGGTTGTTTGGTTCATTATTTTCTGTACTTAATATTAGACTTTTTGGAGCTGATGGTTTGGCTGTTTTCAATACCGCTTTTGTATTGATGACTCCGGTTTCTCTTGGCGTGCAATTGGGGCTGAACTTTTCTCTAACTATCAAAGATGATTTAGAAAAGAAAATCCCTCTTCTTTGGGGGTTGTCTATTATTTTTACAATTTTCTATGGATTGATTTTAAATATTGATAGCTTTTTTGGTATATTTTTCAAAAATATAGACCATACCATGGTTATGCATTGTTTGTGGCCTTTGATCTTAGCACACCCGATACTTGCCATAAGTCAAAGACAGGCTATTATACTGCAAAGTGCATCCTATAAAAATCCGGTAGCCTTTGCACCGCTCGTTGCTGTCTTTACTGTCGGAGTTGCTGTGATCTATAGTGTTATTTATACGATGCCATATTATGGTATGTCATATGTGTTTCTTATCGCTTCTTTGTCTTATTTTATTTTTATCTACTCCAAGTGGCTCAAGTATACTCGATACTTGCCCTTGCCTCATATTCAAGATTAAGTTTTTACCGGTTGTCAGAAAATTATGTTTATTGGCAGTTTCTGGAAAGCAACCAATTCTTTATTAATATGGGAAGATAATATTTTTGAGTATATTGTAATTGCAATAAATAGTTAAAATATACTCAAAAACTGGAAGCTTAATACATACAAAACATAAGTCTCAACAGAAAGAAATTTTCAAAATATCACTTACCAAAATAATAAATCACAAAAGCCCTTATGTGTTTTAATAACGAGAATTAAGTTGTTAGGGTTTGATAACGACTTTAGCCAGACTGAATTAAATTGGTTTTTTTGTTACGAAATACATTTGTAAAGTAGATATTGTTTCATTATTATCTCCGCAGTTTGTCAGTGTGCATATTATGAAAAGGATAAGAAGATATTACTTCATTTGGTAGGTAATAAATATAAATGTACGATCTAATGACAAGTACATCAAAAATATTAAAGGAAATAGCGAAGGTTGAAGATACAGAGCGAACCTATAAAATAGCATAATCCTGACTTAAAAGAAAGATATTGGAGAGAGTGTAGTCAATTCCTATAGCAATAAGCTATAATGTAAATCATATTTGTATAATATCAGGATTATTACAACGAATACTCTTGTTCTAATTCATTTATATAAAGATACAAAATGAGAAAGATGATTGCTCAATAACTGAGGAAATGAATGAATATTAATATAGAATCTGAAATAAAAAGGGTCATTGATATCGAAATGAAAGGTCTCACTCTTCTGAGGGAACAAATTGGATCTTCAGTTAAAGGTGCGGTAGAAACAATCTTCAACTGTAGAGGGAAGGTTATACTAACAGGAATGGGTAAGTCCGGTTTGGTAGCTAAAAAAATAGCATCCACCATGTCAAGTGTTGGGACTCCAGCGATCTTCATGCATCCTGCAGAGGGAATGCATGGTGACTTGGGGATTATTGCTGCTGAAGATGTTGTTATCGCTATTGGAAAAAGCGGGGAAAGTTCTGAACTCAATGGCGTCCTTCCTTCAATAAAGAGTGTTGGGGCAAAAATAATCGGAATAATGGGGAACGGTAATTCTACATTAGCGAGATACTCAGATGTAGTTGTTGATTTAGGAGATTTGGAAGAAGCTTGTCCGCTCAATATGGCTCCTACAACTAGTTCAACAGTTACTATGGTACTAGGTGATGCTATGGCGGTTGCCTTAATGAAGATGAGAGACTTTGATTTGGCAGATTACGCATTACTTCATCCCGGTGGACAGATTGGTAAAAGGCTAA
>Ga0233428_1002294_pt1 | contig 18499 bp, 30 predicted proteins | sample SI_118_April2016_4_FD_179890 | JGI IMG/M metagenome (GOLD analysis project Ga0233428, IMG submission 179890) | Seawater microbial communities from Saanich Inlet, British Columbia, Canada - SI_118_April2016_120_MG | ecosystem: Environmental > Aquatic > Marine > Inlet | place: Canada: British... | reverse complement strand
TTACATACGCTAAGATGCAGAATGTCTCAGCAACCAATAGGATACTCGGAAGAGATTCGGCACTTGCTGGGGATGTAGAGGAAATCACCCCTGCAAACGTAAGGACTATGATTAATGTAGAGGATGGGTCAACTGCCGACCAAAGTGGTGCTGAGATTAAAACTGCCTATGAAGCAGAATCAAATGCTTATACTGATACTAAAGATACAAAACTTTCTGGGATAGAAGCAAGTGCAGATGTGACAGACTCAACTAATGTAAATAGTGCGGGTGCTGTAATGGAGAGCGATGTATCAGGCACACCTGCTGGAAGTATAATAGATGATGATTCAATGGCAACTGCATCTAATACTAAATTGGCTACATCAGAATCAATAAAAGCATACGTTGATTCAGTCGCCCAAGGGTTGAATGTTAAAAGTTCGTGTGCGGTTGCGACTACAGCAAATATTACATTATCAGGTGAACAGGCAATAGATGGCGTTACAACTTCAGCTTCAAGGATTCTCGTTAAAGACCAATCTACCGCTTCACAGAACGGTATCTATCAAACCGCTGCAGGTGCTTGGAGTAGAACAACAGATTTTGATGACCCACAGGAAGTGGCGAGTAGCTTTGTATTCATATCTGGGGGGACTGCTGGTGCAGATACAGGTTGGGTTTGTACTAACGAGCCTGAATCAGTTACAGTAGGAACTGATGGCATTACATTCTCTCAATTCTCTGATGCAGGACATATTACCGCTGGAACTGGACTAACTAAGTCTGGTAATTCAATAAACATAAACGCTGCTCAATCTACCATTACATCTATTGGTACTCTTAGTGGTGCGACTCCTTTAGTATTTGAAGGTGGTACACCTAATGATTTTGAGACAAGTATAAGCGTAACAGACCCAACAGCAGACAGAACTTGGACAATACCAGATGCTTCAGATACTTTCGTAGGTAAGGCAACTACAGATACTTTAACTAACAAGTCAATAGATTTAGGAACTAATACACTCACGGGGTCTTTAGCAGAATTTAACACAGCATTACAGAGTGAAAGTTTTGTCTCACTAACTGGGACAGAGACTCTAACAAATAAAACTTTAACAAGCCCTAAAATTAATGAAGATGTCGCAGTTACCTCTACCGCAAGTGAATTAAACATCATGGATGGCGTAACGGCTACAACTGCTGAATTAAACATACTGGACGGCAGTGCAACAACACAAGCCACTGTTACATTGGCAGGGACTGACGGTGTTGTAATATCCGATGGCGATACAATGACGCAGGCTTTGGTATCAGATTTTGATACTTATATTATTGGTGGACTATCTAACGATGAGATTAGTGGAGATAAAATAGACGGCGGTACAATCTCCAATTTCGCCTCCACAGGCATAGACGATAATGCTTCGAGTACAATACTGGTACTTGATAATAACTCCCGAATCAGCCTATCGAATAATGATAGTGGTACTTCAAATACACTATTTGGTAAAAACGCAGGTGACGCTCTTGCCAGTGGTGGGAATCAAAATGTGCTTCTTGGCGAAGGAGCTGGAACTGCTTTAACTACTGGAGATAATAATACAGTTATAGGTTATTTGGCTTTTGACGCTGCTGCTGATGACGAGACAAGTAATGTAGCAATTGGAGTAAATGCTATGGGGGCAGCTGACCAAGGTTCTCATCCTAATGCGGATGTAGACCAAAATGTGTGTATTGGTGTCAATGCTGGATTTGGCGGTGATTTTGGTTCATCCGATTTAAATTTTGTAGATAATGTAGCGATTGGATATAACTCTATGGATGGAACTGGGGCTATAGGTGGAATAAGAAATGTTTTTGTTGGGTCTGAGACTGGTGGAGGAAGTTGGGCTACTGCTTCATCTAATTATAATGTTGGTATTGGACATAACACTATGGATGCTGCGATGAATGGAGCTGAGAACAATACTGGCGTTGGATATGCGACTTTAAGTGGATTGACTGAAGGAGATAATAATGTTGCTATAGGAAAGGCTGCTGGAAATGATATTTCAACTGGTTCTGACAATGTAATGATAGGATTTGATGCTGGCGATAAAACAACTGATGTTGATAAAGCTATAATAATTGGTTCTGGAGCTGGTGGGGCTGTTATGACAAGTGCCGCTGATGGTACAGTAGCAGTCGGGGCATCTGCACTTCAAGCCCTCACAAGTGGTGGTGGGAACGTGGCTATTGGTTACCAAGCTCTGGATACTGTTACTACTGGCAGTCATAATGTGGCAATTGGGTATACTGCTTTAGCGAACATGGCTGGGAGTGCTTCGCATAATACTGCTGTTGGTAGAGATGCATTATTAAATATGAGTAAGGCTGACGATGGTAATAATACGGCACTTGGAAGTGAAGCTGGTAATGTAATTACAGGTGGTTACAAAAATACTATTATTGGAGCAGCTTCAGACCCCGGTGCTGCAGATGCAATTAATCAAACTGCTATCGGATATGGTGTTACAGCAGTAGATACAGATAATACAGTAACAATTGGTAATGCTGATGTTAACGCTATCTTTGCGGCATCGGATATGGGAGCTTCGATTTATTGTAAAGCTGTTAATTTCTCAACGACTCAACCTGCTGCTGATGGCACTGTAACAGTGGAAAGTGAAGAATTAGACCATTATGAGGAAGGTTATATCACAGAAACAATCACCTGTGAAGGTTCAGGTGGATATAATTTAAATGGTTCTCTTAACACGCTTGCATATACAAAGATAGGGCGGGTAGTCCATATACAGGGAAGCATCCAAGTAGACAGTGAAAATTCTCCAAGTGGGATTTTACAAATTGATTTACCGTTTACATCCGCATCATTGACGGAAAACTCTGATATACTATTTGTTCCAGGTTTTCAATTAAGGAATCATGGAGACGCAGGTCTTGAAAATTGTGTATTGGAAATCCTCGCCAGTGCATCCAAGGCAGCGTTCCATAATTTTACAGATGCAGGGACAAAAGAAGGTATTAGTGAATCACGGGTAGATACGGCTTTCGATATGTATTTTAGTTTCTCATATATAGCTGCGTAAAATTTTTAATTGGATAATTAAATGGAACGAATAACAATAGGAGTCAAAAATGGCTTTAACAAAAGAAGTAAAAGTGGATAAAATAGAAGTTGTGGGCGACTACAAGGCAGTACAATGCAGGGAAGCAACGATAGTAAGTGAAGATGGTGTAGAACTTACACGCTCATTCCATCGTCATGTACTTCACCCCGATTCAGATATTAGTGGTGAACCACAGGAAACTCAAGATGTCTGCAATGCAGTATGGACTGATGCAGTTACAGAATCATGGTTTTTATTTCAGCACAAATATCCAAGTGGTGACCCATCTACAGATTGGGAACTTGCTCAATTACAGAAGTATTGCGATGATAAGGATATTGAACATTATCCTGTAGCAATAGAAGCTGTGGAAGCAGTAGAAGCAGTCGCAGGTGTAGACGCTGTAGAAGAAGTATTGTGGGCTGAAGGTGATGAGTTACCTGAAGGCGTAGAAGTTGGTGATGTAAAAGTAGCAGCTGTTGATGCAGTAGAAGCTGTTGAAGCGGTTGAAGCTGTTGAAGCAAAAGCAAAAGATACAAAGGCAAGTCTATTATCTGCGATTGCAGCTAACGCATAATGCACTTTAGTGAGTAAAATACTACTCGCATGAGTAAAATACTACGCACAAATAGTAGCCCATCGGTAAAAATTGACCTGAAATGGGTAATCATACTTATCATTCTAAAGTTGGGCGAGCCTGATTTACTTGATGCAATAATTAAATGGATAGAAAAATAGTTTAAATATGTTTAAAAAAGACAACAATAGCTTGACCGATTATAATAACCAATATGCTATATATTGTGCATATAGAATCGCATTAACAGCTAATATACGAGCCAGTAATGCTTAAAACTGGCAAATATACTATGTTAACACTATTGTTAACTATGTGTTCCCATGATAAAGACGGTTCATAACGTGTTATTGGTTGTACTTGCAATCTTAATTATGGTCATTGTAGGGCAAAATGCACCTTTATTTGCCCTCGTCGAAGGAACAGGTGTAAATGTTGCCCTTATTGTATGTGCCTTGATTGTCGGATTAAAAATACAAATGAGGATGAAATGAACGGTAAGGGTGATAAGAGAAGACCGATGGATATTACCCATAAAGAATTTACGAAGAAATGGAATGAAGTCTTCGGGAAGAAAAGGAATAAGAAGAAATGAACTTAGAGATAATAATTTTAAATTCCAAGATGGCGAAGATGGAAACGGAAAAGGTAGAAAATTTAGAAGAAGAAAACAAAAGCCTGTTACAAAGAATGGGCTTAAAGAAACCATAAACAACGGAGTCAAAAATGGCAAAAGAAAAAAAGAAAGCCGAAGAACCCACAGTCAGCATCGACGGTATTGAGTACAAGGTGTCTGATTTAACGGAAGAACAAATCATGTTTGTTAACCATGTAGCGGATTTAGACCGCAAACTTACAAGCTCACAATTTAATCTACAGCAGTTAGCTGGCGGTAAAGATTACTTTATGGCACGATTGAAAGAGTCTCTTGCGGGTTAAGTGGACATCCACGATAAACAAGGCTGGTACGTCGTATCAGCCTGAGACCCCAAGTGTTATTAAGAGGGATTTACTGGAAAGAGAAGTGAAGCCCCTGAAGGCACGTTACAGGGTCTCTAAGGGGGTAAAATACGATGTTACTCCAGAAGTGATAGGTAAGCCAGCAAAAATCAAAGAAGAGGTTATACGGGAAGGTACGCCCTATGAGGGGCAAGTACCTGATTCCTTTGAAAGAATTGAATTTGATGCCGATGTGTCTGAATTACAGGATTATGGAGATGTTAAGTATTATAGATCAGAATATGGTAAAATAAGGGTATCAAAAAATGCAGAATATTACTAACGGTAAGGGCGACAAGCAAAGACCAATGAATATTCCTATAAAGGAATTTATTAAGAAGTGGGATAAAATATTTAAGGGGAAGAAAAATGACTCCTGAAGCATGGATGGAAATAGGTGCTACTGGGGTTGTTGCTGTATTGTTGGTGATGATGTTTAAATATTTAACCAAAGATTTAAGCGGAGAACTATTAAAACAGTATGATATAATCATAAAATTGATTGATAAGATAAATGAGCTGAAAAGCACAATAGATTCAAAGTGGAAAGCATGAATAAAGCACAAGTAGACGATTGGAGAAATGGCGTGGAATCAAGATTGGAAGAACTGACAATAATGAATGCTAAACAAAATAGTGACATTCACTACATCAAAGACTCAGTTGATGAGATAAAAAATTTAGTGAAAGAACAAAATGGGCGAGTTAGAGTAAATGAATCAGCTATCGCAAGGATACAGGGAGTAGGTGGAATTATTGCCATTGCGTTCTCTGGATTTATTGGATGGCTATTTAAATTAAAAGGATAAATGATGGAATTTATAATAGAAAATTGGGAGTATATGGTTATCGTGGTCTTAGCTGTGGATAAAGCTGTTGCTCTATCCCCATCTGAGTGGGATGATTTAATTTGGACTTCGGTAAAAAAAGCAATATATAAAGTAGCAGGGAAATAGTATGCTCAAAAGAATGATAGGAAGATTGGTCAAAAAACACGGAATGAAGGGTCTATTGATTATGGTTGGTGATTGGGCTGTTAAGCAATCCAAGAAAAAATCTGATGATGAGGCTTGGGAAATGATTGTAAAGCCATTTATAGAAGATAATTTTTGATGCCGAGATTTGGTAGCCGTTCCCGTAGGAGACTGAAGGGTGTAGATACAAAACTTGTTAATGTCCTCAATGAAACTATTAAACTTATGGATATTACAGTCATTGAAGGTGTTCGCTCTAAAAAAAGACAGGCAGAACTTCTTAAAAAGGGGGCAACGAAGGTTAAGTATTCAAAGCACATGGAAGGCAAAGCTGTGGATGTAGCCCCATATCCAATACAATGGGATGATAGAGAGAGATTCCATTATATGGGTGGTATAGTTAGAGGAGTGGCAAGCCAAATGGGGATAAAAGTCCGTTGGGGCGGGGACTGGGATAGTGATGGCGAAATTAAAGATAACAACTTCGATGATTTAGTCCACATAGAACTTGTATAAGAAGATATTCAATAGTAATTTAAAGCAAAGAGAAATTAAATGGCATACGCAACAAATAGAGATTTAAAAGATGTTTTCCCAGACATCGACTCGTTTGACACTAAAACATCACTATATGGGTGGGTGGTACATTCAGGTTCAAGATATAAAGCAGAAAACTGTGGTTTAGTGACTCAACTATTTGTCAGTGGTGAGAATCTTGGCACTGCTCAGTCAGATTCTTCCAGTGTAACAACCAATGGTCAATGGTATTATACAGATGATGTATGTTATTATTACAATGATGCCTCAAACCCAAATGATTTACTTATGGAATCAGGTGAAGATTGGGGGGATGTTAGAGCAAGGTATCTTTCAAACGCATCCAAGTATCTTGATTCGATGCTTGATTCGATGTTACCGAGGGAACAATTTAAAGACCAAGATGGCAATTATGACTACATCATAGTGAGGACAACCTCATTACTTGCTTGTAGCTTTTTGATTCGTGCTTCCGACCCCACCTCTGAGATAGCTGATGCTTTATGGGGAGAAGCTGACAAGAATATTGCTTCATTGAATGAAGGGAATACGAAACTATCTTGGCAAACAACTGGCGATGCCTCAATGGGGGTTATTCGTGAGGGGTCTGTATCTGGTTCCTTGAGGATAGTGGACACAAAAGGTTTATATGCAGGAGTATATGATAAAATAGGTGTGAAGATAACCACTGCTGGTATCATGGGGACTGCTGTTTATTCTTACTGGGCGGGTGATTCAACCAATCTCGGGGCAGAGAGAATGAATAATGGGGATTCATCTACCTTTAGTGATACAGTAAATGGTACATACCAACCAGTAGGAAGCGGGCTGTATGTAAGATTTGCAGGAGATACTGGGGATAGTGCCACATTAAATGACTATTGGGAGATAGAAGTGATTGGTAAATCCGAGACAGTAGATTTGGGATACCCACGAAGCGTTAGTATGACCAGAAGATGATTACATTTGTAAACATCTGGGAGACAAAGATTTTAGATACCATACGAACTTTTTTAAATAATGAGTTCGCTGGTACAATCCCTATCTATACAGGGGATTTTAAAGATATGGGAAGCCAATCTATCAGATTGCAACCAATAGGTAGCACTTCTGTTGATAGAATGGCGAGTGCAGAATTAAGGGAGTATATACTTGATGTATCATACACCTTTAAAGAGAAGAGTGTTAAGAAAGATACTTGGGAACACATAATGAGACAAGTATCCCACATAGAGGCATTGTTCTTTAGTAATATGAATAACACATTCTTTGATGGTGTGTTACAGGACAGTCGAATAAACGATAGGACAGAAGAAGAAGCGGGTGTCGATGGACTGAATGTTATTAGATGGGAATGGCGTGGTAAATATTTAGGTAATATAACATAGGAAAGTAATAAGGATTACTATGAAAATAAAAAACAAAGGTTCAAAGTTGCCAAATTGTTGGAAGTCCTGCGGGGCTTCTTTTGAAGATTGGCAAGAACTACAATCGGGAAAAGAGATAGAGGTCTCTTCAGTCCCAGAAGCAATAAAACATTTGGTTGAAGTTATGAAATCTCCATCCAAAGGAAAAGAAGGAGATAAATAATGGCTACAGTAGCACACGCATTTTCACCAAAAGAGTGGAAAGTAGGAATTGTATCAGATGCAATTAACGCAGGGGCAACTGGTATCGGGTCAACCATGTATCAATTAGATGTGGATTCAATCGGATTCCCATCATTAAATGTAAACCAAAAGTTAGATGTACGGAGTGGGGCAGGAAGAACATTCAAAGATGAAGACTTTTTCCAAGATAACATCATGAGGGCAGTTGAAATATCCCTTTCTGGCACACTTCATAATGATGCAGGACATAAATTACTTGCACAGAACATTTGCAACGATGCCTCAGGTGACATTGCAGTAGCAACTGGTTCTAATACTGAGTTAAGTCAAAAGTATGGGGCTGCTGTGCTTAATGCAGCTTCCTCCCTGACTGTTGTTATGCAACCGTCAGATACTACCAACCAACAGGGACTTGAGTTCTTTGGTTGTGTGGTAACGGCTTTCTCAATCACAGCAGAAGGTAGTGCCGATGGTGGTCAATACAAATGGTCAGCAACATTGCAGACTGGTAAGAAACCAGATTTAGCATCAACAGCTTCGCCAACTATAACGGCATACGCCAATACAACTATACCATTACTATCCAGCTCATCTGGGCATAAGGTATTTAATGTCGATGTTATACTTTCATCTTTCACGGCATCAATCGAAAGCCCCGCAGTATTCACTGGTGTGGCTTCAGATGGTTATCAAGTAGTTAGTCGTGGAGCAGAAATCAGTGTGACAGCAGATGCACAAGTTAAATATGATGGCAATACGAAGGGTTTTATCAATAGCTTCGATGTGCAGACAGGAACAACATTAGCTACTCAAATAAGTTCTGGAAATATGCTTGTTATTACAAACAATGACGCCTTTGGTGTGGATATGCAGAATGGCGTTTTCACAAATGTAGCCCTCGCAGAAGGTGATTTAATGATGCTTGATTGCTCGATTAAATCAGTTGACGATGGAACAGATGCCTTAGTAACCTTTGATGTGAGTGCTTAATGAAGGACTTTAAAGTTAAAGATCAATCTGTGAAGATCAAGGAGATGTCAGTAGATGATATTGACTTCTGTAATGATGTGCCACAGATGCGGTATGAAGGCGATCAAGTTGTTGCTATCACTAACTTGTCTAAGGCAAGGACATCATGGATTCGTAGAGGTGTTGAAGGGGCTGATGATAAATTCATCAAGTCTCTCTCTGAGGATGAAAAAAATGAGTTATCTCTGGCAGTCCAAGAATACCAACGCTTGGGGGAATAGACTCCCTTACATTAGAAGCGAACTTTCTCATAGAGGAACAATGTGAGGGGTGTAGGTTCCATACTTACCCCTATGAGGCTCAAATACCCGTCTTAATCGACGGAAAGTACCCTATGCGTACATTGACCTCAGATAAAGATGTTCATGAGGTTATTGACCTCATTATTGAGGAAACCAAGGAAGTCAATTTAAAGGGTGGCAGTTTCAATATCGGAGAATCGGTAATGGCACAGCTACCCTTTTTCGCTTGTAATAATATCTTACTCGACAGAGAATCACAAAAGGACATAGCAAGATTTGTATACTCAAGGGATTTTCATATCTCACCGTATGAAGGAAGCTACGGAGAGCAACCTGCCAAATGGGTGGCTAAAGCATTCCTATTAAAAAGTCTATTAGAAAGACAGAAATCGAAAGCAATGAAAAATGGCACTACCTAATACAATAGAAATAAAATTTGAAGCCAAGGGCGATAAAGTCCTAGTCCAAACCATCAAAAGCTTGGATAAAGCAACAAAATCCCTTATCAAAGCACAGTCTAAACTTGCTGGTGAGGGTAAAAAGCAAGTACAATCCCACAATAAGAATAAAAGTGCAATAACAAGAGTAAATACAGAATTAGCACTCCAAGGCTCTAATTGGAAGAAGGCAGGAATTAGTGCCAAATTATACACAAGTGCAGTAAAGGGCAATTCACTTGCATTAGCTAAAGTCAGAATTGCAACAAAGAAACATATTGCTGATTTAACAAGACAGAAAAAAGGTCTACTTGATACAGCTCACTCTACTCGTATCCTCGGTGGTTCTTTAGCTGTACTAAGGTCTAAGTTATTAATAGCATCATTTGCATTTGCTATGGTTGGTGCTACAGTTGGGAAATTAGTTAAGGCATACGCAAAACAAGAGAAGGCAGAGAAAAAACTTGCACAGGCATTAAAATCCACAGGTCATTCTGCTGGCATAACACATAAAGAATTGCTACTGATGGCATCGGGATTACAAGCAGTGACAACCCATGGGGATGAGGCGATAATAGAAGCTCAGTCATTAATGCTTACATTCACAAACATCAACAAGGAGGTTTTCCCTCAAGCTCTCGAATCTATTTTGAATGTATCTGATGCAATGGGTCAAGATTTAAAACAGTCTACTATACAAATTGGTAAAGCTCTTAATGACCCGATACAAGGTATGTCTGCCCTTAGACGAATTGGTATACAACTCTCTGAGACTCAAAAAAATCAAGTTAAGAATTTTATGGCTGTCAATGATGTGGCATCTGCACAAAAGATTATAATTAAGGAATTAGATACCCAATTTGGTGGGATGGCGAGGGCTGTACGACTTACATTAGCTGGTAGTCTGATTGCTTTATCCAATTCATTTGGCGATTTGATGGAAAAAATGGGTGAAAAACTTGCCCCATTTATAACAGCTCTTGCTGGTTCTCTTGAGTCTATCACGACCATTATGCAGAGTGAGGGCGAAAGACAATTAGCATTTTTAACGAAGATTGGGGCGAGTGAGGATACAATACGTCTGGCACGAATAAGACTATTGAAGGAAGAAGCACAAGTAAGAATTGATGCTATATCTGGTATAGATATTGATCTAAGTAAAACAAAACAACTGACATCGGTATATCTTGATAACGAGCAACAGTTAGCGTTTTTGCGTGATGAGTTAGGTAAGAAAAAGGAAGCACTTTCTGAAAACTCGAGAGCATTACTATTAGCCACAAAGGACTCAGAAGGATTTAATGATGCAATAGCATTAGCTAATAGTACCACTGAGAAAGCCACACTTATGAGTGGTAAGCATGGCTTCGCAATAGCGGAACACGCCACAAAGGTAGTGGGGGCTAATACAGCTATCGCTTTAAGTGTGATTGAAGGTCAAAAAGACGTAGAGATGACACAGGAAAGAATAGATGCACAGATAGCTTTAAATCAGGCTCTTGCTGATTATATAAGGTCTCTCAGGCTACTACCACCATTGGTTGCTACGACTACTGAGGCGTTGAAAGCCCAAATTAAAGTTGCAGATATAGCCAAATTCGCCATGAGTGCATTAGGTGATGCACTTGTCCCCGATGCTAATGTTGGTGAAGCGTTTAAAAAATTCATAATCAGTTATTTGAATCTCATACAGGGAGTAATAATAGCCTCTGGTGAGATGTCCGAAGCGATAGCATGGGCTTTTACCCCGATGGGCATGGTAAAATCTGCACTTGCTTTGGTTGCATTAGAGGTTGCAAAGGCTGGGGTGAGGAATGTAAAATTTGCCGAACATGGATTTGATGGTTTTGTCGATAAACCAACTCTATTTATGACTGGAGAAGGCAATAAGAGAGAACACGTCTCAATAACTCCATTAGAATCTCAAAATATTAATGGGGCAAAGGGTTCTACAACCAACGTCTACATACAAGGTGGTATTGTCCAAGAGGATTATGTTACCAATGAACTCCTACCTGCAATTAATAAAGCGAGAGCATTAGCTTAGTGTTAGCCTTCGACTCCAGTTTAAGCGATGCTCTTGAGACTCATTCTACAGAATCATTCTGGGTACTGAAGTTATATTATAACGATGATACCTCAGATTCTAACTTCATTGGGGTATCAGACCAAGACCGAGTAGACGGTACTGATACATACTATGGGGTTGTGTCAAGTTGGGGTGGATTAAGCCATTCATTAGACTTCTTTAACTTCACCACTTCTTTAATGAATATGTCTGTAAAATTAATCAATACAGATAATACAATAGAAGGTGGTAGATTCTCTGATCTGCTCTCAACAAATAATTTTGCCAATCGTAAGTGGGAATTATTCCAGAATACTGGTAGGGCTGGTACTTATGATGAACCCGTAAGAATGATAGGCACAGGTATTATATCTGGTGATTTTTCTTATGGTGTAAAGAGTATCTCATTGAAGTTATTAGATTATACCTCTAAATATAATAAGCAACTACCCACAGCATTTATACAAAATACCGCATCTGGTGATGCCCATTATTACCCAAATGCACCTGAAAAGAATATTGGAAAACCAATACCCATGGCGTATGGTGATTTCTATGAGAAAACAGATGTGGGGACTATAGACACACTCTTTGATCCAGCTTTCTTAAAGTCAAGATTTCCCGCCATCATTACCAACACTATGAATGAGACTGATGGTTATGTATATGCCAATCCAGATACAGATACATTACATACATTAGATAATGAGTATTTCTTTATATATAATGATGGGCATTACTCTAAATGTAGCTCAACAAACACTGCATTAAGTAATCCACAACTAAAATATAAAGGGACAACTTGGTATGCCTATATCCCTATGAACTCAGATTCCGCAAATCTAACAGATGGTAATTTTGGCACATCAACCAATATAGAAGCAACTTTAGGCAGTGTTAGTGAGGAAATTTCTATAGGAGAAGTCTCTAACCTTGGGGTTGTGAGTAGTGTGGATGTTATATTGGACTATGGCACATCCGACATAGGAAGTGCAGATGATTTTACCATATTCAATACGACTGCTTACACGGGCAGTTCACCAAGCAAGACACCCAAAACAACCGTACAGATACAGTCTGGTGATGGATGGGATTTTGCACAGAAGGGGGTTGCGTTTCTTGAGGATGGTGCGGGGGTATCTAATGTTACGATTAATGAGATGATGGTTAGGGTTACATTTGCACCGTCAAAAACATTAACAAAGCAATTCTCATTCCTGCATGAATCATCAGAATTAACACAGAATGTACGAGAGGGATTCGATGACGATAGAGATAATCTTGAGAATATTATTATTAGGACACAGACGGCAGATAGCACATTCCCAGCAGAGATAGATTATATTTATTGTAGCGGGAAAGGAAGAAAGTATGGTGCTTGGATAGAAGCGAGCCGTTCTGTTGGATATATCGAAGATGCCCTGATTGAGAACCCAGTATTTATCATTGAGAGTCTCATGAGAGACGAGTTAAGTTTGACATCGTCTGAAATAGATATAACATCATTCAATACCTCTGGTCATAGCTCAACAGGTGATATTAAAAATATATTTAGTGAGGATAATGTGGATGATATTAAATTTGCATTTTCTCAGAGTAAATTTATTAATTCAAAAGATTTAATTAATCGTATATGTAAGCAATCATTTAGTTGGGTATTTATTTCTGGTGATGGAAAATATAAAATAAAAACCTTGGAAGCCAGCGGTTGGAGTGCCAATAAAACAATAGACTTCAATGATTGTAATTTAAAATCCATCTCAAGGACTTCTTTAGGTGGCGTTAGAAATGATATAACAATAAATTACAATAAAGACTATGGGCAAGACCAATTCCTATCAAGTGTGAACCCAACAGCAGACTCCGTATCAACTCTGAAGACCGTGGCTGGATACAACCAAACCCTCAAGATGAAGATGGATTCAGATATACTTGATACTACAACTGCCACTAAACTGGCTGAAGCATACATGGCGGTATTCAAAGACCGTAAAATCATAATAGATTTTGATTGTGGCAGAGCAAAATATAATGATCTGGAGATAGGGGATATAATCAAATTCTCTAATTGGGATAGTGCAATAAAATTATATGGGGTCACTTTAGTAGAGTCTGGTGGTTCTACAGATTATTTCATTATACAGAGTATTAGTAAAAAACCGAACGGAAGTTCAATTAAGGCAATAAAGGTTTCATAATGGCAAGAAGTTTTATTTACGACAATATAGGCTTCTCAGAAGCTACATTACAAGCAGGTTCTTTTGTGCAGACTGGTGATAGTTACGCTTTTACTGCAAATAGTGCATTAATTAGCAATTTAGATAGATTGCAAGACCAAAACATCTCAGTATCTCTTGGCGTGGGATGGGTTCGGTATGAGGTTGTTCAGGTAGACTTAGGTTCTCAGAAATCACCAGACACTATAGCCACATATCATCAAACAGTAGCGGAAAATAACCAACTATTAATATATGCTTCTGATTCAGCAACAAGTTGGGTAACTGACGACTATATTGCAACCACCAGTGGGACATTGCCTATTGACACATGGACTGTTGCCAGTATGCCTGTAACTAATAAACGGTATATCTATATGTATAATGGTACTAACGATAATTATGCAAACATATCAGAAATGATTATAGGAACTAAATATGACTTTGCGGTGAATCCAGAATTAAATGCAAAGACTGGGGAAGAATTTGGCACAGATATAATGACATCATATGGTGGGAATGAGTACGCCAATAAACGCCATGAACCTAAAACTACTTGGGATTGGAACTGGTCTCATATACTTTCTACACAGAAAACAGCATTAGAATCCCTCAACGCCTCAGTACAGGACTGGAAGAAGTTTATATACAGCGAGGATGCCACGACACACCATTATGTTAGGATGACCAAACCTGTTACTTTCACTGAGGTTGCCCCGTCCGTATATAGTGCAAATATGAGCCTGAGAGAGCAATTATCGTAAAGGCATACTTAGTATCCAATAGTAAATAAAAGTCCCGTATAGGGGGTGTTTTGAGCCTTATACGTGCCTCTATGGGTCTGGTATGACTACATTAAGCTCAGTCACCAAAAAGAGTCAGTTGCCCATCATTATATTTTTGAAAATTATGATTAAACACATTCATGTTAAAGTCAGGTTGCCCTATCTTTTCAAAACTTCCCTTACATACTCGTTTCTCAAAAACTAAATCCCCCTCTTTGGGGTTCTTGTTATTTAAATATTCTGGGTATTCATTTAGTATTTTCATTGCCTTTCGACTTAACGGGTAAATATATCTAAACATTAAACCATTAATCTTATCTATGTTTTTATGCTCACAGAAATCGTGTGTCAGCCAGAACACCTTCTTCTTATTTGCGTAAATAGCATTTTCAATACATAACTGTTTAGCACTTCTTGGGTGTATTTTTTCGCCAGAATTATTGTCAAAATATACAGATGTTTTAAAGTTTCCGATGTATTTAAAATTACTCGCTTGATAAACATACCCACATTTGCCCATGATACCATCAGCTAAAGTGTATAAAAACAATGTATCAGTATTCTTCTTAACCCACTTTACCAAAATAGACATTATTCTACTGCCATAATTACTATTATTCACTTCTGGTAAAAAACACATCTTACCAATTTCGTAGTAATCAAAACTTTTCAATTTATGTTTATAAAATAGTTTAGTTATAGTTTGTAGCGGTTGTGTCCCCCATCCTAAGGTAATAACGCCTATTAAATTGTTGTTTTCAAAAACACCTATATATTCTTTTGTAAGCCGTGGTAATATTTTGCTATAATGGTGCTTATGTATAAAAGATATAGCCTTATATTTGTTTATTCTTAATATTCTCACTTATGGTGGATCTTTTATGACCACATTCAGCTCAATAGCACTCCACCGCACCAATTCTTCAATAAAATTACTAAATTCCTTACGTTCAAGAGATTTTGTTGATTCTATATTAAAGTGATTCTTTATAGTCATGTGCATTTCTTGTTTAGTATATCCGAGTTCTTCACTTAATATGTTAATTATATTCCAATAGTAATTATTCTGTTGTCCCGATCTTACCCCAACCTGACTTAGTGTGAAATAATATTCCCCATCCTCTACTTCAACAGTAGGGGTTATTATTATACCATTCTCTACTCGGCAGTGCAGTCTGGACATATACCCATCTTCCACAAAGGTTCATCTGCTGAGAACCATAACTTACCTTCAAATATTTCCCATTTACACTCACAAACAGGACACCAACTCAAGTCTTGGTCTGCCCTTACTTCATCATATTTGTGGTTCTCTCTCTCCTTCTTCTCGATAACCTGATTGCCGAGGGCATCTATAACCCATTGGATAGAATCAGATTTTTTCCATTCTTTCTTCAATGATACCCCCTAATAGAAGTAAGTAGTTTCTGGCATCCTGTATCCTGCCCATAATAGGCTCTGAGGATGACTCTGTACCTGTGAGTACATAATTTCTTATAGAATCCATGTGTTTTAATAGATAAGTTAATGCAACTTGCTCAGATGATATGTTAATTCTATCTGCTATGCTCTTGAAATTCTTAAACTTATCCTCATCGCTAACCGTATACTCCTTGCCCTTATCAAGCATAATACGGTTTTCTTCTTCCTGCATGGACTTAGCCCATTTTATAAAGTCTTTTACTTTCATACCAACTCACACCACCCATTAGATAAGGCTATTTCCACATCTTCTTTTATCATTAATCGGATGGTTATTCCATCTTCAAGATTCACTCTCCAAAAGTTACACTTGCTAACCAATGGCTTTACCATAACGCCTTCTTCTAACATCGTTTGTGTTCTCATCTGACACCCCCTTTTACTGTTGCTATAACAACATTGCCATATTGTACATAAATTTCATATTCTAAATGATATTGTGGGATTGTTTTGGTTCTCATAGTTTTTAATATGACATCCATTCCTAAATCATCATAGTCTTTTAACTCTTTTATTAAGTCATTTACTTGCATTCTTACGTTCCCTTCGTTTCTTGGCTTTCCACTCAGCAATCTCTTTTCTCTTGATTACCTTCAATTTTTTTCTCTGTTTTGCTTTGCGATTAGGCATAATAAAAAATCAATCTACTTATCTAAATTTTTATGGGGAATGCCAACCACGACATTACACTCATATACAACCTGATTCGTTCTCTACAACCACGTTATTAAGTATTATCCCCATAATTTTAATAATATCCACGCTGGTAAACTCATTATAACAAGGATTACCTGCATTAGCCATATAAATCCAATTACTTTAAGTGCTTTTATCATAAATCCTCTCGACTCTAACCTTTTTTTCTTTCAATGGGCATTTTTTCATAAGTTCTATACGATTTTCCCCAGTTTTGAACCCACAATATATACCCGATGCGAATGGACATATTTTGCTCTTTAAGGTGCAATATCCAAACACATATCATCCATACATGGTTCACATATATACACATCACCGCAATGGGTACACTCCCCTTCGTCTACAGTATCAACCAACCTATTAACAATATTACTAATATCTGCCATTTTCACCAAAAGTTCAGCTTTGGTCAGGGGTAGTAATTCCATTTCGGTGTGTCCCCAGATTGACATAAGACCATCTCTAACTTTATTTTTCATAACATCCTCCCAAGTAAAGATTCAACATCCCCGTCTTTGTACTTCATTATTAAATTCTTTCTCCCTTTTAATTCATCATACCATTCCTGTCCACGCTTCTCTATTGCCCATTCCACAAATTCAGCGGGTGTTTTATGGGCAGAGAACTTGGATGAAAACACATGGCATCCGACACATAGACAAAATCCATTATCTACATCCCACCTGACTGACCTGACTGACCGTGAATAGAAATGATGAGCATTTAAGGGAGATGTTTTATGACACTTCTCACACATCCCATATTCACGGACTTTGCTACTCCACGCTAAGTCGAGTTTCTTAGTCAGGCTCTTCTTCAAAAGGGTAGGTCTTCCTTCTTCTCAGGTATTTTCTTGCCATCAAGAACATTCAATAGGCTTTCCATACGGTCTTTAACTTCACCGTAGTTCAATTCCTCGCAAACTCCCATAGATTGCACGGCAAGTTTCAGACATACCTGACGATGTATATCTTTAGTCCTGTCGTCTGTGGTTGTAGCTTTATAAGAGCCACTTACACTTGGGGGTGGTGGTGTGTTTCTGATTGGCGTACCTTCTTCTGGTATGACATTCCAGCCAAACTTACCTGCTTCGTATTCTTCTTTTCGGATATTGATAGAATCACCCTTGGTAAAGTTCCGCAACTTTTCATGCAGGGCATCTGTGGCAAATAATCCAGTCTCTTCACCACCATGCTCAAAGGCATACAAGTGGTACATACCATAACTATTTGTTCCTTCGATTGGTGTATCGTAAAGAAATTTAACCACATTATCCGTATTGGCTTTTATTTTTAAGGTATTTCTTTCCATTTATTCTCCTGTTACTTGTTTAATAAATTCTGGTGTCATAAGGCTTTTAGAGGAAGTTTTATCTTCCATTGCGAACCCGCTAAGATAGGCATCCCTATTTTTATACTTATCAAGATAATATTTGATTCCATCCACCGCATCATCGTATTCATTTCTTGGGAAAGACATGGAGCCTTCAGAATACTCGTCGAATCCATCCCACGATATTGTGAACCAATATAACCCAGAATCACCCTTATACATCTTTTTTCTCGATTGTACAAGAGTGTCTTTCGAGGAATCTAAAGAGATGTTCTTTTATCCAATTTATTTCTTCTTTTGACATTTCTTTTGGGAATCCTATCTTGTAAGAGCCTGTTATTTCTTCTTTATCCACACCTAATATTACCATATATTAATCTAAGAACCAAGAGTTATCTTGGCAATGGTCTCATTAGTTTT
>Ga0233428_1002292_pt1 | contig 18502 bp, 12 predicted proteins | sample SI_118_April2016_4_FD_179890 | JGI IMG/M metagenome (GOLD analysis project Ga0233428, IMG submission 179890) | Seawater microbial communities from Saanich Inlet, British Columbia, Canada - SI_118_April2016_120_MG | ecosystem: Environmental > Aquatic > Marine > Inlet | place: Canada: British... | reverse complement strand
CGGGAACAGACGAGTTCGAGGGGTATGCTCAGGCACTAAGGGCACAGACCAAGTTCGCCGAAGAGCCCCACCAGCGCTCGATGCTCTGGGGAAATGGCTATCTGGTGAACAGCCAGTTGCTGCTGGCTCGTCTGACGCAAGGGCTCGAATCGGTGTCACCAACCAAAGCGACGGCCGATCTCACAGCACCCCGGTTCGCAGCTGACTTTGCTCCGGAAAAATCAATCTACCGTCAGTTCCCTTTTGTCGGATGGTCGGCGATTCGTACGCGTCTCGAGGCTGAGGCCACGGGTGAGGCGGATGTGGCCTTTCTCTTTCGTTCATCACCACTGGGTTCGATCAGCCACTCCCACGCTAACAACAATGACTTCATTCTACATGTGGGGGGCACGACGATGGCCATGCCGAGTGGCTACTACAATGGTTATGGTGGCGCTCATCACGCCAACTGGGTGTGGCACACGAAGTCGCACAACTGTGTGACCCTCTCAGACGCAGGGCAGATCATGCGTTCCTCCGAGTCGACGGGGCGCATTGCCAGCGCCTACGAGGATGACCGTGTCATCTACTTCGTCGGCGTCGCAGATGCCAGCTACGCAGACCGGGCCGAGCGTTGTCGGCGCCACATACTGTTTCTGAAATCTTCGAAGGCGGTCGTGCTGATCGACGAATTCGTCGGTCTGCCGCACATCCTGTCGGCATTGCAGTGGAATTTGCACACGCCCTCACCCGTGAGCATTGACGAGAAGGGCCGAAGCTTCCACTGGCGCCAGGGGAGTAGTAAGGTCACAGGGGCGTTTCTCTATCACGACAATGCCATGTTCTCGGTGTCACGAGGCTGGGATCCGCCACCCGCCGTGATCTTGCACGAGAAGCCTTATCCGATGCAACACAACCTGCGCTTCACCTGCAACATGGTGCAGGAAGAATTTCTGGCCATGCGTAGCTCGCTCTCAACGGCACCAGGTATCCGCCGCAATCTTGCCGTCGTTCTGGCGCCATCATGTGCTGGGGTAGAACAGGCCAAGTTGGTGACGAATCGCCACGGCGAATCTGAAGAGGCGCGCATCGATGGTGATCGTGTCATCGTTGACAGCCATCGTGGCCTGGAGGTCGATGGAGAGGTGGTCAACGCGTTGGCTGTGGCTGAGGTCAGTGGCCTGCGCTATCAGGTCGATGACAAAGGGATCCGCATCGTCTGAGGTTCGCGCCCTGGCGGCGTTGACTGTCCTAGTCGAGGGCGCCTTCCAGATATGCGCGGAAGGCGCTGGCCTCATGGATGAGGGGCGCCTGGAACTCCATGGAGGGCAGGCGATACGGCGGCGTGTTGGCGGTGATGTAACGCGCCGCCATGGGGGGGCCGCCATCCGCTTCATCCTCGCCCTCTACGCCGACCAACTCTGCATAGCGAATCTTGTCCCCATCCGCTTGGTACTCCGAGCCGACGATCCACAGTCGACCGAAGCGATATCGTTCCATCACCTTCTTCTCGGCGACGGAGCTCCAACTGGTGCCGGTGAAGGCGAAGTCGCGTGGCTTGATGCCAAGTTCCTTCTCGATTTCCTGATCACACGTCTCCAACTCCCACTGCAACTTCTCTCCCTGCGGATCCTCGGCCACCAGTGCAGACAGATTCGGATGAGTCACCGTGTGGGCGCCGATGTGCCATCCCGATTCCACGAGTTCACTGATCTGCGCCCACGTCAGCGTATCCGGTGAGACGTTCTCAGGCGCCATGGGACCAGAGTTGACGAAGAGATTGCCCGCAAAGCCCGCTTCGCCAAGGACCTCACGCACTTCGAGCATCGTCGTGACGGGGTGGTCGAAGTCGAACATGATGGGGTGTTCGGGCAGGTCCCCCGAGCCATCACGCCAGGCGGCGAGTCCATCGTAATCAATGGAAGTGAAGCCGAGTTCAGCGGCAATACCGACGAGGGTGGTCAGGTGAAGTCGGGGTAGGGGAAACTCGCCCTGGTCGGAGGTGCCGTGGCACATGGTGATGGGGATGCGTGTCGCCATGAGTCGTCTCGTATCGGAAGGGTGACGTTCGTGTTACCTGGACGCTACGCCAACGGGGGCCGTGTTCGCAAGTCCACAGGAGTGCGAGCCGGTGGCACGCTATTTTCTTATCGAGGGTGTGAACTCTTCTCACTATATTGCCGGGAGACCCGAGCCCTGGAAGCAACGATGGCACTGCCTACCGTTCGCAAACGTCTTTGGACACGACAAGACTTCGATCGTCTTATCGAAGCCGGAGCGTTTGACGAAGACGATCGTCTCGAACTACTCGACGGCGAGCTTTGGGAGTTGAGTCCTCCCGGATCACGTCACGTGACTTGTGCGCGTCTGGTCGAACGGGCCCTTCAGGCAGCCTTCGGCGCAGACTACGATGCGCGGCGTGAATGTCCTTTCGCTCTCGAAAAAATGTCCCAGCCCCAACCGGACATCACGGTCGTGGTCGGCGGAATCCGGGACTATACGGACGCTCATCCACACGAGTCGCTCCTCATGGTCGAGGTGTCCGATACGACACTCTCATTCGATCGAGGCCTCAAGCTCGCAGCATATGCTCGCAACAGCATTCCTGAGTATTGGATTCTCGACCTGAAGAATGAGCGACTGGAGGTCTACCGGGAACCGAACGGCGAGCGCTTCGACTCCAAGGTGACGCTGACCCGTGACAACTCGATCACGCCGCTGAACGCGCCCGACGCAACCATCCCCGTCGCCGATCTGCTGCCCTAACTACTCTCCGAGCACCCTGACGGTAATCTCATCCTCATCCCGCAGGATGAATCCCTCGCCGTCTGTTTCATCCGCCCCGCCGGATTTCGCCGACTGACCTGCACTCTCGGCACCGGTTCTGATATCAGCCAACGACGCTGCAGGCACACCGAGGGTGAAACTGCGCAATCCCACGGCGTCCTCAGGCGCCGGCGGTGAACCCGCTGATCGCCACGTGTTGGCACCGATGTGGTGGTGGTAACCACCGGCAGCGATGAACAGGGCCCCGGGGAAGTCACGCTGCATGGCGTCCATTCCCAGCGAGTCGATGTAGAAACGCTCCGCCACCTCGAGACTCGATACACACAGGTGCACGTGGCCCACGTCGGTCGCCGGATCGAGTCCGTTCCACGTCTGGCCCGATGTCTGGCCGGACCCCGGGCCAGGCGCCTGTTTCAGCAGATCGGCTGTGTCGAGTTGTTCAGATCCCATGGCAACATACTTGCCGCGAAACTGCCAGCGTTCGCGAGGTCGGTCACAATACAGCTCGACGCCGAGTCCGTCCGGGTCTGCCAGGTAAAGTGCCTCGCTGACGCCGTGATCGCTGGCGCCCTGCAGGGGCACGTCCTGCGACAGCAAGCGGTGCAACCAGCGACCGAGGCCGGCGCGATCGGGTGCGCGATAGGCGACGTGGAATAGACCGGTGGCGCGCGATGGACGCGGGCGGGCGTTCTCGAATTCGGTCAGGTGAAGCTGATGCGGTGCGTCGCCAGTGGCCGACAACCAAACCTCGTTACCGCTACTGCGAAGGGGACGAAACCCAAGCAGGTCACTGTAGAAGGCCAGCGATTGCTGCAGATCGGACACATGCAGATGCACGGCGGCGATGTGGGTCGAAGCGGGCAGGTCGGGGAGGGTCATTCGCTGTCTTCCTGCAGGTGGCGCGCAACAGTCACAAAAGCAAGCACCGTGATCATCGTACCACCCGAAGCGATGAGGAAGAGGGTGGGGTACCCCCAGCGTGTAATGACGTGTCCACCGGCGAGAGCTGTCATTGCCCATCCGGCACCCATGACGGTGTTGGTTACGCCAGACATGAGGGATCGCCAATGATCGCTGACGACAGACTGACTGAAGAGGGTGAAGGCCTGCTGACTGATGGCGGCAGCAGAGGCCATGATCAGCATGGCCGCTGTGGCGGCATACAGATTGGGAATCAGCGCCATGGGAATCAGACCGAGGGCCATGATCATCCGAGTCCAGGAAAATCCACGTACATATCCCAGCCGGGCAGCGACGATGGGCAACAGGAGCGAAGCGGGGGAAGCGATCAACTGCGTCGCAGCGGACACGGTGCCGATGACCGCCGTCGCCACATTCAGTCCATCATCGAGATACACGTTGAAGAAGGCGATCGTCACGCCAATGCCGACACTCGACAGAAACATGACGAGACTCATGGACGCGATCGGTCCCCAGGGCGCCTCGCGCAGATTCGCCAGCGGATTGACTACGGGTTCGTCGCTGTCGCGGGAGGCACCATAACGTGTTGCCATGACCAGCGGCAAGGTCAACAGAAAGAGCACACCTGCCAGGATCAGCGGATATCGATAGGCCGCCGGGTGCGCGTCCGTGACGCCCAGCACGTCGGCCGTCAGCCCCGGGAGCAGGCCGCCCACGAGAGAACCGGCCACAGCGAACAGGGGCATCAGCGTGCCGATGACGGAGAACACATGGCTGCGTTCCTGTCGACCCGACACGGACATCAGATACGGTGTGGAGTTGACGAAATACAACGCGGCGCCGGCGAATCCCAGAAAATAGAAGACGCTAAGCCAGGTTCGCTGAAAAAGTTCAGGCAAGAACTCTCCCATTGGGGCGCAGCCCAGACCGATGACGATGATGATCTCACCGGCAATCAGCAGCGGACGCGGACCGAAGCGCACACCGAGCAGTCCGGCGGGGATGCCAACCAGGGCAAATCCCATGCGACCGATGGCGTTGATCTCACCGACAGCGGCGGGGTCGTAGCCGAGGCGCAGCAGATACAGATTGAAGAGCACCGAATACATGCCCACGTAGCCAAAGGCCATGATGGTCTGTGCGGCGATGAGCAGGCGCGCGTCTCGTCCGATGAGACGCAGGTTCGCCAGGTAGTCGGTCAGCATGTGCTGCCCAACCCCTGCGCCGCACCGGTTATCGTTGTCTCGTCGTCATCCTGAGCCATGAGACCCTTTGCCATTGGATCTAGCGATCTCGCAGCAGGTCGGTGAATGCTTCCATGGCCCGAGGTTTCTCCATGAAACTGGCGAGCCAATCGGGGACGAAGCCGAAGTTCGGGTGAGGGTTCTGCAGATCGGCGCCGTGAGCGGCCAGGTAGCGAATCATGTCGCCATCGTCAGACCAGGTAGCGCAACTGAGGGGCGTCATGAAGTCGGCACGGGTGAAATCGGTGAACCCTGATGCCTGTCCGTCGATGTTGGCGCCGTGCTCCAGGAGGAAGTCGACGGCCTCTTCCTGCCCACCGAAGGCGGCGTAGCAGAGGGAGATGTCGAGGACTTCCTGGTCAGGTCGATCGGTGGTAACATTGGGCCGAAACAACGCGTTGGCTGTCGGCAGCAACGTGCCGTCCTCAGCGAAGTATCCTGCCATCAAGTCGAGCATGCCCAGGGCCGCAGCAAAGGGCAGGTCGACGGCCACGCCTGCAGCGTAGAGATCGCGGGCCACCTGGAAGTGACCGTCGGCGAAGGGGCCTCGCGAAAAGGGGGCGAACACCGCCCGGTGCATCAGCTCGGGCCCTGCCTGCGCACCCCGGTCAAGGGCGAGCTTGATCGCCTTATCGCGCAACCCCATCCAACCGAGTTGTTGTGAGGAGACGGTAAGATCCAGAAACGCCACCGAGTCCGCCGTCATTCCTGAGGGGTCCGCGCCGAGGTCGAGCAGCATGCGAGTGATCTCGAGGATGTTATCAGGCAGCTTGGCGCGCTCCGAGCCAGTCGCCACGTGCAATAGCTGCGCACCACGCAACTCTGGTATCGGATACATCTCGTCGAGTTGTCCGCGTGCGTCGAGCAAGTCAGCTTCGCTCGCCAACAGTGCCGCCAGGCCGTCCATGTCGCCTGCGTCGATGAGGGCGACGGCCGCGTCGAAGCGAGGATGCTCGCTGGCGTATCCCTTCCACACCTGCGGTGGCAGAGTCTCGCCTTGGCGGGGCACGCCAACGGTGACAATCTCGGCGGGACTGTCACTGCTGCCGCCGAGGGTTGCCGTGATGTACTGACGGCCGCCTGCCTCATAGGAGAGGAGGGCGCCATTGGTGTATCCCGTCCACTCGATGGATCCAACGAAGTCGCCCGTTGCTTTGTCGTAGGCGCGCAGCGTTGCCTCGCGCTCGGTGTAGTAGTTGGCGCTGCCGACGCCATTGTCTGTCGTGGCGAAGAGCAGTGTCGGTGTCGTGAGCAGGAAGGTCCGCTGTTCCCAACCGAGCTCGTCGGGCAACCCCTCGACATCCTTCAGTGCTGGATGATTGACCGGGCCGCGGCCGATGGGGCGCATCCAGCGATGCTCACCTGTCGTCATGTCGATGGCAGTGATGCGGCTGTAAGGTGGTTTGGTCAATGGCAACCCCTTGGGACCACCCATGTTGCCGGAACGACCGCCGTAGCGAGAGAAGGCATTCTCTTCTTCGAAGAGCTGCGTTGGATCGGGTTGGGTCTTGGATGGGACATAGAGCATGCCCGTCACCGGATCGGCACTGCCGCCTACCCAGTCGGTACCGCCCAGTTCTCCGGGCATCTGGATGGTCGCCTTCAGAGACGGAGGTGTGTAAAGGGGGCCGATCACAAAGTTGGAGGTGATCTGCAGCGCCTCCTGACGCAACTCAGGCGTGAAGTCGATGAGATCGTCTTCCGTCAGACCCTGTCGATCGTAGGGCAGTGGCTTGGTAGGAAAGGGCTGCGTAGGAGATGCGTGCTCACCATCGACGTCACTGGTCGGCACGGCTCTCTCTTCGATGGGCCAGATGGGTTCGCCCGTCTCGCGATCGAAGACATAGGCCATGGCCTGCTTGGTGAGTTGCACGACAATCTTGCGCAGCTGGCCGTCGATGACGACGTCGAGCAGGATCGGTGCAGCGGGTGGGTCGTAGTTCCACAGGGTGTGATGAATCAACTGATAGTGCCACAGGCGCTCGCCCGTCTGCGCATTCACGGCAACAAGGCAGTCGGAAAAGAGATTGCGCCCCAGTCGTTCACCGCCGTAGCGGTCATGACTCACAGAACTGACGGGTAAATAGGCGATGCCCAGTTCGGGGTCGGCGCTGATCGTGGCCCACACATTGGCGGCACCGAAGTAATCCCACGACTGGTCCTCCCACTCATCGTAGTAAGGCTCACCGGGCTGCGGGATCGTATGGAAGGTCCACAGGATTTCGCCAGTGCGTACGTCGAAGCCACGCACATCGCCGGGCGCGGTATAACGATCGGGGGAGACTCCGTCGTGCCAGTCGAGGATTACGGACCCCACAATGGCTACATCGCCGACGATCGTCGGTGGCGACGCGAGACCATAGTCATCCACATCGGGCACCGGAGCGCGCATCCCACGTGTCAGGTCGACACGTCCGTTCACACCGAAGGCTGAATCAGCCAGGCCTGTCACCGCATCGAGAGAGTAGAGGGTGTCGGCCATCGTGCCGAAGAGGATACGTTTCTGCCCATCGTCGCCTTCCCAGTAGGCGAGACCGCGGATCGGTCCGATCGAGCGGGCGTCGCGTCCACCGGCATCGAAGCGCCAGAGCTCTTCCCCCGTCGTCGCGTCCAGAGCGACGGCCAGAAACTGCGGCGTAATCGTATACATCACATCGTCGACGACGAGGGGCGTCCCCTTGTACGTGCTCGCATCATCCCCGATCGTCGGCAGTCGATAGCGCCACAGAATCTTCAGGCTGTCCATGTTGCCGGCGTGGATCTGATCGTAGGGTGCGTATTTGGTGCTCGTCAGATCGCCACCCCAATGCGTCCAATCGGCGGAAATGTGCGTGGATATCAGGAGCAGGGCGCCAAGTAGCACGCGTTGGTACGGAGATGTAGTCACGATGTTTCCTCTGGGCGCAAGCAATCAATGCAATCAGTCAATGCATCGTCGATCGCCGACCGGTGTGTGTGTACCCGGGCTCGTCGCGTGAGTGGCCGAGACTGTCCGGATCCACGAAGGCCCCGTAGCGCGTGACCGTCTTCGCTGGCTCGTCGATGAAGGTGATCGATGCGGCGGGGGAATCGATACCGAGACGGCGGATCTCTCCAAACAGGACGGCCACCACCTGACGCAGGTCGCACGCAGCATTCATGGCCATGGCGGCAGAACGCACACGCTCGACGGCGAGTTGTCGCTCCGTTACCGAGGAGTCGTCAGCAACCCTTGCCTGGCGCATCTCATTCAGCTCGTCGATGAGCTGCGCTTTTGTCTTGCGAGCGTCTTGCATGCGCGTCAGGCGGCCATCCACTGCGTGGCTGCGGCAGTTGTGAGCGAAGGCGGAAGAAAACCGGTTGTGCCAGTCGCACCGCCGCGGTAGAGTACTCGCTGAGCCTTGATCTCAACATGGGAGCCATGCAGATGAGTACGATGTCTGAAACCGCCAAACTCGTCACCGCGACGGATCTGATGGATTTGCCCGATGACGGGTATCGCTACGAGCTGGTGCATGGTCACCTGGTGCGCGACCTGCCGCCTGGGCCGAGACACGGTGCGATTGCGTTCCGACTTGCTTTGCGACTTGGGATGTGGGCTCAGGAGCAAGCGACGGGCGAAGTCTTCGCTGCCGAGACCGGCTTTAAGCTGCAGTCCGATCCCGACACGGTGCGTGCGCCGGACATCTCTTTCGTCTCGTCGGCACAACTGCCAGCGGCAGGACTGCCCGATGAGTATCTCGGCCCGCCTGATGTGGCGGTCGAGGTGCTGTCGCCCAGTGACCAGCAGTCGGCCGTGGCAGAGAAGATCAGAGACTACCTCGGTGCCGGATGTCAGCAGGTATGGATCGTGTCCATCGAGATGCGCACAGTCACTCTCTACAAAGCGGAGACGGATGTTCGAGTGTTTACTGCTGCTGACACACTCGTCGGTGACGGACCACTTGCGGGTTTTCAGTTCGACGTGGCGGACATCTTTGGCGGTGTGTACCGCTGATCTCTCTTGTAATGCAGAAACCAGAAAACAGGAGAAACGAGAATGACAACGATCGATGAATCCAAACTGATCACTGCCACGGATCTGATGGACATGCCCGATGACGGGTGTCGTGCCGAGCTGGTTCGTGGTTCCCTCGTTCGGGATCAGGCGCCGGGTTTCGAGCACTCTACCATCGTGGCGAATCTCTGCTATCATCTGCGTGCCTGGTCGACACGCACGAAGACGGGCCGTGTCGGAGGTGAGGGAGGTTTCAAGCTCCAAACTGATCCAGACACGGTGCGGGCGCCCGACGTGGCTTTTGTCTCGAATGATCGGCTTCCCGCTGGCCGGACAACCGGTTACCTGGAAGGCGCACCTGATCTTGCCGTCGAGGTCGTGTCGCCAAACGACCAGTGGGTCACACTGGTCGACAAGGTGGGAGAATACTTCGACGCCTGCGTCGAACAGGTCTGGATCGTCGTGCCGACGAACCGCACCGTGATGATCCACCGGTCGCTGCAGGATGTCACCGTCGTCAATGAGCGCGACACGATCGTCGGCGACGGAATCCTCGCCGGTCTCGAACTGCCCGTGGCCGACATCTTCGAATAACCGCCTCACGAACGCACCGTTCGCATCGATTCGCGCAGCTCGCGCAGAATCCGGTCACGGTCGAGACCGTCTTTCTCAATGACGCGGGATGCGTTGTCGCGCAGCGCCTCAAGCTCGTCGCCGGCCAGATCTTTGGCGGTGATGATGATGACGGGCAGGTCGGCGGTGGCGACCTCGGCGCGCAGGCGATTCAACGTTTCGAAACCATCCATGACCGGCATCATCAGGTCGAGCAGCAAGGCGTCCGGTCTTTCTCTGCCGATTTCGTCCAGGGCTTCTTGTCCATTGGTGGCGGCGCGCACGGTCCAGCCGTCCTCTTCGAGTAGCTGACGCGTGAGTTCGATGAGATTGGGGTCGTCGTCGCAGATGAGCACCTGCTTGCCGCGGCCCTCGAACTTGTGCAGCACGCGTGTGAGGGCGTCGCGGTCGACGGGTTTCACCAGATACTCATCAGCCCCCAATCGATAGCCCAGTTCCTTGTCATCGATGATGGACACGACGATGACGGGAATGTCGGCCGTGTCCGGATGCGACTTCAGCCGACTGATCGCCTCCCAGCCATCCATACCCGGCATCATGATATCGAGGGTGATGGCGTGGGGCTTCATGTCGTGGGCCTTCTGAATGCCATCGATGGCGCGGTTGGCCCCCACAACCTGATAACCGTCTTCTTCGAGTTCCTGCGCGATGAGGGAGATGACATTCGGATCGTCGTCGATGGCCAGGACAATGCGATTGCCCCCGGAGGTATCTGTCGATGCGCCGGTGTTGTCACCGGCTGCGTCGTCATCCGTGGCGCTGTGGTCCGGGTCGCCCTCGCCTTCACTCAAGGGACTCGGCATCTGCGTCGGCAGAGACACGGTGAAGGTCGAGCCCTCGCCGACGACACTCTCCAGGCGGATGTCGCCGCCGAGCATCTGTGCCAGCTTGCGTGAGATCGACAGACCAAGACCCGTGCCACCGTATTTGCGCGTCGTGGTGCCGTCGGCCTGCACGAACTCCTCGAAGATCTGATCGACCTTGTCCTGCGGGATGCCGATGCCCGTGTCGGTGACGGCGATGTCGATGCGGTCGTCGCTCGCGGCGTGGAGTGCGACAGTGACCGAACCTTCTTCGGTAAACTTGGCCGCATTGCCCAGCAGGTTGATGATGATCTGGTGCACGCGGGCAGAATCGGAGTTGATGATGCGCGGGCCGTCGTCCAACTCGGTCACGACGTTCACACTCCTCTTGAACAAGGGCGAGGCGGTGCCCACGGCGCTGGTGAGTAGCTCGGGCAGATTGAAGGGCTCCGCCTGCACCTCGAGGCGGCCTGCTTCGATCTTCGACAGATCGAGGATGTCGTTGATCAGCGCCATGAGGATCTCGGAGCTGTGCAGGACGCGTTCGAGATTGTCGACCTGGCGTTCGTCGAGCTGCGTCTTGGCCTTGCGATGCACGATCTTGGAGAAGCCGACGATGGCATTCATGGGCGTGCGCAGCTCGTGGCTCATGTTGGCGAGGAACTCCGACTTGTGCCGGTTCGCTTCCTGGATCTGCTCGTTCGCCTCTTCGAGGGCCTTGTTCTGCGCCTCAAGACGCTGGAAGTCGCGGAAGCGGCGATATCCGAGAGAGACGACGTCGGCGAATCCCTTGAGAATCTCTATCTCGTCGTCGGTGAACGCTTGCGGGTCGTAGCCCAGGTGACGGTTGATGGCCAAGGTGCCGAACTCGAAGGGCACGTCCACGACCCAGCCGGGCGCTCCTGTAGAATCGGCACTGCGCCCCCGGTGCCAGACTTCGTCTGCGCGCCAGCGTGCGATGAGAGCATCGATGTTGACACCCGTGTGCGGCTCGAGATGGTGAACACGAGCGCTTCCATCCCCGGACATGAGTCCGGAGCGCCGGAATCCCGTCTCGTCCTCATTGATGATGTTGACGCCGACAGCGTCGAACTGGATGCCGAGATCGTGCAGCTCGCGTTCGAGCACGTCGACAACGCGCTCGATCTCGTCGGCGGAGGTCATGTCACCGACGACGGTGCGCACGTGCTGCTCGGCGCGCGAGCGCTCCGACTGACGGGCACGCTCTTCGGCGGCGAGCAAGTCGAGGTGGCGACGGTAGCCGAGGGCGAAGACCTCGGTGAAGCGCTGGGTGAGGGCGATGTCGTCGTCGCTGAACGGACGATCGCCCTCTCGGTTGAGGCCCAGCGTGCCGTTCCTGAAAGGCACGTCGACGACGGTGAATCCATGGGGTCGCTTCTTCAGTGCTTCCTGAATTTCTTCCTCGGTGAAGGTTGTCTCGTACTCCTCCTGCCGCCGTTGCAGATTCTCCCGGGCCGACCAGAAGCGGTGCCAGACGCGTCCCTCACGGAAGTGCTGGAAGAAAGGCCCGCTGACAGAGTTCGGGCCTTGATTGCGCCAGGTATGAACCTTGTCCGGCCCCGCAGTACCTGTCACCTTGTCACCGTTCACGATGTTGATACCGATGCTGTCGCTCTCGACATCGAACTGGCTCAATTCCTGCTGGATCTGATCGGCGACGGGATACAGATCCGTGCTCGTCTGCATGCCGGCGATCTTCGTGCGCACGCGCTCGAGGGCGTGCTCCACTTCAGCATCACGGGCGCGCTGTTCGGCGGCGAGCAGATCGAGGTGGCGGCGATAGCCGAGGGCGAAGACTTCGGTGAAACGTTCGAGCAACGCGATGTCGTTGTCGGCGAAGGGTTCGTCGCCACCCTTGTTCATGGCAAGGCCGCCGCGATCGAAGAAGACATCGACCGTCCACAGGTTCTCCTGCCCCACCAGCCAGCCTTCGATTTCCTCCGTCGTCGCACCACCCGCCTCAACCCAGCGTTCAAAGCGGCGGCGCTTGTCGTCCACCGTCAGGTGGCGAGACCAGGTTGCACGCCGTCGGTGATGATCGAGCCAGTCCGGCCACGCGATCTCCATGAACCGCTGTGTCGTATGGATCTCTTGACCCTCACCGTGCATGGCCGCACCGTCGGCTGTGACGTGGTTGATGCTCACACCATCGAGGGGTACACCGAGTTTTCCGAGACCTTCTCGGACAGTTGTCGCGAGGCCCTGCAATTCTTCGCTGGTCGACATACCGGCGACGGCGGCACGCAGGTGCTCGAGCTGCAGTTCGATCTCTGCTTCACGGGTGCGCTGCTCGGCGGCGAGCAGATCGAGGTGACGGCGATAGCCGAGAGCGAAGACTTCTGTGAAGCGTTCGAGGAGGGCGACGTCATCGTCGGAGAAGGGCTCGTCGGGCGACTTGCTCATGGCGAGCCCGCCGCGGTCGAAGAAGGCGTCGACGATCCAGGTCTCGCCGCGTGCCTTGACCTGGTCGAGGAACTGACGCGCTTCCCCTTCGGTTACCTTGCCCATCGCTATCAGGCGCTCCGCACCGGGGCGGTAGTGCTCGACATTGTCGTAGCGAGCCCAGGTGGCGCGGCGACGGAAGTGATCGAGCCACTCCGGGTTCCCGACCTCGAAATCCTCAAGGGAATGCGGATCCCGACTGCCCTGGGTGGATCGGATCGTCACGGTCGCGCTGGATTCGTCGACGTCGTTGATGCCGAAACCCGTGCAGGGAACGCCGAGCTCCTTGAGTGACGAGGCGACGGTCGCCATGAGTCCGTCGAGCTCGTCGCTGTTCGTCATGGCGGCGACGGCGGTGCGCACACGTTCGAGAGAGCGCTCGACCTCGAGATTGCGGTTGTGCTCTTCGAGGCGCTGGAAGTCGAGGAAACGGACGTAGCCGAGCTCGAGGCCTTCAGCCAGCGCCTGCACGATCTCGACGTCGCCTGCCATCGGTTCGCGCAGGCGGTAGCCGATCACACCGTAGGTGAAGGGGACGTTGGTGACGTGGAACTGGCCCATCGCTTCGCGAGCAAATGCTTCGACTGCTTCCTCAGAGCCCTCGGCCTTCTTACCCAGATAGCCCAGGGCCTGGTCGAGGTCCATCGACGTGTCAAATCGCTGGACCTCCTTCGCCTTCCACGCGGCGTGCATTTCGGCGTCGACCTTCGCAGACGGTGCGACGGCAGGAGGAAAGGCGACGATCGTGGCGGCTTCGAGGGGCAATTCGAAACAGTCCACCAATCGAATGTTCGCCAATGCGCTGTGAACGCCCGCGTTGTAGAACGTTGCCACATCCTGCTCGTCGTCGATCAGGTTGATGCCGACGGTGGGCGTGTCGATCCCCAGTCGACGCATTTCTTCCATCACCGTGGCGACGACCTTCTTCAGATCGTCGCTGTGATGCATCTCTATGGCAGCGGAACGCACACGCTCGACGCCACGCTCGAGTTCGGCCTGGCGAGCGCGATCTTCGGCGGCTTTGAGTTCGAGGTGGCGACGGTAGCCGAGAGCGAAGATGTCGGTGAAGCGCTGAAGGATGTTGACTTCGTCTTCTGAGAACGGTTCATCGGCGATGCGATTGGCGGCGAGGGTGCCGTGGGCGAAGGGCACATCAACGGTGGCGAGGGAGGGTTCGATGACTCGCCGCTCGAGCCACTCGGCGACTTTTGGATCTGCCTCCGCTGCGGCAGTCCACATTGATACAAATACCTCTGCGAACCCCTCGCCAGCTCTCTCAGACTTTTCTGCCCACCTCTCCGCGTCGTGTTTTTCGACACGAGACCAAATGGTGCCTTCCTTCCAGTGCGTGAACCACTCCGGCCCATCTATCTGCGATTTCCACGCATCCAGCGACAACTCCACCGCAGCAGTGAACAGCCCGGCGCCTCCGGTCCGCAACACGCCGGCCTCCTCATCGACCACCTGTAGTCCAATGTTGTCGACCTGGATGTGAAGTGATTGCAGCGATTCATCGAGCTGATTGGCGACGGAGGCGAGATCCTCGCTTGTCTCCATGGCAGCGACGGCGGTGCGCACGCGTTCGAGTTCGCGTTCGATCTCGGTTTCGCGCTGGCCTGCGACGAGCTGCTCGTTCGCCTCGGCGAGGTCAGCTGTGCGGCGCTGGACGCGATCTTCCAGTTCGGCGGTGAGGGCGTGCAGTTCGCCGAGGGTTGTCTTCAAGCTCGCCGCCATGCGGTTGAAGGCGCCGGCGAGCAAACCTGTTTCATCACTCGACTGCACGTCGATGCGCTGGTCGAGATCGCCCGCGGCGATCGCTTCGGCACCGACTGTGACGCGGCGGATGGCGCCAGCCAAACGTCCGATCGTCAGGGGCAGGATGATGAGAGCCAGCAGAATCGAACCGGCGGCGATGGCGACATTGCGCAGGGCCGTGGCACGTGCTGGCCCAACGCGTGGCTCGGGGTCGATGGTGACCAGAGCGATCAGATCACCCGGAGCAGGGACAGCGGCAACGAAGAGTTGCTGTCCAGCGACGGTCACATCTTCTGGCATTTCGTGGTCGGCGTCGGGCATCGCCGCCTCGAGTCCGGGCACACCCGCATGAACCTGCTCACCCACCATCGATGGATTCGCGTGATAGACGAAACGGCCTGTCGTTGGGTCCACGAGGTAGAGCGACTCGACGCCATCGAGGTCTTCGAGCGCCGACGTGGCGGCAATCAGGTCGTTGATGGCGATGTTGGCGCGTACGTAGCCGAGATGGGATCCGTCGACAAAGTCGTTGACGCGAGTCTGCAGGTGCAGGATCGTGCCAATGCCTGCCTCATAGCCATTGAGGAGGCTGACCTCGTCGGTCACCTGGGTTGCGATGGATGCAAAGTCTGGATCGACGGCGGAATCGGTGTCGAAGACACGGCCAGATGCCTCCGAGCCTGGGGCGGCTTCGGCGTGACGCAACACCTGCGCGCGCCCCGCGTCGTAGTAGCGCACATCACGCAACAGGGCGCGGGGGCCGGCGACAAACTCGTCGAGATAAGTCTTTACGGCGTTCAGGCGCGAAGGGGAGATATCGTCGTCACGGAGGTCCGTGTAGAAGTCGAGGACCTCCTGATTCCAGGAGAGCAGGCCGACCTCTGACTTGCGTGGTTCGAGCAGGTCGTGAAGATCGGCGGTGACCTTCTCGGCTGTTGTGCTGGCCTGAGAGGCAGCAGCTTCCTCGGCGGCGCCGACGGAATTCGAGTAGGAGATGCCGGCGACGATCGCCATGGGGCCTACGGCCAGACCCAGATACAGAGCAAGGAGTTTGGCGCGCAGGGTCACGGGAGATTCACCTGTGCGTCGAGGAGGGGACCCACGTCGGCGACGAACAGATCTGCCGCTTGTAGGGCTATGAACAGGATCTGGCTGCCATCGGGGGAGTATTTGGGTTCTGCAGCTGCCGTTCCGTCATCGAAAATGACTTCCACGGCACCACCTGTGGCCGGAATCTGCCGTAGGCCAGGCGTGAGGAGGACCAAGGGGGGCATGATCAGCAGCCGCGATCCGTCAGGGGACCAGGTCGGCGAATGACCCCCCTGAAGACGGACAAGATCACTGCCATCGAGGGCGGCGGTATAGACGATATGACCTTCCTCCTCCGCCACCTCAAAGGCGAGCCGCGTCCCATCCCGCGACCATGTGGCGCGCCAATGTTCCTTGTCGAAATTGGGCAGGACACGTTGCTCGACGCCGCCATTTGCCGGTACGGTCCAGATGGTACGATCGGAGGAGAAACTCAGTGTGCGCCCATCGGGTGACCACTGCGGGTGGAGGTGATCCCGATCTGACGCGGTGACTTGCCTCGGTGTCCCTCCTGCCGTCGGATAGAGCCATAGTTGCGTCCGCTGTGACGGGTCCACGGCTGCGTATGCGATGAAACGCCCATCCGGGGACGGGGCAAATTCCGCTGCATTTCGTCGTCGCATCGGCTTGATGCTCAGGTTCCTCGACGTGCCGGTGTCGATATCGTATTGCCAGAGTTCACCCCCGGGTCCCAGGTAGAGCACACCCGTCTGATCGGCCGACCACCTGACGTCGTAGCCACTAAACCCGTCGATCAACAGGCGACGAGGATTCGAGCCATCTGCATCAACGATCGAGGGCGTGGGTAGGTCGATGGCATTGAAGACCAGTCTACGTCCGTCGGGTGACCATCGGGGAACAACAGCAAATCGATCGTCGGTGACGGGAATGGCTGTGCCGCCGGCGGCCGGGACGAGCCAGATAGAAAGAACTCCCGAGCGGCCCGAATTGAAGGCGATCCAGCGGCCATCCGGAGACCAGGTGGGAGCCTGGTCAGTTCCCGGGTGGGAGACGAGCGTCCTCTCTTGCCGAGTTGCCAGATCGATGACGACAAGGTCGGAGCTTGGAGGGCCGTCGCGACTCGCGCGTCGATTGCCGCGGGCGAAGACGATGGCCGTGCCGTCGGGAGACCAACCTGGGTGCTCTTCGTCCATTTCGGCTGTGTCGGTGATCTGCATCGCTTCGCCACCATCGGCAGCGATCAGGAACAGGTCTCTCTGCCCGCCTTGAGCTGATCCATTAACAACCTCACCACCGCGGCTGCCAACGAATGCAATCTGACGGCTATCGGGAGACCAGGCGGCAAGGTGATTCCGTCGCCAGGCGACGCTGTCTGTGTCGCTGGTGACCTGGCACAGGCCTCTACCATCGGCACCTATGGTCCAGACGTTGTCCTGGCCGCTGCGATTCGAGGTAAAGAGGATGCGCGTGCCATCGGGTGACCACGCGGGATAGAGATGCTCGGCATCACCGGATGTGAGTTGAACCGGTTCGCCACCAGCGGTGGGCCTCTTCCAGATGTGTTCGCTGCCCTCTGTGCCCACACCGTAGACGATCCACTGGCCGTCGGGAGAAAACGCTCCGTCGCGCTCGGTTTGACCTGGGGTCTGGCTGAGCTGCTTGATGGCAACGCCGGAGAGTGGGGTCTCGGTGGCCGACTCGGGCGCGCCGCAGGCGAGCAGGGCCACGCTGGCCATACCGGCGATCGCTGTGACCAAGCGCAGTCGATGCACAGGTGTGGCGAGACGTCGTGGCGGGGGAGGTGTCATGGCGTCAATCTCTTGATGGGTCTGCGAAAAACAGCGCGACAAGCCAGTAACGGCGAAGCATCCGGGGATCATCGATTTGGCAAGATAGCTTGGTGACCACGTCGGTCCCAAGTGCCTGCTGGGCGAACACAGGCTCAGGCAGCCCTGCGACAAGATGCCAGGTCACGGCGCTTGCGAGCATAGGGAGTCTCGACTTCATAGCGCTTGCACAAACGGCTGAAGCTGCGTTGGGCGATGCCGAGGGCGCGAGCTGCATCGAGGTTGCTGTGGTAGATGCGGGCGACGCGTTCGATCTGATCTCGAGGTACGCTGGTCATTGTAGCTCTCCTAAAGCGAGTGAAAAAAACACCGATTTCCACCTCTCTCTTGGCAACGGCTGTGCCAGCGTGAATCTGTGCGTCGGGTAAATGCCTGCAAGGCAAGGTTTTTCAACGATTTACGCCTGTTTTCTGAATATGTCAGGAGCGCCGGCTCTGTGATCGATGGCTGTCAATAATTTTGGCATCCGTCCGGTTTGGGTGCTATAACTGAAAGCGGACGCTTGACTTACGTCTTGCGTCCGCATTCTTGGCAGGGCTGACAAGGAGTTGGTCAGCCCGCCGGTCTTTTCGTTGATCATCAGGCGATGGCGCTCCCGAAGCAGGCGACGACGATGACGACGGTGGCGATGGCGCCAGCGGCCGTGTTGAACATCTGGCTGCGCATGGCGTCCTGGTAGCTGTTGCGGTCCGATTCGACGTTGCGGCGAGGGGCGGTGCGGGGCAGGGTCTGCAGGGTCTGCTGTTCGACGACGTTTTCGAAGGTCATGGCTTTGGCTCCGTGTTGCGGTGGGTGATGGTTGCTGCTCTTGCCCCCACTATTGCAAGGTCGGTGCCAAGCGTGCAGAATCGCTCAAAGAATTCGAAAAAAGCCTGTAAAAAATTGATTATAATGAACTTATGGAGATGGATCGAGAATAGGTGCTGAAGATCGAGACTGTCAAGGGATTGACAACAAAGATGTCACTCATGAGGCAGATATGACAATAAACTACTGTTTTATATTGGGATAGGGGATACTGTAAATATCGAACATGTGACAATA
>Ga0233428_1002285_pt1 | contig 18531 bp, 19 predicted proteins | sample SI_118_April2016_4_FD_179890 | JGI IMG/M metagenome (GOLD analysis project Ga0233428, IMG submission 179890) | Seawater microbial communities from Saanich Inlet, British Columbia, Canada - SI_118_April2016_120_MG | ecosystem: Environmental > Aquatic > Marine > Inlet | place: Canada: British... | reverse complement strand
CTACAAATACTTCCCACCAGATCGCATCAAAGAACTCAGAAATGAGCACATGGCAAACGATCAGCCGTAGCTAAATCTTGTGGTACTTTCGGTACCTTTATGCAGATGGACCCGCCGTTGGTTCGCTCCGGCAGCCACTATTCTTTTCCACTGCAGCTCCCTCCGTTGAAGTGGTGCAACATGCTCCACAAATGCCCGATCAAACGGTCCACCAGGACCAACAATCAAGTTGCTGACAAGAAGCCAGCCCTCAGGCAAGTTAAACAAGTATTTTTTACTCAGCTTGCCTGAGCCGATACTTTGCTGAGCCACCGGAAGAGCCACATCTTCACTTAGCAGTGGCAGTGCTTGCTCCTCTTTGGTAAAGGTTTCGGGGTAACCATCAACCAATTTGAGCAAGTCACCAGGTGACGTTTGGTGTGTGATGGTCGTGTTTAGGGGTTGCACAATGGTGTGCGTGTTTTGTTGCGTGTTCAATTTCCTGCTCCTCAATTGTAAGTGGTGCTTCAAATAAATGGTTTGAGAGGTGCAGGCACGACTCCTATTGATTTTGTAATAGGAATTGTGTTTTACTGGAGGTGATGAAGACTCCGGTTCACACGTCAAATCCAACGATTTTTCCTGAACCGCAAGACCGTTAATCCCCTGGCCGGGTTTGGCGGTCTTCTGCGTTCAGGGGTACAAAACTAACTCTTACCCAACTTTTCTTCCAACATCCGTTTTAACCAAGCTTCCCGCTCAAGTGACTGCTGTAATTGAGCCTCAAGGTTCTGGACTCGTTCACGGAGAACAACCAACTCTGAAGGTTCGTCTTTTTCCGGTGGTGGACCAAAGTATTTGATAATATCACTTTCTAGCATCAACTTCTGAGATCGATACTCCGTGAAAGGCAAACCTTTCTGCTGTGCCTGTTGAACCGTTTTTCTAGCAACTCGCCAACGATCCATTAATTTTTGTGTCGAATACTTCTTCATAATATATCCTTATTCCACCTTGATTGTCTTTCCAGGCCAAATCACCCTACCCCAAGATCGACCTTGGGTTCAAGACATAATTTTACACCAACAGTGCTGTTTCGCACAACCTATTGTTTTTAATGAATTTTTTTATATAAAATAATTTTGAGTGCAAGAAGTCAGTGGATGCACCAAACCAGGCTGAGGTTGTTTTGTTCACTCTCTGGCTTTCGTTAATACTCCATTGGTTCAGAGATTTCCTGGAATATTCCAACAGTCACCAGACTCTCTCAGACCAGAGGAGAATACAGAGAGAGCTGCGAATACCCATCGGCCATGTGGCGATCGCTACGACAACAGGACTCCCCTCAAATAGTTGTCCAGCCCCAGATTGAACGCAAAGCCTGTCCAGCCAGCAGCACGGTGGCGTTTGTAGTTGAACTCCGAGTGCAAACGAGTGTGTTCGATAAAGTTCTGCCGGTGCTGAGCAATCTCCACAGGAGAGAGACGGCGTTTGGCTACCTCCAGCTCCTTTTTCATGGCTGTCTCTAGCTTCTCTTGGGCTTTTCTAGCCTCCGCCTCTTGCCGGTGGGTCTCGGCAAGTACGGCAGCTTTATCGCTGGCCGATTCTTGTTGAAGCTGAACTTCTGGCACGTAACAGCCATCACGATAACGGCCAATCAAACCTCCGATATATCTATCGTGGGAGGTCTTGATGTTCCCTGCCTCGGCTGCCTGTGCCGTGGTTCTGAGGATTCCAGTTGCGATGTCTGCCGGGATGTTGGCTCGGGTCAAAAGATTTTCTACCAAGCGAAGCGTTGTTTTGGATGCTCCAGGTAAAATTTGGCTATTGACGATCGTTGAGGTTGACTCAGGAGTTTGGAGTTTTTGTTGTGGATTATTAACAGAAGAACCACCACCTCCGTTTTTGATGGGAGCTGCCAAGCTTGGGGCAACTCGTGTCGGTTGGGTTGTGGTGGTTATGTTTGTTTTGTTCTTTGGTTTGTTCAGGGTGACTGAATTGGTCACCCCCTTATGACTAGATTGGTCATCCCTCCTGTGTTGGGCTTTTGCACTCGAATTTGGTTTAGCAGGTTGCGACAAGAAAGCTGGATTAATCTTCCAGTATCTGACCCCGCTTCGGGTTGTCTTTCCGGTCCATTCAATTATGGAGTGTCCGTTCACGATGGCTCCCTGCAACCACACCAAATCTTCTTGAACATGTCTCCTAGCAACATTTGCTGTGTCAGCAATAAGGGGAACACTCGGCCAAGCCAAACCACTAGAGTGGTTCACGTGACGTAGTAGGACCATAAGAATTGCCCCGGCACGTCTTCGGAAAACAGGATGAACGATGCTTTCTGGTCGGATAATCGTAATGGGAGGAAGGTTGTCTCGTTCTTGGTCCAGGGGAATTTTAAAGCCGGGTAGAATAGGAGTGCATGTGTCTGGTTTAGTCTTGGCAACCCTTTCTTTTTCCTTTTTCACCTCAGCCAGCACCATATTTAATGCTTCGAGAACAGGGAGACCGCACTTGGTCTCGGTGTAAAAGGTGTCGAGGTAAAACTCGGGGCCTAGGTCAGTGGCTTCATGTCTTATTAGAGCTTCTGCAGCTTTTAGAGATTCTTGATTGGCAGGTATGCTTTCTTGGTTGGCCATGGTTACTCTCCATTTTAGCCACCCGAGATTTCTTCGGAAGAGATCTAATTTCTTACTTGCACTCAATGAATAAATCGTTATATTCTTGATGGCAAGAAATAGCCTCCTCATCGGAAACCCCGATGTGGTTGAATTGAAAGCTCGGTCATCATTTCCGCCAAGAAATTGAGATGTCCGGGCTTTTTGCGTTGTGGGACCCTGAGTCTCTCAGAATCCTGCACAATAAGGAACCTGTTCAGAGTTCCGTTAATCCTGAAATTTTATACTACAACTCAGTGCTTTGGCAATGTGTCGTGTTTTCCGTGTGTTTCCACGGTGGTTACCTGCACTTCATCGGATCTCAACCAACAAACCTGGTAGTCGTCTTGTGTGAGCTGCTCCGAGCATTTGCATAAAGTCAATTTCGTCAATAACAGCAGCACCAACAGAAGATGCTTGGCGTGGTTTGTGGCTTCCAGACCGGCTCCCTTTCACCAGGAGTGTGGTCTGTTTCGTTACTCTGTTTGAGAAAACACCACCAGCTTGTTTGATTCGCTCAGCTACCTGTTGGCGAGTCATGTTTTCAAGTTCACCGGTTACGGCAATGACTTGGTGAGAAACTCCAGATATCATTTCTTCTTCCCCTTTTTACCTTTCTTGCCCTTCTTTTTGGGTTTCCTAAACATTCCTTCTACGTCTATTTGCTGATTTTCTTCTGGTTGAGGGGGTATCTTTTCTTTATTAGGTTTAAAACCTAATAATCCATGACGGAAAACGGCTATGGTGGCAAGGTGTTCATCCTCTAATTTTTCATGTCGTTTGATCCGATCTTTATATTCTTCAATTCTTGCGTTCGCATTATCTAGTTGCAGTCGCAGACTCTGGTTCTCTTGCAAGTCATGCAAACGCACAGGCCCCGATTCGTTTGCATGTAGGGCTTTGTTTGCGTTTGCATTAACATCCAGATCTCCAAAAACCCTTATTAGTTCTGAAGTGTCGACAACAGACCTTCCGTCCCCGTCTTTGCTGGAACTAATCTTTCCGTTCTTGATCTTGCGATAGATTGTGTCTTGACTCTTTCGCACCAGTTTTGCAGCTTTCGCAACAGTATGTTTTGCCATTCGCACCTCCATACGCATGCAGTCAGATACTTTCGCAACCATTTTCTCGTATGCGAACTAACCTACTTCAACAAAACCATAAGTGTCTAGGTTTTCCTCCTGCATGTACCATCGTTAACTGGTGAGTGTAATCACCTGGCAGGTTCTTGCTGGAAACTGTTTTCAAGCGACTGGAGAGCATGGTTGAGAGCGAATCTTATAGCACTCGAACGGGTGATTCTGCCAACGCTGGAGAAGTCAGGTTGCTGCTCAAGCTGTTTTTCCAGCCAGGAGAGGCGGGACAGGAGGTCTGACGACAGTCTGACAACGATCTGTTTTTCACTGGTAGCCATGGTTTTGTTCTCCAAGTAAGTTTTTGTGCGGGTGATAAGTTCGGGGTGTTGAACCAGGTGGTCACCCAAGTCACGGATGAGCTTTTGAATCCGGCGTTCACGATCGAGGTCAACGATGGTCACGCTGCAGCCCGTTTCAACAGACGAACCACACTCGTTTTGTGCCAGCGTGATCCACGACTTTTCACCTGGTCAAAGTTGAGGCGGTCGGCGATCCCTGCCATTGTCAAACCCTCTTGTCGGAGCTGTTTTACTAGGGAGACCACCTTTTGTTCTGCTGGGTGAGGTTCCAACTTTATGCCGTCAGCAGCTACACGGGAACCAAAGGGAGCGGTTCCTACCAGCTCGTTGCGTCTCTTCTTCACTGCCAGGGCCTGAGTTGTTCGGGAGCGGATCAAAGCCCGCTCGTAGGAGCTTATCAAGTCGATCATGCCTTTGAGGAGCATTGCCTCTGGTGTGTTGCCTTCTCCAACACCGTCCACAGTGGCCACTCTGGCACCAGCTTGTTCAACTAGTCTCTCTATCATTGCAGCAATCACCACATCACGAGCCAGCCGGTCACGTCGCAGGGCAACCAGGAGACCGGCTCCTTCAAGTTTCAGGCAGTCGATTGCGGCTAAGAGTTGGGGTCGTTTGTCCAGGGAAGCGGCACCAGAGACGTTTTCGTGGAAGATTTCAACCAAGGTAATGTTGTTTGTTGCTGCCCACCGTTCCAGAGCCTGAACCTGTGCCTGAGGCCCGAGGCTTTGGTCCTCGGAGCTGACCCTCACCAGACCGACTGCTTTGCTTGGGTCACCCTGTCTCTTCTTCGCCATTGTGTTCTCCGTGGTAAGTTGTTGAACTTACTAACATTGAAACACGCCTGCATTTTTGGACACAAGTATTCTTGGACACGAGCCGGTCGGTGCGTGTCCAAGCCCCCCCCTCAGGAAACGGAAAGAATCGTACGCTAAGAGCCAACCAATAATTTTTTTGCAGCATATTTAAGCCGCTTGGGTAAAAATTGACCCAATTTATGCAGCAGCTTGGTTTTTTCGTGAAGATAAGCTTGCAGTCTATGTTTTCTATAACCAAACATTATCCTGCGTATGGTCTGCAACGTAGTCACTTTGAACTGCTCTGGAAACTCAGTCTCAATTCGGTTAATTTGGGCGACAACAGATGCGATCTCCTCCGCTGTAAAATCTAGATATTTCTGGTCAAAATCCGCACCCTTATCAGGGTTGACAACTAGAGTATAACTGGGGATCGCATTCAGGGATTGACCCAGGATGAAAAACTTATATATTTCACCATGGTTAACACGATTAAGGGTCATTCCTATACCAAATTTGAAAGATTTTGTCTGGCGGAGAGTTTGAACGGTCTTTAAATTTTCTAAAATCTGCAACCAATTATCAGACTTCCTAAGAGCCAAATACGACTCAGGGGTAGCAGCGTCAAGAGAGACATCAAAAGAGAGCCATGTTACACGCTGAATATCGTCAATTATTTTATGTAATTGACTACCGTTTGTTAAAATTGAATAGCGAATATAGTTGTATTCTTCTCCTGCTGTAAAAATTTTCTTAAACTCAGGCTGAATTGTCGGCTCCCCGCCAAACACAAGAAATACCTGATAATATTCCATCCCTTCCAGAATTTGCGTCAACACATGATCTGGAAGTTTTAATTTCAGCTCTCTATCGTTCCCTTGGTAACAATGGTAGCACTCATAGTTACATTTGTAGGATGGGCAAAAACGCATCCATCTTGGTTTGGTTGTCAATACAGTTTTTTGCTGCTCGAACTCCGCCTCATTCTCAAGAGCATTTTTATAACACTCGGTATCCTGAGACAACTCTTCATACCAGGAGAGGCTCCGTTCCTTGTACAGACCCAAAAGCACTCCACATGAGCTTGTACAGAAAGTTTCTGCACCAAGTTTCAACATATCCATACGGGCTTCCTGGTATTTTTCCCCATTCCAGATTTCATCAATTGATTGATCATTGACGTTACCAAGAACCAGACCATGACGCCACGGGCACATGGCGACATTGCCATTAGGATTGCTTATTTCAAAATGTGTCCAGGGGTTACAACAGACTTTTTTTCCGTCAACTTCATGCCACAAGCCATACATCAAACTGCCCTCTCACATAAAAAAATTGGTGTCAAACCCAATAAGATCAACTGATACTACACCAAAATTCTACACAATAGCGCAAAATCAAGCAACGTAATCCTGCTCTTATAGACCGATATTTCCCAGGTTCTATATCATGAAGTTCTGATCTACAGAACTTACCTCTATTGCTACCTTAACTTGTAGATATATACCCACGCTCCCAAGCTTTTACCTACAAACAAATGGAGTAGTCATAGTTGGAAAATAGTGTCCATTCCAGATTTCATTTACTAGCCACCATTTTTCTGATTCCCAGTTTTTGCTGAACAGCTCTCAATAAGCCATGTGGAGTTATTGCCAGGACAAGCAATACGACTCCCCGACGCCAAAACAGCAAAAAACGCAGTTTCAGTACCAAGGCAAAGGTTGTTTTAGGACGCCATTTTTCCACCAGGAAAAGATTTTTTTTTAGTGAATTTACAATCCCTTTGGAGATGTTGCCATCATGTTTACGGTAGATGGAGAGAGGTAGATCCAGAAGGGCGAACTGTTTTTTTGCATAGGCTAGTTGCAGCCAAAAATCAAAATCTTCGCAACTTATCATCTCAGGCCGTTCATCAAAGAGAAAGCCAGACAGATCTTCGTTGCGTATCAATACGGTCAGAATAGGAACCATGTTGCCACTGAGCAGTAGCTGTTTGAAGAGGTCATCGCTCTCTGCCGGTTGCTGGCTGTGGCCCTCTTTCATAAGGCCGCTATTTTGGTCTCTGGTTATGATTCTGGTATAGGACAAAAATATATTGCTGTTGGCTTCCATAAATCCGATCTGTTTTTCCAGCTTGTCGGAATGCCAGAGATCATCGGCATCTAGAAAAGCTATGTATCTGCCTTGGGCCAGCCCTAGACCAATATTTCTTGGGGCTGCCGGTCCTCCAGAGTTGGTCTCTCTTGTAATTAAACGAATACGACTATCATTGGCGGCAATCTGCTCTACGATTTCTCGTCCATTGTCGGTCGAGCAGTCATCAACAACCAACATTTCCCAGGCGGAAAATGTCTGCTCCTGCACCGATTGGATGGTCTCTGCAATAAATGGTTCTGCATTGAACAGAGGGGTGATGATACTTACTGTGGGAGGGCTATTTTGAGAAATAGTCATTTTTTCCCCGTAAGGAACTGTAAAAGTCGAGCTTGATATTACAATCTTAGAAAAATTTTTACGTCTGTTTTGGTGATCAGATCGAATACTTTCCACAGTTGCCGGTTGTGCAAAATTGCTGCCTAATCATACTGGCTATAGCGTAGCCTACCCGGTGCAAAAGGCACGCTTGAAGTGCCTCTTGCAATTTTGGTCGCTCTCTGCCAGTAAGTTTCCTGCTCTCAACGAACTAAGAGGGGCGCCAAATAAAACAGGGGTTATGTAGGGGAGCCAGAGGTTACATATTGATGTTACGTATTACAAACACAATCAATGCCAGGATTAAAACAGTGAAAATCCAGAGTCCGACTGTCTCAAAGAATGGCGATCTGCCTTTTTTGTACTCCCTTTCATATTCTTCTCTCGATTTCATAGCTCCATCCTTGTAACAGGTTCACACCACAATGCGATAAGTCTAACCCAATAACAGTTCTGATGCCTGATGGATTTAACACTGAGCAGGAAATTAAAATGAGACTCTCTTTTTCCTGCCATTACTTCCCGCCGTCAAACAACTTATCAGACCGCTGCTTCCACCATTCACCAATTTCTGAGATGGTTGCAACCCAAACATCATCACGTGTCTCAAGATGTTTGATAATCTGAATATAAGCTTGACCGTAATGTTGGAAATGGCGGTTGTTGAAACATTTGTCATGCCAATTAAGTACGGCAACACCACAATAATCAGCGACACTATCCAGATAATCAACTGCTTTGCCAGCGGGGTCAGAAGCATCCATCCACTCATCCATGAAACTAGGCGGTATTTCAATAATATCAATGGCGCATTTGTGTTGAGGGCTGAAACCATGGTACGGCCAGGCTGTGGACCGTCTGAAATTAATCCTGTCATAAAAAGCGACGGAGGAATCAAACTTGAATCCTGATTCAGCCATACTGATAAAAGCACCTGCAGTATCTCGGCGGCTGATATTCCAATAATGATGCCTATTGCTGATAATATCCTGCTGGCTGTGCTGCGCTAAAAATTCCCGCTGTTCTCTATACCGATCTGCATGTGGTGCTGTGTTCATCAATGTATGCAGACCAATTTCTATACCATTCTCACGTGCCATATGCAGCGATGCCTGTAAGGTGGAATGATTAAGAGTATAAATCGGGTCATTGACCTGGCTATAAGGGAACATCTTTGCTGTTGGAATCACAAAAACAGTGGATTTAAAACCAGATTCAATGTCTCTTTCAAGGGCTTTGGTAAAACCTTTTGGGGATTTGAACCTGTCTTTGGCTAGAATAACCAGTGACCCTGCTACTTTTATTATCGAATGCTGAAAATTATTGGGTTCTGATGGTCTCAACAGACCGTGAATAAGTTTAAAAATATGAGGCATAGTTGCGTAATAGGGATTGTCCACATCATGAGTCAAAGCAACAGCGAAACGTTTACCCTCCGGCCATAATGTTTCGGGCTTGCCACCTTTTCCCGTAATGGCGTTGCGTACAACCATCATCCAAATATTTATAATTGGCAACCGTGTCAAATCGTGTTTTGCAAGCAAACTATTACCTTCTGCCCAGCGACCAAAACCATCCCGCTTTGAACTATGTAACACCTCTTCATATCCAGCCAATATCCAGCCCAAAGCTGAGATTACGTCAAAATGGAATATCAATACTCCGTCGACTATCTCATAAGGTGGTGCCTGTACGGCATCTGTCCATGTCAACCAAGGCTTGTTGCCATTCATTCCCATCTTTGGGGCAATTTTATCGAAATTTTCAGGGGTGTAGTTTGGCACGACAACAGCTTGCTCACGGGAAGCTTTTTTTACACCCCAGCCAATCCAGTGCTCAAAAGAGTTCTCATGGATTCCTGCAATAATACAGAATTGACGTTTGGCCCATTGTCTAAAAGTTGTGTGCATTTCTTAGTCTTTTTCAGAGAGTTCATCCGACCAACTTGTACCATGCTCCAGAAAACGGAGTCCTCCCTTGGCGTTAAGGACTTGCATGATTCCTATTTTGCTTGGGTGGGGCAGGCAACTCATAGTCAGTGTTTCAAAGTCATACCAGTCAACATCTAGGCGATCTAATTCTTCATGTTCCGCCAAAACTTTACTATGCTGAGCAAAGAAGACCACCACCTGTTTTTTATCCCGCTTAGCTGTATTTATCTGTTCCATATCCAATTTGTAGAGCAAAACCAAATCAAAAGGTTCGTTTGTTGCGGTGGAATTCTCTGTAGGCCTATACACCGACACTTCCATCGCTAGAGCTTCACCCATCTGGCGTACCACCTTATCTGGATCTACCGCTTTTCTTATTTTTTCAATAGGCAAATTTCGGGTGGGGGTTAAAAAAGTTTGGCCGGTAATTTCTTTAGATAGAACCATGTTAGGATATGTCATTACATGATCATTAACCTTGGTGCCAGGCAGGATCACATTGTTCATGCCGGTCCATATATAGTTACCCAAATGGATTGACAGTCGATTGTTTGGATAACCCAAGGTAACCGGGAGCCAAGACGAATGCGTGTAGAGGGTATTTCGAGGCCCAAGCCCACAGTGTTTACCAAGATAAATATCTGCGCTACAGTCCAGCAAATTCGCATGACCAACCCTGGAACAGGATGCCATAATCAATGCGCCATCACCAAAGATAACACTGAGGCTCGCAATTATCGTATATGGCCCCATTTCCAACCGGTCAACCGAGATAATTGTAAAATATTTTATTTCGGCATAATCCCCAATTTTCATATGAGTTGGAAGTAAAATAGCCATCATCCCGATATGAACATGTTTCCCTATACGAAATCCTAATAGCCGCAAAAGAGGGACACGCAACATAGATGGTAGAAATGTTGATAATGCTAACACTGCTTTCTTCAACATACGGTTATTCCTCAGAATATTTGTAAAACTTTCATCAATCACTTATATGCTTAGCATAGTTATAACTATACTAAGCATAATATACAATTATGCTTTTGGCCACACACTACCTAGTATTATGCTATAATAGCAAACAGTTAAGATTAGGGGTATTGTATTAACTGTTAAATGGAGATAGACCCTTAGCGTCCGGTTTTTTCCGTTTTCTGAAGCGACCCCTATAAGGGTGGTGCTCACCGTTGGGCCAGGAGAACTACGGGGAGGGTCTTTCGTGGCCACAGCACTGAGTATGGACCGCCTTCTACTACTGCTGGTGATGTAGAACGAAAGCACTTTTCAAGTTCAGCTTTTTTAGCAAGTTGCGGAGTGTCTTTTCTGCAAACTCCTGGTCTTTGGGGCTGATTTTGCCCTTTTTCACTCCAACCAAGGTAAAGTGGAAGTCTTCCTTTTTTTCTTCAAGTGACTGCTCTGTTTTGAGCAAGGATTCAGCTTCGGTAGTCATTGGTTTGGCTCCAGTTGTGTTTTGAGTTTCAATGGATCCATTGAAACAGACTTGAGTGCTTGGATGAAAGTAGGAGGGGTCAGTGATTCTTTTCTGTTAGGCTGAATTTACCTATAATTTATTCATGTTAATAACCTTCAACAGGGTAAATTTTGTGGGAAGTAGCGGTCGCTACGTGGGTAAGTTATTGCAATAACTAACGATTAAAGACTTTGTTAACACAGGTTTGAACTACCAAATCACTTATGGGCAAAGATAAATGTGTCGGCCTCAAGTTGATTTAGTAAGAGGTTGATTTTCAGCAACAACTCAAGATCTTTTGGACTTCCTTTGTGACCTTTTTTGGGCTGCCAGGCTACAGAGGACAGGTCAGACGATGACTTCCTTACTCCGTGCTTGGTTAGGTTGAAGGGGTCGTCGCTGGCCTACGTGGGGCCTCCGTTGGACTCTGTCTGGTCTAGGATACCTTGGCCCCCACCCCAACATTTTGGAGGTTCCTTGAGGGGTGGGATTCAAAGGTGTTCACTGACAAAGAGTAGCTCTTTGTGTAGCGAGCGTGGCACTGGTGGTTGAACAGGAAGTTCAGTCGTCGTGTTCGTAGAACCGGTAGCATTCGACAGCTAGGGCAGCTCTATCGTCTACATTTTCTTTTTCTAAGAATTCAGATTCCTCCTTGTGCTGCTGCAACTCGTTCCGTGCTGCAGACTGTTTGTAGAGTGGTGCATCTTCATCGAGAAGTACCTCGTTGAGTTCCGCCACTCGGTCTTCATGCTGATATGCAAACTCCGGGATTCCATCGAAGAAGTGTTTCTTTGCTGTCATAGCTGTTCTCCTGAACTGGTCTGGAGCTGCAGATACTTTTTCAGGAGTTCTGCACCCTCGATACTATTGGCTACAAGAGTGTGTTCCAGGGAGAGTTTAGTTACTTCGTTTTCCAGACGGTCTCTCTCCTTTTTGGTCTTGCGACCCTTTGGAGCTAGAGCGTCGATTTGGTCGTGTCTGACCTCGATTTTTTGGTTGATACTTTCTAGAAGTTCTTTCACTTTCAGTTTCCTTTGTAAGGTATTCGATTGTTTCGATTTCGGTTCAGGTTGGTTGCACCCTCAAGCCCCGTCCTTGAGCGGCTTGCGAGGTATCACGGCATTGAGCGTCGGGTAAGACCACGGGGATACCACCGACTTGAGCACCCTGCGGACTTTGAACTGCTTCTGGCAGCGGTCAAGCAGAGTCTGAACGGAAAACAGCGGTACTGTGTTGTCTGGGTCTGGGTCTCGGTGTTCGACCAAAGACAACAGCTTGTGAGCACCACCGACCCGGACGTAGGGATTCATTGCCAGTGAGTGACCACCACGGTTGGTGCTCTTGCGGTAGACAGGGCTTTTCCGGAGGGGTACACCAAGAAGGCACTGCCCAAGGCGAGCTGTTCCGTTTTCCTGAGGAAGCTCTAGAAGTTGGACACGCTTTTGCAGCACGGATGGAAGATCGAGTGACAAAACGTGCTCGCACCTAGTCACCCCGACACTCTTGCAGCTGGCAGCCCGTGAGAGACGCAAGTCAAGGTGGCAGCAACTCTTGGGGTCTCCTTCCCAGATTGAAGGCTTGGATAATTTGTCCGAATAGAGTGCAATATTGGTTCTGGCCCCCGACTTCCTGGGTCCGAAATATAAAGTATTCTTGTGGCGGAACACCTTATTGGTGCGACTCTTCCGGAGTAAAACAAGCCTTTCTGCTAGGTAGTCAAACAATTCATCGGCTGCTGCTCGATTTTGGCAGAGAATATCTACGCTGACCTCGACATAATTTACGAGGACCTCGTCGAAGCGAGACCACCTGGCTAAATACCAAAGAGCCTGTCGGAAAGGCTGGTGTATCAGAACCCTGACTTCCCACGGTCCAACACGAACCCAGCCTTTTGGCTTTTTAACCAACATTCGGCGGAAGCTGACTACGACCTTACCACCACTGAACCGCTTCAAAATACGAATCCGGTCCCTTGGGAATAAGGTAGCAACAAACCAAACTCGTATAACGTCGACATAATAACGGGTATTCATGAGGTCACTTCCCTAGCTGTACACAAATGCTCATGTTCCTCACGCTCCCGGCTGGCAACAGAGGCTAAAACCAAAGCCTCAACCAATTGCTGAGAATCGCTGACCGGCAACAAAAAACGTTTACCGGTTTGCCGAAGCTTCTGGTGGCCCGGACGCTTCTCCCAAACTCGGAACTCAATTGAAGAGGACCCCCGCCCCCCTTGAGGCGGGGGAGTAAGGGTGACTCTAACTTCACGTTGTTTCCGGCCGGGGTACGAACCAGAGATGTTAATTGTTTGTTGGAAAGTAACCATTTGACGTTACCCCTTATTCCAGGTCTCTGTAGCAACCTTCTCAAGAGCACTAAGGAACTTTTTAAGGTCCTGATCTGACAGTGACTGCTTTGGGGGGGTGCTGTACAAGGTGTTGTAACTATTTTCCACCGAAACACGAGCCTTCTTTGCAACCTTTGCGACGACAGCACGATTTTGTTCTACGTCTGTCCCATTTTTGGGGCCGATCTCTTCTGCCAAATCCGAGATATCAACCAAGATACCCTCTCGAGTGTCATGATCGAGAAAATCCTCACCCAGCTCTTCTTCAGGCTCAGACTCCTTAACAAGCTTTTCCTTTGGCGGTGGTGTAGGTTCAGGTTTTGGTTCTTCTGGTTTTATGCAGGAGTAACCTTTCATATCGTCATCTTCCGGCTCCGAAGCTTGCGGACCTTTGTAACCAGGCTCAACGATGCAGGAGTAGCCTTCCATATCGTTCTCTTCCGGCTCTACATCTATGTTGTGTTCTTCCCCTGGCTCTTCAACCCCTTCTTTTGACTCTGCCTCACTCTCCACCTCAAAAGGCGGTTTCTGTTGGTTAGAATCCTCCTGGTCATCACCCTGGTCAGACTCACCGTCTGAGTCCTCTTCAGCGACGGATTCAACTCCAGGTTTCTCATGCACCTCTGGGCCACCCTGTAAGGCATCTTCAACCACTTCTGGAGCACTCTGCACCAAATTAACAAGGAGGGTTAACTGATCAGGGGTCAGAGCAGCACGGATTGTCTCGATAGTCTCGTTGAGAGTTTCCAGTTGTGCGTCGGTTAACCCTACCTCTACCAACCCAGCAGGCTCTGGGTCGGAGTTAGTGTTAGGCTCTACCAACCCAGCAGGCTCTGGGCCGGAGTTAGTGTTAGGCTCTACCAACCCAGCAGGCTCCTGAGCTACTACTGGTTCTGGCGTGGACGGAGAATAAAACTCTGGATACAACTTTTTGCACTGCTCCTTGATAGCCCCTTCTGTCCAACTGGTAAGTGGGTCCTTGAGAAGAGACACACACATCGCAACAACACGGCTGGTATCTATTTCCTCACCATTTCGCCTCCTCTGAACAACTTTCTTACCAAGCAACGGACGGAACGGTCGGAAGTGACTAACAACTTTGAGATCCAAACCAGTAGGTTTGATGATCCCGTGCAATATATGGAACAAAAGTGCCTCATCAGTATGTTGACGGGAATAATCATGTTCACCCCAGAAATAAGAATAAATACTGTTGTACCCATTCTTGTGTGCCTGGTAGGAATGAGATTCATCAATTGCACTCACTCCTGCTGCAAGTTTAACGAAACCACTGAGTGTTTCCGTCTTACCCTCCAGTATTTCTGCCTCATACAAAGACAGTTGGGCTGCCAGGGACAGCGTCTCCGTCTTAGGCTTGCCAGGAACAACAGTCGTGGTGGTAGGATGCTCCTCCGTGGCTGGAGTTTCTGGGTGAATATCAACCAATTCAAACACCTTATTTGGCGGTGTTTGGTCAAGAAATAATGAGGAGTCAAGTGAGGCACTCATGATTTCACCTCCATACGGCTGAATATGCGAATATAATCAGCTAAGTACGTTTCTCGGTCTAAATAGGCGTAACTAAGCCGTTGGGTTGATCTGCATAAAGGTACCGAAAGTACCATAGGGAATTTGGGAACAGTTTGATTAATTTGGCCTAACCAGCTTTTTGTTCCCCCCGAAAATACCCCTATTTCAAGCGGCAGATTTCAGGGGCAAAATTCCGGCGGAATCCTTAAGTTTTTCATCTGAGAAATCATACTCTCCCAGCATGTTGATATGCGCCCACGTCATTACCGAGTGGGTAATAACAGAGCGCAGAAAATTTTCCCTGGCCTCCTGATCTGTGATTTTTTCTAGCTTGCGCGTGAGATAAAGGTAGTTCCAGCAAATAATGCTGTTCTTGATCAGTCGGTTGCAGCTTTCGGCAACTTCCTGTTCTTCCTTCTCAGCTTGTGTATATTCCCGGGGATTGCCGACAGCAACGGCCCGAGTAAAGCGGTTAGATAGCTCGACCTTGTTAAGCTGTTTTTCGATCGACTGGCGCAACTCAAGATCATCGATATAGCGCAAAATAAACAGAGATTTGATGATTTGGCCAAAAGCCTTGATGGTTTTATAGAGCGCGTGCTGTCTGGAATAGGAGTTTAGACGCCGGAAAATATCGGAAGCGGTATTTTCCTTGAGCTTGATCGTGGTAATGAGCCGCAGCAAATCATCCCAGTTTTCGCGGATCAATGTGTCATTGATATATTTATCTGGGGTAATTACCCAATTCGATCGATCTGTCTTCTTGCGTGAACGGAACAGGTAGAGGGTTTGGTGGTTCAGTCTTTTGATTCGAGGCGCGAAGGAAAACCCCAGTAAATGGGTAAGACCAAAGATGGCCTCGGTATAGCCGTGGGTGTCGGTGGAATGAATGTCACTTTTCACGACCTCATTGCGCATCAGCCCATCAATCACATACGCACTTTCTCGGTCGGCGGCACTAATCATCAGGGAATGCCAGAGAAAGTTCCGTTCATCCACGAAGGTATAGGCGCTGACACCCTGACTTTGCCCGAAGTATTTAAAGGAACGACTGGCGTTGAGTGAGTCCGTTCGCACCTCGAACTTCTGGCCATCACTGGCAGTATGGAGTTTGTCCTGTTCCCTTCGGTAGAAGTTGGGTAGCTCCATTTTGTCCATGGCTTTGAGCACCAGATCATTAGCCTCGCGAATATTCTCCAACGAGAATCGCCAATTGACGGCATGTTCCAGCTCATTTTCAGTGATACGAGAGGAGATACGTGCCATTTTGCGCACGCCAATACCACATCCAAGCCCTATAATTCCTGCTAATAGAGCCGGACTGGAGATAATCTGTCGGCCGTGGGTTTGCTGCCAGTGCTGAAACGCAGCCAGCATGCCGCAATGACTGTTGATGGTCTCCAGTACCTGTGCGAGTGGCACGTCCTGCCGTTCAGGAAAGCAGGCCTGCAGTGGGTCGGTTTCTGCCAGATCAAGCGCCGGTGTAGCAATCTGGAATTTTCCATCCGCTCGAAATTTCAGATGTATGTTCTTATCAGCCTTGGAATTTGTGGTTTGATACTGGGTATGAAGTACTTCATCCAGTGTATTCAGAACAGGATCGGGATCAAGAAATTCTGTCAGCCCCGCTCGTTCTAGAAGATGCGGTTTTCCCTGTTTCCAGCGTTCTGGACTGATGAGATAGGTATCCATTGGACGGTATTTATAGGAATGCTGCATATTCAGATTGCCAGATTTTATGGCCCCTGCGATATGAAGGAACAGGAACACTTTGTAGAGTGACGGTCGGAAAGTCTCATCATTCCGGATCACGGCCTTGCGCTCGTGATCTTCCAGGAAATCCATAGGAGCCTGATCATTGATCACCCCGTCCTTGGTCTTGAAGTGATTAATGGCTTTCATTAGACGAAATGCGCAACTGTTTGGCTGAAATGTCAGAGCTTTGAGAATAGGACTGAGGCGGTTTTGCAGGCGCACTGAACGCTCCTCCAATATCTCGTAATAAGCCTGGTCGTCCCCAGCACTCTCCAGTTCTGACTTCAGGGTTTCAAAATCTTTATCTCTGCCTTGATCGAGTAATGTCTTGATGTTTTTTATCTTCTCTGCGTCAGAGAGTGCCTCGGTCTCGGTCAAATGTCGTATTTCATGGATCAGGCTGAATACCGATCTATCAAGACCACCGATTAAAGTCTTCAGGCGCTTATTCTGCTCCTTGCGATTTTCGTGGGATCGTTCCTTATGCTTGCGTAATGCAGTTGTTTGGAAGGAAGCAACCACACTGAGAAGGATATCGATCAGGTTATCTTGAATGCGATAAAATTGATGTGCCACAAAGGCGGTGGCATGAATATAGCGATCTGCCTCCGAGCGTTGCTGGAGCTGGAACATCCGTGATTTTATGACACTGCCTGCATAGTAGCGGATTCCAGCGTGACCAAGATCAAGAACCGATAAGATATCTTCGAGCTGGGCATAAAGCTCCGAGAGCGTCTCAAAGTCGACAATGCACTCTTTGACCCGAGAAGGTTTGGTGGATTGGGAGAGTTTCTTAAGCAAGGTTAGACGATAGCGGTTCTGGTCATTCGGCGTGGTGAATAAATCATTTAACAGACCGCGCGTCGCAGCAGCAAGATGGTTGTCCATCAACGTGATCAGCTCTGACTTGCGCTCATGCAGACCTACACGGATCATGTCTGTCAGGCTGCGCACAGTCGGAACCTGCGCCCGGCTTTGGGTCAGAAAATCCACGCAGCGATCAAATATCAACCGTGGCTTGAGGTGCATCCGCGCCATGGTAGCAACTTCAACAACCAAAGCTTTTTTCGCCGCCTCATCAAAGGGCGTGAAACCATAGAAATCCAGAATGAGTTGCTGATGGCGAGCGCGCGTCTGCTTGGCATATGCATCAGGTGAGAAATCGGCGCTTTGCACTTTCAGAATTATGGCAACGGCTTCTATATCGCGCTCGTGAAAATCCTGTGGTTGATAAAACCGCGTGGTTGCCTTGAAATATCCGCACATCAGCAAGAACCCGATCTGACCGCCGGACGTGCGCAGCGTGGCGGTGATATCCATCAAACCCTTGGGCAGGCCGAGGAATTGCTTACGCTCACGATGGTCAAACAAGGGTGGCTTGTCGAAAGTCTCTTGTTCGTTCGCGGTGAGGATGCGCATTCTGGCCATAGGGTGATCTCCGATTTAATATTTGTTCTGAAAACCCTCATTTTATGAACATGCGCTACCCCTATTTGAAAATCAGGTAAAACACTCCATACAATATCCATTTACCTTGTTCTGAAAGCAATGTTCTTTTATGATCTGTGAAAACCCATTTCTGAATATTGTTAAAGTAGGCTGTTATGTTTGTTGGTTATGCCCGCGTTTCGACTATGGACCAAAACCCAGCCCTGCAGATAGATGCGTTACGTGCAGCTGGATGCGACCGAATTTTCACTGAGAAAGCCTCTGGGTCGCATCGGGACAGACCCCAATTACAAGCTGCACTCGATTATCTCAGAGAAGGTGATGTGCTGGTTGTCTGGAAGCTCTCTAGACTGGCGCGTTCTCTTAAGCAGGTGATTGGGACGGTCTCTGACATGAATGAGCGGAGAATTGGCCTCAAGGTGCTGACTCAGAAGATCGACACCACGACACCGGAAGGACGGCTATTTTTCCACATGACTGCCGCCTTTGATGAATTTCAACGGGAACTAATCGTCGAGAATACGAGAGCTGGGCTTGCGGCGGCGAACAAACGCGGTCGCAGGGGGGGAAGACCAAAGGGGATGAATGAGCAAAGCATCCGTAATGCGGAGGCCATGCTCAAAGATACTGAAAATTACCCATTCATCGGAGATGTGATTGATCAGCTCAATATCGGCAGGACTGCTTTCTACAAATACTTCCCACCAGATC
>Ga0233428_1002278_pt1 | contig 18590 bp, 20 predicted proteins | sample SI_118_April2016_4_FD_179890 | JGI IMG/M metagenome (GOLD analysis project Ga0233428, IMG submission 179890) | Seawater microbial communities from Saanich Inlet, British Columbia, Canada - SI_118_April2016_120_MG | ecosystem: Environmental > Aquatic > Marine > Inlet | place: Canada: British... | reverse complement strand
CGGACGCGACGAAAAGGCCCCCCGGTTTGAGACTGACCATCAACGGCGTACGCTGCGAGATGGTCTGGAAGTCCTCGAGGTTCAGATCGATACCGTATTCGTGGGCGATGGCGAGGAAATGCAGAACGCCATTCGTCGAGCCACCGGTGGTGGCGACAGAAGCGATAGCATTTTCGATCGACTCACGCGTGACGATGTCGCTTGGTTTCAGCCCACGCTGCACCAGGTCCACGGCGAGACGGCCCACTTGCCTGGCCATGTCCGGCTTCGCTGGATCTGTCGCGGGAATCGAGCCAGAGCCCATCTTCGCCAGACCCAGTAGCTCGACGGCTGTCGCCATCGTGTTCGCCGTAAATTGTCCACCACAGGACCCCGCGCCGGGGCAGGCTTTCTGCTCGATCGCCTGTAGTTCGTCGGCGCTGATTTTGCCCTTGCCGTGAGCGCCGATCGCCTCGAAGACATCCTGTATCGTCAGATCACGCCCATCATGGTGTCCCGGCATGATGGAGCCACCATAGAGGATGACAGAAGGGACATCGAGTCGCCCTAGGGCGAGGATGGCACCAGGCGTGGTCTTGTCACAGCCAGTCAGCGCGACGACCCCATCGAGCATGTGACCGCGGGCAACAAGCTCGATCGAGTCAGCGATGACTTCACGACTCACGAGCGACGTCTTCATGCCCTCCGTCCCCATGGTGATGCCGTCGGAGACGGTGATCGTATTGTACTCGAGGGGAGTACCGCCTGCCTCACGTACACCTTCTTTGACGTATTCTGCCAGCTCGCGCAGGTGGTAGTTACAGGGGCCGATCTCCGTCCACGTGTTGGCGATTCCGATGAGGGGTTTGTCGAGGTCAGCCTGGTCGTAGCCAACGGCACGATACATGGCACGTGCGGCGGCTCTGCCCGAACCTGCTACAATCGTACGGCTGGGTCGCTCTTGTTCAGAAGACGAAGACATGCAGAGAATCTTTCGAAGGAGGGATCAGTCGGTGGCTGCCAGGCAGGCACGCTTCTTTGCCTCCACATTGAAGGCGTCGATCTGGTTGTCACGCAGGATTCTGTCGACAATGGCTATGGCGCTTGCCTCGCTCAGCAGGCCATCATCGACCTCTGCCTGCATGGCTCGCGTCAGCCACCGTCTTGCCTGGATCGAGTAGGCGGCGGCGCTCGTTGGCCAACCCGTGTCACCGCCAAAGGCGAAGAGTTTGTTGATCGGCGCCGTATGAATGAATCGGCGAACGAAGTCGGCTGAGGAGTAGGGATCGATAGACCATGCCCAGCAAAGATCGGCATAGACATTTCGATAGTGTTTGGTCAGGGCCAGCAATTCGCCGGAATAGGGATAAGCAATGTGCATGAGCACGAACCGGCAATCGAGATACTTTGCCAGCAGTGGCGTCAGATGACCGGAGCGAATCCGATCCACGGGCATCCGATCGTTACCAGCGTAGTAACCCGTGTGGATTTTGAAGGGTAGATTGTGCTCAATCGCCAATTCACAGCCGCGCGCCCAGCACCAATCGCCCAGTACCTGACGCTGTTCAGCCGGTGCCTTCTCGCCATCGGTCAGTACCACGGGTAGGATGGTGGCTGCCTCTGCGTCTGATCGCTCCTGCCAACGGAGAGTGCGTGCGTAAGCATGCTGGGCCTTCACGGCGATCGCGTGCGGCGCGTGACGATCGAAGATGGCGGACATCGCTTCACGCAGACTGGCCAGGTCAGAGACGGTGACGCCAGTTTCTGTGTGCAGGGCCTCGGCATCGACGATGCCATTGCAGAAGCCAGCCCAGCTGATGTCGTAGAAGAAGAAGTCGGCTCCTGACGTATCCGGCGGGCACGGCCAACAGAAATCATCTGTCTGCACGTGATCTATGCAGGCAGTCTGTTCCAGGAGCTGCCGTCGTCCCCCGGGTTGGCGCCAACCATCGAGGGTTGCTTGGGCCGCCACCAGATCGCTGGCGCCAAAGTCATCGGGCATACCATACAGGTCGGTCGCTGCGACCCGCACGGCCTCCCCATATCCTGTATGCCGAATGGCTGACCATGCATCACCGATCGCCGCGAAGCGCTCGGCAATGTCACCTTCACCGGCTAGATCTCGAACGGCTTCGTCACTGGCGCCCGCACTGATCAAATCAGCTGGGACATAATTCTGAAACAGATCGGCAAGGACATCCTTGGGCCCATCCTGGACCCAGTCGTTCTCCTTGCGCAGATGCTCGTGCGTATCGCAGATGCGAATCTGCTGTAGATGTGTTGCAAGATCAGTCATTTCGTTTCTCTCCTGGGGTCGAGAAAACCCATTCTGCTAGTGCGAGTTCGCGGCTTCGCGGGATTGCCTCAACGGGGGAGGACGTCTATCGTGAACACGCGCAAGGCCTTCCTCCAACGTCGTGAGAGTGATTCTACAATCCCATGCCCTGGCATCCGGCTGTCGTCCATTTTCCCATCGCCTTGCTCGCTGTCGCTGTTTTGGTTGATATGGTGGCTCTCTTCATGCGGCGCCCCTCCTGGCATCCGGTGGCGTGGCGACTGCTTGTCGGAGGAACGCTCAGCGCCCTGATCGCGGTGGTTACCGGAGATGCAGCAGCCGCCGACTATCGCCAAGAGGGGGAGACCGCGGCACTTGTGCAGCACCATGAAGACATGGCAACCCTCTGTTTGCTCGTCTTCGGCGTTGTGTCACTAGGTCGCTTGCCCATCGCCCTTGGCCGGCCGCCTAGGTGGCTCGCATATTGGATCGCCCTGTCCGTGGTGGGCGTCGGGCTACTTGTCTATACAAGCAATCTTGGTGGCGAACTGGTGTATGTGCACGGCATAGGTGTCAGCCCAAGACCGTGACTGGCAAAGTCGACAACACCGAGCCGCAGTGGACGGATGTGCCTAACGCTCGATGACGCGGACCTGATTGTCGTCCTGGCCGATGATGATGATGTCCGCCAGCTCGACAAAGAGGCCATTCTCCACGACACCGGGTATGGCATTGACCGCGAGTTCAAGCTCTTTGGCATTCACGATGCCTGCCTCATCAAAATGGCAGTCAATGATGAAGTTGCCATTGTCCGTGACGAAGGTTTCTCCCGTCGAGCCCTGACGCAGGTCAGCGAGTCGCGACAGCTCCATCAGACGCATCTGAGCCAAAGACCACGCAAAGGGCACAACTTCTACAGGCAGAGGTGAACGGGTTCCAAGTCGATCGACGACCTTACTCGGATCAACGATGATGACTTCACGGGTACTGGCAGCTGCAACGATTTTTTCGCGTAGGAGGGCACCGCCGAGCCCCTTCACCAGATCCATCTGCGGATCGACCTCATCAGCACCGTCAATCGTCAGATCGATAACGGGTTGATCTTCGAGACTCTGTATGTCCAACCCCAGGCTTTCACCGAGGCGTGCAGAGGCGTCGGAGGTCGGCACGCACTGAACTTCGAGCCCTTCTTCCTCAGCGCGGGCGCCCAGGGCGCGGATAGCGAAGTCGGCAGTAGATCCTGTCCCGAGACCGACCACCATTCCATCTTGCACGTACGAAGCAGCTTTCGTGGCGGCCAATTCTTTCAAACGGTCAGACATGACATTCCTGGTGATGGCGGTTGCAGGTGATGAATCATGAAGTTAGAGGCGCATGAGATAATGGATCTGCAGGCCCACCTCTTCAAAACCAACAGAAGGATAGAAATTCGATCCCACGTCATTCTGTTTCAGTGTCTCGATTTTTGCGGCTTGCATACCCTCGGTGCGCATAAATTCGATGGCGTGTTCCATGAGTTGCCTGCCGGTTCCAGAGCCCTGGTGGGCGGGATGCACGGCAATATTGGGAATCCAACCGATGCCGGACTCGTGGTCGAGGCGAGTCGTAATGTAGCCGACCACGTCACCGGCGTCTGTTTCGAAGACAAAGACCCCGTTGGCATGGTCACCGGCGACATCGGCATCTATGTGTCGCAACTTGCGAAATTTCCAGTCTCGGCCGTTGATCTGACCGAAGGCAGCTTCGATGTTGCGGTCTATGGAGACGCCGTCAAAGCAGATGGCTGTGATCTGTTTGAGCTTCTCGAGGTCTTCGGGTCGGAATGGCCGGATGGGCATCGAAGGGTGGATTCCATTGTTGGGCATGAGTTGATGACAGGCTATAGCATACCGCAGCCATTGCGCGCAGGTCAATCAGATGAAGGGGAGCGATGAGTCAGGATTCGGTGGGGTCACCCAGGGCTGGTGTCGTCGCCCATTGTGCGACGCCATTTCTTACCGAGACTGGAGCCTGGATCCACCAGCAGATCGCACCTCTGAGGCGGTGGCGGCCGATCGTCTATACCCAGGAAGCGGCAAATCAGGCGCAATTTCCTGTAGAGGTGTTGGAGGATGCCGGGCAATGGTCCTGGCCTCGCCGGGTGGCGAACCGTGTGCTCCGCCGCTGGTCTGGGGAGTATTCGTTCTATGGTCGCCTCATGCGTCGCGACGGCGTGGACCTGATTCACGCTCATTTCGGCTACCAGGGGTGTCGTTGTCTGCGAGCACAGCGACAGACGGGGCTTCCCCTGATCACGACCTTTTACGGCGCTGACGCGACCTCTTTCGCTCGCCAGCCAGAATGGCGCCGCCGCTACGACGAGCTTTTCGCCCGGGGAGCGCTCTTTCTTGTCGAAGGATCAGCCATGGGACGCCAACTGCTGAAGATCGGTTGTCCTGCGGAACGACTCCTCGTCCATCATCTGGGCGTTGCAACAGCGCGCATCGACTTCGCGCCCCGGCAGCCGACGTTGACGCCACAGATCTTGATGTGTGGCTCCTTCAGAGAGAAAAAGGGTTTCGACGATGGTCTGCTGGCGATCGGACAAGCTCTACAGGCTCTGGGAACAAGGGCGCAGGCTGTGAGAATCGTGCTGATCGGAGAAGGACCTGAGCGGCCTCGGGTAGAGGCGGCTATTGAGGCAGCTGGGTTGGTGGGGAGAGTCACCATGCCAGGGATGTTGCCGTATTCAGAAGTGATCAGGATCCTGGGGGAGAGTCATCTACTGCTTCAGCCCAGCCGGATTGCCCAGGACGGTGACAGTGAGGGCGGTGCCCCCGTGATTCTCCTTGACGCACAGGCAACGGGATTGCCGATTGTGGCCACCAACCATGCTGACATCCCGGAATATGTGGTACACGGCGAGACCGGCTTGCTGGCCCAAGAGCGAGATATTGGCGGTCTCGCCCAGCACATCGAGTCGCTGCTTCGCGAGCCGGAAAGATGGGCAGGACTGGGTCAGGCGGGACGGCAGCATGTGGAGGCGCACTATGACGCCATCCAGCAGTGCCACAAGCTCGAGAAAATCTACGACGACGTCGCTGCAGGGCGCGCTGTCCAAGTCAGTTCATCGGCGGAGAATTCAGGGCTGGAGAGCAACTGAGTCGGCTCGAAGCGGCCTCGCCAGGCTGCTCGTTGCCGGCGAGCACGCGACAACAAGCTGCCGTAGAGGTCCAGGGCCTCCTCGCCCAAAGGTCCGGTCAGCGCGTCGGGTTCACGATGGTGCACCGATCCGGGGTCCAACCACTCTACGGCGTCATCAAGACCGGCCTCAAGATTCGGCGCACCACAGACATCGGCTGCTCGCTCGATCTCTGATCGTGCTGAGGTTGTGTCCATAAACCATTCTTGCAAACTAATATACGCATCTGTCTCTATGGCGATATCCAATAGGATATGACTGTAGGCGACCCACATCTCCAGGGCGAGGGAGTGCTTGTCCATCCCTAAAGCCTGGGCCAGTGGGTCGAGGTCTGGTCTGGCCACCAACGAGCGCACGCAGCTCGAAGGATCACGAGTAATGATCATGGGGCGAATACAGCGAATTCCCAGTTCAACCAGCGTTGACAGCCAGAAGGGGAACAGGAGCACCGTGCGCGGATCTTTCCATCCCCACACGGGGGTCTGCGCAAACTGCGACTGGATGTAGTCATTGATGGCTTGCAGGTTCTGATCGGTCCGCTCTATCAGTGATGAGATTCCCGGAATCTGTAGAAGGTCATCTCGCCGACCGTAACCGCTGTCGTGGCGTTGGATTGCGCGCAGGATCTGTAGGTCTGCACCCAGGAAGAACTCATTCTCCCAGAAGCCTTTAGGGTTATCTGGCTGAGGACCCAGCAAGGGTTCGCCTAAGTCCAGGCCGACAAGCTGCAGGGCGCGCGTGAACATGGAAGTACCACTTCGATGCATCCCCAGAATGGGAACGACGCACTGTGCTGTGCGTGGGCCCGTACCGCCTGGGGTGGATATAGGAGAATTGGTCATGTAGTTGCTCAGGTGTATGGTTGTAAGTAGCTCTACTGCAATAGTTTATTTAATCTATTGCGACGCCTGCCAGGAATCTGCTCGAGAATGAGACGCCGTTTCACAGTCGGTAGGCGTTTGAGGGAGAGTGCAGCCAATTCGTCGTCCAGGCTCAGCAGCAAGGTGGCAGCGGCCGAGGGAGTCTGCATCTTGAGTTCATCGGAAAGTTGATCGAGCATCGCGTCTCGGCTCTTCTTGAGTGCGACGATCTGCTGCCCGAGGGAGCTCTCTACACCCTCCAGTCGAGCAGATGCTTCCCTCGCCATACGCTGAACTTGCTCATGTGTCAGGCCGCTCTCGATCTGCTGTGCCAGATCTGCCGGAACCAGATCTATGGGAACGAGATCTGGCAATGGTTGAGGTGGACCCTGTGTCGGAACATCACGGAGGACTCTCTCTGCCTCCTGCTGATCTGTAAATTGTCGGGAAGATCGTGTCGAGGCCGGTGACAACGCACGCTCCTGGGCAAGGGCGGGTTCAGATATTGCCGGGGGATTTCGCTTGCGTGGCGCCGTCGTGGGTTGTGCAACGTAACCGACTACGGCGAGGATCGTCGTGAAGGATCCGCACATGGCCAGCGCGATGGCAATGAAGGATTTGATACTCATGGCTCCAGCTGGGGAGTTGCTATCCAGCCTACCGTCTCCGAGCAACGTGCAAGAGGGGAAGTCTCTTCCCTGTGAACGAATTCAGAAAGCATATGATCAATGATGTAGATGCGTATGTGACAGCGTGTAAATGATTGTGTCACAATCATATGATCCCCATTAGTGCAGATGCTTGTGCATGCCGTGTCTGGACGTCAGCCCGATCAATGCAAATGGCGAACCAGAGCTTGAGTGAAAGACATTTTGTGTCGTATCGGCTCGTCCCATCGGCTCGACAAGACCGGGCTTCAACGGCTTGACGGGGCTGGGGTCGCAGTTGTTGCAGCGTCTCGACAACAGCGGAAGCCCACCAGATCAAGACGGAAATCGGCGACCAGGGCTCGCCCATAGCGCCCATCGGCACTGGCGTAATTGAGATTGTGGAACCACGAGCCACCTCGAATCACCCGCCATTCTCGCCGCTGATCATACCACCCATCCGTCCACTCCCAGACATTGCCAATCATGTCGATGGCACCACCTACCGGGCCACAATCTGGAAAGGTTCCCGACTTTTGCGTGCCTGATGTTCGGTCCCAGCCTCCGTGTTCATCTGGTTGCGGTGTGTTGCACCTGTTGGGCAAGAAGGTCGGTCCATAGCCATAGGTCACATCTGCGGACCCACGACAGGCGGTCTCCCACTCCCGTTCGGTGCACAGGCGTTTGCCACGTTCAGAGCACAGCTGCGCGGCCTCACCGAAGGAGACATCCACCCGTGGCGGCTGGCCGGGGCGATTCGGATACTCGTATCGATCCACGAAAAACCCGTCGAGAGCGACTTCCGGGCCCTCGTCACCCGACTGAGACTGGGCTTCACCGACCCATATCATGGCAATGATCGCCGTGTTACCGATCAGGCATAGCCTCGCCCAAGACGCCGCCGTTGCCATCAGGGACCGAATTCGACGATGCCGAAGCGGCTCGGACGATGAAAACCTGGATGAAGTGTGGGACTCCAGGCAGAATAGTCGGAAGCCAGTTCGTAAACCTCATTCAGGGGGACCATCTGCTCACGCAATTCGTTGAACCGGGCAGAAAGCGCCGTTGTGTCTGCTGCTGTCGCGATTTCTTGACGCACGTCTTGCATCTGCTTCCACAGATCAATCATCGGGCTATGGGTCTGAGCCCCCGCGCCTCGTTCAATTCGATACAGATTGAGTCTCCATCGGTCACCGACCTCTGGGCGTCCACCACCGACGATTTCTGGTAGGAAGGCTGCCCACGGGATGGCCATTTCTACGATCCAACCCGTGTCTGTGTCGGATGTGTCGTTGACGGTGCCGGCAATACCAACCGCCGTCTGTACTCCTTCGATGTCCCATTCTATTGATGAATCCCACGTCGGTTGCAGGGCCCGGATATGCAAGTCCACTCGAGCATTGAGTGGATTTACCTCCAACTCGAGATAGTTGAGCCCGTCGCCATCGGGATCGATGAATACCTCGACAACCTCTTCCGACCACATGGGATCGTCTTCTTCGGTGAACAGTGCCCAGATGTCCGTATCGCGGCTCGCAAAGGCGACGTAGAGAGCATCGTCATCCCAGAGCAAGCGCGCTCGGGTTGCCTGGTCCAGATCGCCGAACTCGGATCCCACAGTCACACGGTGGAAACGATTAATCTGCGGAGCGACGGCCCAGTCGAATTCGTCGAGGATGCCGTCGATTGTGATGGGGCCATGAGCCCGACGAACCAATTGATGCGGGACAGGAGCCTCACTGAAAGGAACCGGGTCGGCCTCAGTTTGGGCTGCTGTTACAGACAAGACACTTAGGAAGGTAAAGGGCACCCAGCGCACGGCATCACTCCTGGTAAGACGGTTGGGGATCGGGCTCGGGGTATATCCCTTGGCTCAAACTATCGGCGCCCGAGGTCCTCGGCAACCACTATCGGACTCTACAACTGGGGCCAAATACAGATCGTGCAGGTCGGAAAAGCGGGCTCACCTGACGCAGAAGATCTTTCCGATGCGGCGCTGATCAAGCCGGGACCGTCAATGATAGGAAAGTGCAAGAGGTGTAAAAACAGCTGCTTACACGACAACAGCTAAAATCCTGTGACATGGCATGCCCCTTGCTCAACTCTGGCAGGGATACGTGTGAGTATTCACACGAATTCAAACAGAAGAACCTAACCGCGACCATCAAGTCGCCGACGACCGGGTTGAAATGATCGAAGGCATTTACATCTCCGCCTCAGGAATGTTGCCGAAGTCCTCGAGACACGAAGCGATCGCCAACAACCTCGCCAACATCGAGGTCCCTGGCTTCAAGAAGGACTCCATGTTTCTGCGTGAGGTCCGTGAAGCCAAGAAACAGAACTCCGGTGACTACCCCGACTGGCGGATCAATCGCCTTGAGGGGACCTGGACCGACTTTGAGCAGGGCTCACTGCGGCGCACGGGCAACATGTTCAATATGGCCATCAGTGGTCAGGGCTTTTTTGCCGTTGAAACGCCCGATGGTGTGCAGTACACGCGCAATGGTTCCTTTGCTCGAGATGACCAGGGCACGTTGGTGAATCTACTCGGTCATCCGGTAATGGATGTCAACGGCGAGACCATCACTGTGCCAGCCACATTCGAGGCACCGATCATCGACGCTTCAGGTGTTATCAAGGGTCGCGATGAATTGCTCGGGATTGATTCAATCCTCGGGCAGCTGCAGATCACAGACTTTCCGCAGCTATACGATCCGCTACATAAGGCGCAGACACCTTATCAGCCCGTCCTAACGAAGTCCGAGAACGGATTCTACGTCCCGCAACCCGGGATGGTGCAGCAGGCAGCAGACCAATTTGAACTGGCTCAGGGGTTTCTTGAGCAAGCCAATGTCCAGCCGGTCCTTGAGATGGTAAAGATGATTGATGTCTACCGCTCATACGAGGCCGACCAACGTGCGATTCAGGTCCAGGATTCAACTCTCGATCGAGCCGTTAATGACGTCGGCGTTGTGCGCTAACCAAGGGTCCAGCAGAGCAAGGGGAGTGAGTAGGCGCTCACACCTCACCGAGATGAGACGCACAGGAATTAGAGGAAACAGGAGACGACGATGAGCAGGGCCCTATATACCGCAGCAACGGGCATGATCGCCCAACAGATGAATGTCGACAACATCGCCAACAACCTGGCGAATGTGAATACGACTGGCTACAAGAAGAGCAAGCTGGAATTCCAGGATCTGCTGTATCAGCAATTGCGATTGGCAGGTGCGACGCAAGCCGAGGGGGCTCAGGTCCCGGTGGAATTGCAGATCGGTTACGGCACCCGGCCCGTCGCAACGCAGCGCATTTTTTCGCAGGGCACGGTGATTTCCACGAGCAATCCCCTAGACGTGTCGATCGATGGTGATGGTTTTTTGCAGGTCTCCCTCCCTGATGGCACGGTCTCCTACACGCGAGATGGTGCATTGAAGAAATCAGCGGAAGGCACAATCGTCACCTCCGATGGCTACTCCATCGAACCGCAAGTGACAATTCCTGCCGACGCAACGGCGATCAATATATCCTCCAATGGTGAGGTGTCGGTGAAAATTCCCGGCGACCCCGCGTTGCAGACGGTGGGGCAACTTGAGCTGGCTCGCTTCGTGAATCCAGCCGGTCTGAAGACGATCGGTCGAAATCTGTTTCTCGAGACGGAGGCTTCAGGTGTCCCTCAGAGTGGACAGCCTGATACCGAGGGGTATGGCAAATTGAGCCAGGGCTTCCTGGAGTTGTCCAACGTCGAAGTCGTAGATGAAATGGTGAACATGATCGTGGCACAGCGAGCCTACGAGATCAACGCCAAAGCGATCCAGACGTCAGAAGAGATGCTCGCCAACGCCAACAGCCTGAAGCGCTAATCGTCATGTCTCGAATCCGCCTCATCGACGTCGCCTTCGTCCTCGCCTCACTGGCCTTTGCCATTGTTTCGACGGCCGCAGCACAGGGCCAGGGCGAGTCTCGGTCGCAGGATACACCGAATCCAGTGGCGCCGCAGACGATCGTCATACCGCAGGATATCATCCGCAGTGTCGTGGCCAACTTCGTCCGCGACCAATTGGCGGCAGACGAGGATGTCGATCCCGAGGCACGCACCGAGATCGATGTGCGCTGGAAGCAGGATATTCTGCTCGAGACACCGGGAGTCGTCGATTACCACGTACGCAAGCTGTCGAACCGTCCCTTCCGCGGACCCACCGTCACAAGGCTGGAAGTCAGTGTCGATGGTGAATTGGTGCGCACAATGGCTATCACTGTGGACACGCGCATTTATCGGGACGTCGTCGTTACATCGCGCACACTTCGTCGTGGCGACTTGCTACTCGAGGATGGCGCCGTCGATCTGGAAGAGCGCAATGTCACGCTCCTCAAGCATGGCTTCTATACGTCCCTCGAGGAGTTGGAGTTGATCCAATCGAGTCGACCCATCGGTGCGGGAGACGTCATCACTCATCGCCACGCGGAACCGGTGCCAGTGATTCATCGCGGCGATCAGATCGTGATGCTCGTCAAGAGTGCCAATATGACCTTGCAGACAGTTGGCGAGGCCATGCAGGACGGCGGGGTCGGCGAACGCATACGAGTACGCAATGATGCATCGGGCAAGGTGATCCGGGGTGAAATTCTGGAGCCCGGTCTCGTGCAGGTTCAGGGGCTATGATGAAGCATCTACTAGCCATCGTCTTCGTTGGGTTGATGAGTGTCGGTGCCCAGGCGCAAGCAGGATCGATGTTCTCTGATCCCAAGGCTTCATCTGTGGGTGACGCTGTGACGGTGATCATCTCGGAGAATGCTTCGGCATCGAATCAGATGTCGACATCGACGGAGAAGTCGAATGAAATGCAGGTTGCCAGCAATATCCCAGGTGCTGGCAACGTCCTGAGTTTCGTGCCACTGCATGCGCTCGACAGTGACTTCTCAAACACCTTCGACGGATCCGCATCGACGTCGCGTAGTGCACGTCTGACAGCGCGGATGACCGTGTCCGTCATCGACGAGTTACCCAACGGTGATCTGGTGCTCGATGGCGTGCGCACACTGAAGATCAATGGGGAGACCGAGGCGATTCATCTGAGTGGCTCGATCAATCCTGCACTGATTCGCTCCGACAATACCGTGCCTTCTTCAAGTATCAGCGATCTCAACATCGAATACACCGGTAAGGGTTCCATGACGCAGGGAACTCGTCCCGGCATCTTCGTTCGTCTCGTCAACTGGCTGTTCTGAACGCAGGGAAGCGGAAAACGCCATGCATCGTCTAATCCTTCTCATCTCCTTCTGTGCTGCCATGATCGTGCCTGTCGGGCAGGTCTGTGCAGCAACTGCGGTCCGTATCAAGGATCTTGCCCGACTGCAGATGGGGCAGGAAATCCCGCTGACGGGAATGGGTCTCGTCATTGGTCTTGAAGGGACCGGTGATGGTCGTCAGGCGAGCTTCACGCTGCGCATGCTGGCGAATATGATGACGCGTCTCAATCTCACAGTTGATCCCAGCGCGATCCGGGTGCGTAATGTCGCTGCTGTAAGTGCGACGGCGATTCTGTCACCCTATGATCGCACGGGAAATCACATCGACGTACAGGTCGCCTCACTCGGCGACGCGGGTTCGCTGCAAGGTGGAACCTTGCTGCTGACACCGATGGCCGGCCCTGATGGCAAGGTCTACGTGCAAGTGCAAGGACCGATCAGTATCGGCGGTTTCAATCTGGGCGGCGGCGGTGCCGGTTCGATTCGCAAGAATCACTCCGTCGTCGGCACGATCCCCAATGGCGGAATGGTCGTGGCCGAACCAGAGAGACTGATCGATGTGACGGGTTACGTGCAAGTCACACTCTATGACCCCGATTGGACCACGGCGGCACGTACTGCGTGGGCGATCGACGAATACTTCGGTGAGTTCGGCCTGGCGAAGGCAGTGGATGCTGGCACAATACAGATCCGCCTGGATCCGCAGTTTTCCCAGTCACACCTGCTGACAGAATTCATGGCTGACATCGAGAAGATCACCGTCGTGCCTGACCTGCCGGCACGAGTGGTCGTCAATGAGCGCACAGGAACCGTCGTGATCGGTGAGAACGTGTCTGTTTCATCCGTCGCCATGTCACACGGGTCTCTCAAGTTGAAGATCCCCGGAGATGCAGCAGAGGGTGATCTGTTCGGTGGTGGTGCGGAGGTTGTTGAGGAGCCCGATCATCTGCACCCGATGATCAACAATTTCGATGTGGGCGCCATGCCGACTGTGCGTGAGTTGGTACGCAATCTGAACGCACTCGGCGTCACTCCCCGAGACCTGATTTCAATCCTTCAGTCCCTGAAGACGGCCGGCGCACTGCGCGCCGACCTCATCATCCAGTAGGGTGAACGACGATGTCTGACGGTAGCATGATCAGTGGCCTGAGGGCTGCGGGTGACCAGTCGCTGGTCGGCAAGCAAATGGAAACAGGCGCACAGACTCGCGGTCTGAATGAGCTCGACGCCTTGCGCGCAGGCAACCGTGGCGGCACGGTGGAAGCGCAGCGAGAAGCTCTGCGGGAGGCGAGCCGCCAATTCGAGGCGGTCTTTCTGAATCAGATGCTTAAGGCAATGCGCGAGACCGTCGGCGACGGAGGCCTGATCAAGAAGAGTCAGGGAGAAGAGGTCTTTCAGGGCATGCTCGACGAGGAATGGAGCAAGTCTCTTGCTGGACGTCATGGCTCAAGAGGGTTGAATGAAGTCCTCTATCGTCAACTGGCCCGCCAGATGGGTATCGAAGAAGAAACGGTCAATCCCCCCGCACAGATCCCCACAGCGGTCGCCTCCCCACAGGCAACCCATCCGCTGCTACTGGAACGTGGTGTGATGCCATTGAGTGGTGTCGTGCCGACTATACAACTCTCACCGGCGACGGTGGGTACGGAAACAACTGAACGATGAGTGAACCATCCAACAACGAAGGCATTCCTCTGCAGCCTCTGCGTACAGAGGAAGAGATGTCGACAGCCGCGGCTTCTCGACGTCTGGTCGAGGTGATCAATGAGGAAGTCCGTGTATTTCATGAGCTGCTCGATTGCCTGCACTGCGAGCAGAAGGCGATCGTCGATGACGACATCGATGCGATGACGGCGACGACGGTACGCAAGACCGACCAGGTGATCCTTGCACAGCGTCTTGAAGGAGAGCGATTGCGCCTCGTGCGGTTGCTCTCTGAGCAGCTCGAGGTCGATTCTGAGCACGCAGACCTGCAGAAGCTGATCGCCGTCATCGACTCCCGCCATTCGGAGGAGCTGGCCCGCATGCGTCAGGTGTTACTCGATCTGAATGGCAAGATTCGCCGCACGAATGAGAATAATGCTTTTCTCATTCGCCAATCGAAGCGATACACCGACCGGTGTCTCGATATCCTGACGGGTGATCCAAGTGATCGTGGTATGTATGGCAAGTTCGGCAAGAACGTAAAGCGTACGCAGAACCCTAAGTCTGTCCTGAACCGGACAGCGTAAAGAACACAAGAGAGATTTCATCGTGACCACACTCGCAAGCGGCATCGAAATTGGCCGTCGGGCACTGCAGGCGCAGCAGACGGCACTGCAGGTCACAAGCCACAACATTGCCAATGCCAATACACCGGGTTTTTCGCAACGCACGGTGGAGTTGGAGAACGTCGCCGGTGTGCCTGGTGGCGTTGGCGGCGGCGTCAACGCTGCATCCGTCACGCGTGAGCGTGATCAGTTTCTCGACGCGCAGATGCGAGTGGAGTTACAAGTGTTGGGACGTTGGCAGGCGATGGAGCGAGCTTTGTCGGGGATCGAAGGAATCTTCAACGAACCGGCAGGCGCCGGATCGAGTGAGGCAGGGACGATCTTCAACGAACCTTCAGGTCTCGGCCTGAGTGGGTCTCTGAGTCGATTCTGGAATGCTTGGCAGGACCTGGCCAATGTGCCCGAGAGTGGGGCCGCACGGGCCGCAGTCCGGCAAGAGGCCGATTTCATGGTGACCACCCTGCATCAGCTCGACACACAATTAGCCGACTTGCGTGGCAGTCTGGATCAGGAAGTCATTGCCCAGGTGGACGAGATCAATTCGATTCTTGACTCCCTGGCCGCGATCAATGGTGAGATTCCGCGTTCCGGTTTTGATGGCGGAACAGGCGGTGATCTGCTGGATCAGCGTGATCGTCTGCTGGAAGACCTTTCAGAACGCGTGGATATCTCTGTCCTGGAAAAGGACAATGGTCAGATCACCGTGCTACTGTCTGGTCACAGTCTGGTACAACAAAATCAGGCCGTGCACCTGGACTCTCGTACGATCAATCAGAATGATCTGGCCACGTCGACGATCTTCTTCTCCGACGATGGTTCCCTGGTGCCAATTCGCGAAGGTGCACTACGTGGCCTGATGGAGTCCCGTGATCTCACGATCCCAGACTTTCAGAGTCGTCTGGACACGGTTGCAGTGACCATGGTGGAAGAGGTCAATCGTCTACACCGATCCGGCACAGGAACGACAGGCTCTTCCGGTGTCGACTTCTTCGACAATGCCAAACTGACAGCAAGCAATATCGCCGTAGACGACCGCATCATCGCCGACCTCAATAACATCTCGGCATCCGGTGATGGCAATGCGGGCGACAATGGTGTGGCTCTCGGGATCGCCGGACTGCGCAATGACGACAGCCTCGCCGGTCTCGGCGGAGACACGGTCGAAGGATTCTTCTTCACCTTGATCGGCGAAGTTGGTGCGCGTAGCAAAGAAGCACAGACGATGGCGGGCAACCATCGCCTGTTTTCGTCTCAGATTGAGAATCGTCGACAGAGTGTGCAGGGCGTGTCGCTCAATGACGAAGCGTCGAAGCTCGTCCTGTTCCAGCGTGCCTACCAGGCGGCGGCGCGCACGGTATCAATCATCGATGACTTGATGGAAGTGACCATCAACCTGTGAAAAGCCTGGGAAAATGTCAGACGGATGAACCCGGTTCGATGGCACCTAACTATAAGTGGGTATTTATGATGGACAGATTTTCGCACCCCCGCTATATTTGGCCAGCTTCGCGGCAGCAGAGGTAGGGGGCAAACATGCGCGTCACCACGCAAATGGCTGTCAACACCTTGGTAGGAAACCTTAACCGATCTTTTGGTCGGATGGTTCGCTACCAGCAGGAATTGTCGAGTGGTTCACGCCTCAACAACCTGTCTGATGACCCCGCGGCGGTAGAACGCTCGTTGTCGTTGCGCTCTGAGATACGCAACATCGAGCAGTACCAGAAGAATATTGATGACGGCACTGGATGGCTGGAGTTGTCCGAGGCGAATCTGGGCGAGCTTGAAACGCTCTTCGTCGAAGCCAGAGGACTTGCAGTGCAAGGTGCAAGTGACACGTACGATGCGCAGCAGCGTAGCTCACTTGCAGCTCAGGTTGACCAGTTCCTCGAGCACGCGGTCAGTCTGAGTGAATCACGTTATCGCGGTCGTTACATATTCGCCGGAACACAGACCGGCGAACCGCCGTACGATGCGATTCGGGATCAAGAAGGTAAGATCCTTGCCCTGGATCCGGCGGGGGATGCAACAGGCACTATCGAACGCGAAGTGGCAGATGGAGTCATCATGCAAGTCAACGTATCAGGTGACTCAGTGTATGAAGGCAGTCTCAACGCCTTCGATGTCTTCATCGACCTGCGTGATTCGTTGGCAGATAATGATGTGACGAAAGTACGCGAATCATTGACGGCCTTGGCCGACATGCGCGAAAAGATCTCAGCTGTACGAGGCGAAATAGGTGCGCGTGTCAATCGAATGGAATTGACGCGAAATATTCTAGATCGCGTGACAACAGAAATGTCGACGATCCTGTCTGAGGATGAGGATGTCGATCTGACTTCGACGATCGTGAATTTGCAGCAAGAGCAGGACGTTTTTCAGGCTGCATTGGCATCGGGTAGTACGGTGATACCCCAGTCCCTGATGGACTTCATCGGTTGATCAATTTTCCACCAGTACCGTCTCAATCCCCCTTGAGGCGGAGTGAATTCTCCCCGCGACTCGTTCGTCGACAAGTTGTCGACGCATCAAAGACTGCATTGATGAACAAAAGCCTCAGTCCACCCCGAAGGGGTGACGCGCAGGGGAACGCTTCATGAGCGAAACCAACGAGGTAACTTTCACCAACGCCAAATTTGGCGAAGTGACGGTGGAGGGAACCAGTGTTCTGTCTTTTCCCGAGGGGCTGCCTGGTTTTGAACGTCTCAAGACGTTTGGAATTGTGCAGGTCGACGATGAGGCACCGTTTCTTCGGTTACTCTCTGTTGATGAACCAGCCGTCGGGTTCGTTGTACTGAATCCAATGCTCATCTTTCCAGATTACAATCCCAACTTTGGTTCGGAAGACCTGGACGGTCTTCAGATCGAAGCCACGGAAGATCTGGAGATGTATTGCATTGTCACCTTGAGCCAAATACCGTCAGAGGTGACGGCCAATCTCAAGGGACCGATCGCCGTCAACACGCGGAAAATGCTGGCTCGCCAGATGATCCTCGTCGACGATCGCTACACGACCAAGCATTCACTCTTGGCAGCCGATCAGGCAAGCCAGGCACAGGGACAGGCCCGTTCCGGCTGAGCCGGGCACGGTCAGGGAAGATCAAGATGCTCGTACTGACGCGTAAAGCTGGGGAAAGCATCGTCATCGGGAGTCAAATCCGCATCACCGTTCTGGAGATGCAGGGGCGCCAGATCCGTTTGGGGATCGAGGCACCCTCGGAGATTCCCGTGCACCGAGGCGAGGTCTACGAACGGATCAAAGAAGAAAACGAGCAGGCGGCGACAGCTGGGGCCGACGAGTTAAAGGCACTCAGTCAAGCTTGGAACAAGGCGGGACGCTAAGAATCCGCCCAATCCGCCACGGCCCGAATCTGGGTTGGGCCCGCGATCGATTCGCTTCGTCCGCTAGCACTCAGCTCTCAACAGATTTTCAACACCTTCCAGCACGCCGCCTTGCGTGCGTGACGGGCGAGGGCTTGGTGTGCCAATGATGTTCGATGCTCTTCCAACACTATCACAGGCTGCGCTCAGTTCTCACATGCAGCCGCTGCTGGCTGACGAGTCATCGTCCGCAGATTCGCCACAGCGTGTATTGATCTGTGGTAGTGGATTTGAACCTGTGTCCGCCTTCCTCTCAGCATTGTCCAATGATAACTCGGTTCAAGTCAAGGCGGTCAGTCTCGACGGCCTTCGAGACGCGGAGCCTGTTGACGTTCTATTGCTGGGCGAGCAGACGGCAACGCCCTCCCGGAGCCAGATTGAAGCGGCACTGGCCGCGGTCACTCCGGGCGGCCTGCTGGCGTGGCTTATTCCACAACCGCGATCCGCGGCGCACATGCAGCGCCTGCTACATCTGCAAGGTGGTGAGACACATCCCTTGGCCACCGAGCAGATCAGTCGATTTCTCGATGCGGGCGGCTTCGATGTAGATCTTGAGCGGTCACGTTTTCTAACGAGTGAACCATCTCCAGCGCTGCAAGAGATTGCCGCGATCGTGGCATCACATGACGGCGATGGTGCCGCCCTGCTGCGAGATGCGTCTATCTCGCACTTGCTGCTTGTCGCCCATTGCCCGCGACGTCGAGCATCGGCGCATGATGACTCCGATGCACGTCGTGCCATTCACGATGCCGT
>Ga0233428_1002262_pt1 | contig 18683 bp, 22 predicted proteins | sample SI_118_April2016_4_FD_179890 | JGI IMG/M metagenome (GOLD analysis project Ga0233428, IMG submission 179890) | Seawater microbial communities from Saanich Inlet, British Columbia, Canada - SI_118_April2016_120_MG | ecosystem: Environmental > Aquatic > Marine > Inlet | place: Canada: British... | reverse complement strand
GAAAATATTAATCAAAAATCAATAGAACAAGTTCTCAATATAATTGAATCCAAAATTAAATAAATACATTAATGCACATAAATGAAGTTATCCTCCGAGAAATGGCAAGCAAAAAGCTATTTCACTATACCAATGTTCAATCAGCACTTGCGATTTTAAAAAATCAAGAGTTCAGACTAACAGTAGCGGTTGGGGCAGATTCTGAAGTAAATAGCGGATATCATTATTATTTAAGTACATCACGGAACAAGGTAAACGATTATACTAGATCAGTATCTGATAATGGAGTAATGTTTAACCTAAATGGTGATTTTTTCAATAGACATTATAAAGTAAAACCTATCGATTATTGGGGGCGTGATATGTGGCTATCTTCCCACAAAACAAAACAACCAAATGAAGAATACTTTACTAGTGAACAAGAAGACCGTGTGCTAAGTAACAAACCAACGATTAAATTTAATGGCAAGGCAACCGAAGCTATAGAAAGTGTTCATGTGTTGCTAACAAGTGCAGAATTCGTAAATGAAAACCAAAGGTCATCCACTAGGAAAGTTATCATTGCTGCTAAACAGCTGGGCATACCTACTTATTTTTATGATAACACCAATGATTTTAAATTACAACATTCTGGTAATACTGTTAAACCAATCATTCCAGATAAAGCAGAGACAAGTACTTATTATTCAGGGAATTATGGGAAACGGTATCTTAAACCATGGGTTGAATTATATTACAAAAACAACGATAATGATTTAAGCAAGGAGGGGAAGGATCTAGCATACACCGTATCTTCTGGTTATTTATATACTGGTGAAGATGATTTTGGGTTAAATGCAGACATACACAACTCCAGAACACCAACTAGCAGTGGCAGAGATTATGTTGAGAAGATAATAGGTATTATGCACAAAGAGGGTCTTGCCGAACCACGCGATTATGCATTAGCAATGCGTAATAAATGGCGTTCTATATATGGATTAAACAATGAAACTAGATGAAATAATAACACAAGAAGATTTTATAGGCGATATGATGAAGTTCAGGGACATAATGGAACCCAAAATGAAGAATTTTGCTGACAAGATAAAACCACAAATGCGAAAGGGCACAGAAGACATGAAACAATATTTTGACCAAGAGTTTCATGATAAAAAAGAACCCAGAAAACCCACCAAAGACAATATGTTAACCACAGATGTTAATGAAGGATTCAAAGATTTATCGGTTGGCATAATACAATTCCTAAAAACAATTACGCCAACTGATGATAATTACGATACAATCGAAAACTTTATAGCACGAGAAATGAAGTTATACAGGACTGCAACAAAACACCAGAATTTACCAGCGGCTAAGTTGGATAAAATCAACAAGATTAAACCAGCATTATTAGCAATGTTAGAAGAATTAGAAAGAAAAGGTTTTTCGCATGAATGGGTTAATGATCAGTGGATAAATATCAAGAATGGATAATATGACATGAATTTACAACACTTATTTGAAGCACCCCGAACAAAATCTAGGATGGTTAATAGCAAACTAGTAGATCTCACATACGATCGAAGAACGAACTCGTTTAGTCGCCGGGATTTTACCTCAATGGTGATTGTTCCTGTTGTTAAAGAAATAATTAAACAACAACCGCATATAACTGATTTTTACTCAGTTAATGAAATAGCAGAAGCAGTTAATGAGATAATTCACTTAAAGAAAATACAATGGGAACCATTGATTGATGATACTCCGTTAGTTAAATCGACCATACATATGGTCGCCCAGGATACACTAGCAATATTATCACACAATCTTAGCACAGCATCAGAATTGTGATCTAACGCTTTTTGAGTTTCTTTCTTAAATCTAATAAATAAGTGTAAAATATAAGGATTTATAATGAATTTACACGACACAATGAAACAAACAATACAACTAATGGAAGATCGAATAGATGATCCGAATGTTGAATATAAAACATATGCTGGTACCGAAGAAACAAATTCTCCTAGCCAAGTAACAAAATTAGTTGCTAAAATCGGTTCTTATTTTGGGGGTTCGTGGACTAGAATGGCTAACCAATATATGAAGCTAGAAGACCAAGCAAACAAATTATCACGGGCACGACAAGCATTAAAAGACAAAATGCGTGACAAAATCCAGAACGAAACATTTGATCCAATTGATGAAGCATATACCAGAGCTGTAGAAACAAAGGATATCATTGTCCAGATAGCAAAAGCAACAACAAAAACAAAGGGTGGCGTAATGCTCGCCAAGAACAAAGATGAAATGATTAAAAATCTGCCTGATGAATTGATTTCCAAAGTAGATTTTTTGACAGAAGATATGTTCCCTGAATTAACTAAAGCAATCGAACTAATCATTGCCGCATATACCCCGCCAAAGTACAAAGACGAAGTAAAACCAGCGTTTTCTATAAAACAAACCCCAGCCGCTAAACAAAAATTAAAAGATAAGTTGGCACAATTAGAAAGCATTGATCCAACCCAGTACATTAATGAAGAATACAATGATGATGTTAGATACCAACGATTAGAGGGTATGTTGCAAAAATTCTTCACCCGATACGATGATAAATTGGATAAAATAAGTCAGGGTTTATGAAACTATTCGAATTAAAAGATAACCCGTTGATGGAAATTCTCAATGAAGAGGGGGTTATTAGTTCGTGGATTGAAGATTTATCATACGATGAAGATTCTGGTTCAGTCTGGATGACTACTCTCTCTGGTCGTTCATATGAGATACCAGGAATGGAGTATGAAGATTATCAATCTTGGTTAGATTCAGACAGTAAAGGCAAGCATTGGTGGGAAGCGATAAAAGGTGCATTTGTGTGATGCATCACATTAAACTAGGAAGATGACTACATGAGAATTGATGAAATCAATGATAGTGTTGTTGATACCCAATTCCACATAGCAATCAAAGAACTAGGACTTCAAGCAACCAATGAGTTATTTGAAAGTACTGGACCTACCCCAGTATTAGACAACTTATATGAGGCATGGGGCAATACCAAACTATCAAATGATGACGTTGGTTCAAGGTTCATGCCTGTGGGAATAATGGCAATTCCAGGACATAAATGGATTAATATTTCATCATTTACAGTAGATGCCATTTTGGTGAGCATAGGCAAAATGGCTAGGTTTGAGGATTTAAATGGGAAAACCGCATCGTTCCCTAATAATAACGACACAGCAATAAAGAGTTTATTTTTAAAAGACACCAATGAATATCATATGTTTCTTACTGATATAACCGTAAGATTAAGCGATTGGACTATTACATACAAGGATTTAAGCGAATGAGATTAAGTGACATAGAAATTACACCAACTGTAACATTAAAAGAATCAAAATCTATAATTAGAGAACATAGATCTGTTGGTCAAATATTATTAGAATTAAATGTGATCAACATACCAGCCATTGATAACTTCATGGATGCAATGGTTGCAGCTAGAGAAGAACTCCCTGATGGACTAAAAAGATGGTTCACTAACCGGGGCAAAAAATATATTATCAACAGCGAAGATAATAATGAATTGATTACCAACTTCAGCAGAAACGCTGAACCGTGGATGAAAAAACGCCAAAAAGAGGGAGTAGCATTACATAAGTTCACCCCAACCAATGATCTAAGAACTAATTTTGAACACATATTAGATTGGTTAGTATCCTTGTATAACAATGCTGGTGGTGCAGGGGAAGCAGATCAAGCTAGGATGGCAGCATCTATTAGAACCATCAAAGGTCTAAAGAATATGTCAATGGCACAAGCCCTTGAAGCATCTAGCAACTGGATGGGTAGGATAGATGCTTCTGTCAAGGGTAAAGGCAATGTATCAGTAGCAGATGAAGGAGAGGGGATACAAAAGGTGTTAGATGTAGGAGATGGATATGCTTGGTATACACTGACATCTGATGAATGTATCACACGGGAGGGACACCGTATTCAAAACTGTTTAAAACAAAAATCATTCGGCTGGCCTGAAAAAGTGAAATCTGGAAATACCCAATTATTCAGTTTACGTGATGTAGGCAATAACCCATATATGGCAATCGAAGTTACAGGAGGTCAATTAGTTCAGATCAAAGGCAAGCAAAACAGAGCACCATTGCCAATATATATTCCATATGCCATACCAATGTTGAATAAATTGGCTGTGCCACCAAATCATCAGGGCAGTGGTGATATAAATGCAATGAATGTTAGCTATCACGCTGCCTCAAAAACATATGGGACACTGTTTGATCTTTCTACAATAGTTGATTCGTCGGAAAAATACACAACATACAGCATTGATTTACATTCTGGATTTACCTCATATTTCTTCACCGACAAAAAGAAGCGTATTATTGCGAAAATTGACGAAAGGAAGAGTTATAGAGGGAGGCAAGAAGGTGCGTGGGTGCAATTAGAATGGAGTGGAACATCAGAATCAGAAAAACGTAGCATTGCGGAATACATAGCGTCGGTAAGTCCTAAACTAGAACCAGGCAGTAAGATATGGGAATTAGGGGGTTACTTAACAAACGACAACAATGGAATGATAGTATCATACGATGATGCTGGTAAATTACTATACAGTGAAGGCAATGAAAAATATCGATTGATAAATGATGGAATATTTTACATAGTAGATGGCATGATGGCTGACAAAATATCTCTTAGACCAATTATGGGGTCTGAAAGACACGTTGTTAGTGTTGGTGGAAGGGATCATGATATAAAACCTTCTTTTATCAAAATGGTTAACAAGTTAAATGAAGAAGATAGACCATACATTAGCCTACAATTATATGGTGGAGATTACTTGTTTCAAGGAACTGATTTGAGAGTATCTGCCGATGTCTCGGTAGTAGGCAAAAAACTAGCACGAAGTGGTATCGTCGGTGCATACCATGCATTATCGTCAAAGTCATCTATATCAGACGATGCTGATGCAAATGAAAAATCAATTTATATCGCATCACCAGGGTCACATATAGAAATCAGCAGCGAAATATCAGTTGGTAATGACCACCGCATAGACAAGAATGATATTAGCAATATCATCAATGTGTTGAATAAACTAGACATCAATGATGCAATGGATGACCATAGCAAGTCACGGTTAGAAAATAATGGCATCTTTTACAGTGAGGTAAAAGAAAAGTTCACTGACAACCCTACCACTGCGGGTGTATCTAGTAGCAATTATGGTAACATTTCAGCAGTTAAAACTGCCAATGCTATCCGTGTATTTGATGAGAATCACCAAGAAATGGTTCGATTCGGATTTTCTGATAGACACCAGTGGCGGGCTGGTGAGGATAAGCCAATAACTATCAGCGAAATATCAAATATGAATCGCCTAAAGGTAACACAGAATCGGAATCACATTGCCTCTATATTAAATGAATTCAATGTCGGGCGAAGTGGTGGCTATGATGCACACAAGTTCAATGATACTATTAAATCGTTAGGAATAACATATAGTGATATGAATGAATCATGGAAAGGTCCAATGACACAACCTAAAAAGATTGTGTCAAAGACCGTTAAAAACAAAAAACTCGAAATCTACGAATTAAAGTCTACCGGTGCCAATGAATATATGTTTTACAATGCAACGGATAATGTTCATATTGCTAGTCTGATAAGCAAGACGAAAGATACATCGTATGATTGCGAGATGTATAGCCATTCATATGATGAATTATTCGCACGGGGGGTGGAATTATTAGACAACAGCAATAATCGCATTAAATTTTTTATCAACCGCATCACATCTGATGGCACTGACATTAGACATAACTCTGATTTTTATTCTAAATTATGGAAACATGGGTTGGTACATGATGTAAATATGGGTGGTGTGAAAAAGATGGAAGAACAGTATCCATCCTCAACCATAGCAAGAACCAAAACAGGCAAATGGGTCAGCGAAGTTTACAATGACAATGACCCAGCAATCAACAGTGTGATGTCTAATAAAATAAAGGATGACATGGGAAACACCTACCGTTATAGCAACACAATAGCACACCAGTATGGCATAACACCATTAGTCCCTCATGGGGGCATCAACAATAATGGTACGATTTCACATGATACAAGGAATGATGATTACTACACATTCTACCGAAGAAATAAGCCATTATTACGTGTAATAGTCGAAAAAGAGGGAATGATAATATCAGCGATATTCAATATAGCCGAAGATAATACACAATTGGCAAATAATTCCACATTGGTTAATTTCAAGAGTGAGATTGGGAAACTGATGAAGATTCAGAAGTTAGCGGGCAGTAGATTCTTAATAGACAATGATTTATATTATAACCGAGGCAAATTACACGAAATCAAAGATAATCAAAAGATGTTTGGATACCAGCATGGTAAAATCACATATGAGGATCATCATCAATGGAAAAAAGTGAATGCTGATGAGTGGAGGTTAATGTTAGAAACTGAAGATGGCACTAAAACATTGATCACGGTGGTTGTTACACCTGATGGTGGTCTAGAAAAGATTGAATTCACTAATAAGCAAATCAGAAAGAAGCCAAGGTTATACCAACCGCATCTCAATGACTTGATTGATATTGTAGATGATTTATACAGTGGCGAATCTGAATGACAGCTGCAAGCACTGCGCAATGATTATGACTAAATATAATGATGGAACCAGTATTTGTAAAAATATTATTTGATTTGCATTGCGATTGGGAAGGCATTGCGCCGGAATATAGGATATATGTTGAAGATGAACTATTCTGCGAACGAACATTCAAATGGAAAGAACCAGTTTATTTGACCGAAATACTGCAAGTAGAAGCTGAACATGGTACATATGAATTTCGATTAGAAAAAGTAGAACCACAACTAAGTAATTTTAAGATAGAAAATACGAGAGTGAAATATGGCCCAGGTAACATATTATCTGACACAAAATTTGAGATATTAAATGAAAATTAAAGAAATAATGGAAATGACTTCAGCAGGCGGAATAGCTACCGTATCTGCCCCATTGGGCGAACCAATAAAAAGGAATCCTAGTATATATGCTAACTCAGTGAATAAAAAGAAAGCAAAGAAAAAAGGCAAGAAAAAATGAATTTGTATAACTTATTTGAAAAAGATGACAAGGCAAAATCGATCAAAGGTGCGTCGAACAAAGAAAAAGATGATCACCAAGACATTAAAATCCGTGATCCATTACTGAAACGGAAGATTCAAAAAGCATCAGCGTCTACCGGATATGCAGAGACTGATCTTGAAGCGATAGTAACCCAATGGTCACGAGAACAAGATCGTGACCAAGAACAGATTGACGATTTGAAAGATCGGGAGGACAAGCTAGAAAAGAATGTTATACGGTTAAAACAACGCGAAGATGATCTTGAAAAAGATCTTGAAACCGAAACAGCTAAAAGAAAATCGAAGATTGCACAACTACACGCAATGTTTGATTCTGATATCGCAGATATAGAAGAGAAAACTGAAAATCTAATACAGAAAGAGAAAGAGTATGCTGGTAAAATGGGTGATATACAAAATATTGATGCGCATGTTAAATCAGCATTTGATGCAGTATCTAATACTACCGCACAGTATTCTGCTGAAGTTACCAAACTAAAAGAATTAGAAAGAGAATACGAAGATAAAATAAAAAAATTATATCACACACAAGATGTGTTGACGCAGAATATGGAATCAATGCAGGATGAATGGGACGAGTCCAAGGCTGATATAGATAACCTCAAAGATGACCTCTCACATTCATTGATAAATATTGACCAAAATACACATACTAATTCTCACAATCACAAGAAACAAATGGCACAGCGAGAATTAGAAGATAAGCTAGTAGCATTTCAAAATCCAAAAGATGAACAACCGATGGTGTAAATACAGCAATGAAAGCACGCATATCACTAGACCATTTAATGTGGTTAGATAATGAGGCACATTTTACCAACGAGTTACGAAATGTTCTAAATGATGCTGGTATTATCGTATTACCAAATGATATCGACACCGACATCAAGAATTGGAATACTGACCATTCGGATGCAACATTTGCATTGCTAGGATTTACAGATATCATGTGGGACAACGGCTTTATGACTGACCTTAATGAAATAGCCAAAACATTCAATAACAAAATCGTATTGATATCAGACAATATTATCAATGGAGGTTCCTTTCAATATGATAACCTACAATTTATATTCGTAAAAGAATTCTATGGGGTATATTACAATAACTACCGATATGAATACCGCCCATCTAAATTATATGATTGCTTAATTCAGCGGGTAGAAGAATACCGGTTATTGCTATTCAATGAACTTAGCAAACATAATTTATTGCACGAGGGGTATGTTAGTTGTCTGGGTTATCAAATTCCTGATTGGTTACAACAGCATAATATATCCACCCCTCTCGATGTTATAAAAACGGTGTCAGAGAATCCGGGTTTTGATTCTTCATCAATCGACATTAATGAAATGCCATTTACGAATTTTGATGAACCTGAAAACTTATATGATTTATTATCAAAAACAAAGTATTCCGTCATCAATGAGACATACAATTCATCAAATGAATATGATAATCCTTTTATTGTGTTTACTGAAAAGAGTATCAAAAGTTTGCAACTCCCTAACATATCATTAATATTAAATAGCAACAACACGAGTGAACAATTATTAAACAGCCTAAACTTAAAAGCACATCCATTAAATTACATGCTAGATTTAATGCCTAACCGTTATTCACAAATTCAATTAATTATAGGAATTCTTAAAAATAACATAACTGCAAACAATGTTGATTTAGATGCGTTAGCTATGCATAACCAAAGTGTATTAAAAGAATATCATAGTGCATTATATACCAAATCATTCTATGACGATATAATTAAAAAAATAACACTCTATTGACATTCTAAGATCTTTTTGTTATAATTCGATGCAATGAATAACACTATTACATAAAAGGATAACAAATGCCAATACCAATTTTTAACACCGAACAGAAGACTAAACTAACATACCTTATTAATGAGGGCGTTAGTGTTATGACAGAAGTTCAAACCCTAAATGAAGGTCTTAATGATACTATTAAGGCTATCGCCGAAGAACTAGATGTGAAACCTAGTGTTTTGAAAAAGGCTGTTCGTACAGCATTTAAACGAAACTTTCACCAAGCACAGGATGATCATGAATTGCTAGAAACCATACTTGAAACAGTCGGGAAAACAGAATAATTTTCTGCTTTCTTAAAACAAATATATATATAGCATAGACCCCCCACGGATGAAAACCCGTTATCAAACATAAGATCACGGAGATTTATTAATATGTTTAAAGCAGTAAAAGCAGTAAAAGCAGTAAAAGCCATAGCAATCACGGTAGCAATTGCCACATCAGCAGTCGCAACTACCGCCAACGCGGATTTATTGGACTTTTTAGGTACCAATGAAGTTGAAGCCAATACATATAACCTTAGAATGGTGACAGCTTTCCCTAAGAATAGCCCAGGACACGGTGCTAGTTCAGTGCGTTTTGCCGATAATGTTCGTGCATTATCTGATGGACGCATTGATATCAAAGTATTCGCATCCGGTGAACTTGTTCCAATGAAAGAAGCATTCGCAACAGTCAGCAATGGCAAAGCGGATATGTACCATGGAATCGAAATGTTCTGGCCTGGTGTTGATCCAGCATTGAACTACTTTGCTACTATTCCGTTTGGTATGACCCCGACCGAACACCTTGCGTGGGTTGAACATGGTGGTGGTCAGGCATTATGGGACGAGGCGGCAGCACAGTACAATATTAAACCATTTGCACTAGGAAACTCAGCTACGAGTATGGGTGGTTGGTATAATAAGGAAATCAACACGACAGATGATATTACTGGAATGCATTTACGCTTCCCAGGCTTAGGTGCAAAGGTTATGCAGAAGTATGGTGCTAGTACAACTGTAGTTTCTGGTAGCAAGATTCTACCTGGTCTTTTAGATGGCTCATTTGACGGTGCAGAACTTGCTGGTCCTTGGTATGATAATGCAATGGGTCTTTATAAGAGTCCTGCAAAGCACTATTATGCACCTGGGTGGCATGAACTGTCTACTATTCTTAGTTTAGGATTCAATGCCGAAGTATGGAATGATTTTAGTGATAAGGATAAGAATCTTATTGTAACTGCTGTTAAGGCTGAACAACAAGTACAATTCCTAGAAAACTTCTATCACCACAGCGTAAGTCTACAAAAGATGTATGATGAGGACAACATTACGGTTAAGCATTTCCCCCAACCTGTTCTTGATGCATTCAAAAAGACGGCATATGAACTAATTGATGAGAAAAATGCAGATTCGGAATTAGCACAACGCACACACAACAGCTATTTCGGCTTTATGAAAGCTGGCAAGTTGTATTCAGAAAATGGTATTCTACCTTATATGAATTCAAGAGACACCGCTAATTAAGTAATCACGCGATATAACATACAATAAATGTTATATTCAATCCTAGAGGATCTAGTTTTAATTACAACATCATGCTTCATTATGTGGAGTATCATTGAGTATTTACTAACTAGGTCCTCTAGTTTTTTCTTAAAGTTTTTTACCAAGACTTTTACGGTATTGGTTGTTATATTCTTAACAGATTCATTAAATGATAGCTGGCAAGCACATGATATTCTAATAGATATGACAGGGTTACCATATAGCAAAATCATTCTCAAAGCATCAATTCTGCTAACCACAATCACGAGCATAGTAATAAATTGGCAACAGAAATCACATTATTAATAATCTATATTGTTTCATTGATGGTCGTTAGTCTTAATACTAGATCATCAAATAACAATGCAGTATGGTTTTTAGTATTCACTTGTTTTTATATTATCCTTAGTATTGCACACACATTAGGTGATTTTTCATCACTTGCAATGTTAGGTTCTAGGTTATATGGTATATTAGCATCTCCGAATATGTTAATAATTACACTCTTCATACTGGCAAGTTCAGTCTTAGAACATAGCAAAGAATTAGACAAAATCAATTTATGTGAGGGTGACCTTCATGTATTCAGCAAAGTATTCTATTTTACTGTATTAGGTACCGTTATTGCAGGTCCAGCAGGTACAGTAGGCAGTTGTATGATTCTACTCAGTAGTTTTGGTAAAGCACTTTTAAAAGATGATAAAATGCCAGTAAAGTTAATAATTGGTCTAATATTATTGATCTCAACGATGGGTCAATTAGTGCCACCAGGCGTACTACCAATTATGATTAACGATGTAATGACTAACACAGTGCAATCATTTTGGTTCGGCCAAGGCATATATGACTTTGATATTGCTGCGAGCATTGACTTAATGAACGCATTATATATCCCTAGTCTTATCATATTAGCATTAACATTAATATATATCGTATTCAAAGTACATACCCCAACAATGAAGCAATTGCGAATAGACTTGGGTAAATTATTCAAAGCAAATATATTATTTGTGAGTGGTATCATAGCATTATGTACATTAAGCATTCTGAATATGATTAATGTATACCAATTCGGATATCTATTCATATTTTTCGGGTTAATTATTACTTTTTTAAACAAGAACTTAAACAAGGATTTTTTGGTAGCAGTCACAAAAAGAACCGTCACGATGAGTGGTGGTATATTAGTATTCATCGTGATTGGTAACTTAATTGCATTCGTTTTTCAAATCAATGGCAATTACGATGCTATTATCAACTATTTCCGGTATGGTGATATTAGTATGTTACAAACACACATATCATACATTGGACACTTATTAATATTGGGTATGTTTTTAGACCCCTTTGAAATAACATATGTATTCTTGCCATTTACCTCAAATATTATGTTGATGCAACAACTTGACACAGTATATGTTGGTGCATTGACTACATTGGTATTGCAAGTTGCGTACCTGACACCACCCATTGGGTTAGGATTATTCTATTTAAAATTAATGTTTAGAGATATTAGTTTTAAAGACATTGCAATGTCTGCAATACCAATGATGGTTATTCAAATAACATCTATTGCGATATATGTCATTTATGCATTATATATGAGTAATCGCTTGTAATCTAGTCAGCAATGCATTATAATATGCTTCTCAACACAAGGAGATAAAATGGCATATATCGATGCGATCTATGATCGCGATAATGATAAAATACAGATAGCAGAACGCATAGATGGCAAAAGGATATTAAAAGATTTTCCTGCCATATATGAATTCTATTACGATGACCCAAATGGAAAATATAAAAGTACACACCGAACACCTGTTAGCCATGTTAAATGCAAGTCTAGTACAGATTTTTACAAAGAGTTGAAAATTCACAACAATAAAAAAATATATGAGAGTGATTTTAACCCTGTCTTTCGTTTTTTATCTGAGAATTACAAAGATGTAGATTCACCTACCTTACACACAGCATTCTTTGATATTGAGACAGATTTTTGCCAAGAAAGGGGGTATGCCCCAACTTCTGATCCATTCAACCAAATAACTGCAATTTCATTGTATCTTAATTGGTTAGATAAATTAATTTGTCTCGTAATTGCACCTTCTACATTAACACAAACGGAAGCAAATGATATCGTTAATGGATTTGAGGAGGATGTTATTCTATTCAATACCGAAGTAGAAATGGTCGAGGCTTTTTTCCTACTAATTGATGATGCTGATGTACTGTCAGGATGGAACAGTGAAGCATATGATATCCCATACCAAGTAAATCGTGTTACCAAGATAATGAACAAGAATGCTACTAGGAAATTCTGCTTATGGAACAAACTTCCAAAAAAACGTACATTTGAACGATATGGCAAGGAACAACAAACGTATGATCTCGTTGGTCGAATCCATATGGATTATATGCAACTATACCAAAAATACACATATCACGAAATGCATTCGTATGCACTTGATGCAATTGCTGAATATGAACTTGGTGAACATAAAGTCCCATACAAGGGAACATTAGACCAGCTGTACAACCAGGATTTTAAAAAATTCATCGAATATAGCTTACAAGATACAATGTTACTAGCTAAACTAGATAGGAAATTAAAATTTTTAGATTTAGCTAACGAGTTAGCACATGCGAATACTGTGCTGATCCCAACTACTGCTGGGTCGGTTGCACTGATTGAACAGGCAATTATTAATGAAGCACATGAACGTGGTTTTGTAGTCCCAAACAAAACCAAAGAGGAGATAATGAATACAAAGGCGGCTGGCGCATATGTTGCTTATCCAAAAAAAGGTATTCACAAATGGATCGGATCAATAGATATCAATAGTCTATATCCATCAATTATCCGGTCATTGAACATGGCACCCGAAACGATTATTGGACAGTTAAGACCTACCAAAACTGACAAATATATCAAAGATAAAATGACTAAGCGGAAAGGAGAAACGCAAGTAACATTCGCTGGTGCATGGGAGGGGTTATTCAGTTCGTTAGAATATTCCGAGGTAATGGGCAAGAGATCTGATATTGAAATAGATGTTGATTGGGATGATGGCAAAACATCAAAACATATGGCATCTGAATTATATGATATTGTATTTAACCCAGCTAGTAATTGGGCATTAAGTGCAAATGGAACCATCTTTTCATATGAAAATGAAGGCATCATACCTGGATTATTAGAACGATGGTATGCCGAACGTAAAGTTATGCAGAAAAAGAAAAGAGAAAGCACCACCAAAGAAGATATTGCGTTCTGGGATAAACGCCAACTAGTAAAGAAAATTCTATTGAATTCATTGTATGGTGCGATTCTTAACAAGCATTGTCGGTTTTTTGATAAGCGAATTGGTCAATCAACCACGTTAACTGGTCGTGCTATTGCACAACACATGGATGCTTATGTGAACCAATGTCTGACTGGCAAATATAAACACGATGGAGAATGTATTGTATATGGTGATAGCGTTACAGGCGATTCGATGATTCGTGTATTCGAGGAAGAGGATAGTACTATTGCAGATTTATACAATAGTATATCGCACAAAGTAGAAACAGAACACGGCAAAGAATATGCAATAGTAACAGACGAAGATACTAAAGTACTGGGATATAACTCAGTAGACGATGTTGCAGAATATAACGAAATTAGTTATGTAATGCGCCATAAGACTGATAAGCAAATGTATAAAATAACAGTCGAAGATGGTAAAAGTGTTACGGTAACTGAAGATCATAGTATTATAATTGATCGCGATGGTTCCATTCACGAAATTACACCTGTTGAATTATTGGAGGACGATCTAATAATATCCGTTTAGCAGAAGACATTTGGAACAAGGATAAAATAAAAATAGACACGTTAAAAGAACAGCGTGGCATCGAAACTAAAATTATTTGGGAATCAGAATATAATGAAAATGAATCAACTATTATCGAAGAGTGTGTTAAATGGTTAAAACATACAGACAACGAATAACCAAAATAGAAAAATTAGAGCGAACTACTCAATACGTATATGATATTTCTATAAAAAACAAAGAGCCGATATTTTTTGCAAATGATATTGCTGTGCATAACACAGATTCAGCATATTTCTCTGCATGGCCAGTATTAAAAGATGCAGTAGAAGCAGGAGAGCAGAAATGGAATAAAGACTTAGCTATTCAACTATATGACCAAATAGCAGATGAAGTTAATATTAGCTTTCCTAAATACATGGCTACTGCACATCATGCACCCCATGAAAAGGGTGAAATTATTAAATGTGGTCGTGAAATCAATGCAGAAAGTGCGTTGTTTATTACTAAAAAACGATATGCAGTATTAGTGTATGATAACGAAGGCGACCGACTGGACACTGATGGTAAGCCTGGCAAAGTAAAAGCAATGGGATTGGATCTTAAACGAAGTGATACACCTCCTATAGTTCAAGATTTCCTAAGCGATATATTATATGATACATTGACGGGATCATCCAAAGAACATGTCATTGATCATGCCAAGGACTTTAAGCATAAGTTTCACAATATGCAGAGTTGGGAAAAAGGAACACCGAAAAGAGTGAATAATTTAACAAAATACGGCAACTTAGAGAAGGAACAAGGAAAGGCTAATATGCCTGGGCATGTTCGTGCTGCATTAAACTGGAATAATATGCGTAGAATGAATAATGATAACCATAGTGCGCCAATTGTAGATGGCATGAAAACTATTGTGTGTAAATTAAAACCCAATCAATTGGGATGGACAAGTATTGGATATCCAACCGATGAAGCACACTTACCCGAATGGTTTAAAGAGTTGCCATTTGATGACCAGCTTATGGAAGATACCATTATTGACAAAAAGCTAGATAACTTACTAGGGGTATTGGATTGGGGTATCGTAGCTAACACAGATATTAATAGTACATTTGAGAATTTATTTGAAATATAAAAATGCCAGAAATTAACGCATCCAAAAAACTTAGTTCTATAGTAGCATATAATAGATCTATTGAATTTGAAAAGATATGGGAATATTATAAAAGCACCGAAGAAATGCTATATGCTATGTTAAAAACTATAAAGCATAGCCATTATCTAAATCCCGAAGATTATGGACACGAAGAGGGACAACCGTGGAAAGATCAAATTGACTTGATAGCCAATGATCATCAAGATGTAATGCAATCAATATCAAAGTTGAACGATGATGCTTTGCGATTGCATGATATGATTATTGATACCACGAAAGCAATTGAACCAACATACTTCGCTGATAGTTATACTATATACAAACAAGGAAAAAAGGATACTCCTGAATTTATATTAGAAAGAACATCACGCGATGGTGAACACTATTACGATAAGGTCAATGATCTATCAGTGCGAAAACCATATACCATTGCTGACACCTTAGCTAAACGAATTAGCCTATATAGTAACTGGAAATATGCAGGAATGCATATCAGACCGGGCAAGAATAACATAATCCCACATATGGTATCATTAGATCCATTGTACATAGTGGATGAACACATTGAGTTACTAAAACCAACACAAGAAAATATTGGTGAAGAATACGAAGCAAGATTGCGAGTTAAACTGATCAATGATGATGATGCCCGTATATTCAAATCATTTCCAACCAATCAACTTGGATTTGTGTTAATAACAGACTTCTTTGATTACAAACCATTAGAGATTATTAAAAAATATCTTCTTGAATTATTGAATGTATTACGTCCTGGTGGGGTTATTATGTTCACATACAATAATTGTGAATTGCCAGAGGCAATCAAAAATGTTGAATTAAGGTTAAGTTCTTATCTCCCTAAACGATACATAATCCCATTCATTGAGTCGATTGGTTATGAAGTCTTGTATAGCAACAACAAGAACAATATAAGTTGGGTTGAAATAAAAAAAGAAGGAACAATGACATCACTTCGTGGTGGACAAGCATTAGCACAAATTAAAGATTGACAAATGCGTTATATGTGTATATAATTACATAACATTACAACCAATATAAGGAAAATTATGAGAGATTATTTATTAGATTTAGTAGAACACACACACGGACTAGGATGCATTGATGCTGTAAAAATTACTGGCACAGATGAAAAGACATCAATCGATGGTATGGAAGAAGGTGGCAGAAGTGTCATCGTACAAGGCAATTTTGCTACACCAATCACTGACTTCATTGGTACATTCGGAATGCCTAATCTTAGCAACCTTAAAACACTTCTTAATATTAGTGAATATAGAGAGGATGCTAAGATTACTATCAATACACAAGATCGCAATGGTGAAAAGAATGTACCCGTAGGATTGCATTTTGAAAATAAATCCGGCGATTTTAAAAACGATTACCGATTTATGGTTAGTGAAATCGTTAGTGAGAAACTTAAAACAGTAAAATTCAAAGGTGCCAATTGGAATGTTGAATTTGAACCTACAGTAGCAAGTATTCAACGATTAAAAATGCAATCACAAGCAAATCCTGATGCAGAAACATTCCAATGCAAGACAGAAGATGGTAATCTAGTATTTTATTTCGGTGATCATAGCACACATGCTGGCAACTTCGTATTTCATTCAGATATAGTTGGCACTCTTAAAAAGGAATGGCATTGGCCAGTAAAGCATATCATCAATATTTTGAATTTAGCTGGTGATAAAGTAATAAGAATTAGCGATGATGGTGCCACCGAGATTTCGGTAAATAGTGGATTAGCAACATATAACTACATCCTTCCAGCTAGAAGCAATGCATAATTTATGTCCTGAATTTAAACAGAAATTAAAAGAACAAGGTTATGATCATAGCAAGGCAGGGTCTTTGTTAAACCCTGTCGGGACTAAGCTATATGTAGACATACCAAAAAATGCAAGTAGTTTCGTGAGTGAGCTGTTGTGGAACAGTGGATGGATACACACGACCGAAGAAGAGGTAAAAGTTGTGATTCGTGCGTTGAAAGATCAATCGGAAATAAATGAAATCGTCGTGATACTGAGAGATCCGGTAGATCGCTGGATCTCTGGGATCTCTCAGTATGCTATGTCATATTTGCTACCTGAGACTGAGGGTTATGTGCCAACTGAACAATTGTTCAATGATTATTATAATCAGTTGGTGGAAAAATTACTGTTTGCTACTATAATGTTTGATGATCATACCACACCACAATATTATTTTATTCAAGACATATACCCAGAAATACCACGAAAATATTATAAGTTTACCGAATCATTATCGCCATCTTTAATAGAAACACTTAAATTAAACCCAGCCAAATTACCAGAAGATACAAAAAATATCCGCATTGAAATACCGGATAGAACTGATTCTCGTGTTCGTAAACGTGTAATTGTAGACTTCATTAACGATAAAATAATGAATAATGCAAAATTACAACAGAAAATCAAAGACTTCTACAAAAAAGATTATGAACTAATTGAACAGGCTGATTTCGTGAATGTCTAACATTTATTCACACACTTAATAAGTCATGTTTTATACCTACCTAGACAGAAAAAATAATGAAAAACTATTTGACTTACTACCATTAAAAGACTATACTAATCAGTATATTTTATACTATTGATAAAATATTTTTATTAAACAACGCAAGGAAACCTGATGAGAAAGAAAACGACAAAAGAGCAATCAACTGATCAAATTTTTGATGACCTTGAAGCATACCTAGACTTCTGCAGAACATATGGGTATAAATTCAGAGAACCCGATTTATATAATATGCGAATTTATCCATACCAACAGTTTCAGAAGAAACTAAATGGTAAAAATTTCAAAGATCAATTAGGTGTAGATCTCGCACGACAATATAGATGATTGAACTATCCGATTATGATAATCCATTTGATGCTATAGCTGATTTTGAAAATAAATTGGCAACATACACTGGATCACCCTATGCTGTTGCTACTGATTGTTGCACTCATGCTATGGAATTATGTTTACGGTATCTAAAACCATCAGAGACTATTACCATACCATATAGGACATATCTTAGTGTGCCGATGTTGATGCATAAGTTACAATTAGATTATGAAATTGAAGAATATGAATGGGAAGGAAGATACCAATTAGGCAACACTTCAATATGGGATAGTGCAAG
>Ga0233428_1002256_pt1 | contig 18716 bp, 10 predicted proteins | sample SI_118_April2016_4_FD_179890 | JGI IMG/M metagenome (GOLD analysis project Ga0233428, IMG submission 179890) | Seawater microbial communities from Saanich Inlet, British Columbia, Canada - SI_118_April2016_120_MG | ecosystem: Environmental > Aquatic > Marine > Inlet | place: Canada: British... | reverse complement strand
GTCTCTCTATCCTGAGTCGCCTCTTCCAGGGTAGATGCCTTCAGGTAGTGGGTCAGGGGTTGCCCCACTAATTGCTCTCCCTTGTAGCCGGTGAGTTGTTCGGTAGCCGGGTTAAGTGAGAGGATTAACCCCTCTCCATCCGTAACCAGTAATGCCTCTTTCATGGAGTGGGTGACCTTTTCGGCATAGGCTTTTGCCGCTCCCAGCTCAACGGTACGCTCTTGAACACGCTGCTCCAGAGTGGAGTGGCTCTGCTCTAGTGCCTGATAGGTACGACGTAAATTCATCACGACCCCGATCAGGGTAATAAACAGAGTGAGGGTGAAGAGTACGAGTAGTTGGGTGCTAAACCGGGTCTGTTCACTCTTGATCTTGTATCCAGAGAGATAGATTGTGCGAAGCCAGGCGGTGGTTTCAGAGAAATCGGTAGTGAGAGCCTTGGAGATGCTCTCTTCCATCAGAACCTGGTTGGTGATGATCTGGTTACTGTGGCGTAGCAGGGCTCTGGCGATTTTGTGTCCCTCTTGCTGAGGAGTGAGCGTGCTGTTGAGCATCAGTTGGTAGCGATAGATACGCTCCAGCAGCTCCTCTTTATGTTCGTTATTCTCACTGGCAAGATAGGCGAGTAGATCCTCGGTCATTACATGGGTTGCATAGATAATACCATCCTCATAGGTCTCTGAGGCGACCTCGATCTGATCATGCAGGAGGGGCAGGTAACGTATGCTATTGCCATAGAGTGCTTTGGCCGATTTAAACCGGGAGACATGCTGTTGTTTCTCCTCAAACTGAATTTTCATCTGCTCAATCAGGTTGTGGATGGCGAGTATGTTGCGGTGGTTGAGGTAGCTGGGGGTTGTGTGAAGCTGAGCGAGCAGCTCCTCAATAGCCCGCTCTATGGTGAATAATTCATCATAGTCACTGCGTAGTCTGAAGCGTGTCTGAAACAGTGCCATACTGTAGGCAGTCGCCTGTTTCTCTAGCTGTCGAAGCTGTTCCAGATAGGCGATATGCTTTTTTGTTTCGGCCCCCTGGATAAAAAAGAAGAGGGCGACAAAGAGCAGAAACAGTAGTCCCAGGAGCGGGTAACTGAATTTTCTGAGCGAATGGAGCAGGAGCTTCATTTTTTTTCCTCAGAGAGATCACCCGTGAGGGTTTGCAGAAACAGGACGAGCAGTTCAATCTGATGCTCTTCCAGCTCTCTGCCAAGCTGAAAAAGCCCCATGTCGGCCACGGCCTGCTCCAGCGTGGCTCGTGATCCATTATGGAAATAGGGGGGGGTGAGGGCCACATTGCGCAGTGAGGGAACCTTGAATAGCATTCGGTCCGACTCCATTCCCGTCAGTTCGTAACGCCCAAAATCATCTTCTTGAAGCTGAGTAAGCTGTGCCTCTGTGGCATAGATACCCATCTTCTGATAGAGGTTTCCACCCACATTTCGTCCCTGATGGCAGCTGATACAGCCGAGCTTTTTGAAGAGCAGGTAGCCCCGCTTCTGTGCCCCATTGATGGCACTCTCATCCCCCCGTAGATAGCGGTCAAAGGGGCTGTGCGGAGTAACCAGTGTCCGCTCATAGAGGCTGAGCGCATCCCGGATGGTCTCAGCAGTGATGCCCTGAGGATAGACTGAGAATGCGCTGACCATGTTGGGGTCAGTGAGCAACCGTTGCAGAATCACGGGCCACGAGCCCCCCATCTCATTCTGATCCAGAATAGGCTGTTCAGCCTGAGCAGAGAGGTTGGCAGAGCGCCCATCCCAGAACTGGCGAAAATTGAAAGCCGCATTGTAAACGGTGGGTGAGTTGCGTCGTAGCAGCTTGCCGGACGTTCCTGTGGAGCCCCCACGACTATCATGACCTCCCTGCTCTAGCTGGTGGCAGCTCTTGCAGCTGATCTTTTGGTTTCCTGAGAGGCGCACATCCTGAAATAGCTGTCGTCCCAGATTAACTCGCGCCTGCAGGGGAGGGGAGAGCTTTTTGAGGGGAGGAATCGGGTGGATCGGGCTATCGACCTGTTGTGGAAATTTATCCAGCTGATAGAAGTCGTGTTCGTCAAAGCGTTGAAGTGGGGCCTCTTTTTGGCCCTCTGACAGGGTTGAGAGTGAGCGCTCTCCAATAAACCAGAAAAGCCCCAATAGCGTGATGAGGAGAAGGGTGGTGAGTGATTTTTGGAGCATTGAGTGGGTGGCGTCTGTTGAGAACAGAGGAGCAGGTTCCCGGTTGTGACTACCGGAAACCTGCAAAAATCAGGGCACCTCTAAAAAAGGGGGTTTTAAACTTCAAGGTAATCGAGAATACCCTCTGCGGCCTTACGCCCATCCCAGATTGCAGAGACGACCAGGTTCGAGCCACGCACCATATCACCACCAGCAAATACTTTCGGGTTAGAGGTCTGTTTCATATAGGTCTGCTCCTCGATAGCAACCACACGATCTCGCTCATCAGTATGGATCTGATTTTCACGAATCCACTGGGGTGGGTTGGGTTGGAAGCCAAAGGCGATGATTACGGCATCCGCCGGGATGATCTCTTCACTGCCAGGAATTGGCTCAGGGCGGCTGCGTCCGTTCTCATCGGGCTCACCCATCTGGGTCGAGATGACCTTCAGCCCCTCGACCTTGCCATTGCCAACAATCTCGATGGGTTGGGTGTTGAAGCGAAACTGGACCCCCTCTTCCTTGGCGTTGGTCACCTCTCTGCGGGAGCCGGGCATATTAGCCTCATCGCGACGGTAGGAGCAGGTGACACTCGCGGCCTGCTGACGGATTGAGGTACGGTTGCAATCCATTGCGGTATCCCCTCCTCCCAGTATGACAACATTTTTATCTCTCAGATCAATGAAGTCAGTGGCCTCTTTCTCATAACCGTTGCAGCGGTTGACGTTGGAGATGAGGAAGTCGAGTGCTGCGTGGACACCGGGCAGTGGCTCACCCGGAATTCCGGCGGTCATGTATTTGTAGGTGCCCATGCCAAGGAAGATGGCATCATAATCGGCCTCCAGTGCCTCGAAGGTGATCTCTTTCCCAATCTCCGTGTTAAGGCGGAACTCGATACCCATCTCTTCAAAAATCTTGCGGCGATTACGAACCACCTCTTTTTCCAGTTTGAACTCTGGAATGCCAAATGTGAGCAGCCCGCCGATCTCCGGGTGGCGATCATAGACCACACATTGGACCCCGTTACGGGTCAGCACATCGGCGCAGCCGAGTCCAGCAGGGCCGGCACCGACAATGGCCACTCTTTTTCCAGTGGGTTGTGCGTTAGAGAGGTCTGGTCTCCACCCCTTGGCAAAGGCACTGTCGGAGATATACTTCTCAATTGCACCAATGGTGACCGCACCAAAGTCATCGTTCAGCGTACAGGAGCCTTCACAGAGGCGATCTTGTGGGCAGACTCGACCACACATCTCTGGCAGGGAGTTGGTGCGGTGAGAGAGTTCTGCTGCTTTCTCAATCTCCCCCTCGGCAATCAGTTTGAGCCAGTGGGGGATGTGGTTGTGAACGGGGCATTTCCAGGAACAGTAGGGGTTGCCACAAGAGAGGCAACGTTCCGCCTGGGTAGAGGCCTGTCGTTCTCCAAATTTTGTGTAGATCTCTCTATATTCGCCGACGCGTTGTTCCACAGAGACCTTGGCAGGGTCCATCCGGGAGACCTCGATGAACTGGTAGATATTGCTTGTTTTACTCATGGTTACGCGGCCTCCTTCTGCATGCTCAGCAGTGAATCCAGCTCCAGTGCTTTGGGCTTAACCAGCCAGAACATCGATACAAAGTCATCCCACTGGTTGAGTATGGTCTGTCCCCATCGGCTTCCGGTCTCTGCGACAAAGGTCTGAATAGTATCGTGCAGATGTTGGCGGTGACCATCCATCATCTCCGGGGTGATGCGGTGGATATCGATCATCTCATGGTTGTAGCGGTCGACAAATCCATTATCCATATCGAGGATGTAGGCGAAGCCGCCGGTCATTGCCGCACCAAAGTTGATCCCGGTGGGGCCGAGCACAGTGACCTGACCACCGGTCATGTATTCGCAGCCATGGTCGCCCAACCCCTCAATGACGGCAACTGCCCCTGAGTTGCGTACCCCGAAACGCTCACCTGCCGTACCTGATGCATAGAGTGCACCACCAGTGGCACCATAGAGGCAGGTATTACCCATGATCGGGGTCTCGTGACTACGAAACAGACTCCCCTCAGGCGGGAACAGGGTTAGCTTACCTCCAGCCATCCCTTTGCCGACATAGTCGTTGGCATCGCCCTCCAGGGTCATATTGAGTCCCCCCGCATTCCAGACGCCAAAGCTCTGACCACTGGTGCCGATGAGTTTCAGCTCAATGGGGGAGGCACTCATACCATGGTTACCGTGGCGCTTGGCAATCTCCCCTGAGAGGCGGGCACCAATCGAGCGGTGGGTATTCCGTACGTTGTACTCAAAATGGCCACCCGATTGGTTCTCGATGGCACTGAGTGCATCGCTCACCATCTGTTCTGCCAGCTCCCCTTTATCAAAGGGGGTGTTCTTGGGTTGGGTACAGGTCTGTGGCTTATCGGCCAACCGCTCTGCGGCCTCGCGGTTGAGCAGAGGGGAGAGATCCAGATGCTGCTGTTTACTGCTCTTGCCCTCTATGAGGTCGAGCAGTTCGGTACGGCCTACCAGTTCATCAACCGTGCGTACCCCCAGCTTCGCCATCCACTCCCGCACCTCTTCAGCAATGAAGCGGAACATGTTGATCACCATCTCCGGCATCCCGATAAAGTGGTCGGAACGCAGTCGCTCATCCTGGGTCGCGATACCCACGGCACAGTTGTTAAGGTGACATATCCTGAGATATTTACAGCCCAGCGCAACCATGGGTGCGGTACCGAAGCCAAAGGTCTCTGCACCAAGGATGGCTGCTTTGACCACATCCAGTCCACTCTTCAGACCACCATCGGTCTGTAGTCGTACCTTGTCACGCAGATCATTGGCACGCAGGATCTGATGGGTCTCGGAGAGCCCCAGTTCCCACGGAGAGCCTGCATATTTCACCGAGGTGAGTGGACTGGCACCGGTGCCACCATCATGTCCGGCAATGGTAATCAGGTCAGCGTAGGCCTTGGCAACTCCGGCAGCAATTGTGCCGACACCCGCCTCAGATACCAGTTTTACAGAGACGAGCGCACGTGGGTTGACCTGCTTGAGGTCGTAGATCAGCTGTGCCAGATCCTCAATCGAGTAGATGTCGTGGTGAGGAGGGGGGGAGATCAGGGTCGTGCCAGGGTTACAGTTACGCAGACGTGCGATCAGTTCATTGACCTTTTGTCCCGGTAGCTGTCCTCCCTCTCCGGGTTTCGCCCCCTGTGCCACCTTAATCTGCAGTACCTCTGCGCTGGAGAGGTAGTGAGGGGTGACGCCGAAGCGACCCGAGGCGATCTGTTTGATCTTGGAGACCTTGTTGGTGCCGTAGCGAACAGGGTCTTCACCCCCCTCACCAGAATTTGAGCGTCCTCCAATGGTGTTCATGGCGATCGCCAACGCCTCATGTGCCTCTGGGGAGAGTGCTCCAAGAGACATCGCAGCGGTATCGAAACGTCTGGCGATCATCTCCCAGGACTCCACCTCCTCGAGGGGTATGGACGGCTCTGTTTCGGTCAACGCCAGCATATCGCGCAGAGTTGCGATGGGGCGGTTGTTGACGTGGTCGGCATAGACTTTGTAGTCCGCTATATTGCCACTACGTACCGCCTGTTGCAGACTCTTTACCACATCCGGGTTGTAGGCGTGGTACTCACCGCCATGCATAAATTTGAGCATGCCGCCTTGGTCAACCTGCTTGCGAGGGTTCCAGGCGAGTTTCGCCAGATTCTGTTGCTCCTCTTCCAGATCCTCAAAGCGGGCACCCTCAATTCGGCAGGTGGTGCCCCGGAAACAGAGGTTAACCACCTCCTGTGAGAGACCGACGGCCTCAAACAGTTGTGCGCCACGGTAGCTGGCAATGGTGGATATCCCCATCTTGGAGAGGATCTTGAGGAGCCCTTTATTGATCCCCTTTCGGTAGTTGCTGCTTGCCTGGTGGAAGCTGAGCCCCTGGATATCGCCACTCTCGACCAGCTCACGGATAATCTCGTAGCTGAGCCAGGGGTAGATGGCACTGGCACCATAGCCGATCAGGGTAGCAAACTGATGTGGATCACGGGCGGTTCCGCTCTCTACCACAAGGTTAGCATCACAACGTAGCCCGGTCTGCACCAGGTGGTGGTGGACCGCGCCCGTTGCAAGCAGGGCATGGACCACACTCTTCTCTGCAGAGAGGTTACGGTCACTCAGTACAATCAACGATTTACCGCTACGAATGGCTGCCTCGGCCTGTTCACAGATCGCCTCAATGGCCTCTTTCAGGGTTCCGCTGTTGTAGCCCAAATCAATGAGTGTGTTGGCATAGGCCGCATCACTGTGGTTGACCAGCAGGCGGAACTTTGTCTTGGAGAGGATGGGGGAGTCGACCACCAGACGATGTGCGTGATCCTCGATCTCCTCAAATATGTTGAGCTCACGACCAAAGCAGGTCTCCAGTGACATCACGATCTGTTCACGCAGAGGGTCAATCGGTGGGTTGGTCACCTGGGCAAACTGCTGACGGAAGTAGTCATAGGGAGAGCGGTTGTGCTGAGAGAGTACCGAAATCGGGGTGTCATCCCCCATCGCACCGATCGCCTCCTGACCATTGACTGCGAGTACCCGAAGTACCTCCTGGCGCTCCTCAAAGGAGACCTGGAATAGTTTCTGGGCGGCCTGGAACAGCTCCTGATCGACATCATCCAGTAGATCTTCCGGGCTGTGGATCTGGGTTGCCAGCCGCTCCGTGTGTTCTCCCAGCCATTTTTTATAGGGTTGACGGCTCTTCAGATCATCATCAACCATTCCCGGAAGCAGTAACTCGCCTGTGGCGGTATCCACAGCAATCATCTCTCCGGGGCCAAGACGCCCTTTCTGTACGACATCGGCAGGGTCATACTCATAAACCCCGATCTCGGAGGCGAGGGTGATATGACGATCCTTGGTGATCACCCAGCGTGCAGGGCGCAGACCGTTACGATCCATCGTGCAGGCGGCATAGCGACCATCCGTCAATACGATACCGGCGGGGCCATCCCACGGCTCCATATGCATCGAGTTATATTCGTGGAAGGCGCGCAAGTTGGGGTCCATCTGCTCGATATTCTGCCAGGCGGGCGGTATCAACAGGCGCATTGCACGGAAGATATCCATACCCCCCATCAGCAGTGCCTCCAGCATATTATCGAGGCTGCTGGAGTCGGAGCCACTCATTGATACCAGTGGACGTACCGCATCCATATCGGGAATCAGTGGGGTCTTGAATTTCATTGCACGGGCAACCGACCAGTTGCGGTTCCCCTGCACCGTATTGATCTCCCCATTGTGTGCCAACTGTCGGAACGGCTGGGCCAGTCGCCACTGAGGCAGGGTGTTGGTAGCAAAACGCTGATGGTAAACACAGAGCGCCGACTCAAAACGTTTATCCTTCAGGTCTTTATAGAATATGGGCAGGTATTCCGGCATCACCAGCCCTTTGTAGGAGATTACCCGGGCAGAGAGGCTGGGGATATAGAAGAACTCATCCTCGGGCTCAACCACTTTTTCGGTCTGGCGGCGGGCAATAAATAGCGCACGCTCCAGATGAATCTCATCCATATCGGTGGGCGCATTGACAAAGATCTGCTCAATCTGTGGCAGGATCGCAAGGGCGTGATCACCACAGCCATTTTCTGCATCGACAGGTACGATACGCCAGCCCAGTACCTCCAGCCCCTGTGCCGACAGATTCTGCTCTAGCAGGGATCGCGCACTGGCGGCCTTCTCCTCATCCTGATTAAGAAAGACCATACCGACTGCGTGGTTCTGATTCAGGGTATAGCCTTGTTCAGCCGCAATGGCCTGCATGAACCCCTTGGGCTGTTTCATTAACAGTCCACAGCCATCCCCCGATTTACCATCGGCAGCAATGGCACCCCGGTGGGTCATACGGTTGAGAGACTCAATGGCGGTCTCCACCAGTCCATTGCTGGGGACGCCATCCATGTGGGCGATCAGGCCGAATCCACAGTTGTCGTGTTCAAACTCCGGGCGATACATTGCGCCAAAGTCATGGTTTTTTTCAGTTACTGGTGCAGGTCTATTCATAAAATTCTTTAAATTTCAGTGAATGGGAGAGGCTTCTCTCCCCTAGAGAATGGGGCGGGAATTATAGACCAAGCTCCTATCGGGATCAATCTATAGGGGACTAGCGGGGGGACTAGCCCTGCTCTTGTAACAGCTTCTTACTTAGCTTGATAAAATCGGATTCTGTAATAATGCCAACCAGTCGTCCATCCTCCAGTACCGGCAGGCAGCTATAGCTATGTTTGAGGAAGTGGTCAGCCACCTCCACCACATCAGAGTCCTCATAGACCATCTCGAGGGAGGTTGTCATTACCTCCAGAACCGGAATGCCTCGCTCCAGCTCATCCTGGGTCTCCTGATCGACATCCGCGAGGATAGATACGGTACAGGCCAGTAGGTCGCGCTGGGTAAAGAGCCCCACCATTGCTCCATCCGAGTTGGTGACCGGCAGGTGACGAACCTGGTGGCTTCCCATCAGGCAGCGTGCCTCAAAGAGAGAGGCATCCTCATGAACCACTACAGGGTCTGAGGTCATAATTTCATATACTTTGGTCATTGGAAGATCCTTTTTCTTTGACTGAATCGATAAGATTGGGCTGATTTTAATTCAGGTGCCCTTCCGTTGTATGGCAAAAACAGAAAAGGTGCTGGAATTCTCTTCCAGCACCTTTTTGGGTAATGCTTGATGAGGTGGTTACGGCTCCTCTCTCTCCAGGTCTTTGGCCTCCATAAAGACCTTCTCTCCGGCACTGATACAGCCTAGCGGGATCACCACCAGGGTCAGTAGTGTAGAGATGAATACACCAAACAGTAAGGAGACCGCCATACCCTGGAAGATGGGGTCGAGCAGAATAACCCCCGAGCCCAGTACCAGTGCCAGTGCAGTAATCAGGATTGGGCGAGTTCTCGACTTGGCCGAGAGGATCACCGCCTCCTGTAGCGGAGTGCCGGTTCGGTATGCGTGCATCGTGAAGTCAACCATAAGAATGGAGTTCCGCACGATAATACCGGCCAGGGCAATCCAGCCAATCATTGAGGTCGCGGTGAACTCTGCCCCCATGATCCAGTGGCCGGGTACGATACCGAGCAGGGTGAGAGGGATAGGAGACATGATGATGGCCGGGATGACGAAGTTACCGAAGGCCCAGACGACCAGCATGTAGATCCCCACCAGGGCTACCCCGAAGGCGATACCCATATCACGGAAGGTCTCATAGGTGACGGTCCACTCCCCGCCCCACTCGAAACCGCTCTGCTTGTCATTGGCAGGGGCGCCTGTGTACTCACCGCTACGCAGGGTAACCCCGTCTGGCGTGACATACCCTCTCTCCTCCAGAATGCGTTCAACATCCAGCATGGCATAGATGGGAGCCCCCAGTCGACCCACGGCATCACCCACCACAAACTCAACCGAACGCAGATCCTTGTGGAAGATAATGGGGTCACGCTCGACCTTGACAAACTTGCCTAGCTCGGAGAGTGGAATAGTCCGCTGATCCATCGTCATTACCGGAAGGTCTCCCAGACGGTGGAGGTGAGAGCGTTTCTCTACCGGAATCGTCAATACGATATAGGTGGGCTCCAGAATCAGGGATTGGAAAATTGTGGCGGCCTGAAACTCCCCCATCACCATTGCCAGGTGTTGGTTGATCGTCTCCACGGAAATCCCCTGACGAGAGGCTTTTTCACGGTTGATCTCAAAGCGCCAGGTCTCCATAGAGCTACGCATCAGATTATCTACATCCGAGATGATTCCGGACTCCTGAAACATCTCGGTAAGATCACTGGCTACCTGACGGCGCGTCTTCGCATCGGGGCCATGAACCTCGGCAACGACGGTCTGTAGTACCGGTGGCCCAGGTGGCATCTCCACGACCGTCAACGCGACACCCTCTGCCGCAGCAATGGGTTGTAGCCGTTCGCGAACCATACTGGCAATCTCATGGCTGGTCCGTTCGCGGAGCGTCTTATCGGTGAGCTGGATGGCGATCTCTGCCTGCCAGGGGAACTGACGTAGGTAGTAGTGGCGAACCAGACCATTGAAGTCGAAGGGTTGTGAGGTCGCAATGTAGTTCTGAGTGGCGACAATCTCCTCAATATCGGCGAGCTCTGCAGCCACCTTACGGGTGAAGTTGGCCGTGGTGGGGAGTGCTGTCCCATCGGGCATATCGATGACAACGCTGAAATTGGCCTTGTTATCAAAGGGGAGCATCTTCACCGGTACGGCGGTGTTGTAGAAGAGGTAGATGGCGGCAAAGAAGCTGCCAATCAGGCTAAACAGAAAGCCCCACCCCAGGACTCGATTGGTGGACAGGGTGAGGATGGTTTTGCGGAAAAAGATATCAAGTTTCTCATCCACCTTCTCATCCCGCTCCTCCATGGCACGCAGCTTCTCCATAGTGGGTACGATACGCATGGCCAGCCAGGGGGCAAAAATCAGTGCAGCAAACAGCGAGAGCACCATAGCGACCGAGCCGAGTGCGGGGATGGGCTCCATGTAAGGCCCCATCATGCCGGAGACAAAGCCCATGGGGATTAGTGCGGCAACCACGGTATAGGTGGCCAGTACCGTTGGGTTGCCCACCTCGCGTACCGCATCAACGGCTGTACGAGTATCCATCGTGCCAGCCATCAGCCAGCGGCGATAGATATTTTCCACGATAACAATGGCATTATCCACCAGAAAACCGATGGAGAAGATCAGTGCAAACAGGCTAACCCGGTCAATGGTGTAACCCATCAACATGGCCACGAAGACCGTACCCACCAGAACCACAGGAATGGTCAGCAGTACCACAATGGAGGGTTTGATGCCGAGGCTGAGCCAGACCAGGAAGGTGACCGCAGCGGTAGCCACAAACAGCTTGAAGAGGAGATCATTTACCTTGTTATTCGCGCTCAGCCCATAGTTCCGGGTGACCTCAATATGGACATTATCCGGAATCAGATAGCCTTTCAGGTTATTTTCCACCTCATCCAGGATGCTGTTGACCACGGAGACTCCATTGGAGCCCCGCTGTTTTGCCAGTGCAATGGTGACCGCTGCGGCATCCATAACGGGCTTCTCATGATCGCTCGCAGGGCCGGTAGAGAAGGTGACAATCTGCTTGGTCTCCTGGGGGCCTTCGACCACATGTGCGATGTCGCGCAGAAAGACCGGAGTGCCATTGTGCTGCCCAACGACTAACTGCTTAACCTCATCCAGGGTGGAGAGAAAGCCACCGGATTCGACAAAGTAGAAGTGGTCCTGCATCTCAATGGAGCCGACAGTATGGCCGGTATTTGCGGTCTGAATGGCGTGGACAATTTGCCCCGGACTGACCCCAAAGCCGGCCAACCGCTCAGGCAGGATCTCAATTCGCACCTGTCGCGAGCGTCCTCCGGTGACGAAGCCGACGCCGGTCTGAGGAAGCTGTTTAAGGTGTTGCAGAACGCTTACACCCAGCGTTCTCAGATACTCGTCATCCACCTCTTCAGACCAGAGGGTGAGGGTGACCGAGGGGACGTCATCCACCTCTTTGGGTTTTACGGAGGGGGGCTTGATCCCCTTGGGGAGTAGGTCGAGGTTGGATTGGATCTTGCTGTGAGCCTGGACAATCGATGCCTCCATCGCCTCACCGACCTGAAATTGCAGGGTGATAATGCCGTACTCGCGATCACTGGCGGAGTAGACGTGTTTGAGACCAGGGATCTCACTCAGTACCCGTTCGAAGGGGTCAATCACCTGATTGGCCACCTCACCGGAGGAGAGACCCGGTGCCGGGAAGAAGATGTCGATCATCGGTACCGATATTTGAGGGTCTTCCTGACGTGGTGTGGCAATCAGTCCCCAGACTCCCACAGCCATCATCGCAATGAAGAGGAGCGGAGAGAGGGGGGAGTGGATGAAGGAGTCGGCCAGTCGGCCCGCAAATCCCAGTTCAGCCTCACTATGGGAGGCTTTTTGCAGTACCTGTTCGGGTATATCCTGTAGGTCTACCGGCGTAGGAAATTGCTCAGCCTGAGAAAGTGGTTGAGGCTCTTCCTCACCATTGGATGGCTTATTATCGTCAGTCATGGGCTCTATCTTGGGTCACGGTTCATGAAGTGTCTGAACCTGTTAAAGGTATTTCTGATGCCTGCATGTAGACGGGCGGGCGACACTATGCAGGCATCCGTTCAATGTTAGCGGATGGATGCGGTGGTGGATGAGGGGTTGGCAAGAACCAGCTCACCCGGACGTACGCCGGAGAGAATGCTGGACCAGCCGTTGTCGGCCAACTCACCGACACGAACCAGACGCATCTCCAGGGCGTTGCCATCCCCTTTTTTGATGAAGATGGCGGGCAGGCTGCCGCGCCATACTACAGCACTGTTAGGTACAGTCACCAGCTTGGTGGATTCAGCGCTAGGGTCAGGGATAACGACCTCGGTATACATTCCCGGGGCGGCTGTGCTGCCCGCATGAATGTCAAACTTAACGGTCACTGTATGCCCCATTCTGTCTGCCATTGGAAAGATTCTTGCGACGGTGATGGGGGTGATTTCGCCACTCTGATCGAGACGGGCATTCAGCTCCATCCCTTTTTGCAGTCCACGGACCAGGCGTGCCGGTACCTCGGCACGGACCTGTAATTTACTGGTATCGCCAAATAGAAAGAGGGGAACACCTGGCTGGGCAGGTTGACCAATCTCGACCATTTTTCTGAGAATCACCCCATCAAAGGGGGCGAGAATTGTGGCATTCTCGATGTTCTCATCGAGTTCACGGATCGCCGCGGCCGCCTGATTATAGGCATTGGTTGCGGTCTCAACCTGTACGTTCATGCCGTAGAGGTTGGTCTGGCGCTGGGTGTCGGAGTCTCCACGACCACTCATGTTTCTCATCGGGTTGGAGAACATGGTCATCATGCTGGGTAGCCCCCCCATCATCGCATTGGGCTGTGAGTTGGGGTTCTCAATCTCGTTACGCAGTTGCATCTCGGCATTGCGGATTCCTGCATCGGCACTGGCGAGCTGGGCCTCAGCCTGCTCCCGTTTTGCCAGCATGGCATCAACATCCTGGCTAGCGAGGCGCTCACCTTTCAGGAATCGGTCACCCTCTTCACCGGCGAGGAAGAGTACATCCCCCGGCATTTTGGCCACTAGGTTGACCTCCCGATAAGGGGTGACACTACCGCCCAGTGAGACGGTTGCACCGACTCGGCTGGTTTTGGCGGCAATAAAACGCTCTCCTGCCATCTCCTCGGCCACAGCTATCTGGCTGATAGATAATATGAAAATGGGGGCAATTACTTGTTTAAAAAGAGTTTTTTTCATCTCGCAGATCCCGGAGCTGTTCTATAAAAGTGCGCGTAGTATATTCTATATAATGCTTGACTGTCAATAGGATAGAGAGCAAATTGTTCTGCTGGCAGTTAGCTATCTGCTGCAGAAATGCCTGTGGCAAAGGTGGTTTGAAAGCCCTTGCGTAGCTGTTGGTCTCGCAGGGTGAGCAGGGCCTGTTCGGCATCCTCCCGGCACTCGTAATAGGTCTCTTTATGGTTGTTACTGCGGTTGCCCTGAATCCCGGACTCTCGGATCAGGGTCCATCCATCCAGCAGATCTTCCTGAATCTGTAGTTGATAGAAGCGTGGGGGGACCCCTTCCAGAGGAGGGGTTTGCATATAGATCCGCATCGGCCTACTCCTGGTATGCTCTTTAGAGGGTGATAAGGTGTTCCCGGTGCCACTGAAGGATCTGTTTAAAGACCTTCGGGTCCTTGGTGTGAGTCATCTCACCGGCGCGCGGAAAGTGCAGGTCAAGTAGGCGAGAGAGCCAGAAGCGTAACGCGGAAGCACGTAGCATCGCCGGCCATGTCTCCTGTTCCACCGCTGTGGTGGGACGCTGTTGCTGGTAGTGATGCAGTAGAGCGTGATAGCGCTGATCATCGATTGAGCCATCTCTGTTGATGCACCAGTCATTGACAGTAACCGCGAGGTCATACAGTAAGGCATCATTACAGGCGTAGTAGAAGTCGATGATTCCGGTAAGCTTCTGGTCGACAAAGAGGGCATTATCCCGGAATAGGTCGGCATGGATTACCCCTTGAGGAAGCTCCTCGCGTCGACTATTGGCCTGAAACTGGAGCTCATCCACCAGGAGTTGTTGCTCGGTATGGGTTAGCTTCTGCTTTAACCGCTCAATAGAGTGTTGGCACCACTCGATATTTCTGGGGTTGTTGCGGAGGCCGCTGAAGCAGTGTGCCATGGCATGCATTCGCCCCAGCGCTGCACCCAGTGCAGTACAGTGAGCGGGGGTGGGGTGGTCGACACTGCTGCCGGGCAGCCGCTGAACCAGTGCGGCGGGTTTCTCATTGAGAAGACGCAGGTAGCCACCGTCCAGGTCGGCAATCGGGTGTGCGCTGGGAACCTCGTGCTCGGAAAGAGAGGCCATGATATCCAGAAAGTAGGGGAGCTCCTCCCATTTGAGTTGCTCAAACAGGGTGAGAACAAACTCCCCTTCACTGGTGGTGACAAAGTAGTTGGTGTTCTCAATGCCGGCAAGAATGCCCTCAAACTGGAGGAGTTTTCCTACTCGGAAGTGGCTGAGAAAGGTAGAGAGTTGCGCCTCACTGATGGTGGTATAGACAGACATCAATGCTCACCAGTTGATGACTTCCAGCGGAAGAGCTCCCATTGTGGTGTGAGAAAGTCCTGTTGTTGCTCATCCTGGCGCAGATCAAGGTAGGCCGGTCTGTTGGAGGTATCCAGCAGGTAGCCTTTGGTGCGCACAGTTGGTGGGGGGGTGGTGGGCTGGCGAAGGCTATCCTGTAGGGTGGTGGACGGAGGGAGATCCGGCGGCAGGATAGGCATCATAGTAGACGTGCGGGGCACATGGGTCTCGGCGCTAGCCTGAAGAGCAGGTATCAGCAGCAGGAGTAGAAGGGTAGTTCGGGCTTTTATCATCATGGATCAGGTCGGTGGGGAAGTTACTGAGCTGTTATGATAATACGACATCTATAAATTATCAGCATCAATGTCACAGTTTCCTCTCTATTCACTCTCTCTGAGAGGGGATTTACCATAAATTCTACCCACAAAATCTGTTTATGATAATGAAACAAGCTCCACAACTGGTTCTGGTCGACGGCTCCTCCTATCTATTTCGTGCTTTTCATGCCTTGCCACCACTCACCAACTCCAGAGGGCAGCCCACCGGGGCGGTCTATGGGGTAGTCAATATGTTGAAAAGCCTGCTCGAAGAGTACCCGTCGGAGCAGGTGGCAATGATCTTCGATGCCAAGGGAAAGACCTTTCGTAATGACCTCTATCCGGCCTACAAGGCTAATCGTCCCCCGATGCCGGAGGATCTGCGTAGCCAGATTGAGCCACTCCATGCCATTATTGAAGCATTGGGGATTCCGCTGATTGTCCATGAGGGGGTGGAGGCGGATGATGTGATTGGCACACTGGCACGACAGGCGGAGGCCGATGGAGTATCGGTACTCATCTCCACCGGAGACAAGGATATGGCGCAACTGGTGGGGAACAAAGTAACCCTGATCAATACGATGAGCCAGTCGTTGATGGGGGTAGAGGGGGTGAAAGAGAAGTTTGGGGTGCGTCCTGAGCAGATTATCGACTATCTTACTCTGGTAGGGGATAGCTCTGATAATGTGCCCGGTGTCCCCAAGGTTGGGCCAAAGACGGCGGTGAAGTGGCTGGATCAATTTGGTTCGCTGGATGAAGTTATGGCCCGCGCCGATGAGGTGGGAGGCAAGGTGGGAGAGAGCCTGCGCCGCACTCTGGAGCAGCTACCCTTGTCAAGAACACTGGTCACCATCCGTTGTGATGTGGCGCTGGGGGTGGGTTTGGGTGATCTCAGGCCACAGCCGCCCAACTGGGAGCGGTTGAAAAAACTCTATGCCGAGATGGAGTTTACACGTTGGCTCACGGAGCTGTTGGGGGAGGCGGCAGTCGCAGACGAGATTGTGGCGGACAAGGCAGAGACGCTTCAGGTCGATACAATTTTCAGTGAGAGCGAACTGGAGAGCTGGATTGCGCGCCTGGAGACGGCAGAGCTATTCTCCATCGATACCGAGACCACCAGCCTGCGGGCGATGGAGGCGGAGTTGGTGGGGCTCTCCTTTGCGGTAGAGCCGGGCCATGCCGCCTATCTGCCACTGGCTCATCAGGATATGGAGGCACCGATCCAGCTTGATCGTGAGAGTGTGCTGGAGCGGTTGCGTCCACTGCTGGAGAGCGCGGATCAGGGCAAGGTGGGGCAGAACCTGAAATATGATGCCACCATCCTGGCTAACCACGGCATTCATCTGCGTGGGATCCGTTACGACACCATGCTGGAGTCCTATGTGGTGGATAGTTCCGCTACCCGACATGACATGGACTCCCTGGCGCTGAAATATCTGGGGCACAAAAATATCTCGTATGCAGAGGTGGCGGGGAAGGGGAAGAAGCAGCTCCGTTTTGATCAGGTGCCGATCAGCCAGGCCGCCCCCTACGCCGCAGAGGATGCCGAGGTAACCCTGCGCCTGCATCAGGCACTCTGGCCCATGCTGAGCGAAGAGCCAGAACGGGAGCCGCTCTTCCGTGACGTGGAGATGCCACTACTGGAGGTGCTGGGACGGATGGAGCGCAACGGGGTGTTGGTGGATGTGCCAATGTTGCAGCAACAGAGTCAGGAGCTGGCGGTGAAGATGGTGGAGATTGAGAAAGAGGCCTTCGAGGAGGCGGGGGCTCCATTTAATCTCTCCTCGCCAAAGCAGATTCAGGCAATTCTCTATGAACAGCAGGGGTTGCCGGTGCTGAAAAAGACCCCCAAGGGGCAGCCCTCCACCGCAGAGCCGGTGCTTCAGGAGCTGGCGCAGGAGTATCGTCTGCCGCAGCTGATTTTGCAGTACCGGAGTATGAGTAAACTCAAATCCACCTACACCGATAAGCTGCCACAAGAGATTAACCCCGTTACCGGGCGTATCCACACCTCTTACCATCAGGCGGTGGCTGTCACTGGGCGGCTCTCCTCCTCGGATCCCAATCTGCAAAATATTCCGGTTCGAACCAAAGAGGGGCGGCGTATTCGCCAGGCATTTATTGCACGCGAGGGGTATACCCTGCTCGCGGCAGACTACTCACAGATTGAGCTGCGTATTATGGCCCACCTCTCCGGGGACAGTGGGTTATTGGAGGCATTCCACTCCGGGGCTGATGTACATAGAGCCACCGCAGCAGAGGTATTTGGCGTGGCACTGGAGGCGGTTCAGAGTGAACAGCGCAGAAGTGCCAAAGCGATCAATTTTGGGCTGATCTATGGAATGTCTGCCTTTGGGCTGGCCAAACAGTTGGGGATCAGCCGAGGGGCGGCGCAGCAGTATGTTGATCTCTACTTTGAGCGCTATCCGGGGGTGAAGCTCTATATGGAGCAGACCCAGGAGCAGGCACGGCAGCAGGGTTATGTAGAGACGCTGTTTGGGCGCAGGCTCTACCTGCCAGAGATTAATTCACGCAATGGTCAGCGCAGACAATATGCCGAGCGCACCGCAATCAATGCCCCGATGCAGGGGACCGCTGCCGACATTATCAAGCGGTCGATGATTACGGTGGATCGGGCGCTGACTGAGAGTGGGATAGATGCGATGATGATCATGCAGGTTCACGATGAACTGGTCTTCGAGGTGGCCTCGGAGCAGTTGGAACCATGGAGTGAGCGGGTGCGAAAAGAGATGGAGGGGGCCGCAGAGCTGGATGTGCCTCTGCTGGTAGATCTGGGGAGTGGGCGTAACTGGAATGATGCACATTAACCTCAACCTCTTCTGTGCCTTGTTTTGCGCTAAAACGAGGGTTTTATGCTGAATGGGAACTTTAACAGTTGGACAGGGTCATACACGGTAACTGCAAACAAAAACAGCCCTATTTTGGGCTGAGACGCAGTGCCCCGCCTAGGTCTCTCCTCCCTAACCTGAGCGGGGCTTTTTTTTGGTATCCGGAAAGTTCGGTTGCTCAGCATGGAACAGAGCACCATTATCAGTCATCACCACACCATCCCACAGTCACAATGCTGTGGAGTATGGGCGGCTATGGGGAAATACATGGCTACGAGATGGGTGTGGTAAATTTTTGAATGAGAGTGGAGGAGGAATAGTGAGTCCGGGCATACTCATTGTGGCTCTCGTGCTCAAACACAGACTCTCCTGTTGAGCAGAAGCAGTAATCCAACAGTTTGCCGTGTTGTCAATCAGCTGATCCAGTCCATGATTTTTGACTGTGCCTCATCCACCCCCACCCCTTTAGTGGCCGAGAAAATCTGTGCGCTGACCCCGGGGAAATCGGTTTTCAGAACGCCACGTACCTTTAGCAGCGCATTCATTGCGGCTCCGCGTTTCAGCTTATCGGCCTTGGTCAGCAGGATGTGAAGTGGGCGATTGATGAAGTGGCTCCACGCCACCATCTTTTGGTCATTCTCGGTCATCGGGTGGCGAATATCCATCAGGATGATCACTCCACGCAGTGCCTCCCGCTGTTTCAGGTACTCCCCAAGATTCTGTTCCCACTGCTGTCGAACCTTGAGTGGTACCTT
>Ga0233428_1002251_pt1 | contig 18739 bp, 17 predicted proteins | sample SI_118_April2016_4_FD_179890 | JGI IMG/M metagenome (GOLD analysis project Ga0233428, IMG submission 179890) | Seawater microbial communities from Saanich Inlet, British Columbia, Canada - SI_118_April2016_120_MG | ecosystem: Environmental > Aquatic > Marine > Inlet | place: Canada: British... | reverse complement strand
TTATCGGTACCTTTGTAATTCCAGAGTTTGGTACAATTGCAGCCATGATTCTAGCAGTAGCAATTATCTCAATAATTGCAATTTCTGCAAAATCAAGACTTAGCATCGTTCCAAGATACTAAAATTACAACTTTTTTTCATTTTTTATTTTTCATAGTAAAAGAGATATACAAATTGATGTTTGAAAGAATGTGGATATTAGAATATTTTCTGTTTTAATGATTCTGGTAGTAACTTCTATGGGAACTGCTTTTGCAGATGGATCTTTAATTTCAGTACAAACAGATAATGGTAATTATGATGAGGGGGATACAATCGTCATTTCAGGAAAAATAAACACGCTGATAGGTGATACACAAGTTACCCTACAATTATTCCAAGGAGGAACTTTGATATCGATTGACCAAATTAAAGTAGCACAAGATGGAAATTATTCAACTACAATAAATGCTTGGGGTCCATTATGGCAAACCCAAGGGGAATACATAATCAAAGTTGTATATGGTGAAGATAATGTTGCTGAAACATTATTCAATTATACGCCAAAATCCGAGATACTTGAAATAACAGATGACATAGAAGTAACTGCAGGAGATAGCGGAACATTTGATATCCGGTATACCATTAGGGGAGGAACAATTGAGGCCATAGATGTGGAACCTGAGAATTTTGGATTATTAGTAAAAATTAATTCATTAGATGATGGAAAAATCATTCTAGAGTTACCTCGAGAATTCATAGACGCTGAAAAACAAAATGGTAAAGATGAAGAATTTATTATTCTCATAAATGATGTTCAAACAACATATGAAGAATCATCATCTTTTTCAGAATTTAGAACCTTAACAATTAATTTTGATCAAGGAGATTCAGAAATTCAAATTATTGGAACATATGTTATTCCAGAATTTGGGACCATAGTGATGATAATTTTAACAATCGGAATAATGGCATCAATTTTACTAACTAAAAATAAATTTCAAATTAAAATTTAATTTTTAGAACCAAAAGAATATTTTTCTTTAAATGGGGAAACTGCTCGGAGTTCTTCAACTACCTTTTTGAGAATATCTACAGTTTCATTAATTTCATTTTCAGTATTAAAAATTCCAACAGTTAGACGTAGAGAACCTGTTATTTGTTCAAGTGAAAATCCCATTGATTCCAAAACATGAGAAGCTTTTTGTGTATTAACTGAACATGCTGAACCAGTAGATGCTGCAATTCCATATTCATCTAGTTTGATTATGAGATCTTCGCCGTTAACTCCAAGAAAAGTAAAATGTACATTATTAGATAGACGAGATTCAGGATGACCATTAAATGTGGTTTCCGGAATTTTATTCAACACTTTTTCAACTAATAAAGTTTGAAGTTTTTTAATTGATGAAATATTTTCAATCAGATTATTTTGAGCAATTTCACATGCTTGACCAAATCCCACAATACTTGCAACATTTTCAGTACCTGATCTTAATCTAAATTCTTGTCCACCTCCTAAAATAATTGGATCTATTTTTATCCCATCTTTGATGTATAGTGCACCAATTCCCTTTGGTCCATGAAGTTTATGGGCTGAAATTGATAGTAAATCGATGCCTAATTCTTTTACATCCACAGAGAGTTTACCTACTGCTTGAATCGCATCTGTATGAAAAAGAACCTCATTTTCGTGACATATTTTTGCAATTTTTGCAATTGGTTGAATGGTGCCAACTTCATTATTTCCAAACATTACCGAAACAAGACTTGTTTTTTTAGATATGATGTTTTCTAAATCTAATGTATCAATCATTCCAAATTTATCTACTGGTAGATAATCAATGTGGAATCCTTTTGAATTCAGTTTTTTACATGGCTCTAAAATTGCATCATGTTCAATAGATGATGTAATAATTTGACTAGATGGGAATTGTGATGAAATTCCAACTAATGCAGTATTGTTAGATTCAGTTCCCCCAGAAGTAATTAAAATTTCAGCAGGATCTGCATTAATTAGAGATGCAATTTGTTTTCGTGCTTTATGAATTGCTTTCCGGGTTAATCTACCATATCGATGTATTGATGATGGATTTCCATATTGTTCTTTAAGAAAAGGTAGCATTGAATTTAAGACATCATCATGAATTTGAGTTGATGCTGCATTATCCAGATAAATCAATTTGTGATCACATTAATTTTTCCAGGTTTATACCCATCTTTATCAATTTCAACAGAAGTGAATCCAATTATTTTTAATTTTTCATTTAGTTGGTTCATAATGTTATCATCAAATATGGAAATCATTTTTTTATCCACTTCGATTTTTGCTGAACCCTCAAAATCTCTAACTCTAACTTGTTTAAGATTAGTAAGTTGTTTGACAAGAGTCTCTCCAAATTCAATTCGAGTTAACTTTTCAGCAGTTACTCTTTGACCCCATGGAATTCTAGATGCCAGACAAGAATTGGAAGGTCTATCACATACCGATAGTCCCACAGATTTTGCAATTTCTCGAATTTGAGATTTTAAAAATTTAGTTTCTACAAGAGGACTTCGTATTCCATTTTCTCTGAGTGCCTGAATTCCAGGCCTATAATCACCTAAATCATCAAGATTGGTACCATCAACTATAATTTTCACATCATGTTTTTTAGCCAATTCAATTAGATGTTCACCTAATTCCATTCTACAATGAAAACATCGATTTGAATCATTTTTTACAAATTCTTCATTTTCAAGTTCACTATAATCTAAAAGAATTTGTTCAATACCTATTTCAGAGCATACCTGTTTTGCTGAAAAAAGTTCTTCTTCAGATAAAGTTTTGTAATCTGCAGTAACTGCAATAGCAGAATTTCCTAATGCCTGAAAAGCAGCATATGCAACAACAGCACTATCAACTCCTCCTGACAATGCAATCATCACTTTAGTTTTATCTTCAAACCATTTTACTAAATTATTTAATTTATTCATCATAGATCCTCTATTTTTTCAATTTCTTTTCTCAAAAATGATTCAATATCTGCTATTGGTCTATCTAATGCATTTGACATATTTTTCAAATCATCAAATTCTATTTTAAAATGAGTTTTTCCCTTATGGGATGATTTTTTATAATTTACTTCAAAAGATTTACCATCAAACGTTAATGAGAAATTATGATTTGATCTAGGAACAATAAAACGATTAGAATTTGAAATTCTAATACCCAAAGTACCAGTTTCTAATACTAGAGTGTCAATTATTGTATCAACTTTAACATCGTCACAAATTACACAAACAAGATTTGTTGGTCTTCCTTTTTTTGTAATTCCTGGATAAATTGAAACATCTTTTGCACCTTGATCCATAATTTTTTCAATTAAATGTCCCAATATTTCACCTGAAACATCATCGATGTTTGTTTCAAGAATTTTTACCGAATCCATCTCAGAGTTATTTTCATCACCTTGAATAATTTTTAATACATTAGAAAAATTCTCAAAATCCTTTTGACCTGCCCCATAACCAATTGATGTTATATTCATTGACGGATAATATTCAACTGGATTATTTGTTAAATTTACTAAAATACATGCTCCTGTAGGTGTTGTTAATTCTTCTTTTGAATTGTTTCCTTGAATATTCAAATTAGAATTTTTAAAAATTTGAAGAACTGCACTTGCAGGATTTGACATAGTACCATGTGAAAAACTAACCGTACCACCTCCAACTGAAACAGGTAAACAAACAATTTTTTCTTCAAATAATCTCAAATCATCCAATGCAATAGTTGTGCCCACAATATCTACTAGAGTATCTATACTAGATGCTTCATGAAAGTGAACTGAATCTTCAGAAATACCATGAATTTTAGATTCTGAAGAAATCAAAGTACTAATACATAATTCTGCAAATACTTTTGCTTTTGTTGTAAGATTTAACTCATTAACTGACTCTGATATAGCTTTTTTGATTTCAATACCTTTCCTTTTAGAAACATTCTCATCAATTTCTAAAATTAATTCAGTTGATTCAATTCCTTGTTTTTCAATTTTCTGAAAATCCATTTTTTTAATAGTGGAACCTGAAAGAAATTTTTGAGATTTTATAATTCCCTCAATAATCTTATTTTTATCTGCACCTAAATTCACTAAAGATGACAAAAGCATATCTCCAGATATCCCTGCAATTTGAGGATCAATGACAATAACCATGATTAAAAAATATCAAAAATGCTTATAAATTCGCCTAATATCCAATTAATTTCATTAGATTTATAATTTCAAAATTAACTGTAATTTTTATGATTACAATTATTGGTTCAGGTAAAGTGGGTGGAGATGCAGCATTATTCTCAGCACTAAAGAAATTAGATGATCAAATTTTGTTACTTGATGTTGCTAAAGGTTTACCACAAGGTGAAGCCATGGATATCAATCACATGTTATCTGAACAAGGCATAGATGTAGAAGTAAAAGGTTCAAACGATTATGCAGATATGAAAGGATCAAATGTCGTCGTAGTAGTAGCCGGTTCTGGAAGAAAACCAGGAATGACAAGAATGGATTTGTTGAAAATTAATGCTTCAATTGTAAAAAGTGTAGTAGAAAATGTAAAAAAATATGCAGATGATTCCATGATAATTCCAGTTACAAACCCATTAGACCCAATGGCATACATAACTCAGAAAGTATCTGGATTTGATAGAAGTAGAGTATTTGGTATGGGAGGTATGTTAGATTTATCACGGTTTAGACAATTTATTCATGAATCTACTGGTTATTCTAGAGATTCAATCCGGGGATTAGTAATTGGTGAACATGGAGAAAACATGCTTCCATTGACACGATTCTCTTCTGTATCAGGTGTTCCATTATCTACATTTTTACCAAAAGAGAAATTAGATGAGATTGTTCAAAATACAAAACAAGTTGCAGCTAAAGTAATTGAATTAAAAGGAGCTACAGTACATGCACCAGGAAATGCCATATCTGCAATTATTGAAACTGTTGTAAGAGATAGAAAACAAGTCATTCCAGTAGCAACTTATCTTGATGGTGAATATGGTCATTCAGATGTTACAATAGGGGTTCCTGCAGTTATTGGAAAGAACGGAATAGAAAAAATCATTGAATTAGATCTAAATGATGAAGAAAGACAAATGTTTGATAAAGGTGTTGCAAATGTTAAAAATGCCATTTCAGGTATTGAGATCTAAGCCTTTTAGTATTCATACAAAGTAAGAAGTCTATTGAAAATTAATGAAATTTTAGAATCAGTGAAATCTGGAAAAATTTCTACAAGTAGTGCCAAAAAACTTCTTACACTATATTCAATTGAAGAAGTAGAAAATTTTGCAAAAATTGACATCAATAGAAGTAAAAGAAGAGGGGTTCCAGAAGTAATTTTTGCAGAAACTAAAGAATTAGAAGATATTAAAAAAATCATTAAAAAAACTTTGGATAAAACAAATTCAGTGATTGTTTCAAGAATTAAAAAAGATGATTACAAAAAAATCCTGTTATTTGCAAAGAAATTAAAAGTAAAAATAGAAACAGGAAAAAACTCATCCTCCATATTGTTATTTAAAAAACCCATCAAGTTTCAAGGTGGAAAAATTGGAATCATGACTGCGGGAACTTCAGATATTGGAGTAGCCGAGGAAGCAAGGCTCATGTGTGAAGCCATGAATTGTAATTGTATCACAAGTTATGACGTTGGAGTTGCTGGAATTCAAAGAATATTTCCAATTTTGAAAAAAATGATTAAAGAAGATGTAGATTGCATAATAGTTGCAGCAGGAATGGAAGGAGCTTTGGCAACACTAGTTTCAACAATGGTGGATATTCCAATTATAGGAATTCCAACATCTGTAGGGTATGGATATGGTGGAAATGGTGTTGCAGCTTTGGCATCCATGCTACAAAGTTGTTCACTGGGATTATCTGTAGTAAATATTGATAATGGTATTGCTGCAGGTGGAATTGCTGGAAATATTGCAAATAGAATAAACAAAAAAAAGATCTCTTGATTTGAAGTTTCAGATTAGATATATATTAACCCGAACGTGATTTTTTTCAGTTTGTGTGTATTATTTACTATTACATTTAATGTTCGATCTGGAGGCTTCTTAGATGGCAATTAAGAAAAATCAGGTGCTAGTACCTGATCACATTTATGTTCCAAAACATGAAATTATTACAAAAGCAGAAGCTGAAGAAGTTTTAAAAAAATATAATTGTAAACCAACTGAATTACCATTAATTTTTGTAAATGATCCTGCTATCATGGGACTTGGTATCAAACCTGGAGATATGATAAAAATTACTCGAAAAAGTCCAACAGCTGGTGAAAGTCTTTACTATAGATATGTGGTGGAGATCTAGATTTGGTTCATCCTTCTAACAAGCGTTGGCCCGTAATTCAAGATATTTTAAAAAGGGAGGGTATTGCAAAACAACACCTAAACTCTTTTGATGAATTTTTAGAAAGAGGATTACAAAGTATTATCAAAGAAGTTGATAAAATTGATATTGAAAATGCTGAATATCCATATAAAATTCAATTAGGTAAAGTTAAACTTCAACAACCTAGAATGATGGAACTTGATGGTTCTATTACTCATATTACTCCAGCTGAAGCCAGATTGAGAAACGTTTCTTATGCTGCACCTGTTATGATGGAAGCCAGTGTTATAGAAGATGGAAAAATTTTGGAATCTCGATTTGTACACATCGGTGACGTACCAGTAATGGCAAAATCTAATGCATGTATTTTAAATAATTTCTCTAATTCAAAATTAATTGATTATGGTGAAGATCCAAATGACCCTGGTGGTTATTTTATCATTAATGGATCTGAAAGAGTAATTGTTGGTTTAGAAGATCTTTCTTACAATAAAATTATTGTTGATAGAGAAACTTTGGGTGGTAATATTGTTTTCAAAGCCAAAGTATATTCATCAATTGTTGGTTATCGTGCAAAATTAGAACTTGTAATGAAAAATGATGGATTAATTGTTGCTAGAATTCCTGGTTCTCCTGTTGATATTCCAGTTGTTACTTTGATGAGAGCACTTGGTTTAGAATCTGACAAAGAAATTGCAGCAGTGGTTTCCTTAGTTGATGAACTTCAAGATGAACTAGAAGGATCATTTGAAAAAGCAGGAGACGTTCCTACATCCAAAGATGCTGTTGTTTACATAAGTAAAAGAATTGCACCTGGAATGCTAGAAGAATTTCAAATTAAACGTGCTGAAACTTTACTTGATTGGGGTCTATTGCCTCATTTAGGTAAGCATCCTGAAAATAGAAAAGAAAAAGCACAATTTTTAGGTGAAGCAGCTTGTAAATTATTAGAATTAAAACTTGGTTGGATAACTCCTGATGATAAAGATCATTACGGAAACAAAGTAATCAAATTTGCAGGACAAATGCTTGCTGATTTGTTTAGAACTGCATTTAGAAATTTAGTTAGAGATATGAAATATCAATTAGAGCGTTCTGGTCAAAAACGTGGAATTAATGCAGTTGCTGCAGCTATTCGTCCCGGAATTATCACTGATAAATTAAACAATGCTATTGCCACTGGAAACTGGGGTCGCGGTCGTGTTGGAGTTACACAATTACTTGATAGAACCAATTATCTTTCAACAATTAGTCATCTTAGAAGAATTCAATCACCACTTAGTAGAACTCAACCAAACTTTGAAGCAAGAGATTTGCATGCAACACACTTTGGAAGAATCTGTCCTAGTGAAACACCTGAGGGCTCAAACTGTGGTTTGGTAAAAAATCTTGCATTGTCTGGAATTATTTCAGTAAATGTTCCTTCTGAAGAAATTGTTGAAAAACTTTATGATCTTGGAACTGTACATTTCTTTGATGCAAAAGATGATTTGAAAAAAGATGGAACTAGAATATTTGTTGATGGTCGTTTAATTGGATATTATAAAGATGGACTTGAATTAGCTGAATCTCTTAGAGATCTTAGAAGAAATTCAAAAATCCATCCTCATGTTGGAGTTTCATTTCATAAATCTGATGAAAATGAAGATGCAACAAGAAGATTATATGTAAATTGTAATGCTGGACGAGTTTTAAGACCATTAATAATTATCAAAGATAACAAACCCTTACTTACTCAAGATCTTTTAGATAAAATTTCAAAGAAATTACTTTCTTGGACTGATCTTTTGAGAATGAGTGTTTTAGAATTGATTGATGCTAATGAGGAAGAAAATTGTTATGTTACATTAGATGATAAAGATACCAAGAAATATACTCATCTTGAAGTATTTCCACCATCAATTTTAGGTGCAGGTGCTTCTATTATTCCATATCCAGAACATAATCAATCTCCAAGAAATACATATGAATCTGCAATGGCAAAACAGAGTTTAGGATTTTCAACACCAATGATGAACACTAGTACATATGTTAGACAACATCTTATGCTATATCCACAAGTTCCTGCTGTTAATACCAAAGCAATGAAACTTTTGGGATTGGAAGATAGACCTGCAGGTCAGAATTGTGTAGTTGCAGTATTACCATTTGATGGTTATAACATTGAGGATGCAATTGTTCTCAGTCAAGCTTCTGTTGATAGGGGATTAGGAAGAACTTTCTTCTTTAGAATTTATGATGCAGAAGCAAAACAATATCCTGGTGGAATGAGAGATAGTTTTGAAATTCCAAATGCTGAAGATAATATAAGAGGTTACAAAGGTGAACGAGCATATAGATTACTTGAAGAAGATGGTGTTGTAGCATCTGAATCCCCTGTTAAAGGTGGAGATATTTTGATTGGTAAAACTAGTCCTCCTAGATTTATGGAAGAATATAGAGAGTTTGAATCATCTGGTCCATACAGAAGAGATACATCAATTGGTGTAAGACCATCTGAAGCTGGTGTTATTGATACTGTTGTTATGACTCAATCTAATGAAGGTGGAAAAATGTATAAAATTAGAGCAAGAGATATGAGAATTCCTGAAATTGGTGATAAATTTGCATCAAGACATGGACAAAAGGGTGTAATGGGTCTTTTAGCAAAAGCTGAAGATTTACCATATACTGCAGAAGGTATGTCTCCTGATGTTTTGATTAATCCTCATGCATTCCCATCAAGAATGACTGTTGGAATGATGATGGAATCTGTATGTGGAAAAGCTGCATCATTTCGAGGAAAGAGATTTGATGGTTCTGCATTTGTTGGAGAAAAAATGGATGAAGTTAAAAAAGTAATGGATGCACATGATTTCAAATATTCTGGTAAAGAAATAATGTATGATGGAAGAACTGGAAAAGCATTCCCAGTTGATGTCTTTATTGGTGTAGTATATTATCAAAAACTTCACCACATGGTTGCAGATAAAATACATGCAAGAGCACGTGGACAAGTTCAGATGTTAACTAAACAACCAACTGAAGGAAGAGCAAGAGGTGGTGGATTAAGATTTGGTGAGATGGAGAGAGATTGCTTAATTGCTTATGGTGCTTCAATGATTCTTAAAGATAGATTGTTAGATGAATCTGATAAATCTGATATTTTTGTATGTGAGAGATGTGGACTTGTAGCATATCATGATGTTAAACAAAGAAAGTATGTTTGTAGAGTTTGTGGTGATAAAGCTAAAGTATCTTCTGTATCTGTAGCATATGCTTTCAAATTACTTTTACAAGAAATGCAAAGTCTAAACGTTGCACCAAGATTGTTGATAAAGGAGAAACTCTAAGATGTCTATTCAAGCAATCAAAGCAATCGATGGAATTCGTTTCTCTGTATGGTCTCCAACTGAAATTAGAAAATATTCTGTTGCTGAAATTACTGCACCTGAGACATACGATGAAGATGGAATGCCAGTTCAAGGAGGTCTTATGGATGGTAGACTTGGTACTCTTGAACCTGGACAAAAATGTCTAACTTGTGGAAACACTGCAGCTAGATGTCCTGGACACTTTGGACATATTGAACTTGCAGAACCAATCTTACATATTGCATTTATTGATAATATTTACAAACTATTACAATCTACATGTCGTTCTTGTGCAAGATTAAAAGTTCCTCAAGAAGATCTAAATACATTTCAAAAAATTAAGGATAAAGCAGCTGCATATACTGTAATTTCTCAAAAACGTATTCCTGAACAAATTATTGAAAAAGCAAAGAAAGCAAAAGAATGTCCTCATTGTGGAAAAACACAATATGAATTAGTATTTACAAAACCAACAATTTTTGTTGAAAAAACAGAAATTGGTGAACATAGATTATTACCAATCACCATTAGAGAAAGATTTAATCAAATCCTAGATGATGATTTATCTTTGTTAAATTATGATCCTGTAACTGCAAGACCAGAATGGTTTATTCTTCAAGCCTTGCCTGTTCCTCCTGTTACTGTTAGACCTTCAATTATTCTTGAAACTGGAATTAGATCAGAAGATGATTTGACACATAAAATGGTAGATATCATTAGAGTAAATCAAAGACTAAAAGAAAGTAAGGAAGCTGGAACTCCGCCATTAATTGTTCAAGATTTAGTTGATTTGTTACAATATCATTCAACTACTTATTTTGATAATGAGGTTTCTGGAATTCCACAAGCTCACCATCGTTCTGGACGTCCTCTAAAAACATTAACTCAAAGACTCAAAGGAAAAGAAGGTAGATTCAGAGGTTCATTATCTGGAAAGAGAGTTGACTTTTCTAGTCGAACTGTAATTTCCCCTGATCCTAACTTGGATTTGTCTGAAGTAGGTGTTCCTGAACAAGTTGCAATGAAATTAACAATTCCTGAAATTGTAACTGAATGGAATATTGAAAGAATGCGAACTCTAGTAATTAATGGACCTGAAAAATTTCCAGGTGTCAATTATATTGTAAGGCCTGATGGTGTTAAAATTAGATTAGACTTTGTTGAAGATCGTTCAATAATTGCTGAATCACTTGAAATTGGATATTTGATAGAAAGACACCTTGCAGATAGAGATATTGTAATGTTTAACAGACAACCATCACTTCACCAGATGTCAATTATGGCTCACTATGTTAGGGTACTTCCAGGAAAAACTTTCAGATTACACCCATCTGTTTGTCCGCCATACAATGCAGACTTTGATGGTGATGAAATGAATCTTCACGTTCCTCAAAGTGAGGAAGCAAGAGCAGAAGCAATTCTATTGATGAGAGTTCAAGATCAATTAATTTCTCCAAGATACGGTGGCCCAATTATTGGGGCACTCAGAGACTTTGTTACTGGTGCATATCTTCTTACTAAAGATGATACAATTTTGTCTGTTCAAGAATTTTCTAACTATGCAATGCTTGGTGGATATACTGACCCACTTCCAAAGCCTGGAACTAAAACAAAAGATGGTCCTGCATATACCGGAAAACAATTGTTTTCATTATTCTTACCAAGTGACTTTAACTATACACTTACATCAAAATGGTCAAAAGGTACTGGTGGAAAAACAAATGATGTTGTAATTAAAAATGGTGAATTAATCAGTGGTGTAATTGATAAAACATCAATTGGTGCAGAAGAACCAGAAAGTGTCTTACACAGAATTACTAAAGATTATGGAAATGCTGTTGGAAAGAGTTTCTTAAATTCAGTTTTAATTATGGTAAAACAATTCATCACCCATTATGGTTTCAGTTATGGTTATGGTGATCTTGAAGTTCCAGAAAAAAATGTTCAACAAATTTTGGATGATATTCAATCAACATATGATACTGTAGCTGACTTGACTAGTCAATATGAAAAAGGAACATTAAAACTTACTAGAGGTATGAAAGCTGAAGAAGCATTAGAAGCATACATTGTTAATGAATTAGGTAAAGCAAGAGAGAAAGCAGGTGCTACTGCAAATAGTTCTTTAGATGATGGTAATGCTGGAAAAATTATGGCAACCACTGGTGCCAGAGGTTCAGCACTTAACGTAGGTCAGATGGCAGGTGCATTAGGTCAACAATCCCGAAGAGGAAATAGAATGAGTACTGGATATGCAAACCGTGCATTAACTCACTATAAAGAACATGACAGTAATCCTGATGCTCATGGATTTGTAAAATCAAATTACAGAACAGGTCTTTCTGCATTAGAATTCTTCTTCCACGCAATGGGTGGTCGTGAAGGACTTGTAGATACTGCAGTTAGAACACAACAAAGTGGATACATGCAACGTAGATTGATTAATGCATTAGAACACATTAGATTAGAATATGATGGAACTGTAAGGGATCCACACGGTCACATTGTTCAATTCCTTTATGGTGAAGATGGAATTGATGTACAGAAAAGTGATCATGGTCAGGCATTTAATCCAAGTAGATTAGCTGCATCCCAAACTATGATTGATTCTGGAACAAAAGCAACAAAAGATGAAATTGAAACAATTGCTAAAAAATACACTAAAACATTCAATCCAAAATTAACTAAAGATGTAACTGATGCATTAAACAAATCAGGTCTCAGTAAATCTGGTGTTGAGGCAGTATGTAAGAAAGGTCTTTCACTTTATGACAAGGCTCGTGTAGAACCTGGTCAAGCAGTAGGAATTGTAACTGCACAATCAATTGGTGAGCCTGGTACTCAGATGACTCTAAGAACCTTCCACTTTGCAGGAATTAAAGAAAGAAACGTTACATTGGGTCTTCCAAGATTAATTGAATTAGTTGATGCAAGAAAGAAACCAGTTACTCCAACTATGGATGTCTACTTAAATAAAGATATTAAAACTAATAGAGAAAAAGCAATTGAAGTTGCAAGAAATGTTTTACAAACTAAAGTAAGTGCATTAATTGCTGATACTGAAACTGATTATTCTACTAACATTAAATTAATTTTAAGTGAAACTAGACTTAGAGAGCGAGGTTGTTCTGTTGCAGAAGTTGAAGCAGCACTTTCATCAAATAAAAAATTCAAGATGGAGGTAACTGGAGAACTCATTACTTTGAATCTAGTTGATGAAGCAGATACTGCAATTGCAATTGCAATTAGAAATAAAGTTCTCAATACAACTGTTAAAGGAGTTCCAGATATTGAACGTGTAACATTAGTTCAAAAAGATGATGAATGGGTAATTCAAACTACTGGTTCAAACATTGCAAAATTACTTGAAGTCAAAGGTATTGATAAAAGAAATGTTAGAACAAATAATGTCTTTGAAATTGCAGGAACTTTAGGTATTGAAGCTGCAAGAAATGCATTAATCAATGAATTAAATCATACTTTGGGAGATCAAGGTTTGGAAGTTGATGATAGATACATTATGTTGGTATCTGATTTGATGTGTTCTAGAGGTTACATGCAACAAATTGGTAGACATGGTATTGCTGGTACTAAAGATAGTGTACTTGCAAGAGCAGCATTTGAAATCACTGTACCAACTATTGCACATGCTGCACTTGGTGGCGAAATTGAAGCACTCAAGGGTATTACTGAAAATGTAATTGTCGGTAGTCAAATTCCAATTGGAAGTGGTACTGTTGACTTATACATGCAAGTGAGCAAGAAAAAGTCAGATAAGTGATTATTATGGCTGATGAAATTTCTACAGTAATGGCCAGTTGTCAAGGAAAATCTGTTTTACTTCGTTTAAGAAATACTAAAACTATTCAAGGGACTTTAATTGATTTTGATATTCATATGAATTTGACATTGGAAAATGCTGAAGATATTACTGATGAAAAACATCTTAGTCTTGGAAAAGTTTTATTGCGCGGAGATAATATTTTGGCAATATCTTTACCTACTGATAAATCTTAAAATCTATAATCAATCATTAAACTTAATTTTAGTATATTAAAAAAAATTATTTTAATCTTATTTTTTAATATATACAAATATTTTTTCAATAAACCTATAAAGCCCTGACAAGACGATCGGAATAAGGAAAATACATGAGTAAAATACTTGAAAAATCACTGAAGGATGCCCGAAAGGAGAATAAATTAACTATGGGCAGTAAACAAGTTTTGAACTCTGTAAATAATTCAAAGTTGATTGTATTATCTCAATCAGTTAGCAAAGAAATGTTTGAGAAAATTGAATCTGATGCAAAAAAACAAAAAGTACCTCTGGTAAACTTTCAAGGAACTTCAGTTGCACTAGGTAGACTGTGTGGCTTACAATTTAGAATTTCAACAATTTCATTTACATCAATCGACGAGGGAAATATCAAATCAATTTTAAAAGATACAGAAACTGAGGAAAATAATGTCTAACCTAAGTTTAAATGAGACATTTTTAGTTTGGAGTTAAACAGGAATTATTCTTATGCCACAAGCCATTAAACTTTCAACTGATCAAATGCGAATGATGTCTCTTTTTCAAAATGTAACTGGCGCAGTTGCAAGAGATTGTATTGAGGATGAAAAACAAGATAGAGTAATTTTTGTAGTTAATACTGGTAAGATGGGACTGGCAATTGGTAAAGGTGGCATGCATATCAAATCACTACAAAATATGGTTAAACGTAATGTTGAACTTGTAGAATATGATGAAGATCCCGCAAAATTTCTAACTAATCTATTAAACAACAAATTAATTTCTGAAGTAAAATTAAATACACGAGCAGATGGAACAAAACAGGCAATTGTTATGGTAGATCCAAGAAAGAAAGGAATTGTAGTTGGTAGAGAAGGCAGAAATGCTGAAAAAGCAAGATTATTGGCAAAAAGATATTTCGGTATTAGCAGTGTATTAATTAATAGTCCCGAGAGGGCAACAATGGAGTTATAGAATATGAGAAAATCACCTTTAGGATTATTTGCTGGTAGAGTACTAACCACTAAGAAAAAGAAACAACGCTGGGCAATTTCTTCTTTCAAAAGAAGAAAACTTGGTATTGATGTAAAGGCAGATCCATTAGGTGGTGCACCACAAGGACGTGGTATTGTTTTAGAAAAAGTTGGTATTTCAGCAAAACAACCAAACTCTGCTATTAGAAAATGTGTTAGAGTTCAATTAATTAAAAATGGTAAATCCGTAACAGCATTTTTGCCAAGAGACGGTGCCATGAATTTCATTGATGAACACGATGAAGTTACCATTGAAGGAATGGGTGCAACACAAGGTGGTGCAATGGGCGATATTCCTGGTGTTAGATTTAAAGTTTCTAAAGTTAATGGTACATCACTTCATGAATTAGTAATTGGAAAGAAGGAGAAACCAAGGAGATAGAAATGGCTGAAACAAAAAATTTACTATTATTTAGAAAATGGGATTTATCTGATATCGAAGTTGTAGATCCTGGATTAAAAACTGCCATCTCTTTGAGAAAACAAATTTTACCTTATACTTTTGGTCGTTCTGCATTAAAGAGATTCAATAAAGCTGAAGTTAACATTGTTGAGAGACTAATCAATAAATCAATGCACTTTGGAAAAAAATATGCAAAAAATACTGGTAGAATGACTGGTAAAAAAACTAAATTAGTTAATACAGTAAAAACTGCTTTTGATATTATTGAATTAAAAACGGGACAAAATCCAATTCAAGTTTTAGTTAAAGCAATAGAATTTTCTGCTCCAACTGAAGACACAACTAGAATTGTTTATGGTGGTACCACATATCATGTATCAGTTGATGTTGCACCAATTAGAAGAGTTGACATGGCTTTGAAATTTATTGCTGATTCAGTAAAGGAAGCAACATTTTCTAATCCTAAACCAATTGAAGAGCATTTAGCTGAACAATTAATTCTTGCAGCAAACAATGATTCTAACTCACCATCAGTAAAGAAAAGACACGAGTTAGAACGTATAGCACAAGCATCAAGATAGAATTCTTTCAAATCTATTTTCACCAAATCATTATATTCTAAATTACTTGAATTAATTTCAAGTAGCCCGATAGTCTAGTGGTCAAGGATTCTGCCCTCTGGATCTCAAGAGTGGATAGGCGGAGACGGCAGTTCGAATCTGCCTCGGGCTACTGTAAAATTATTTTATTCTAACTTCATGTATGGCAGTTGCATAATCGCATTTTGCCTTTAATCGCATGTATGGAATTAATTTGTAATTAATTGAATACGAGTCATTTTCTCTCAGTAAAATTCCTTTTAGCACCAATGAAACTAACCCTCTTGATGCAATTGTAATTGTTGTATTTTTTTCCTTACAAACTTTTTCACGTTTTTCTTGAAATTGTTTTAGTGAAAATGTAATTTCATTAATTTCTAAAATTAAAGGCCAAATAATTTCTGCCCAAACAAATCTTCTGTTTTCTGTAGCTGCTGCATATTTTCCTTTTTCACTCAACATTAATAAGATCTGCAAAAGCGGTTATAACTGAATACTTGTCTCAAAAAGAAATTCAAGAATCATTAGATTTGTTAGAAAAAGATTGGGATTTTGATCCTATCTTAAGAAAATTTGTACTTGGTAAAATTACTGATGTCACTGATTTTGCAATTAAAGTCAAAGATGTAATTTTTCATGTCCCTTATCTTAATTCTGAAAAAAAATATATTTTATGGAAATGTTTTTGGCCTGATTGCCATAATTGCTGTGACAGACAAGGCAGACTACCATTAACTTCTGATGATTTAATCACCATTGGCAAAGGTTTGAAATACAAAAACACTGCTGATTTTATTAAAAATGAAACTCTAACTGTAACATATGATGAACCTGGTCCATCTGGACAAATGACTACAATGACTACAATTAACCTCAAAAGAAAAACTGATGAAACTGCTGAAGAAGATGGAACCCACATCTCATGTCGATTTTTAGATGATGCAGGTGCATGTAGTATGCATCCTGACAGACCTGGAGTTTGTTATCTATACCCATTTGCTAGCTGGTTAGAAAATGAACAAGGTAAAGCACGTGTGCATGCAACTTATCAATTTACAGGTGATTGCCCTGGATTCTATCTTGCAGATAATTTAGATCAAATGAAAGAAGAACTTCAAGCATACTCCACAACAATTTATGATTATAACATGGCATCAAATCGAACTAATAGAGAAGGACTTAGTGCTGTTAGTTTTTCTTAGAGAAAAAACATACTCATTAAAAGAAATGACTGCAAACCATTTCTATGGAAAATATCGCCATTAGAGAATCCACTTATGATGATATTCCATCACTTCTTGAATTATTGTATGAACTTGGCAGACCAAAACCACAAAAAGATAATGACCTCGAGAAATTTACAGCATTACTAAAAAACTACATGCAAGAAGATGATAAAAAAATTCTAGTTGCTCAAATTGATAATTCAAAAATTATTGGTATGATAAGTATTGTATTTCTATCTCGATTGAATCAAAATACATCTGAAATGTATGTTCCTGAACTGATTGTTTCACAAAATTATCATTCTAAAGGAATTGGAAAAAAACTACTTAATTTCTCAATAAAACTTGGAAAAGAGAAAAAATGTCATAGAATGAGACTAGAATCTGGAAATCAACGTATTGAATCTCACAAGTTTTACAAGCATTTAGGATTTGAAGATTCTAGTATTTTCTTTACAAAAAATCTTTAAGCAAATTATGCTTTGGCAACTTTTAGTAAATCTGCAATTCTGATATCCATTCCAAATCTGTCTTCGTTTTTCTTCATGTAACGAAATATTGCCATAAAGTCTGGTAATGCTTTGAGGAAACTGAAATTTTTCTGAATCTTTGCATGTACAAAATTAAAAACCTTGCCATAAATTTTGTAGTGCTCATCAACTGCTTTTTCATATGCTGCAAAGTCATTCATGTTTTTGATGAAAATATCTACACATTGCATACTTGGAATAATTCCTTCACCAAGTAATGCATAGACTGTCCCAATTGATTCTCCAACTCCTACCACTTTGCCTTTGTAAAATGGTTTACACTTGTTTGGAGTTGCCAATCTTATGGGGCGGCCTTTAGTTTGGAGAACTTTACCTCCATGTTTTTTCAAAAATGCATCTGTTGCTTTAATGTGATTTTTATTATAATCTCCTGCACCAATATGTGCCCATTTTTCACCTAACGGAAAATACCAGAAATATCCTGACATTCCTGGGAAAGGTTCAATGTAAAAGTCATCATATGGTACTCCGTTTTCATATTCTACTTTGTATTCATAAGTTGGTAAAAAGAAATCTTGTTCCATCTTTGGCAAGTACACTCTGTTAAATCCAGTACAATCAACTATCATGTCATATTCTTTTTCTAACTCTTCTAGTTTTGGAGCTTTTCCATAAATAATTTTTGAATCTTTAATGAAATCTTTGATTAGTGCAAGTTTGTTATATGTACACATTCCATGCAATCCAATATCGAATTTAACATCATCATTCATTTTTACATGCATTTTTTTTCCATCATGAATTAGAAAATCATCAAAATTTCTACCAGTCTTTTTACAAAATTCTCTTAGTACTGGTTTGATTGTACCCCATGCACAAATTGAGTCATGTTTTTCTTCTGTAGATCTCTCATAACCTGTAACGTCATGTTCTGAATCTTTTAGTCGAGCCATCAAATAACTTCCAGCTACACCCATTCCCATTACAGCAATCTTCAAGATACTTTTGAACTTTCTACCTCTAATAAATAGACTATCTGAAATCTAAATTCATAGTACTAGTTAGCATCATTTGCCACTAGTACAAGTTGGTAGTGCCCGTTATATAGAAAAATTGATTTTACATAATTACAAGACCAAGTCTCTCATCTGTAACACTAGTTTCAGATCTTAAGACAAAATCACTGTCATCAGAAAAATGGACACTTTCTGATCTTAAGTGACATGGGCTCTCATCGGATCACCT
>Ga0233428_1002247_pt1 | contig 18744 bp, 19 predicted proteins | sample SI_118_April2016_4_FD_179890 | JGI IMG/M metagenome (GOLD analysis project Ga0233428, IMG submission 179890) | Seawater microbial communities from Saanich Inlet, British Columbia, Canada - SI_118_April2016_120_MG | ecosystem: Environmental > Aquatic > Marine > Inlet | place: Canada: British... | reverse complement strand
GCTCGACCATCTCGATGTTGAGGCTGCCAAGGCGGCCATCAAAGCGCATGTCGCCGATCCTCTCAAAATTGATGTCATGGCGGCAGCCGAGGCTATCATTCGCGTCGCCAATGCCAAAATGGCCGGTGCCATTCGTCTGGTCTCGGTCGAGCGCGGCCATGATCCGGAAAAATTTGTCGCCATGCCGTTTGGCGGGGGAGGCGCGCTTCATGCCGGTGCACTGATCAAGGATGTCGGGCTGTCCAAAGCCCTGGTACCGCGGTTCCCCGGCGTTACTTCTGCGCTTGGCTGCGTGATCGCCGATATGCGGTTTGATCGGGTTCACACGCTTAATGCCATGCTGGATGATCTTGATCTAAAGATGCTTGCTGCAGAAATAATTGAAACAGCCGAAGATGGCGAAAGACGTCTTGCCGAAGCCGATGTCGCTTTTGAAGGTACCGAGCATGTGTTCGAATTGGACATGCTTTATCTCGGGCAAACCCACACTGTCGCCGCGCGCCTGCCACTGGAACTTGATGGCGTGAAGGTTGGGATCGACCGAGAGATCGTCAAATCAGCTTTCGAAGAAACCTACCGAAAATCCTTCGGCCGCCTGTTGGATGGCATCGGTATGCGTGTGCTCAATCTTCGGGTGACCGTTATTGGCCGCCGCCCTAAGTTCGATTTGTCGATTTTGGGGCCAAGTGGCGACGTTTCTCTCGAAGATGCTAAGGCCGATACCCGTGAGGTTTGGATTGATGGCAAATGGTGGGACGCTATTGTTTATCACCGGCTCGATATACCGGAAGGCAGTATTGTGCCTGGCCCGGCCCTTTTAGAGCAACCGGATACAACGATCTTTATCGATCCCGATTTAGAGGGACTGGTTGACCGCTTTGGCAATCTGGTCATCTCAAGGAAAGCGTAGGTCCATGAAAAATACCGCCCTTGTGCTGGTCGACATGCAAAATGACTTTATTCACCCGGAAGGTGCCTATGCCAGAGCGGGTGCGACCTCTGATTATATCGCGGCGCTCCCCGCCCGGCTCAAACCGGTTGCCGATGCGGTCAGAAAAGCGGATGGCTGGATCGTCTCGACCCATTTTACCCTCGTGCCCGGCAAAGGCGGCGAGCCGTTCATTGACGATCATCTCCAAAAACTCCGCCCCTTTCTCAGCAAAGGTGACTTTCAGCCCGGCAGCTTCGGCCACGCTTTGATTGATGAGCTGGCACCGGCAGATTTAATGGTCGAAAAAATCGCCTATTCAGCCTTTCACATGAGCCGCTTTGAATGGATGCTTAAGAAGGCCGGTATCACGGATTTAATATTCGGCGGCATTGTCACCAATGGCGGTGTCACCTCGACCGCCCGTGACGCCCATGTCCATGGCTATCATTGTACGATTTTGGAAGATGGTTGCGCGGCTTTTGATCCCGATGTGCATAACGTCTCAATCGAGGCCCTTAAGAGCATTGCCGATATCACGACCTGTGATGAAATTATTTCACGCCTGAATTAACTGCCATCAGGTGATCTATGACGGTCCGATAAAGGGCAGCCAGGTTACAATCGGCGGAAATATGATTATCAGAGCAACCAAAAGCATGGCGCAGGCCATGAAGGGAATGGCCGCCAAGCAGATTTCGCTGAACTTTGTGCCCGGCGGAGCCACTCCTTGCATGACAAATAACAAAAGCCCAAACGGCGGCGTGGTGAAACTGATCTCCATTGCGAGGAGCATGATAACTGCAAACCAAATGACTTGTTCCGCAGCCGGCATGCCGAATTCGAAGCCATTAATGATCGGGAAAAATATCGGCACGGTTAGCAACATCATTGCCAACTGATCCATAAACATACCCAGCAACAATAGAATGCCAAACATGATCAACAGCATGATATAGCCGGAGACATCAAAACTCGTGACCCATTCGATGAGCTTTACGCTTGCACCTGACGCGGCCAACACATTGGAGAACAGGCTTGAGCCAAATAAAATCATCAAGGCAATGATGGTTACCCGCCCGGCACCCCACATCGATTTCCACAAAGCGGTGGCAAACTCCGACCAAAACCGTTCCGCTTGCTCTTTGTTCCCTCGCAGCAAAGGCACCAGCCATAAATAGGCGATCGACAAAATGATCACGCCAAGGGATCCATAAGCGGCCGACTCTGAAGGTGTCGCCACACCGAACATAATCAGCAAAATTACCATCACGATAATCGAAATCATCGGCACGACATCACTTACGAACAATTTGAGACGGCGCGGCCAGGAAATATATTCAAACTCGTAAACCGGGGCGACGGACGGATCATAGGTCGCACGAAGAAAGATATAGAGGGCATACATGGTGGCCAGAATGAGGCCTGGCACGATCCCGCCGATGAGCAACCGGCCTATATCGATCTCTGCTAAGGTGCCCAACAATACGGCCAAAGCCGAGGGCGGGATGAGCATGGCGAGGCCGCCGGTACCAAGGATCGGACCGATGGACATGCTTTTTTTGTAACCCCGCTTGGTCATTTCCGGCACCATCAAGGTTCCGAGTAAAGCCGTCGAGCCCATCGAAGAACCCGAGAGTGTCGCAAAAGCTGTTCCGCCGGCAACGGTGACGTAAGACAGCCGTGCGGGTGCGCGGCCCATCAGATTCTCAACCGCATTAAACATACGATTGGCCAATCCGGTATGGAAAAACAGCTCGCCCATCAGCAAAAACATTGGGATCGGCACAATGGCGAAGATCGACATATTGGCGAAAGCATTATCGGTAAGCTGATAGATGCCCGCCTCCAGATTGGCGTCGATGGAGCCAAAGCGGCCATAAATAATGAACGCCGCCACGGTATTAACGAGAATGAAAGCGATGCCGACCGGAAAGCCGATAAACATAAGCGCCAGGGTCGAACCCAAAAGTGATAAGAGGATCCAATACCACTCCATCAAAAATCACCCTTCAAGCTGCGCTGGGTTTCTTCAAGTTCAACCCGGTCACTGGCCACACCGGCAAGCCCCATATGCATGGTCTCGCGGACAAAGACAAAGCGCAGAAACTCCACGCCCATCATGAAAAAGCCGAAAGGAAAGGCAACAGTACTGACCCAGAGGCGAATATCCAATTGGGCACGCAGCTCATCAAAAGCCATGGTGTCATCCCAACGCTCAATAAAGAGCTGCCAGGTATACCAAGCCCAAATGAAGCATACGATGGCCGCTGTCAGACAAATAATGCGCGACAGAATATCGCGAATTTTAGGTGATACGGCGGCGGTCAACATTTCGATAAACACATGACTTCGGTTGCGCACCAGCCAGGGTGAGCCCAAGAACATGACATAAACGAAACCATATTCGATAAATGTTGTGGTGAAGATATTGTAAGTCGCGCCGAAAAATCTAAAAGTCGTTATATAGATGATGGCGACCATAATCAGGCCGACATAAACGGATGCCAGAGCCATCATAAACCACAGCAATTTTCCCCAGGCGCTGCTAATTATTTTTAAGAATTGTGTCACAATCACCAAAACCCACAGCGGCCCGAATTTGAATCCGGGCCGCTTTTGGTTTGTACTTTATCAAATTTATTACTGCTGATAGGCAGCGCGCAGCTTGGCCATATGAGAGCTGTCTCGGCCCGATTTTTTAAGCCGGCCCATAACGCGGGAATAAGCCGAGTCCACTGCCATTTTCAAATAGGTTTTTGAATTCGGCACAGAGTAAAACTTCATACCTTCTTTCATAAGCATCGCTTTTTCTTTAACGCCTAATGAAGTCAGTTGAGCGGTATTAATTTTCTCCTGTTCAATCAACGTAGATTGAAGGATTTTTTTCGCTTTAGCGCTTAATCCATTCCACTTCGCCAAATTCATCGCCCAGCCAATATCAGTTTGATAAAAATCAGGCTCAATTGCATGGCGCAGGAATTTATCCCACTTCAAACCTTTAAGACCATTTGTCGCCCACGGGCTGGCATCAATAACGCCTTTTTCAAGAGCACCGTAAGCAGCTGTTGATGGAATATTGTGAGTTGAGGCTTTGAGGGCTCTCAGGAAAGCACCATAAATTGGATTATCGCGCATCTTTACGCCGGAGAAATCCGGCAGACCTTTGGCGTTAAATTTCGGCGCTTTTTTCATATAAATACGAAACTTACCGCCACCTGCTGTCCAACCAAGGTATTTCATATTGAAATGTTTTTGATGAAGGCCATCAATAATTTTCACGCCGCCAGATGCGCGCGCCTGCATTGGTGTTGCACTGGCGGTCGAAATTGCTTCGTTTTCTGGAATAGCCCGGGCATAAAATGCCGCCGGGGTACAAACCAAATCTACCCGTCCTTTACTGACAGCTGGTGCCTGCTGAAACATTTTGATTGAGTTGAAAGGCAGGACTTCGATTTGAACCTCACCTTTGCCACGTTGATTTATTTTTTTGGCCAGCGCTATGCAATTTTTGGTATAGACCAAAAAACTAGGGAAGGGATATACGAGCGTTAATTTCGTCTCTGCGTTGACGCTACTTGTCGGCCAACTGATGGTAACCACGCCCAGTAGAAGCGCGATGCACATACTCCGATAAAATAATGGAAACATTTCTTCCTCCATGTTGGTTGGTTTTTTCCAATAGTGCTTTTTAGTTTTGGTTTGAATAAGTCTTAATCAGTAAATAGGTAACGTCAACGCTAAGTTGATCATTTATCATGATTTCCTGGTTGCAGTAGCAGTTGTAACGACAGTGTCACATTGACTGACAATAAGGCGTCAGCAGAACGATTGATCTATACCCTGGGGTGATGGACCGCCAGTCTCGCGCTCCAATCTTCCCCTTTGGTCCAAGACAAAAATTTTTTTGCGCTTGGAGTTTGATTATCGACATGTAATACGGTCCGCCAAGCGAGACTTAGCATGCAAGACGTGACCGGCGGACCGGTCCAATTTGCAACGTCGATGATGGGCTGAAGGGTCGGCATTCCAGTTCCCAGCATGACAATTACATCAATATTTTTTTCTTCAAGTGAATTTAACGCCGCGACACTACTGTCTGCTTGCAAGCTATAAATCGGATGAAATTCGCCGCTGTCCTTATAGGCACTCGCAACTTCTATGACGTCGAAGCCCGCACTTTGCCAATAGGCAACACTGGCCTCGGTCAGCGATGATGGATAGGGCGAAACCAAACCGATTTTTTTGGCGCCGAGAGTTTTAAAACTATCCGTAACGGCTCTGGCTGCTGTAACAAAGGGAAACCCACGCGCTTGTTCAATACGCTCACAAAGAGCGGTTTCATTTTCCAGGCCCAGCAAATAGGACGCCCCCGTACAGGCAAAGGCAACTGCCTGTATTGGCGCATTAGCAAACTGATCCAGAGATTTTTCAGCCCGATCTATATAATCTAAGAGACGTTCTTCGATTGTTTTTTTTGGGCTGGTCAGCCTGGCGTTAAGCATAGCCACTCCAGCTGGCCATAGAATTGTAAGTTCCGGTTCAACGGTGGTGTTGGCTTGGGGCGTTAAAACACCTACGAGGCCCCGTTTTGCATATTCTAATTCACTCATCTGGGTGTTCCTTGAATTTGCATTGCCAGTGTAATTGACTATCTTCCTGCCCGCCTTACAATACCCCTACATTATAAACAGAGAATATACATGAAATTTGCGCATTTTGCCCACGTCTGGAATAAGCCAGACATGTCCCCGAACGAGCGTTACGAACAGTTATGGCGGGAGTTAATCCTGTGCGACGAATTGGGTTTTGATTACGGTTTTTGTGTCGAACATCATTTTACGCCGCATGAAAGCTGGATGTCGGCACCCAGTCTTTACACCGTCGGTGCTGGTGCGCGCACCAAAAATATGCGTGTCGGTCCGATGGGCTATATTGTTCCTTTGTATCATCCCTTGCGTTTAGCCGAGGAAATTTCGGTTATCGATCAAATGCTAAATGGCCGGATGGAACTCGGTTTGGTGCCGGGCATTAATGCTAAGTATTTTGAACCATTTGGTCTCGATTACGATTTTCGAAAATCTCCGACGATGGAGTATCTCGACTACCTGACGGCGGCCTTTGGCGAGCAGCCTTTCTCATTCGACGGTGAACACCACCAGACTAAAGACGCTCATCTCTCGGTATTACCTGTGCAAAAACCTCATCCCCCCCTCTGGATGATGAGCCGTGACCCAGAAACGTTAGAATTGCTAGCGGCAAAAGGCGTAAATACGGGTAATTTCCTAGTATTTCCTCGGGATGTAGCAGCGCCTCGCTACCTCAAATATCTTGAAGACTGGAAAAAGGCCGGCTGGGATCACAAGCCAAACATCGCTTATGCGACAACGGTCTATGTTGACGAATCCGATGATAAGGCTTTGGAAGTTGCCCTCCATCGGGCAAGTCGGGCCTATGAAGGCATACTGCCTGCCCACGGCGACACTTTTGAAAATCGTCTGGAGCTACTTTTGGAACGGTTCTGGGAGCGCGGTGAAGATCCGGCTGTGGCAACAATAACAAAAATATTCGATCCGGCCTATATCTTGGAAAACGATTTGGTCTTTATCGGATCACCAGAAACGGTAGCGGAGAAACTGCATAAAGCGTCTCGTACAGGTGTTTTCAATACCTTTATGGGTGAGTTTAATTTTGCCGATTTGCCGGAAGAAGATTTGATGCGATCCATCCGCTTGTTCGGCGAAAAAGTAATCCCTGAACTTCACGATTTTGAGCCGTATTAGCCCCCAAAGAATAAGTGCAACAATATATTGATAATCCAATTTACCTAAAAAGCGAGCTGTTTGTTGCCAAGGATATTCCTAAGTCCTCCGATGTCCGCTTTCAAGGGTAATGCAGACATAGGTTTGGGATCAATATTAATAAACTTGATCTATTTGATTTCAATTGGAAAGGTCTGCCTGCCCTCGGGCACCATTTTTTCCCAACCCAAATTTCTCGCCAAAATATCACGAGCCGGGAGATTTCCGAGAAAGGTTGTCTTTATCCGAGTGATGGGGTTACGTATATGAGAAATAAACATACTTAGGGTTTAAGATGGTCAGTGCCCAAGATGAAGCTGAGGAATTATTAATGGTTGCCTGTGCGGCGGCGGTCTATACGCCGAAGCAAGCCGATAAATCGGCACTGCCAAATTTTGTCGCTCGCCTTAAAGCTGCTCAAATTTCGGTTGCCGGCATTCTCCAAGAAAACCGCTTCGATCCTGAAGGCAATAGGCGGTTCATTGATTCTGTGGATATAACCACTGGCGCTCGCTTCGCCATCAAACGACCTATGCCGGTTGAAGATGAATGCGGCTTGGATGTCGGAAATCTGGTTGAAACCTCGGCGATATTAAGAAATGCCATTGCCGCACAGCCCGATCTCATCGTAATTGAAAAATATGGCGATCAGGAGCAAGAGGGCGAAGGGTTGCTGGATGAAATTATGCAAATTATTGCCGAAGGAATACCGCTTTTGATTGCCGTACCTGAACCCGCCTTGGAGATATGGCAAAGCCAATGCGGCGGTCTTGGTACGACGATCGCTTATGATGAAAATGCCATGATGGAATGGTGGCAAGGGTTATCTGACGATTAGTTAATAAAAGGGGTGGCAATGGATCACTTTAGTGAAGTGCGGGACAATATGAAAATCGATTGGGACTACCCGATCGCAATGGATGATGGTCTCGTGCTGCGGGCGGACATTTTTGGCGGTACGGTGTCTCTTCATGCCGGCCCGGATCAACAATCCTTCCTGCTATTGCCGGTGATCCCTTAGACAAATTTTAAAATCCAAGGGATTTTTTTAGCTTGGCCCAAAATCCTTTCTTAGCCACTTTCTTTTTCCGCTTATGCTTTTTGAGCTTTGGCGGAGGTTTAGTTTTAGGGACGGCGTTATCAACATTGGGATTGGTATAAGAGTAGTAGGGCTTGAAGTCGCCATTGCTGCTGATCGCGTAATAGGCAATGCGGGCAAGTGAGGGTGAAATTTTAACCCGGTTCACTGCATCGGCCTTGGCTGCCTCTTTGTCGATGATATCATTCGACATGATCATGCGGCCGTCTTCTAACTTTTGGCCGGCTTTGCAGAGATATATTTCGACGACGTCAGGCATGATTATTCCGGTATATTTTGCTTATAGCTTCATTCGTTTAAATGGGGAGTAAAAAATAAAAATTCAAATCTAATTTTGAATCGGTTTATTCACTTGAATGGCGATTTCGATGCGGCGATTTTTAGCGCGTCCTTCGGGCGTGTCGTTGGACGCCAAAGGCCGACTATCGGCATAGCCCTGGGCCGTAACCCGACTGACATCGATACCGGCATGTTGCACCAGTATATGAATGACCGAGACAGCTCGTGCAGTTGATAAATCCCAATTGGATCTATATCTGGCCGTGTTAATCGGCACGTTATCAGTATGTCCTGAAACAATAATCTGGCCTTCAAGTCCTGCTATTTTTTCAGCCAAGTTCCGCAACGTCGGTAGAAAGCTTTTAGCGATACCATCGGTGCCGGGTGGAAAGGCTGTTTTGTCCGGGAAGCGAAGAACAATATCGCCGTCCTGTTCTTCAATACTGATGGCATCAGAAATTTTTTGATCCGGTATGGCTTTTCTTAATTGCTCAACCGCATCTATAATTTTGTCCGGTCCCTTTTTCAGTGTTTTCGGGATTTTTTCTGCTTCTGTGTCCTTGGGGCCTTGAGCCTCAGCAGGCGGTAGTTCTAGCTGAACAATCGGCTTGGCCGTGCGCGAGCGAATGTTCTTCCTGGCAATATCGCCTTCTTTTTCGATCACGCCAGCTAATTTTGAGACCAGAGTGACGCCGAAAGCTTCTTTCATTGAATCTGCGATCGAGCGATATCGATTGATGTCCATCGATGCAAAGGACAGCAATAGGACAAACATGCAGAGTAATAGAGCCATTAAATCTGCAAATGTTACGATCCAGGTCGGGACACCTTCGCCTTCATCTTCTGCCATTATTCAATTCCTCTCTATTCCGCCGATTGTTCGGCTTCGCCAATAGGAGTTGCCGGGCGTTGAGAATCGGGTAGATAGACTTCAAGGTATTCTGCCACGACTTTGTGACTTGTCTTGGCTTGTATCTGTGTAACCGCCTCAATAATCATTGATTTGGTATTTCTTTCAATCTCGGTTTTTTTCTTGAGCTTGGTAGCGATGGGTAGGGCGACTAGATTTGCGATCAGCGCACCATAAAGAGTTGTTAGGAGTGCAATCGCCATTGAGGGGCCAATTGATTTTGGATCTTCCATATCAGATAACATTTGAACCAAGCCGACCAAGGTTCCGATCATACCAAAAGCAGGCGCTGAATCGCCGATGCCTCTGAATATTTCGGCACCTTCTTCATGGCGCTTGATGGTTAAATTCATGTCGCTGGTAAGAGATTTTCGGATGAATTCACCATCCAATCCATCGACACAATAACGGATGCCTTTCTTGAGGAAGGGGTCGTTAATCTCAACGTCTTCGAGGGCCAAAACACCGTTAGATCGGGCAAGCTTTGCCAAATCGACACATGTTTCGATCAGTGATTTAATATCTTCTTTTTCATTCACAAAGGCAGCTTTGAGACCTGTTGCAAAAGCCGAGAAGACTATTTTCATTGGAAATTTGATAAGTGTTGCTGCGAAGGTGCCGCCGACGACGATCAAGAACCCAGGAATATTGAGAAATATGTATAACTGTGAGCCGGTTAAAATTGCCATCAAAACGACACCAATTCCGACAATCAATCCGACTAAAGTTGTTATATCCATCTAACCCTCTTGAGCTTAAACACGGCTCGAATTTTCTGCAGCCAAATTGCTGTATTAGAATTAATCGAGTTTTGAAATCAGTTTCTTGATGGCGGTCAAAAAAACTGTTTAACTCATTTTTATCCTATAAAACAAATGTTTATAGGACAATAATCCAATTTAAAATTATTAAAAAATATATCAGGGTGGCAAGAATGAAATTCGGTATTGGTCAATCAGTTCGGCGCAAAGAGGACCCAAAATTCCTCACTGGTCGCGGGCGTTATGTCGGCGATATCGAAATGCCCAATATGGCCTATGGTTATGTATTGCGCTCGCCGCATGCTAATGCGCAGATCATCTCAATTGATGCCAGTAAAGCCCAGGATGCGCCGGGTGTTATCGCCGCTTTGACCGGAGAAGATTACACCGCAGCTGGATATGGCGATATCGCATGCCACACCATGATGCCCATGCTAACCGGTGGCAAAGAAGGTGTGCAACGGCCCCATGGTGCTCTGGTCCGAGATGTCGTCAAATGTGTTGGCGCGCCGGTGGCATTTGTGATTGCGGAAACACTAGAGCAAGCCAAAGACGCGGCTGAGCTGATCGAGATTGACTATGAGGCAATGCCGGCTGTTGCGAGTACCGCTGCAGCCCGCGGTGACGAGGCGCCGCTGGTTTGGGAGGGCACAGAGGACAATGTTTCCTTCACCTATAAAATTGGCAATGCGCCGGGCGTCGAGGATGCGCTCAACTCTGCCTCTCACGTAATCAAAGCGACGATTACCAACAACCGGGTCAACACCAACGCGATGGAGACCCGCACATCAATCGGTCTTTATGATCAAGGCGAGCAAAAATATACGCTCTATGGCGGTAACCAAGGCCCCAACCGAGTGCGGGAAGAAATTGCCCATGAATTGCTGAAGGTCTCTGAAGCCAAGTTGCAAGTTATCGCGCCTGATGTGGGTGGCGGTTTCGGTATGAAGGGTGGCGCTTTCGGCGAGGATATTTTGGTTCTATGGGGTGCGAAAGCAACCGGGCGGCCCGTAAAATGGGTCGGCGATCGATTGGAATCTTTCATGAGTGACAGCCATGGCCGTGACGTCATCGCTGATTGCGAAATGGCTTTTGATGATGACGGTAAAATAACCGGGCTGCGCATCTCCGCCGATTACAATGTCGGTGCGTATCTCAGTCCAAACGCGGGCGTCTCACCAATGTTCTTTTCGATCCTGCTGTCAGGTGTCTACGCTATCCCGGCAATTGATGTAACCACGCGGTGCCTGTTTACCAATATGGGGGCAACAGCGCCTTATCGGGGGGCGGGCAGACCAGAGGCAGCTTACATTTTGGAACGCTTGCTGGACATCGCCTCTCGGGAATTAGACATTGATCCGATAGAGATCCGCCGCCGCAATTTGGTTAAAGCCGACCAGATGCCTTATCAGACCGCGCTGATGCCGAATTTGGACTGTGGTGATTTTGAAGCCGTTATGGACAAGGCACTTGAGATTTCCGATTGGCAGGGCTTCGATGCTCGAAAAGCCGAGGCGAGCTCACGTGGTAAAATTCGCGGGCGCGGCGTGGCGGTCTATATGGAATCAGCAGCGCCGTTCAATGAACGCATGGAAATTCGGTTTGATCCAGGCGGCGATGTCACGGTGATTGCTGGCACGCACTCCCACGGTCAGGGACATGAGACAGTTTACTCGCAAATGGTCTCTGAATTTCTGGGCGTGCCCTTTGAAAGCGTACATTTGCTGCAAGGAGATTCAGATAAGGTCGCGATGGGACGCGGAACCGTTGGCTCCCGCTCGATGACCGTTGGCGGTTCCGCACTTAGAAATGCAGCAGATATCATTATTGAAAAAGGCAAAAAAATTGCCGGCCATGTATTGGAAGCCAGCGAAGGTGATATTGAATTTAACGAAGGTGAGTTCATCGTCGCCGGAACCGATAAAAAAATTAACATCATTGAGATCGCCAAGATGTCCTATACGCCGATGATGTGGCCACCCCATCTGCCGATGGGGCTGGATGCCGCCGGCGAGTTTAATCCGGGCATGGGAAATTTTCCCAATGGCTGTCAGGTTGCTGAAGTAGAAGTGGATCCTGACACCGGCAAGGTTGAACTTGCCAGCATGTATATCGTTGATGATGTCGGCACAGTAATCAATCCTCTGCTTTTAGAAGGTCAGATCCATGGTGGTGTCGCTCAGGGTGTGGGCCAAGCGTTGTTTGAGGATATGGTCTATGACCCTGAAAGCGGTCAACTGTTGACCGCATCTTTTCAAGACTATTGTATGCCACGGGCCGATGATTTCCCGCATTTTGAAATTGAAAACATGTCTGTGCCAACCAAGTCTAACCCACTCGGTGTAAAGGGTGCAGGCGAGACCGGTACGGTTGGTGCACCACCTGCCGTTATCGGCGCGATCACAAATGCACTTGGTATAGATGACATCGCGATGCCGGCAACACCCGAGCGGGTATGGAAGGCGCTCAATGAAAGTAGAAATTAAATACCGCGATAGCAAATCGAGCGACCTTGCCTCAATTGAGAAGCTCTATCCGGAAGCCTTCCCAGATGAAGACTTGGTGCCTCTCGTGAGCGAATTGTTACAGGAAACATCCGACATTCTCTCCCTGGTCGCATATAGGAAGGCGTCGCTGGTCGGGCATGTTATATTTACAAGGTGTAGGATCTCTAACAACTCTAATGCCTGCGCGCTTTTAGGGCCTCTCGCTGTAGACCCGGCCCGGCAGGGACAGGGGATTGGTAGTGCAATCGTTCGCTTGGGCTTGGAACGTCTGGTGAATGTCGGTGTGTCTGACGTTTTCGTGCTCGGTGATCCGGCTTACTATGTGCGTTTTGGTTTTCAGCCCAGGGCTGGTGTCGAAGCACCTTACACTTTGCCGGAAGAATGGCGTGAGGCATGGCAATCATTGAGCCTGACCGACGAAGCATCGTCATTAAAAGGGAAACTTTTATTACCGCAACCATGGCTCAACCCCAGTCTGTGGATAGCTTGATCTTAAGGTGAATTGGTCTCACCAACTTCGGCTTTCAGGCAGCTAATAACCGCATTCACGGATGCGGGTGTCGACGTTGAGCGACGATAGGCGACGCCTGCCGGGAAATGCCAAAGCGTGCCCCGAATGGGCAAACGGATTAATCCAGAGGATTTGGCAAAGCCGACCATTGATGAGGTTGCGCTGGTGAGAAAATTTCCTTCCTTAACCATCGCAAAGGCCGTCTCGAATGAATTTGTCTCCATGGCAATTCGTGGCGGGCTTATGCCATTGGCCGAGAAGTAGGAGCCAAGACGGCTGATGGCGATATGATCCTGCGCCAGCATAACCCACTCATAAGCCATTAGATCTTTGGCCTCGATATCCGATCGATTGGCCAGCGGATGGTCGGCTCTGGCAAAAACAGCATGTTCAAAGTCGATCAAATGTTCTTTGACGATCTCGGGGTGATCCGGAAAATCCAGGGCCGAGCAAATGATATCCAGATCACCTTGCAGCAACCCAGGGACAAGCGTGTCCAGCACGCCATTAATTAGATCAATCTTGAGCCCTGAATTCGACTGTATAATTGTCGCAGACACTTTGGGCATGAAAAGCGTCGCAAAAACCGGGCTGGTGCCAATGCGAATGGTGCCTTCTGTTCCGCCCTTCATCGCCTCTATTTCTGCTACGGCATATTCGAACTCCAATTCGACCAGTTTACCGCGACGCAGGAGTATCTCACCAAAAGCTGTAGGCACGACGCCGCGCGAGTGACGTTCAAGCAGTTTCACGCCTAATGTTGCTTCAAGTTTTCGAATGTTTTTTGTTAGCGCCGGCTGGCTGATATGGAGCGCCGAGCTAGCAGCAGTGATATTGCCATGCTCAACAGTGGCAATAAATTGGCGGATCAAACGGTGGTCGATCGGATAAGACAAGATTTAAAATCCTTCAGATATTCCTGAAAAGCATATTCAATTAACTCTAATCTATTGAAATTAACCAAAATTAGCCATTCTTGTCCATCTAATATAACTTCAGGTTATGGCTTTGGTGCGATCTAACATTGGACGCAGCCAATAGTCTGGCTCACTATGCTCTCAAATAACAATAGAAAATTTGCCAAATTTTAGAGGAGGGCTTGCCCATGGCACATGCCGTCGATCCACAATCAGGACTGCAACTATATGAACTTAGCCATGTTTGGGGCCACGGTGTCCCATCTGTACCGGGCGATGACGATGTCAAAATGTATCGCTCCGTTAAGCATGGCCAGCACGGTGTTATGACCCATCGCATCACCATGGTGATGCATTCGGGCACTCATATGAACGCACCGATCCATATGATCCAAGGCGGTGCGCCGACGGCAGATATCCCGCTTGATAGTTTGTTTGGCAATGGCGTAATTCTCTCCGTTCCAAAAGAACGCTGGGAGATGGTGACAGCAGATGATTTGAAATCAGCGACGCCCGAAATTCAAAAGGGTGACTTTGTTGTCATTGTTACCGGCTGGCATCACAAATACTCAGACAGTCTCGAATATTGGGGAGACTCGCCTGGGCTTTCGAAAGAAGCTGCCGAATACTTGGTCTCCCTGGATGTGAAGATGGTGGGCGTCGATACGCCACAAGTAGATCATCCGCTGGCCACGTCGCTCGGCCCTCAGCGGGGCGGCCCTTTGATGAACCGCGTTATTGCTAAATATGAAGAGGCTACCGGCGGCAATGCGAAAGCGGATTTCCCGGAATGGAATCCGGCCCATAAAGCGATTTTAGGTGCGAATATCCCGACCATTGAGCAAGTTGGCGGCGATGTCGATGATTTGCTCGGCAAGCGCGCCACCATGATGGCGACACCTTGGCGCTCAGAGCATGGCGATGCCTGTCCAGTACGGTTCGTCGCGATGACCGATCCAAGCGGCAATTGCCGCATCGATGCTGGTGGGGAGGAGTAGAACAATGACAAGTGAAACAATTACAAAAGACGGTGTTAAACTCTATAATCTCAGCCAGTTCTGGGGACATCATATGCCGGAATGGCCGTCGACACCGGGCGTCAATGTTCATGTTCGAAAATTCCATGCTAAAGACGGCATCTATCAGACCGAGTTTGAAGGCATCATGCATCGGGGCACTCATATGGACGCGCCGATCCACGTGACCGAAAACACACCAGATATTTTGGATTATGATCTCTGGCGTTTCTTCGGCACGGGTGTTGCGGTCTCGATCCCAAAAGGACGCTGGGAAGTGATCACGGCAGAAGATCTCGAAAACGCCCGCCCTAAAATTCAAGAGGGTGACATGGTGATGATCAATACCGGTATGCACACAAAAATGGCTGATACGGATGACTATTATGCGTATTCGCCGGGCATCTATACCGAGGGTGCACAATGGCTGGTCGACAAGAAAGTTAAATTGGTCGGCTATGACGTGCAGTCAAATGATCACCCAATGGCAACCAAATTGGTCGATCACGGCCTTGGCCCCACCCATCCGCATTTGATCGAAGAATATAAGGCCGAGTTTGGCCGGGATCCGAAGGATGATTTCCCAGATTGGGAATCGGGTCATAAGACGTTGATGATCGGCGGTGGTATTCCAGGCATTGAAAATGTTGGCGGCGATCTACATGCTGTCACCGGCAAACGTTGTACCTTTATGGCAACGCCGTGGCGTTGGCGGGGTGGAGACGGCTGCGGCATTCGTATTTTGGCAGCCATTGATCCAGAACAGAAATTTAGATTTGAAACCGGGCTTTAAGAGGGGGAAGAGCATATGTCTAATGAAATAGGTGACGTTACCGATTGGATGAGAGATCCAACCAAGATGTTCGATGTGACCGGCCAGACGGCCATTGTTACTGGCGCATCCGGTGCATTTGGGCGGGGCATTGCAATTACGCTGGCGGCTCAAGGAGCAAATGTCCTCCTGGCCTCGGGTAATGAAGACGAGCTGAAATCAGTTGCTAAAGATTGCGAAGATGTTGGCGGCAAAGCGGCTTATGTTGTTAGGCGTCCAGATAGTTTGGAAGATGCCGAAGCCATGCGGGATGCAGCACTCGACAATTTCGGTGCGATAAAAATGCTGGCGATTGGCTCCGGCTATAATAAAGCCGGCTTCATCCATGAGATGGAATATCAAGACTGGCAGGACGTCATGGATGCCAATGTTCGGGGTGCCTGGTTTATGGCAAAAGCTGTTGGCTCCTATTGGATTGAAAATGATGTTAAAGGCAAAATGTTGTTGATGTCTTCGGTTCGGGGGCGTCACGGTAACATCTCTGGTTACACTGGATATTGCGCCTCAAAAGGTGCGACCGATGCCATGACGCGGGTTCTGGCAACCGAATGGGCAAAGTACGGCATGACGGTAAATGCCATCGCGCCGACGGTGTTCCGCTCGAACTTAACAGCCTGGATGTATGGTGACGATGAGCTTGGTCAGGCGACCAAAGCGCGTTCACTTGGCCGTATTCCGTTGGGACGGTTGGGTGAAGTCGATGATCTTATTGGCATGGCGCTATACCTGCTGGCTCCGGCATCGGATTTCTGTACCGGTCAGGTCATGTATATTGATGGTGGCTTTACCGCCGGCTAATTGTTGGGGCAATCCCCTAAGTTCTGCCGGTAAGTCTTCCATTTTCGCCGCTGCCCCAGCAGCTGCGAAAGCTCTTGCTTGTGGTAGTGGCGCTGCATCAATGCCAGGGCACTTTGTCCGAGTCCTTCAATTTTCTTGATGAGTGCTGAGCTAACGGCTGAATAATGCTGTATCATTGAGCCTGCCCGAGCACATTCATATAGATCCGCCGCTTCATCCGTTGACCTAAATAGCGCCCGGAGGCGCAGGTTCTCTGGGATAGGTCCATTAAATTTTTGATGAAGAGTAGGCAGATCACTGTAAGTAATCATATATTTAAGCCTATTTTAATATGGTATTATGGAGTTATATTCCAATAATAAGTCATTATCAAGTAAAAAATGGATATTAAAGTAAAAATGAGTAAGGGATTGAGAGGGTGCGACACTTTTCCAGGTTAAATCCAAAAAATGGCAAAATCCGGCGAAGTAAAATAAACCAGAATGCGGTAGACTAGCTTCTTTTAACCCAAAGGATCGGAGCGGCCCAAAGTAAACGCACGCCTTCAATCGCCGGAGCGTTATAAGAGATTAAAGTAAAAGTTCCGGCTTCAGGCCCCGAGATCAGCTTTTTCACATGATTTTCTCAGTATTCTTCTCGGCTTCGACGGCAACGGTATGGTGGTTTGGCGATCGGGCACTTAGTCCACCGGATCATAAAAATCGCTAAGGACTATAAACAATCTGTGAGTGGTATTCATCTTGAATTTCTACGCGTCCATACTTAGACCGCTATTGTTCTGCTTAAATGCCGAACCAAACCGTACAAGGACTGTCCGGTCAGTTGTTGAGTAACAATCGCTGCACCGGTCGCAAAGGCAACCATAAACACGGAGGTGATTGACCCATGTATTAAGGTTAGAGCGACGACTTTTGGTTTCACCTTGTTGAACATCGTGCCGATGTTTGAACCGATAACCCACTGCGCTATCGCGGCCAGCGAGTCTGGTACTTGAGCCGAACTTACTCCGGTCATTGAAATTATAGCCACTGCAATCATCGGTCCCATCAAGTATGGAGTGGGAATTCTTAGCGGGCGGGCGATGGCATATCCTATAATAACCGTTGCTAGAAGTATCGCTCCATCCAATATACTCAATTTGTTAAATGTTCCCCCTGTGCCAACGGCTCCTGTCGGCTCATAGCCCGCCCACAAGGCAAATGAAAAGGGAATGATGAGCACTGTCATGATGATGCGCGCACTTTGAATGAGCGATATTGTCTTTTCATCACCGCCCACGGAGCCTCCCATAGCAGCCATTGGGACAAGGCCGCCGGGAGCCGCTGAGAAATAAGCCGTAACAATATCGAGCTTGGCGACGCGAATTAGATAAAGAATAATGGGTGGCATGACGACAACGACATAGGCTGTAACGGCAATCATACTCGGTATCCACTTGATGAAATTAGTCAAGAATTCCGGAGTGACAGAAGTGCCAAATAATGCGCCTAGAATTAAATGGGCATTTAAACGGAGCCAATTTGGCACCCAAAGTTCTACTCCCATCATCGCTGCGCAAGTTGTCGTGAACAAGGCGCCGATGATCCAAGGCAAGGGCAATTTTAAATATACAAATACAAGTGAGCCAACTAGGCCAATTCCCAGCGTTACAAGAAGTTGTTGCCAGTTCTCTTTAATCTCAAGAAATTTTCCCTGCAAATCAAACGACATGTTGAATTGCTTCTGAATTTAACATCAATCTTATAAGAATATATGGGAAGTTCATTAGGGTAAAAATTGCTCGTTCAGAATTCGTTCTTCCAAATTGTGCTCCGGATCAAAGAGGAGGGTTGGAAGCACTTCCGTTTCTTGCTGCACCTCAACGCTTACGACATTTCGAATTTCAGTAAAATCTGCAACGGCACTGACGGGACGAAGTTGTGGATCCAAAATCTCAAATCTCACAATCGTGTTTTCCGGTAGTAGTGCCCCTCGCCAACGCCGTGGCCGAAAGGCACTAATTGGCGTGAGAGCCAACAACCCAGTTCCGAGTGGAATGATTGGACCGTAGGCGGAAAGATTGTAGGCGGTGCTACCAGCGGAGGTCGAAATTAGCACGCCGTCACATATCAACTCCTCCATGCGTTCTACATCATCAATAATTATTTTAATCTTAGCTGCCAGACGTAATTCCCTCAGCAAGGACACTTCATTGATTGCGAGGGCATTATGTTCGGTTCCCTCAATTGTTTTAGCCTTCATGCTGAGAGCATGAAGTTCAATCGGCTCAGATTTGAGAAGCCTTTCCCTTAATCCGGTATCTCGGAACTCATTCATCAAAAAACCAATTGACCCAAGATTCATGCCAAAGATTGGCGTGCCTTTTGCCATATGCTGATGAACCGT
>Ga0233428_1002242_pt1 | contig 18761 bp, 20 predicted proteins | sample SI_118_April2016_4_FD_179890 | JGI IMG/M metagenome (GOLD analysis project Ga0233428, IMG submission 179890) | Seawater microbial communities from Saanich Inlet, British Columbia, Canada - SI_118_April2016_120_MG | ecosystem: Environmental > Aquatic > Marine > Inlet | place: Canada: British... | reverse complement strand
CCATCCTCGTTAAGATTTTCGGCAACTTTATTGACGAAGGCTGAGCCAACAGCAATCGCTTCCGCATGTTTACCGATCTCGGCGGCTTGTTCAGCGGTCCTGATACCAAAGCCGACGGTAATCGGCAGGTCACTATGGCGGCGCAAGCGCGCAAGGGCGGTTTCAATGTCAGCCGTCGCCGCCGAACTGGTGCCCGTGACGCCAGTAACTGAGACGTAATAAATAAAACCGCTGGCATGTTCGACCACAGTTGGCAGACGCTCATCATCGGTCGTAGGGGTCGCCAGGTAAATAAAGCTGAGCCCGGCATTCTCAACCGGCTCCCGCATTTCAGATTCTTCCGGCGGTAGATCAACGATGATAAAGCCATCAACACCAGCCTCTGCGGCATCGGCAACGAACTTCTCGACACCGTAAACATAAACCGGATTGAAATAGCCCATCAGGATGATTGGTGTCACACTATCGCCCTGGCGAAAAATGCGGACCATATCCAAGGTTTTGATCATCGATGCACCATTATCCAACGCGCGTTGGCTGGAGGCCTGAACGGCAGGGCCGTCGGCCATCGGATCAGAAAATGGCATGCCGAGCTCGATGATGTCAGCCCCGGCGTCGGGTAATTGTTTTAAGATCGCGCTAGAAGTTTTGATATCAGGATCGCCTGCCGTAATAAAAGCCGCAAGACCGGCCCGGCCTTCTGCTTTAAGATCGGCAAAGCGTTTGGCAATACGTGCGCTGCCTATTAATTCGGCGCTCATGAATTTCGTTCCAAATAGGCCGAGATCGAATCCATATCCTTATCGCCGCGCCCGCTCATATTGAGGACCATGACGTGATCTTTAGCCAGACTTCCAGCAATCTTAATAGTGTGCGCGATGGCATGGGCGGATTCCAGCGCGGGGATAATGCCTTCCAATCGCGTGCAAACTTGGAAAGCATCGATCGCTTCTTTATCGGTGATCGAAACATATTCAGCCCGGCCGATATCGTGTAGCCAGGCATGCTCGGGACCGATGCCGGGATAATCGAGGCCGGCAGAGACCGAATGGGCATCGATGATCTGGCCGTCTTCGTTTTGCAGCAAGAAGGTGCGGTTGCCGTGCAGCACACCGGGTGCACCGGCATTGAGCGAGGCCGCATGTTTGCCAGTCTCAATGCCTTCACCCGAAGCCTCAACGGCAATAATCCGAACTTCATCGTCCAAAAAGGGGTAGAACAATCCCATAGCGTTGGAGCCGCCGCCGATGCAGGCAATAACACTATCAGGCAAGCGGCCTTCGTGTTCCATAATCTGAGCCCGGGTTTCTTCGCCAATCACCGCTTGAAAATCTCTGACCATAGCCGGATAGGGATGCGGTCCGGCGACCGTGCCGATCAGGTAGTAGGTGGTCTCGACATTGGCGACCCAATCCCTGAGCGCATCGTTCATGGCATCTTTAAGCGTGCCGGTACCAGAGGTAACAGGCACGATCTCCGCGCCCAGCATTTTCATGCGCGAGACATTCGGCGATTGGCGGTCAATGTCCGTGGTGCCCATATAGATGGTGCACGGAATATCAAACAGCGCGCAGACGGTCGCGGTGGCAACGCCGTGCATGCCCGCTCCAGTTTCTGCTATCACCCGCTTTTTACCCATCTTGCGGGCGAGCAATATCTGGCCCATGCAATTGTTTACTTTATGCGCGCCGGTATGGTTGAGGTCCTCGCGCTTAAAATAAACTTTCGCGCCGCCTAACTTATTAGTGAGACGTTCGGCAAAATAAAGCGGTGATGGACGACCAACATAATTTTTAAGATAGCCCTTGAGCTCAGCCTGAAAAGCCTCATCCGTTTTGGCCTCATTATAGGCGCGCTCAACCTCTAAGATGAGCGGCATCAGGGTCTCGGCGACATAACGTCCGCCAAAAATCCCAAAATGGCCATCTTCATCCGGCCCGTCCATATATGTATTGAGTTGGTTCATAATGCAGATGGTTTTACCTGATTAGCGCGGAAAAGCAATTAACCTTTAGCAGCGCTGAGAAAGTCTTTAATAAGCTTGAGGTCCTTAATGCCGGGCGCACTTTCGACGCCGGAGGAGACGTCGAGTTCAGATGCCCCGCTGATTGAGACTGCTTCTGCGAGGTTTTCAGCATCGAGGCCACCGGCCAGCATCCAGGGTAGGGGGATGTCGGCATCCCGCAACAGCTCCCAGTCGAAAGCGAGGGCATTGCCGCCGGGCAAGGCATTTTTCATATCGGCGGGTGCTTTGGCATCAAACAATAGGCGGTCGGCGACATCATAATATGCGGCGGCGGATGCTAAATCTTCGGGACCAGCGAGCTTGATGACTTTCATGATGGAAAGGTTGGTCAACTGTTTGATCTCGGTAACCCGGGCTGGCGTCTCAGAGCCATGCAATTGAACGAGGTCGAGCGAGGAAAGTGCCAGGACAGCATTTATAAGGTCATCTGTTGGATCGACGAACAATCCGACCCGGCTCACATTTTCCGGCACGCGGGCAATTAAAGGAGCGGCGGCTTCCGGTGATAAATTACGGGGCGAGGGGGGGTAGAAGACAAAGCCGACATAGGCCGCGCCATTTTGGACAGCTGCATCGACGCTGTCAGCTCGGTCGAGTCCACATATTTTAACCGCGACCGACATTACTCCCCCGCTACCCTAATGCTTCATCAATTTCGGCAGCGATTTTGCGGGTCGCCTCAGCCGGGTCATCGGCGCCATAGATTGGCCTGCCAATAACGAGGTAATCGGCACCGCGTTTGATCGCTTCGCCGGGGGTCACAATGCGCTTTTGATCACCGGCGGCGGCCCAGCTTGGCCGGATGCCGGGGGTGAGGAGCTTAAACTCAGCACCGCAAATTTTTCGCAAAGCTTCGATTTCGGCTGCCGAGCAGACAACGCCGTCGAGGCCACATTCCTGGGCGAGAGCAGCCAGACGCTTGACGTGGTCGAGTGTGTTGTCGCTGACGCCGATATCGTTCAAATCCTGATCATCCAGCGAGGTCAGGACGGTGACGCCCAGGATAAGGGGGACAGCGACGCCGATTTTAGCGGCTTCTTCGGCTGCCGCCTCACAGGCCGCGATCATCATGGCGCGCCCGCCTTGGGCGTGGATGTTAAGAATGCTGGGTTTTAGATGAACGGCAGAGCGGACAGCACCCGCGACAGTGTTGGGGATATCGTGAAATTTCAGATCGGCAAAGAGCGGCATGCCGAGCTCGGTCACCCGGGCAACGCCTTCGGGGCCAAGGGCAGTGAAAAATTCTTTACCGATTTTAACGCCGCCGACCAAACCTTTGAGGCTGGAGGCAATTTCTAGCGCGCGCTCAAGGTCCGGGGTGTCGAGGGGGATAAAAATGCGTTCAAAGGGCTGTTGCTGGGAAGTCATAATTGAACATCTCTCCTGAAGTTTGCCTCTTATACAGGGCTCGCCAGAAGATCACCAGAAAAGAAAAAGCTTTAAGACTTTGCCAGTTTCCGTTTTTCGTCGAGCTCGTCAATTTTGCTTTGCAAGATGGTGAGGTCTTTTTCCAGGCTGGAGGCTCGGCGGTTGGCTTTGCGCGCTTTGCTGCGGGTGCCGCCGGCGGAAAACCAGGCGATGAGGCCGCCAAACAAAAATCCCAAAAACCCTGCGACCAATACCGGTATATAGATCGGCACGTCTTGCAAGAAAGGCAGGGGCCAAAAATCAAGCGTCACCGGGCTGCGGTTTGAAATTGAAAATAAAATCACAACACCGCCAACGATGAGCATGGCGAGCCAGGATAAGAGACGTTTCAAGATGGGTTACTCCAATTGGCGGGCGTAAAATTTATCCTGCCAAAGAATAGCAAAGAATAAAACTTAGTTATCGTTAAGCTTATCGCGCAATTGTTTGCCGGTTTTAAAATAGGGCACACGTTTGGCGGCAACGTTCACGGCAGCACCGGTTCGGGGGTTTCGACCGATGCGGGCATCACGTTGTTTGACGGAGAAAGCGCCAAAGCCGCGCAACTCAACCCGGTCCCCACGTGAAAGCGCAGAGGCGATCTCGTCGAAAATCGTCGTGACAATCCGTTCAACGTCACGCTGATACAGATGCGGATTTTCTTCCGCCAGATAGGCAATGAGCTCTGATTTTGTCATTGTCGTCCTGCCCTCCTCGGCAAGATTGGGCGCCGGTAAAGTTCTAATTCAATAAAATAGTTTATTTACTGTAGGTTAGGGTGCCAAAGCGAGATCAAGCCGTCAAGTCTAAGTCGTTCAGAAATCAATGTTTTTCCAAATACGTCATCGAGCGTTTTACCCCAAAAATTGCGCTCGCGATGAATTTTTACCTCCCGCAGAGGTAGATTTCGACTTATTTTCTTGGTTTTTGACAGCCATTCCAAAGCCTCTCTCTCGCCGCCGATCCCGTCAATCAAGCCATTTTTAATGGCCTGGCGCCCCGTGTAGACTCGGCCATCGGCCAGCTTTATCGCGGTTTTCTTGTCCATATTGCGGCGTTCTGCAACCATATCGACAAACATATCAAACATGTCTGTGACCACATTTTGGGCAGCTGCACGGGCATTTTCGCTCATTGGTTCCAACGGATTTGGTGAGGCTTTGAGCGGCGCGCTTTTGATCGCCTCGGGTTTAATACCAATTTTTCCGAGCAACCCCGTAATATCAGTCGTTTGCATAATCACACCGATAGAGCCGGTTACGGTCGATTGGCGGGCAATAATATGATCGGCTGCAATGGCTGTCATATAGCCGGCCGAGGTTGCGAGATCGCCCATGACGGCAACAACCGGTATTTTTTCGGCAACTTTACGAAGATGGATATAGAGTGCCTCGCCGCCAACAACCGTGCCGCCGGGGCTGTTAATATGGACAACCAGGGCTTTGACAGATTTATTTTTGGCAACTTTTAACAAGGCATTTGACCGATCCTGATCGTCGACGATGACATTGGCGACTTCCAGGACGGCAATATGATCACGCCCGCCAAATTTGCCAAATTTTCCAACGGAAAAAATCACCAAAGCGGCAATCGCGATAATTGCCGAGACGCGCCAAAAGGTTAGGCGTCGTTTCAATCGTCTGCGATCAAGCAAAGTATCTAAATCCATAACCACTCCAGATCTAATTCACTTCTCAAAATATACGCAAAAATATACCCGGGCAACGCTGACGTCCACCCGGGTATATAATTAATACGCTAACTGCCTAATCGAGGCAGCCCAAAGAAAATTAAATGACGACGATTATTCATCACCTTTCTTTGCAGCGGCTTTCTTTTTGGCCGGTGCCTTTTTCTTTGTTGTCGCTTTTTTCTTAGCCGCAGCGGCTTTTTTCTTAGCCGGCGCTTTTTTCTTAGCAGCTGCTTTTTTAGCTGGCTTTTCTTCAGCTTCAGCCTCTTCTTCAGGAGCCGCTTCTTCAGCCGGAGCTTCTTCCTCAGGAGCCGCTTCTTCTTCTGGGGCATCTTCGGCAGCGTCGCTCCGCTCTTTCAGAGCAGCGCCTAAGATGTCACCGAGCGAAGCACCTGAATCGGAGGAGCCGAACTCAGCCATGGCGATTTTCTCTTCTTGAACTTCGCGGGCTTTGATCGAGAGGTTAACTTTACGCGATGATTTATCAACCGTTGTGATAAGCGCATCGACAACTTCACCAGCCGCAAAGCGATCAGGACGTTGCTCTGAACGATCACGCGATAGATCACCCCGGCGGATAAAGCCAGGTACATCATCATTGACCAGAACTTCAATGCCGTTTTCAACGACTTTGGTGATTTTACAGGTAACTACATCGCCTTTTTTGATCTTATCGATGCCGCCAGCGACCGGATCTTCGGTCAATTGCTTTACACCCAGGCTGATGCGTTCTTTCTCAATATCGATATCAAGAATTTTCACTTTGATCATATCGCCTTTATTGTAATCGGCGATGGCTTCTTCACCTGATTTAGCCCAATCAAGATCAGACATGTGAACCATGCCGTCAATTTCTTCGGTCAAACCAACGAACAGGCCGAACTCAGTGATGTTCTTAATTTCACCTTCGAGCTCATTGTCGACTTTGTGTTTCTCGGTGAAGTCGATCCAAGGATTGGCCGTGCATTGTTTGAGGCCAAGGCTGATCCGACGTTTGGATGGATCAACATCCAGAACCATAACTTCGACTTCCTGGCTGGTGGAAACGATTTTACCAGGATGGACGTTCTTTTTGGTCCAGCTCATCTCAGAGACGTGCACCAAGCCTTCGATACCGGCTTCAAGTTCAACAAATGCGCCGTAATCTGTGATGTTGGTGACGCGGCCATTGAATTTGGTCTCGATTGGGTATTTGGCTTCGGCACCTTCCCACGGATCAGATTCAAGTTGTTTCATGCCGAGAGAAATACGCTGGTTCTCCGCATTGAAGCGGATAACTTGAACATTAACCGTCTGGCCAACTTGCAAGGCTTCAGAAGGATGATTGATGCGCTTCCAGGCAATATCAGTAACGTGCAACAGACCGTCAACACCGCCGAGATCGACGAATGCGCCGTAATCGGTGATGTTCTTAACCACACCTTCAAGTACTTGACCTTCAGTGAGGTTGGAGATCAGCTCGGTCCGCTCTTCCGCGCGGGTTTCTTCCAATACAGCACGGCGGGAGACAACAATGTTGCCCCGGCTGCGATCCATTTTAAGAATTTGGAACGGCTGAGGATTGCCCATCAACGGGTTAACGTCGCGGATCGGACGGATGTCGACCTGGCTGCCTGGCAAGAAGGCCACGGCGCCTGAGAGATCAACGGTGAAGCCGCCTTTAACGCGGCCAAAGATAACGCCATTGACGCGCTCTTCGGCTTCGAAGGCTTTTTCGAGGACGGTCCAAGCTTCTTCACGGCGGGCTTTATCCCGGCTCAACATGACGGTGCCGTCACGGCCTTCATAGCGCTCGACAAAAACGTCGATTTTATCGCCAGCTTTAATGGTGATTTCGCCACCCGGCTCGGAGAATTCTTTGATTGTTACCGCGCCTTCGGATTTCAATCCGACATCGATGATAACAATGTCGTTTTCAATCGAAAGGATGGTGCCGTTGACGACTTTGCCCTGCAGGCGGTCATCTTCACTTAAAGTTTCATTTAAGAGATCGGCGAAAATTTCGTTGGTAATGGGGAGTTCTTCTGCGTTGGTTTCTACGTCAGACATTTCTAGTATTCCTTATCGTTCATTTCGTTTTCAGGCCGGCTGGTTGGTTCCAACGGTCTTGATCACAACAAATCCATAGTCTCAATTTTGAGTCCTACGGGGTTCAAAAAACACAAAATTGAATGGCCACCAAAGCGGTTTTTCATAATTCTGTGACGGTATTAGTCCTGAAGGGATATAAAATTCAGCGCCGCAGCAAACACTGCGTCCGCGTCCAGATCACTGGTATCGAGTACCTTTGCGTCCTTGGCCGGCTCTAGAGGCGCTACCGTTCTGGAGCGATCTCGCTCATCCCGGTCAATAATATCCCTCAGAATGGCGCTACGTATAGCTTCATCGCCCCGCTCTTGCAACTCTTTATAACGCCGATCTGCCCGCACCTCTGCGGAGGCATCAATGAACAATTTATAGGGTGCTTCGGGGCAGACCACTGTGCCGATGTCCCGGCCGTCCAAAACCGCGCCTTTTTTACCATTTGGTGGGTTGGCGGCGAAATTGCGTTGGAAAATCAATAGGATATCACGCACGGCCGGAATGGCAGCCACTTTAGAAGCCGCATTGCCCGCCGCTTCATCACGCAAACCCGCGAGATCGAGATCGCTGAAGGAAAGGCCTTCAGCCGCCGCGACCGCGATTTTTTCATCCGACGGATCACCGAGTTCGAGCGCTTTTAAGCCGACAGCACGATAAATTAGTCCGGTATCCAGCCGCGCGAGATCAAAATGCTCCGCCAGTTTGCGGGTCAGCGTGCCTTTGCCGGCAGCCGCCGGGCCATCTACCGCGATCAGCATTATGTTGCCTCTGCCATAGTGGCACCGAGTTTATTCATTAAACCCAAGAAGCCCGGGAAGCTGGTTTCAATCGGGCTGCCATCATCAATCGTCACGGGGTTTTCACTGGCCAGACCCAATACCAAATAAGACATCGCAATGCGGTGATCGAGTTGGCTGGCGATGGTGACCCCGCCGGCTATTTTTCCGGGTATTTTATCTGTGCCGTAGATGGTCAGCGTATCTTCGGTGGCGGCGGTCTCGACGCCGCATTCTTGAAGACCCTCAGCCATTGCTGCCAAGCGATCAGATTCTTTGACGCGAAGTTCGCCGACGCCTTCAAAGATGCTGGTGCCCTCGGCGCAGGCTGCGGCGACCGCTAAAATCGGGTATTCGTCAATCATCGCTGGCGCGCGGCTGGCTGGGATCGTCGCCCCTTTAAGTTGGCTGGCCCGCACCTGAAGATCAGCGACCGGCTCACCGGCAATGTCGCGCGTGTTCTTAATTTCGATATCCGCACCCATTTCGGAGAGGCTATCCAACAATCCAGCCCGCAAGGGGTTGATGCCGACATTTTCAATCGTCACATCAGAGCCCGGTGTGATCAAAGCCGCGACGATCGGAAAGGCGGCAGACGAGATATCGCCCGGCACGACAATGTCGCGGCCGGTAATTTCGGGCTGTCCCACCAGCGTAATTTTGCGCGAGCCATCGGTATTTTCTTCACTTCTGACATCAGCGCCAAAAAAACTTAGCATTTTTTCAGTGTGATCCCGGCTCGGACGGGGCTCGACGACAATGGTATTGCCGGCAGCATTAAGACCGGCGAGCAAGATGGCCGACTTCACCTGGGCCGAGGCGACTTTAAGGGTCTCGTCACCGGGTAGGGCGCTAGGGGTGCCGGTAATGGTGATCGGCAGCTGGCCACCTGACCGGGCGGTAAACTCGGCACCGATATGGCGCAATGGCTCCATCACGCGTTCCATCGGGCGGCTGCTGAGAGAGGCATCACCGGTCATGGTCGCGGTGAGATCGTGGCTCGCCAACACGCCCATGAGCAACCTGGCCGCGGTGCCGGAATTGCCGAGATCAAGCACGCCTGCGGGCTCAATCAGACCGCCGATCCCCCGCCCTGTTACGTGCCAGGTACCCTCTTTCTGTTCAATTTCAGCGCCCAATTGCTGCATCGCCGCCGCTGTTGCCAGGACATCTTCCCCTTCGAGTAGGCCCGTTATTGTCGTCTCACCCACCGCCAGCGCGCCAATCATCAGCGCCCGGTGAGAGATCGATTTGTCGCCGGGTACAGTGAGGGTGCCGGTTAGACCGGTTGGAGAGGTGCCCTTATCAGAGCTGATCGCGTTCACTAATATATGTCCTTCGAGGCTGAAAATTTAGGGGTCTTTAGCACTTTTGCCGGGCCAGGAATAGGCCCCAAAAATAAATTTTTTAGCAATATCTGCTTTTAGCGTCGTCACAATCTTTGACAGGCGGGCATTGACAGGCGGGTGTGAACATGGCAAATGGCGCGCTCTGAATTTAAATCTCCGATAATTCTATTGGTTATTAAGAGGAGAAGAGAGTGGCTGTAAAAGATTTAGGAACGAAGCTGACCTGCCAGGATTGCGGCGCCAAGTTCTATGATTTGAAAAAGAAAACACCTGCATGTCCGAAATGTGATGCGGAATATGTTGTTGTGAAACCACGTGCCCGCCGGGGTGCTGCCAAAGCGGCGGCTGAAGCAGAAGCGGCTAAAGAGGCACCAGCAGTAGAAGTACCGGCTAATGATGATAAGCCGGAAACCACTGACGAAGCGCTTAAAGAAATTGAAGTCGAAGTCGAAGAAACCGAAGATGAAGAAGAGGATAATTCTTTGATGGAAGATACCTCTGATATGGGCGGCGACGAAGACGACGTGGCCGGTGTAATCGAAAACATCGACACCTCGGCTGAGAGTAAAGACAGTTAATTTAAAGATTTGAATAGGGGGGCCGAACCCCCCCTATGTTTCCGCCGCCGCACCAATCCCATTTAGCGGCGTGCAAAAAAATGTGGGGCCATAGCTCAGTTGGGAGAGCGCTACAATGGCATTGTAGAGGTCGTCGGTTCGATTCCGTCTGGCTCCACCATTCTTTTCAATGACTTAGCGAGATTTTGCCCAAGTCATTTTTTATTTGCCCCACTATATCCCCACTAAATTTCATAAAAAAACCCCTTTATATTGGGGTTTTAAGCACTAGTGCCCCGCAGGATTTTTAACCACTTCTGCCCGAAAAAAATTTCAAAATAGTAAGCTAGAGTGCCGAAAAACGGGAATATGCTGCACAAACACTACCCCACCCCCTTTTCAGGGAGAGTTGATTCGTCTGGTCGCCAGCATTGATGTCTTGTCTATAAACATGTCCGCTCTACCCCCGAAAGCGGACATTATTGGCATGGCGCAAAAGAGTCTGCTTTTGACCCATATGTATGGACCGGCTGCTGGTTGCAAGAGAGAATTTACTGGATACCGGAAGTCGCTGATATGTATCCGGCCTGTTTGATCGGCACGCGGGCCGTGGCCTTGATGGGAGTACGCACGCACTTTTGGCCTCATTAGCGGACAGGTCAGCCCGTGATGTTTGAGCGACCATTTGGGTCAACAGGCTCTGAGTGCGTATGTTATTCCGTTCCATGCAATTTTCTCACTCGCGTGAAGTATTAAAATATCCGGGGCCGTTTGGGTTAATGCGCTGTGACCTCATCTCTATTGGCATCGAATGTTTGTTGATGAGCGAGAACGCTCCAGGCGATACGGGCCAGCTTATTTGCCAGGGCCGTCGCAAGTTTATTTTTATGAAGCCGGGGTGCTGCCTCGATGAGCCAAGGTCCAAAGCTAAACTTCTGCCAGTTCTGCGGTCGCATCAGAATAACATGCGCGGCTTGAATGAAGAGGGTTCTAAGATACTTGCTGCCACGTTTGGATATACGCCCCAAGATCGGTTTGCCGCCCGTACTGTATTGGCGGGGAACGAGACCGAGCCAGGCTCCAAAGTCACGCCCCCGTCCAAAAGCTTCCCCCGTTCCAATGGCGGCAACCACTGCCGTCGATATGATCGGTCCAATACCAGGAACGCTCATCAACCGTTGGCAGTTTTCTTCATGCTTGCTGATCATCTCGATCTCGCTCGTGATGCTCTCAATGCGCTCATCAAGCCTTTGCCAGTCTTCATAAAGACCTATAATTAATCCCCTCATGCGCAGTGACATTTCATCGGCCCTATCCTCCAAGATAGCCAATAAAGAGTTCCGCAAGGCATGTGCACCGGTGCGAACTGTTATGCCTTGTTCGATCAGGAATGCACGGATTTGATTGATCGTTGATGTGCGCCGGGAGACCAGACGGGACCGGACACGATGCAAGGCTTGCAGGTCGAGCTGATCTTGCGTCTTTTCGGTCACAAAATTTAGATTGGGCCGAACAACTGCCTCGGCAATCGCCTCGGCGTCATTGTAATCATTCTTCTGGCCCTTGATGAAGGGCTTTACATAGATCGCTGGTATGATCCGTGGATCGTGGCCCAGTTTGCGAAGAGTTCGGCTAACAAAATGAGCGCTTAGACAGGCTTCCATGCCAACGAGACAAGGCGGTAGTTTCTCAAACTCACTCACCAATGCCAGACGCTTGATCTTACGGCGCAGGACAATCTTGCCATCAGGATCAAAGCCAACAAGGTGGAATACCTCTTTGCCGATGTCGATGCCAACAGACGCTAGTGATAACTTATTCAGGTTCGTTGCGGTGGTCATGGGATGCTGTTCCTAAAGTTCGAGGATTAAAGTCTTTGCAGACTAACCCACTGAGGTTGCAGCCGGTCCATCCCATTAGCGGACTCGCTTTTTAATTCCAAAGGCATTACGTCAATGACACTTTTGATTATCAGAAGCAGCAAATCCGTATTGATCGGCAAAAAAACAGCCTTTTTGCAAATTAAACTGTAGTTGAAATTAACTTAGGTAAAAATATTTTAACCATGAAACACTTGATTTCAGGTTAGTTAGTGACTAATTACTAACTAACTTAAAGTTTTAGAAAGAAAATTATTATGAAGCAATCTTGTAAATTTTGTTGGGGCTTAAGCGCCCTTTTGGTCGTAGCCGTTGCTGCAATGGCCTACCTGTTCGTCATCCGCGGCGCAGTCACAGCGAGCGATGATGGCCGGACTACCATTACTTTATCGGCCGGTGAGCGAGATTTTGTTCTAGCAGAAATGCGCGCATTTCTAGAGGGCGTGCAAAAAATCACCGAAGGACTTGCCACCAAGGATATGAACGCTGTTGTTACCGTGGCGAAAAAATTTAGACCCGGTAATGATGGCGGTATGCCGATATCACTCATGGGCAAACTACCATCGGAATTTAGAGCGCTGGCACAAACAACTCACAAGGGCTTCGAGGCACTTACCACGGAGGCTCAGGATATGGGTGACCAAAGCGTAGTGCTAACCAAACTCAGCGAAATAATGCTCAACTGCACTGCCTGTCACGCGACCTATCGCTTCGAGGTAGATGCCGACAAAAGGAAGTAAGAAAATGGAACAATTGGCAACTTCATCAAAATCCCGCTCGGTTATCATCATGGCAATAATCGCCGTATTATTTGGCATCCTAACCCTGAAATCAGGCTTCGACGTCCTGTTCATCGATGGACCGGCGCGGGTTGCTGCCGGTGACTACGTGCCGTTCGTTCTGTGGTTTAATTTTTATGCTGGTTTTGCTTATATCCTTGCAGGTGTAGGGCTCTTTCTATGGCACCCTTGGGCGGTGAATTTGTCTCTAATGATCGCCGTGGCCACACTGCTTGTGACGATTGCTTTTGGTATTCATATCCTGTCGGGAGGTGACTATGAAATGCGCACAGTGGGTGCAATGATATTGAGGAGCGGAGTATGGCTAACCATCGCATTGCTCACCTATAAAAGGTCGAAGAAAGCACCTCTCCAATGACTTCATCCCACACCAGAAAAAGTGCCGAAATACGCAAGGCCGAAATTGTCGATGCAGCTATCAGACTAGCCGGAGAAATCGGTCCAGATAGGCTAACCACAGAACAGCTTGCCAAAGAAGTCGGGATTTCCCAACCCGGCATCTTCCGTCATTTCCCAACCAAAGGTGATATCTGGTGGGCTGTTGCTCAGCGTATTGGTGGGATGTTGGGAAATAAAGGCAGGCAGGCTGGGAACGCCGACTCTAAACCGGCAGGCAACCTGCGTAAGCTTATACTCGACCATCTAAAGTTTATTGAAACGACACCAGCCATACCGGCTATTTTGTTCTCACGCGAACTGCACGTAGAAAATGAGAAAATGCGCAGCTTCTTCGAAGGGCTAATGGCGACGCGTCACCGCGGAATATCAAAGTTAATTGCAAAAGAAATCACGGCGGGTCAATTTGCGGAGACGCTTAATCCTGATGATGCTGCTTATCTCATTTTGGCACTTATTCAGGGCCTTGCCATGCGATGGTCTATGAGTGCGCACAACTTCAATTTAGTTGCAGAAGGTAAGCGATTGCTCGATTTGCTACTGGATGGCTTCAAACCAAAAGACGAAAAGTGAAAGACTGGAGAATGCAGGCATGAAAAAGCCAACAGGCAAAACAATTGCTTTATTGATAGTCGCAGTCGTCGGAGCTGGCGCCTGGTATATGACTAAACAACGCCCGCTGGTAGTGGATGTTGCGATAGTTGAGAAAAATATCCCGATTAAAGTCTTTGGCCTGGGTACGGTCGAGGCTCGGATATTGTCAAAAATAGGTTTTAGCCTCAGCAATTCAATAGTTCAACTCAACGCCGATGAGGGGCAGCAAGTGCGCAAAGGAGATGTGCTTGCCCGTCTTGATAATACCGAACAGCTGGCGCGACTTGCAAAATCCAAGGCCGGGATATTGTCAGCCAGCGCTGCTGTCAAAGGAGCTGCGGCAGCAATCCTTAAGGCCAAGGCCGTCCTAGCGAAGAGAACGCAGACCAACAGACGCCAGCAGGAGCTATATGCCAGGCGCACGATCTCAGCAGAGATGGTCGAGTTGGCGAAGCTGGAACAGGATTTGGCACAAGCAGATCTTGATATTGCTCAAAGTAATCTGCTTGCCGCCAAAGCAACCTTTGCCAATGCTCAGGCGCAGTTAAAATTAGATAAGGTCGTCCTTGGTCAACACATACTGCGGGCACCCTATGATGCCGTTATTACTGCCCGGCAAATGGAGCTTGGCACCGTCGTCAAAGCTGGCGAATCCGTATTCACATTGGTTGATCCCAAATCGGTTTGGGTTCTCGGTCATATCAGCGAAAGCCGGTCCGGACTTATCGCGCTTGATCATCCCGCTGAAATCAGGCTGCGTTCTCGGCCTCATGAGCTTTTTAAAGGCAAAGTCCAGCGAATTGATATCGAAAGTGATCGGGTCACTGAGGAACGACGGGTCTTTTTGTCCTGTCACGGCTGTCTTGATAAATTTAGTCTTGGCGAACAGGCAGAAGTATATGTCACTACGGCGATTTTAGAAAAAGCGCTTTTTGTTCCTGAAAATGCTGTCGACGATTTTGATGAACGGCAAATGATAGGAACGGTTTGGATACTCATAAATGGATCACTCGCAAGACAAGGTGTGACCTTCGGGCACAGAACACTGGATGCCAGATTAAGTATTGTCTCCGGTTTGCCGAAAAACGCCAAGGTATTGACGCGATTGCCAAAACTTCTCAAGCAGGGCCGCAGTGCCAGAATTGAGAAGGATAACAATTCATGAATTTGGCTTATCGCGATGTGCGCCATAATCTTGGACGTTTTATTGTCACCTGCCTAGGCCTTTCTTTACTGCTCGGCGTGGTGTTGGCAATGATTGGTATCTATCGTGGCCTCATTGCGGATGCCATGGAGTTGGTTGATACCATGAGCGCGGATATTTGGATCGTTGAAAAAGGCACGCGCGGACCATTTGCCGAAAGTTCGCGAATTCCGCTAGATACGCGAGATGCCATTGCTAGGATTCATGGGGTAAAGAAAGTCGGTGCCATTACCTTTCAATCAATTGAAACTCAATATGGTGGATCAAAGCTCCGTCTTTATGTCATCGGTTATGAGCTTGGTCAGCTCGGAGGGCCGAAGGTCATCACCGCGGGCAGAGGCTTAACCAGCCGTAACTTTGAAGCCGTAGCTGACATCCGAACGCGACTTAGTCCTGGCGACCATATTCAACTTGGAAGAAATAATTTTACCATTGTCGGGAACACCAATAACGCGGTCTCATCAGGTGGCGAACCGGCGATCTATCTTTCCCTGGAAGATGCGCAAAAGTTGCAATTTGATCTGTCACCATCGGCAATAAGACGTGAGAGAGCACGCGGCGTGCTGACGACGAGTTCGACCGCGACCGTGAGTGCCGTGATCGCACGCATTACACCTAATGCTTCGTCCGATCATATCGCCAGCGTGATCCGGCGGTGGAAGCATCTTTCTGCTATGACTCAAGAAGAACAGGGGCTGATTCTCACTCAGTCCGTGGTCGAAAAAGCGCGCAAGCAAATCGGTATGTTCACTAGTATTTTGATCGTCGTGTCAGCCGTGGTTATTGCGCTCATTATTCACACGATGACGATGGACAAGATCCGCGAAATAGCCACGCTCAAATTGATTGGGGCACCGGATCGGATAATTATAGGCTTAATCGTTCAGCAGGCTTTGGCAATGGGTATGATCGGTTTCGGTTTAGGTGCCCTGCTCATATCCAGCGTCAAGGATTCCTTCCCTAAAAGATTGATACTACAACCGTATGACGGCCTAGGCCTTGCCGGTATCGTCATCATCATTTGCCTGTTGGCCAGTGTTTATGGAGTCTATACCGCTCTTAAAGTTGATCCTGCAGAAGCACTGGCCGGATAAGTCATGGAACCTGAACAATCTGCCCTCATATCGATCGAGAACCTATCTAAGCACTTCGGAGAAGGCGAAACCCGCGTCGATGCGCTACGCAATGTCTCGCTTGATATCTTTCCTGAACAAGTGGTTGGTCTATTAGGACCGAGCGGGTCAGGAAAGAGTACGCTCCTCAATGTCATTGGCTGTATTGTCGAGCCAAATGAAGGTCGGCTGCGGCTGGATGGTGATGTTGTTTATGATGCGAGGTGGCTGCGATCTGATTTGCGACGCTTGCGACTTGATAAAATTGGTTTCATTTTTCAGGCTCACAACCTGATGCCTTTCCTCTCGAGCATTGATAATGTTGCAGTTGTACTTCATTTGGCGGGGTATGATGCGAGTGCGGCGCGGCAACGAGCCTCTGAATTGCTTGATTATTTGGAAGTGGGCAATCGCGCCGATGCCTTTCCAGGTAGTCTGTCCGGCGGCGAAGCCCAGCGGGTTGCTATTGCCAGGGCGCTAGCTAATAAACCACGCATTGTCCTTGCCGATGAGCCGACTGCAGCCCTTGATTCGGATCGAGCCGGTATTGTCATGGATTTGTTGCGTAAGGTTGCTATTGATCAGCAGGCAGCCGTTGTCGTTGTTACCCACGATGAGAAGATTTACGACCGGCTTGATCATATCTTCCACCTGCGAGATGGCGTGTTAGATATATAGAGTCTTAGGGGAAACGGTTCGCCGCTCTAACCTATCGAGTAATTCGAACGGACGGTGAGAAAATACTGCTCAACATGTCCGCTTTTGGCGCTCACCCACGCTTACCAATCCTCGCAATTAAAACCAGCACTAGATTGGCGAGTTCCTGATAATAGTAAATTAGGTATTGCCAATATTGATCGAACCAATTTAATGTAAGTGATTGAATACTTACATTTAATTGGTTACATATTTTTTGGTAATTCAATGAGAAAAGCAGGCGCTGAACGACGGCGGGAAATTGCTGGCACCGTGCTAGATCTGGCGGCTGAAATGGGAGTCTCAAAAGTTACAACCCAGGCTATTGCCGACAGCATTGGTGTCTCACAGGCTACTATCTTCCGCCACTTTAAAACCCGAGATGATGTTTTTCTTGCAGCCATTGAATTGATTGGCGAGGAAGTATTTGGTGAATTAGGACCGATTTTCATGGACGCTGGCCTTTCACCGGGAAAACGCTTGCGCGCCGTTATTACACGGCATTTAGAAGTTATAGAGGGACGTAAAGGGATTCCGAGATTGTTATTCTCGGATCGGCTTCATATGGAATCCCCACAGTTAAAGGCCGCCATTTGCAAAATGATGAAAGGCTATGAAGAGAAGATCGCTGCGGTGATTTCTGAAGGAATTAACGACGGTAGCTTCGCCCATGATGCAAACCCGGCTTTGCTGTCACAAATGTTTACCACCCTTGTCCAAGGGTCGGTCTTGCGTTGGTCGCTTTTTGATTTTGAATTTTCACTCTCAGATCAGGATGACGTGATCTGGAAATTACTGGGACCGACTTTGGGGGGCGTTGCCAAGAGCAATTCGAAAAGTATCAAAACAAAGTTGTAAGAATAGCGAATGCAAGGAAACACCTCCTAGAACCCTAAAACTTGCAATAAATAAAATGCTATATTGAGAAAAACTTACCCAAAATCAGGTCGTTGGGAATGCTTCACAGGCCGATAGCGTATGGATTATTGCTCGAATTCCTCTTAGGCTAACTTGCGCCTGCAGCTTTAAGAATTTTTGTCAGGGGGCAAAAAGTAGTGATTCCCGCTTGAGTGAGGTTAGCGCCAACGAAGACGGTAATCCAAAGCCAACTCATACTCGAAATATCAATCTGACCACTAAAATGGGCAAGACCCAAACTTATCAATATAAACAAACCTGCAAAAGTCATAGTTAAACGTTGCGCACTCATCAAATTCTCCTAACATTGAAACCCATGTTAATCGTTTGGGCGTTGTAAATTTATGTATTAAATAATTGTCATGTTAATTAACTGAAATTGCCACAGCCATTAGATTTGCAAATGTATCGGCATTGTGGACATGTAACGGTTGCCTCAAGTTTAATTTTTCTGGCACGAAAGGCTTAATGGCAACTAACACAAGCACTGGTAACTTCTTCTATCAAACTTTCACCTACTCTTTTGCTATGCCTTCGCTCCCTAATCTATAGCTCGCGTGGCAGTTGGTGCAGTTCAACATCAACTGGCTCAACTTGGCCAGAACAATTTGTTTGTCACCCATATCCTTCGCTTCCATAGCAAGATTATCGAAAGCTTTATGCGTATCGAATCCAAGAGTTTTAAATTCAAGAGGTAACTTCGCCAATAAAGAGGCGGGGACTTCCAGAGCATTAGCCATACCCATGGTCTTTGCGCTGGCAGAGATAGACGCCATATCGTTTTTGACCAGTCCTTCAGTGATAGTTTGAATGCCTTCTAGAAAACCGCGCATTTCAGTAAGGACGATGTCCCGTTCCCCAGCAGACAAAATGATTGCTGTTCGACCATCGGCACTGGCAATGACGTTGCCTCGTAAAACGAACATATAGCCCATGGTAGCAATGACGGCGACCAAAAGGATGCTCAGCCCCCAGCAATATTTACAAGATGTTTTCATTCTATTTTCCTGGTTAGTAATTAATGTAAGTAATTAATTACTAACATAGGGAGTTTGATATTGGAAGTTCAAAAAGAGTTACTATCAGGATACACGGTGGTATTAAATGTCCGCTTTTGGCTATTAGCGGACGCAATCAGGGATACTGAATAACGTCTGCTTTACCCCGGTGGTCTCAATTGATCGACGCAACACTTTATCTTAATTGGAAAGATGGAGTGTATGAATATGGTTCAAAGATATCGGCGCGGTTTTACCACTGCGGAGCGGACAGAG
>Ga0233428_1002239_pt1 | contig 18785 bp, 19 predicted proteins | sample SI_118_April2016_4_FD_179890 | JGI IMG/M metagenome (GOLD analysis project Ga0233428, IMG submission 179890) | Seawater microbial communities from Saanich Inlet, British Columbia, Canada - SI_118_April2016_120_MG | ecosystem: Environmental > Aquatic > Marine > Inlet | place: Canada: British... | reverse complement strand
TCAACAATTTCCTGTCATTATCCATTATCATGTTTTTCTGTTTTAATGGTCATACTTTTTCGCATATGCTGCATCATTATACATGCCTTGTCCATACAGACTTTTTCCATAGTCTCTGATAATTTTTTGTCCATGATCTGAATTTAGGAAATCAATAAATTGTGAGGCATATCCTTGAGCTTTTGTCGCACCTTCTGGTTGGCATAGTCCGTGATACGTATTGATCAAATAGGGGTCACCTTTAAAAAGAACCTTGATATTGCCAAGATCTTTTTTGCCAGCTACCCATGTGGAAGAGTCAGTCATAAAATATCCATTAACCTCATTGGCTTTTTTCAGGGTTGCCATCATAAAGTCTTTTGTTATTAAATACCAATCTCCAGAAGGAGAAATTCCGGTTTTTTCCCATATACTCAACTCTTTTTTATTTGTACCTGAATTATCTCCCCTTGAAAGTTATTGTGTCTGTTGTTTCTGAAAATTTTGTTGTTCAGGAAAAATAAAAGTATTTTTCTGAAATTCTTGAATGCCACGCTTTAATTCCAAGAAGATTTAGATAAATATTTAGTCGATCCACCAAGTAAATGGTATTTCATTTTTGTTTTAATTATAGGATGGTTCTTTTTATCCGTAGGGCTCATGGATAAGTATTATGATTTTTTGACTAAAAAGAGTATACTAAGAGAATAATATTTTGAGGCCTAAGGGTCCACTCAAAAATAACTTTACATTTTTGAGTGGACCCTAAACAAAAAATAGTGCAATTTATTTGAACTGATTCAACATGTTTATAATTAACAATATATTCACAGTATATACCCTTTATTTTTTATATGGGCTGGCTTTTCTGTTTTTAGGAGCTTCCATTGCCCTGAAAGATATGAAAGCCAGCAACTTGAAAATATCAAATAGTTTATGGTTTTTATCTCTTTTCGGATTTATTCATGGTTCACATGAGTGGATCGAACTTTTTCTTCTGAGTACCCGACATCAATTTACTTATAATGAAATATATAATATTAAAATTTTTGGCCTGATTTTCGTTGGGGCCTCTTTTTTATTTTTATTGCTGTTTGGTTTATCCCTGATCTTTTCAATTAACAAAAACAAAGTGGTCAAATGGTTAAAACCATTTGCAATCGTTTTATTTATTCTGATGTTGGTATATTTTTTCAAATTTGAATCAGATCACCAAAATTTTACTTTTTTTAAATTTTCAAATAATATTTTAAGAAAAACCTTTGGCTTTTTTGGAAGTTTAGTAGCAAGTTATGGCTTGATACTTTATTCCAAAGAAGTTAAAAAAATCAGCCTTCCTGTTTCCAGATATTTTTTATACGCAGGGCTTGGTTTTTATTTTTATAGTATTTTTGCAGGGCTTATTCCATCCCATGTCAAAATCCCTATAATTTCGATTCCGGTTGAATTTTTTCGCGGTACATGTGCGGTTTTGATCACAGCTTTCCTATTCAAAGCTTTGAATATTTTTGATATCCACACGAGAAAAAAACTGGAACAACAGATTAAAAACCAGGCTCAATCGGAAAAGATGTCTTCTCTTGGCCTTCTCTCTGCCGGAGTCGCCCATGAAATAAACTCTCCATTGACCAATGCCTCTCTTAATATGCAAATGTTAAGAAGCCAGTTTAATACCACTTTAAATGATAAAAAAATTCAAAAAAAACTGGATGCCGTTGATAGAAATATTGAAAGGGCTTCAATCATTGCAAAAGAATTGCTCCAATTCTCCCAAACACAGGAAGCAATGTTATACCCAATGGATATTGATCAGGTTTTAGACAGCGCCATCGCTCAGTTAAAAAACAAATTAAGCAGGTTTAAGGTCGTACGTCTCCAAGAAAATCTTCCGGAAGTCAAGCTCAATGCTGCCAAATTGGAACAGGTTTTCCTCAATGTGATCAATAATTCCATAGAGGCCATGGAGAACTCCGGAGAATTATTAATTAAAACAAGCCAGGTAAAAGACAAAATCCAAATCCTGATTTCAGACCATGGCACAGGTATCGCTCAAAAAAATTTAGCAAAGGTTTTTGACCCCTTTTTCACAACCAAGGAAACAAAAAAGGGAACCGGGTTAGGGCTTTCAATATGCCATGGTATTATTGAACAGCATGGGGGAACAATAACACTTAAGAACCATAAATGGGGCGGGGTAGATACGACCATTAATTTACCCATCCCTTGAGTTTTTCTTTATTTTTAATTAATTAACAGCCTTAGACAAAGTCAAATTAATAAAAGGAAATCATTTTGAGCAAAATTCTTATCGTAGATGATGACAAAGAATACAGGGAAAACTTGAAAGAAATCCTTGATAACGCAGGGTATCCCAACGATATGGCCGGATCTGCAAAACAAGCAATGCAAAAGCTTGGTGACCAGCAATTTGATGTTGTTTTACTCGATTTCATGATGCCGGGTATCGATGGTATCAACGCTCTGGGGGAATTTAAAAAAATCAGTCCTAACTCTAAAATCATAATGATAACAGCCTTTGCCTCCATTGAAAATGCAGTTATCGCAATCAAAAAAGGGGCCAGTGAATATATTTCCAAGCCCTTTAAAATTGAAGCACTTCTTCTTATGATCAAACAGGTTATTGAAGAACTTCGCTTTGAAGGGAACATTAAAAAGTTAAAACTTGAAGGAACCTTAAGTTCCCTGTCCAATTCCATTAGAAGAGAAATCATTCGTCTTTTTCAAACAAGTAAAAAGATACGTTTGATGGAGACCGCACGCAAATTAGACATTGAAGACCATACCAAACTTATTTTTCATCTAAAAACTTTAAGAGCGGCAAAAATTTTACGACAAGATATGAAACACGCATACATGCTTACCAAAGAAGGCAAAAAAGTTCTGGAATGCCTTAATATACTGGACAATTATTTATCTGACAAATAGTTTAGCAAGCCTGCATTTCTCCTGCCACCAATGCTTTTATGTGAACTTTTCTTCACATAATAGTTGCCAAAGGTGAATATAATTTCACTATTTAAGTACCACGCTGTGTGATAATTTATACTCAGAATAATCTCAGTTACTGATTTAATCATCAAAGGTTAGACGCTGATGTTTATTTATTAATTTTAATTGGAGGGAACATATGAAAACCGCAAGAAAATCAATTTTGGTAATGGGCCTGGTTATGACAGCGATGCTGATGATAGCAAACCCGTTATTGGCCGAAGACAAAAAAGCGCCAATGAAGCTTGTCAGCGTAAAAGCCGATACGGCTATCACGCTTGATGCCATGGCAGAAAAAGCCTGGGACAAAGCAACAGCCTTGGAAGTTAAATTGGATCAATTGCCTTATGAACCGAACAATGGATACAATGGCATTCGGGAAACCACTGTCAAAATAAAATCCCTGTATGATGATAAATATGTATATTTTTATCTTCAATATGCAGATCCAACACAAAGTCTTGAAAGATTTCCATGGATAAAACAAGCCGATGGCAGCTGGAAGCAATCTATAAAAAAAGACAGTACGGGACATGATAACACCTATTATGAAGACAAATTGGGAATGTATTGGGAAATCAACAAGGTCAAAGGGTTTAAAAAGAAAGGGTGCGCAGTTTCCTGTCATTTGACCGAAGAAGGTTTGAATAACGGCATTGCAGATACTTCTGCAGGGCGAAAATACACTAATAAACCTGGCGAAACCATTGACATGTGGCATTGGAAAAGCGTTAGAACCGGTCCTTTGGGAATGTTTGACGATCAGTTTGTGGATGACAATACAGATCCAAAGGCAAATAAAAACTGGGGTCGCCATGGCGATGTAAAAACCGGCGGTGGTTATAAAAACAATTTTAATGCAGACAAAACAGGCCCGGCTTTTATGAATTCTCCCTATAGTGAAAAAGATAAGTATTGGGTGTTGCCGGAATTAAAAGCAAAATTTGTCGATACCTTTAAAGCAGGAGACGTTGTTCCAGGAATCGTGATCACTCCATTTACGGGTCACAGAGGCGATATCAAAGTACAAAGCGCTTGGAAAGACGGACAGTGGACACTGGAAGTCAAACGCGCTCTTGCTACTACAGGTGATAAAGCTGAAATTCAGGATGTCCAATTCAGTGACATGGCTAAAACCTATTACTTTGGAATATCTGTTTTTGACAATTCCCAGATCAATCATGTCTACCATGAAGGCTCCATCGGGATGACATTCAAATAGATCAAAGTAAATTTTAAAATATAAACTTGAAATCTGTCAGCCCTGATTCCGGGGCAGACAGATTTCAACATTTTCCACCCAAAAATATGGGGCAGGTTTTAAGAATGATTAAATTTAACATACGCAAAAGAGGTATCAGGGCGCTAACAATCGCTTTAACAACCGGTTTGATCGGTATTCTTTTGACCTTGGGAATCTTTTTTCATAAGCCTCCTGCCACCGCAACTCCAAATCCAGAAAGTTCTGATGTTAAAACCGGTAAGCTTATAAATACCGAGTCCCGAATTGTTGTTGCCATGAAAACCTCTATGAATGAGCAGGTGGCAGATGATGATGATATCGACGTCATGGCGGAATGGATTAAGAACGGCGCTAAAAACGATGATGCCTTTAAGAAAGATATTTTTACAATCATAAAAAACGATTGTAAAAATTGTCATAGTCCGACTTCTACCATGACAAAAAAGGTACCTTATATACCTTTTGCCTCTTACGAGGATATCAAAAAATTTACCACTGTGGGGCCCACTGATGCTAAATGCCTGGAGTGCCACGGAGATCCGATACTAAACGATTCGCCTGATGAGAAATTTAGATCCAAATTTGTTGATCAAAGCAAATTGGAAGTGACCGTTCATAAAAAATTGACCTGCATCAGATGTCATGTTTTTTTACACCCAAAAACAGATAAAATTTATCAAAATACAGAGGCATTTAAATCTCATGTTTCAAAAGGGAAAACAGCAGTTGAATTGGGCCTTTCAGAAATATTTAAACCCAATTGCGCAAACTGCCATCCCAAAGTTGAGAAAAAACTTGAAAAAAGTGCCCATTCAGTTGAGCAGTTAAAAATCAAATTGGCACGCACAGGACAAAACACTCAGGTTGTTTTAAAAGACCAGACAGAACTTAAGGCACCAAAATGTAATGATTGTCATGGAACCGAACAGCACTATATTGCCGATACGAAACTGAACCAGACAAAATTCGATGTCGTTAATCGTTGTGGGACCTGCCATGAGAAATTGATCAAGACCTATTTTGGTACCTATCATGGAAAAGCTGCAAAGCTTGGTAGCGAAAAAGTTGCCAAGTGTGTCAATTGTCATGGATCCCATGATCTTTTAGTGTCCACAAATCCTGCATCCATGCTGTCTGATATTAATATCCAGAAAACTTGCCAGGAATGCCACAAAAAAGCCAATAAAAATTTCACCGAGTTTATGCCCCATGCAGATCACCATGACAGCAAAAAATATCCAGAATTGTTTTATCCGTTCTGGGCCATGACGTTGCTCATTGTATTTACTTTTGCTGCTTTTGGGATTCATGCTTTGTTGTGGCTGAACCGATCTTTGATTGAAAGATTCTCAATAAGAAAAAATCAGGGGCAATCCATTGTATTGGACAAAAATAATGAAAAACATGTCAAACGATTTAATGTGTCCCACACGATCTTGCATATAATGATCATTATCAGCTTTCTGACTCTGGCAATTACGGGTATGTCGTTAAAGTTTCCTGATAACCCATTGTTTGCAGGTATAGCTCATTTAGTGGGAGGTCCGCACATAATGGGAAAAATACACAGAATAGGTGCTATTGTTACCTTTCTGTATTTTGCTACTCATCTTTTCCAATTATTTGTTCTTTTTGTCAGGCGTAAAATAACCATCCTTGGATTACTAAAAGAGCAATACTCATTAATACCTTTGCCACGAGATCTCATAGATGTGAAAGATAATCTGCTCTATTTTATAGGAAAAGGACCAAAACCAGAATTTGGACGCTGGACCTATTGGGAAAAATTTGATTACATGGCTGTGTTTTGGGGGATCAGCATCATTGGAAGTACAGGCTTAACGCTTGCTTTTCCGGAAATTGCAACCCGGTTTCTGCCGGGATGGGCACTAAATATCGCCACCATAATTCACAGTGATGAAGCACTTCTGGCAACAGGTTTTATTTTTTCCATGCATTTTTTCCATTCCCACATGAGACCTGATAATTTTCCCATGGATACGGTTGTTTTTACACAAAGGCTTCCTCTTTCCAGATTCAAGGAAGAAAGACCAAAAGAATATCAGGAAATGATCAAAAAAGGAGACCTGGATAAATATTTAGTTAATCCGCCAGGCAAATGGTATTCTGTTTTTGTTCTAATCATGGGATGGATCTTTTTATCCATTGGAGTCATTTGTTTGGGAGCAATCATTTATTCTCTTTTAAGACTTGTTTTCTAATAGGTAAAAACCCCTATTTTGAGCAAAATAGGGGTTTTTACCTATTTACTTGTATTATTTTTTTTTATAAAAATTAAGTGTCAATCGATAACAGAGTCCTTTATGGGCACCTCCGCTGTTATCCTGATTGAAAGTAATAGGCCTGACTCATCATCAGGCCTATTACTTTCATTGCAGACTTTCTCAAACATCCATCTTAGTAGGGTTCATCTTCATACCACTAGTTAACAAATTCCCCAGAGAAACTGCAAATTCATCGTACCTCTCAGAGCAACAATTAACCCTGACCTTTTCAGCCAAAGTATTATACTGATCATCTCCCAGAATCCCTCTCCTTGTCTTCAATAGCTCAACTTCCTTAGGTAAACCAATTTTGCAATAGATCCTCAAAACCTTGTCCAGCTCAAAAGAGGTCAAATAGTTATCTCTCTTATTCAAAGTATTAAGCAACCTTCTCCCTTTGCCTTTCCCGGCAAATTCCATAGCTTTTTCAAGCAAATCTGTATTTTCCATAAAAATCAGTGTACAAAATATATTTGGAACAGACAAATAAATTTTCTATCCCTTGTCTTTTTACCCCATATCATTTAAATAGAATTTTTTTACTTTTAATCTAAAAGGACTGTCATGCTCTGGACCGGTGAGTTAATAGCAATAGGAACAGTATTGTGCTGGACCATCAGTGTCCAGTGTTTCGAAGCTGCATCCAAAAAAGTAGGGACAACCCCGGTCAATATTATCAGGCTCACTTTTGCCCTGGTTCTTTTCAGTTTTTTTTTATTTTTCAGGTATGGGTATATCCTGCCTGTTCAATTTCCAGCCCGGGCCTGGGTTTATCTTTCTCTTTCCGGGGCCATCGGTTTTTTCATAGGAGATATTTTCCTTTTTAAAGCCCTTGTTGAAATAGGGCCAAGGGTTGCCATGCTCATTTACAGCCTTGCTGCACCTACAGCAGCTTTAATCGGCTGGTCATTTCTAGATGAGACCTATGTCCTTCATCAATGGGCAGGTATGTTTGTCACCCTTTTTGGAGTGGGAATCGTCATCCTTGAAAAAAATCAAAAAGCCTCCAGACTAAATATTAGAGACATCTCATCAAAGGGTGTTCTGTTTGGATTTGGCGCAATGTTCTGCCAGGCATGCGGATATATTTTAAGCAAAACCGGCATGCGGACAGAATCGGGATATCTGGATGCATTTTCCTCAACCCAGATAAGGGTGATTTCAGCCTTCCTTTGTTTCATTATTCTCTTTACCATCACTGGAAAATGGGGGAAGGTTATGAAGGCTGTAAAAGACAAAAGGGCTTTATTATTTACAGCCTTTGGTTCAGCCTTAGGACCTTTTTTAGGGGTATCGCTCTCCCTTCTGGCCCTTCATTATCTTACAACCGGGGTGGCCTCCACGTTTTTCTCTCTGGTCCCGATTTTTATTATCCCGTTCTCAATTTTCCTTCACAAAGAACATGTATCCATAAGGGCGGTTACCGGAGCTGTGACTGCAGTATTTGGCATTTATCTTCTGATGATGTAAACCATCTGATTAGCGGAAATTAATGTATTTATCCAGGTCTTCAACCGATATTTTTTATAAACCATCTAAACCTTTAAACCCGTGCAATGAGATTTTTTTTCTGATGGATTTGGATCATGCCCATTACAGATAATAAAAATTATCCTTTTTCTTTTTCTATGATAGACATTAAAAAGGTTGATCCTTCACCCTATCAGCATCGTAAATACTTTGATGAGAACACCTTAAAAGAACATTCAAGCAAAATAAAAGTCAACGCTAATTTGAGCAATCGTTTGAGCCAATAGAACATACATAATGGCTGCTCTCCATCCTATGCTCTAAGTCTGTAGTTAAGGATATGCGGAGACCTTTTAAGCAAATCAAGAAGTACTCTTGTTGCCCCGGTCGGTTTTCTTTTCCCCTGCTCCCATTGCCTGATTGAAGATGGGCTTACATTAAGCAATCTGGCAAAAACGGCTTGACTTAAATTTAATTCCTCTCTTATTTCTTTAATTTGGAGGGTCGTCAGTTGCACTTCAGGAATTGTAACGCCCAATGAATTCAACTCTTTTTCAGTAAAAGAAGTTTTGAATCCTGAGTTGATCAAATCCTGAACAGTTTCACCAACCGCTTTTTTGATTGAATCTCTCATATGTTATACCTCCAAATTAAATAAACCCTGTTTCTTTTTTAGATCTTCAATTTGCCGGGCATCAATGCCTAATAAATCAGCACCTACTAAATCTGCTACCGACAGTCCTTTTTCTAAATTATCAATGGCTTCGATAAGATGATGATTGCTCAATTTTACCTTTTTAGCCCATTTTTTGAACCATTTTGTACAGAGCCTTTTCATGAAATAACTATAACTCTTTGTGATACACTTTTCAAGTTTTGATTTAACTGATGGTTTTGACAACAGCAGATTAATAGATAGTCCACAGGAATATCGACATGCCGGATGCCAATATTCTTTTCTGTCTTCCGGTATTTTCCAGCCCACTTCCACACATCACAGAACATTTTCTTGTGAAGCAGGCATAAAATCAGTATTCAGGATTTTATCTGCCTTGACTGCCTGCATCCATACAATGGCTCGCGCAATATTTTCCAGGGTTTTGATGGTCAGCGCTCCGGAAAGTTCATCTTGCTCTATTTTAACAATCCGGGATTGACTGACCCCCAAACGATGTGCCAACTGGCGCATATTCATTCCCAGGGCATCCCGAATCGCACGAATCCACCCTCTGATCGGTTGGGCTATAGAGGCTGTTTTCACAAAGACCTGAAGTGTTTCATCCAACTGCTCTCTAACTCTTTTTAGTTTTCTGTGTTTCATTTTTTTATCACATATATATAAAGAAATTATGATTTACTAATCACAGATAAACCTGTTTATTTACCTATTATCAACCCCTAAAGAGCTTATCAATAAAGGCGTTTAATTTTTTTCCCAATACTTATGGATTCCCTGATCCACTTGCAACAAAATGTATTCAATTTTACCATGCCTGTTATTAAGGCCGGACATAAGATATGGCGTTGGCTTTTTAACAGTTTTAAACTTTTTTGCTTCTGACATTGTATAGCATTATTGGGACAAGGAAATTCCCTGAGATATTCAACCTGGAGAGCCAGCTCCCGTGTGAAATTCTCGTGGGGGATTTACCCTAAATATTTAATGGAACCCATTTTAAAAAAACAGCTTGCCTGAAATTTTGTAGTGTGTTATTTGATTAAAAAATACATTACAAAAAAGAGGATTTTGATTATGCCATTTGCAAGAGTCCAGGCCAACAAATTATTAATTCTTCATTCAAAACGAATTGATGGCCAAGTTAAGCAAATCAAACTCCATACGTTTAATACATTCTCAGATGCCCAAGATATTGTAGATTCTGATTCCAAATGGAACCTTTTCTGTGAGTCATTAAGAATCCAGTTCAACGTGAAAATTAATGACACGAAATTACGTGAAAATATAAGAACCAAACTAAAAGGTCTTAAATTCGAAGAAACCGATTCCACAAACACTGCGGTTTTGCAAGTATTAAACTTTTTAAAAAATTGTAAGCCACCTTTATCCCCAAAGCAAATACTGACACTAAAAAGATCGAAGACAAATTTGTTATTGCTTAAAGATATGATTGGCAAAAAAATGTTGACTTTGGAGGCACCAATGGAATCCGTCAGAACCGATGAAGAGACTGGGGCTGAAAAATGCTTAGAATATGGTTTGGAATTGTATAGACAGGGAGACTGGGATGAGGCAAAACGATACTTTCTGAATGGCCTTAAATCGGAGCCTAAACATGTAGATTTGCTGGTTCATGCTGGGTTGATTGATTTTATTCATCAAAACTTTGTATCTGCATTGAATTTTTTTGATGATGCGATGATGACCGGTAAGAAGTTTGCGGATCTCATGATTGCGACGGAACCAGACGAGTATATCAAAAATAGTGATTTAGACAATTGGGCTAAAAATAAAGTGTGTGACCTAGCTGATGAATGCCCAGACTGTTTTAGTGAAAAATGTGATGATTGCGAAACAAGTCCCAAAAACCAGAAAACTGAACTCTATCGATATCTTGAATTCAGACCCTTTTTCAGATCACTTACAAATAGATCTTTAACATTAATGAAATTAAAAAGATTTGACGAAGCGATTAATACCTTGCTCCTCTGCCAGGAGTATCAACCTTTATGGGGCACATATAATATGATTGGTGTCTGCCATCTAAGCCTTGGTGAAATTCAAAAAGCAGATGAATGGTATGGTGAATTTCTTTGGGGTGATTCGTATTATATAAAGGCTTTGATCAAGCATTTACTGGGTCAAAATGAAGATGCCTTCAGGTATCTTTTACCTGGAATTATTAAAATTTCGGATATTGCAAATATGCTGATAGGCAAAGAAAAAGTCGAAGAAACAAGGTATTTAGGTGATGCCCTGCCCAACAGGTTAAAGGCTTCAGAATTTATTCATGAACAAGGTTATCTTTTCAAAAATAATCCTGATTTTAGAAATTTAATACGCTGTATTTTAGAAGATGATGAAGTTTCAGCTTTACTGAGAAAATTAGAGATTAAAAGAAAAAAAAGGAAAAATGATAGAAACTATAAGATGGATAAAAAATCTTGGAATTTGTTGTATGGCAGCATAAGCGATGAGTTTATAAACCAATATGTTCCAAAATTCGTGGGTAGACTCAATGATAAAAATGGAAATTATTGGAAACCAACAATAGGTGAGATACTAAAAGTTCAAATAATTGAAAAAAAACAACGCAATTGGCTTATACAGCAAAAAAATTACGAAAAAGAATTCTATTTCAGGCCACCGGTTTATGTTGATCATTATAAGGACGGAGATCTAATCCAAATATTAGTGTCCAAAAGTTGGTATTATAGAAAAAGACTATTTGTTTCTGGAGAAATTGAACAATAATTATTTGATTAAATGATATCCAAAAGGCTTGTTGCCTGGTTTGAAATCGGGTCTATAATAAGGCTAAATCTGCAGGTAGTCCTCTCCTCAGTTATTTTTGAGTGGGCCCTTAGCATCAGACTTAACAACGAGACCAACAGCAGATGAAATTTCTGGCTGTAAAATAGAAATACGTTTTTTAAATTAACGACGATTCTTTTTTCTTGAAGCCTTTGCTTGCTTACGTTTCTTTTTCTTGACCTTTTTTCGGGCCTTTGGGGGTTTCTTGGATGAAGGAACAGAATAATCTGGTAATAAATAATTCTCCATGCCAAATGATGATGAAAAAGTATCAGGCTTCTCTTTGAAACAAGCCCACCAAGACATAGTATCGTGGATATCTTCAAAACTGTTCCGTTCAAGATTAGCTTTTAATTTTTCAAGACACTTGTCTTTACCAATTTCCAGGGCTTCTTCAAAATCACTGTAGTGAGTCATGCCAGGTATTATTAGCCCATCTTCATATGCCTGCTTGATTACGTCTATGATCTCTTCTGGGTATAAATCACATACATAATCAGCCAGAAGCCCCCAAAAATCTGATGTTTCGCCTGCTTCTTCACCAGTAAATAATGTTCCAAATAACTCTAAAACAGATTCTCTCGAAACATATCCCTTGATAACAGCGTATGACAAGGCTTGACAAGCAGACAATCTACAATAATCGTAAGCTTCTTTGTTTAAAATTAAAGACTTTATTAATTCAATTGAGCCATAACAGGTATTTAATAGAATAACAGGAAGACTGGATGTTGTAAGATCACCAAATAATTTATCCGGTATATCACCTGGGAGACTGAACAGATCTATTATAACTTTATGAGATTTGGGCTCTTTTAAGTGACCCAGCAGCATTAAGGCATAGATATGGTCATATAACTTTTCGTCTGAAATATATTTTTCATAGTCTGTTTGTGCATTTTTAAGTATTTCTATTAAATAAGGGGTGATTTCATTCTTCATATTAATCGCGGCATCTATCTGCTCCCGTTTGTAATTACCATCATATACACTGAAAGATTCCAGTATACCTGGAATGGTAAAATCGTCAGTATTATCGTCAGTTTTCTTTTCGATATTAATAACAAATAAGTCTGGTTCTCCATCCATAAAAGGATCATCAAATGGTTCTAAGGTATATTTCAGACCTGGTGCTTGCTCGAATCTTTTTAGTGCTTCCGGTTCCATAGCAAATTCACCATTTGAACATCCATAATCATCAATGATGTCATTCAATCTTATTGTGTCAATTCTGTAATCATTGATATGGAACGTAGCCCCTATGAGGAATTCCTTTAAAGATTCTGTTGTATCCGCTATGTAGCAAGCATTTTCATTATATTCATAGCATTCTTCAAATAATATAAATGCACTATATCCAATGACTGGATTGTTGTCATATTTCATGTAAACTTTCCTTGTTTTAAGCAAATTCATTAGGCCTAAATTTGGTCTATCGAAATTTAGGACCTTATTGATTTAAATATCATCAGGTAATTATATTCCCCAATATCAACGATCTTGACTTTCTTAAACCCATAACCGCTAACCATCTTTTCAGTGTCATCCTCAGCCAATCGTATTTTCATTGGTGGGCCAGGAGGACCATCTATTTTCTTGAATTCAATAACGGCCAGGTATCCTCCGGGTTTAAGTATGGTCTTGACCTGTTCTATAACAGCACCGGATTTATTCATTTCTTCAAAGTCGTGTAGAACAGTTGCCATCAAGCAAACATCAACACTGTAGTCATCTATTTCAATCTGCGCAGTAGCATCATCCAGGAGGGGGAGGATGTTGGTGATATTTTTTTCTTCAATCTCTTTTCCTATAAGCCGTATCCCTTCTTCCCAGAGGTCTACTGCATAAATCAACCCTGTATCACCGACAATTTCAGACAGGAACATGCAATAGATTCCTTTTCCACAGGCCAAATCCAGAACAACAGATCCAGGTTTGACCGGCAACACTTCCATTAAAATATCAGAATTGATCAATTCAAAACTACTTTTACCGGCTCCTTTGGGTTTTTTCTGTCCATCTGTCATTTTGAGTTTCTCCTGGTTGTTAAGTCCATTTGTCTTTGATGCTATCCATTGACCTTTCATATCACAGATTCCGAATTATATTGATAAAAAATACCGGAGATGAGTAAACGATGGAAGCATAAGACCAATCGGATAGATTATTTTTTACCAAATAATATTTGTCGATGATCAGAAGAATTTTGGGGTGCTGCACGGGTATCCAGAAAAGAATTGTTTTTGTATGTGAAAGAATCCCAGTTCAACTTGGGCTAAGGAAAATAATTCTTAACTGCCGGATTTTATGAATCAGGTCACCAATAACAGAGGATAGTCGACAGGATGTATTCTCCCATAAAAATCAAGATCAATATCCAGCCTTGGACATCTCAAACGCTCTGATAATATTCTACCAAACTCAAATTTTAAGCTCTATTCCGGGTAGGAGCACCGGTTACCCGGCGCTCCCCCCACAGACCCGTACGAGCGGAATTCCCGCATACGGTTCCTCAATTCCGACTCTTTTTTACCAAGCCGGAAGCCAAACAAGTACCCCTGTTTGGTGCATAACTTTGCTACCCATGGCAATTCAGATCTTCTGAACTATTCTTGGTTTTGGTAGGGGATACTTCGTCACAAGATCTATAAAACTTACCTTTCCTTTGTGACTCCTTCTGCCCAGCCAAAATTTCCAGACTCTTACCATAAAATGGCGCACTTTTGCTATGGCTTCGTAATTCCCTATCAAACCAAAGTACTGGTAATGACCTCTCAACTTGCTACAGAGCATTATGTACTGCTCTTTCAGGGATTGATGCCGATTTCTTTTGCACCAAGTCCACACCATTCTCTTAAACCGGGCCTGCCGTTTCCTGGCAGTTTTAGATTTTATCACCCAGGTGCCCCGTCGAGAAAGGCCTTTGTAGATAGTGAACCCTAAGTAATCAAAGGTTCCTGGTTGGTTGAGCTTACCGTTCTTGCCGGATGGCTTGGTGAAGCGTATCAGCTTGGTTTTCTCCGGATGTAATTCCAGTCCAAAACGCATGAAGCGCTTACCCATTGCCCCCAAGGCCTTTATGGCATCCGATTCCAACTCAAAACCTGCCACATAATCATCAGCGAATCTGATAAGGAAGCTTCGTCCTTTCATTCGTGGTTGAACTTGCGTTACAAACCAGTCATCCAGAACATTGTGAAGAAAAATGTTGCTCAGTATAGGAGAAATAACTCCTCCTTGTGGAGTTCCGGACTCTGTGGAATAATATTTTCCATCTTCCATCACCCCTGCATTAAGCCATTTTCCTATCAGACGTAAAATGCCCCCATCATTGACTCTCTGTTTGATGAACTTTCTTAAGTGTCCATGGTCGATATTGTCGAATAGTCCGGTAATATCTGCACTCACTACCCAATTGGTATTGGTCCTGATGCAATTGTCTCTCAGTTCCTTTATTGCCATATGCTGGCTGTGTTTAGGACGAAATCCGTGTGAGAAGTCATAAAAATCTGTTTCAAAGATTTTACTCAGTATCATTTCAACAGCCTTTTGGACTATTTTGTCTTCAATGGCTGGAATACCGATTGGTCTTTGTTTCCCTTTCTCTTTCTCTATCCAGATCCGCTTCACAGGTATTGCCGTATATTGACCTTTTTTAAGCCTCCTATACAGATTGTATAGATTCTGATCAAGATTTTCTGCATACTCGTTCGCGGTTTTACCGTCCACTCCAGAAGATTTGCCCTTTTTCAGCCTCCTAAACCCTTCCTTCAGTAAAGACAAGTTGATTCGGTGTGCCAATGAAGTGAAAATCATGTCTGGGTTCTTCTTTGCCTGCATAGCAATGTTGTTCAGAGAAACTTCTCCCACCAATAACGGTGGGCCATCATCCTGACCAGGTTTTACACTATCAGTATTGTGAGTGACCTGTTTCACTATTTTATGGTTTTGTGTTGATATGGTTTGTGATCTCTGAGTATCTCCCATAATTCCTTCCATAAACGCGTTATGCCCGGTTTCACCTTCCCTTCAGTGGGTCGCTTGGGCACCACTTCCCCACCTTCTCAATCAGACATTCCTGATCACCGGTACTATGTTCCACTAAGACTGCCCAAAGTCCGTCACGGGATTGTTCGCTGTTCACTGTCCGCCCCCGTTACCTTGGTGCCTATCTCCATTTGTGTTTTCGTCATCGCATTTTATAATGTGAATCAGCTTGTTCAGGAAGTGTAGGCAGACTTTCTGAACACCGGGAATTTTGGGTGCGGCAATTCCTTAGACCGCTAACTTACAAGGAAACTATTGGGCTCTCTCAAGTTCCCGAGTTACCCCTTTGAATACATGCCCTGGTCTCAGACCACGGTGGTGTCCGCTAAACTCGTCATAGCGTTTACCGGACTGCTGCCTTCCATCTAATATAGGACGTCGGCTTTCCCTCTTCATTAAAAAATCTCGGAGTTTATCCAGTGACCACAATCATAGTTGTTTTCGGGGATCTGGTTTGAATAAATCCTCACAATTTTTACACCTATGCTGTCGTGTTTTCTTTTTCATAGACCTGGTACCTCCTCAGATCTATTATCGGTCTATACGAGGGGTCGGCGGGGTATTATTTTAATAAATTGGGGCGGGGTCTGGCGGCGGGGTAAAACTCGCAACAAAACAAAGTCGCTACATAAATAGACAAAGTACGCAGTAAAAAAACTTAACGATACCGATAAAAATCAAAACAATTTTTCGTTATAATTTGAAGTCATGATCATGAAAGTAATCGTAAGTTTTGAGATTGCCTTAAAAGTGACTACTGGAAGATGAAATCATGGGGCCGAAATTTTACTTTATTACCACCTATTCATAGACAAACATGCTCAATGCCTGTGCCATATAGAAAAAACTGCGGGGATGTTAATAATATTTGCAAATCAAATTAGTGCCTAATGATATGATTATGAACGATCCAGATCAACCTGAATAGCATCATTGGAAAAATACATTAGAAATTTATCACTCTTTGGAATGTAAACAACTGGAAATGAATTAATTGTCTTACAAAAATATAATGATTGAAGGAATGTTTCTCTGCCAAAGGGTGTGTTTCGAAAGATATGAAACAGTTTGTAATTCATTCTTTTTTCCTTACTCAAAAAATATTCAGATAATTCAGATCAAAAAAGCGGCTACAAAATCAGAAAACGAAGGGATCCGGTTAAAGACCCCTTTGTTTTATAGCTCAAGTCTTGACTCCTTAAATCGGTTTGACTGTCAGACTTTTCTATCAACTGGATGAGATGGCGGCATTTTTAGCTATCCGAGGATTCTAAATTGACATAGGTTATGTCAATTTAGATTTAATTGTGAATGTACATTTCGTATCCATATTTAGCAAGGATACCTAAAGCAATAATAGCAACAAACACAATAATCGTTTTTAAATCGTTATTCATAATAAGCTCCAATAATTTTTCAAATAGTAATACTATGGAAATAAATATCGCTGGTGTGGAAATTCCAAGCCGAATAAAATTCAAATGTTTTTTTAAAAATTTTAAATTTTAAATTGTTAACAGGATGGGGATGGTGGAAGCCGGGGTGTTCGGGTTGAATTTGTGAGAAGGCTAATGGAATAAAATGTAATAGGGAGAGAAAATATAATTAAACAAATTTTTTTTGTGTCATCTTGCAATGAATGTGTGGAAAAAAAGCTGTTTTTTTTATTATTCTCAGGAATATTTTTATTTGTCAGATCTGAAAAGCGCTCTTCTTCAATCACATTTTCGTTTAGTGGAAGAAGAATATTATGAATATTGTCCAGGAAAACCGTGTGTATTCCAAAGAGTATTAAAATTAATAAAACACCAAATTTATTTTTATACAAAAGCATTATTGCTCAATACAATTTTTCAATTTAATTGGTTAATTTGATTTATTATGATTAGCTTTGATCTGTTTGAGCTTCCTCCAAAGAGCTCCTCGGCTTATACATAGAATTTCGGCAGCTTTTGACTTGTTTCCCTTTGTGAATTCGATTACTTTAAGAATATGATTTTTTTCCATTTCTTTAAGGGTGAAAAGTTGTTTGTTTTCAGGTGAAGGAGGGGCTGGGATTTTTTTGCTGAGCCGTTCAGGAAGATGTCTAAGTTCTATTGTTGAACTATCTGAAAGTATCACAGCTCTTTCGATGATGTGTTTCAACTCTCGGACATTACCCGGAAAGGGATAAGACAAAAAAAGGGAATACACTTCATCTGAAAAAGATTCTATATCCTTTTCAAACTCTATATTTAATTTGCTCAGAAAGTAACTGCATAACGGGAGAATATCATCCTTTCGTTCTCTTAAAGAAGGCATCATCAGCTCAATTGAATTCAGTCGATGATATAATTTCTTGTTGAATCTCCCTTCATCAACTCTCTTCTTTAAATCTTGATGTGTCGCAATAATGAAACGAATATCCAGTATCATTTCATCAGAATCTGCTGAATAACCCGCGGTTTTATTCTCTATGATTTTGAGCATTTCAAGTTGTGTTTTCTCGGGTATAATTTCAAAATGATCCAGCAGGATTGTTCCGACAAAACCTTTCCCCATTCGGTCTGGGATTTCCAAACCTTGATGAGGTGATGATTGCTCAATCGAACTCAAGAGTTCTTTGAATTGGAAATCATTGCTGAAACAACCACTGTTGAATGCGAGGAATCGCTGATCTTTTCTATGGCTCAATGTATGAATAGCCCTGGCTGCCAATTCTTTACCGGTGCCGCTTTCTCCCTGTATAATAATAGTACAGTCCAGGCCGGCCAGCCGTTCAATATTTTTTCGCACCCCTTGCATCCCGGAGGTTTCACCTATAATTTTTGGCAGTCCTCCCAAACTTCTACCGATGGAATCGACATTGCTTCTTGAGGGTTTCTGATCAAGACTCTTTTCGTGTGGGTCACTGAAAATGTTTATCCGGTCGGGGATAAAATGATCTTCTAAATATTTTTTTTTGGATTGAGAAGTTGTATCTGAAGGTTTAATGACGACCAGATTACCATGGCTGTTTAATCCTTTGATCAAGTTCCAGAGATCACTCATTGAATCTTTCTCAAAATAGTCCGAGCCAAGGGTTTTTGTTTCCTGTTTTGTTTTTTTGCTTCCATACCCGGTTAAAAGGACTGTTTTAAGATCCGGAATGATTTCTTTTAACTTGGTGATCGTCATCAAACCATCCATATCAGGCATTTTTAAATCAACAATAGCCATATCAGGCTGAGTTTTTTTTGCTATTTCAACGGCTCTTGTGCCGGAAGAGGCTTTCAGGACA
>Ga0233428_1002227_pt1 | contig 18851 bp, 14 predicted proteins | sample SI_118_April2016_4_FD_179890 | JGI IMG/M metagenome (GOLD analysis project Ga0233428, IMG submission 179890) | Seawater microbial communities from Saanich Inlet, British Columbia, Canada - SI_118_April2016_120_MG | ecosystem: Environmental > Aquatic > Marine > Inlet | place: Canada: British... | reverse complement strand
TCTAATTCTATCTGGCGTAATATTCCCAGTATGTCTTCTTCTGAAAATCGCTTCCTTGTCATTATTACCTCCCAAAATAACTAAAATATTCATACCACAAGTGGCTCAGTTATAGGGGGGCAGGACATCTCCATGATTTACATTGTTTAGTTTTAGTTAGTTAAAAGTCATAATTCGGTTTTTTCTGAGCCAGTTATATAGTCAGATCGAGAATCAAGCTGGCGTTCTCAAGTTCAACCTCCACGGATTTTTGAGCGGTGCCGTCAAGAGAAAAAGTCAATTGATACTTGCCGCTATTTTGTTCAAATCCGTCAAACTTAAACTCGCCAAATTCATCGGTCTTGGCTTCGGCCAGCGACTCGCCGGATTGAGCGACCGAAACAGAAACTTCGGCAGCACATTCAGTACGGCCATTCGCATCCCGCTCGACACATCCTGCAATCAATATTTTGGACAATGCATTGAGGCTCTTGTAATAAACGCGAGGTTTGGTCCCAAGCTCTGACTTCAAGGTTTCTAAATTTTCCGCCAGACTAATTTTAGCCATTTCATTGTCAGATACTTTTATCGATTTGAGGGCGCCGGTTGGACAAACATTGACGCAACGAGGTTCAGTCCATCCATCATCCATCAAATGCGCATCAAAATTCCAATGTTGCGGAACTTGCTCGTCTTCATTCCACCAAATTGCACCATAGGGACAGGCATCAACGAGATGCTGTTGACCTTTAGCGGCAACTGGATCAATGACGACAATACCATCGCCGCGCTTTTGAACGGCGTTATTTTTAGCCGCTTCAATGCACGGCGCATTGTCACAATGGTTGCACATTGTTGGAACAAACGAGATATCGACAATCGGAAAATTACCACGCTCAGCCCGCTTAATGTCAATCCACCGATGTCCATGCTTTGGCATCGACGCGGTGTATCCGGGATGTGCCTTATCAGCATACTCGTCCTGGACAGCAATGGCGCAGTTATAACAATTGATACATTCTTCAACGTCAACGATAAGATTCCATTTATTACTCATCAACTGTCTCCTTAACGCGACTTTCAATTTCACTCGGTTCCTCAACTTTGCCATCCCAAAGTTCGACCTGAACGATCGCAGAGCTACTGGCTAATGAATGGGATTTTTTGATTTGTGGCCGTTTTGATGTAAGAAGATTCAAACACCCGCCACGATCAATAGAATTACCAGGCTCCCCAATTGGGTCATATCTGGCGCTTGATTCATAACCATGAATAACGTCGCGAGGTAAGCGCTCCGTCGGATCGGCAGCGCAAAGTACAGCGCCAAGATCGTTGTATACTTTTACGATATCGTGGCGTTGAATGCCTCGCTCTAAAGCATCTTCAACATTCATTCTCAATACCCAGTAAAAGTGGCCATCGATCTCCACACGGTGATCATCAATATTATTAATAAAACTGTCTTTGCCATCGGTCTGAGTATGAAAACTATAACGTGGATGTGGCGTCAAAAGTTGCAATGGATACTTGGAGGCGTAATCCTCTTCATCCAGTTCCCAGGCTCGGCTGTATTTAGCTATCGGTGGCCGCTCCTCGTCATCAGGATCATAGCGTTTTAGGCTGGAAGCTTCGAATTCGAACTTACCGGACTGCGTTTGGAGACCAGAAAGGAACTCTTCGGCATAATCACCAGGCAAAGGCTGTGCTTCTGGAATATCCTTCTTTCTACCTTCCAAGAACCAGCGGAATGATACCGGCGGTCGAAGTTTTTCATCTTCTGCCGGGACGACGAAATACCCTTTCTTCATGAAGTCCTTCCAGGAAATATAATCCGGCAAATCGGATCCATCGAACATCCGTTTTACCCAATCAAGGTCGCTCATCCCTTCCGAGAAATACGAACTCATCCCCATGCGTTTCATAATTTCGACAAAGATATCGTAGTCAGACTTTGACTGACCCAAAGGTTCGATGCATTTGTGCTGCAAAACGACGACCCGGTGGTTCAATTGTGACTGGGAATCCTGGGTGTACCCATGGGTGCCAGCCCATTCGCTGATATCCCAACGCTCCATACTGGTACAAGCTGGTAAAATTATATCCGCGAATTTGGTCTCACCTTCCATCCAAATAGACTGATTTACGACAAACGGTAATTTGTCTGATCGGTACATTTTAACGTAGCGATTTGTATCACTGGCAGTGCCAATAATTGACCCACCATACTTGTAAATCATTTGAACAGGTGCAAATCCAGGTGCCGGATATTTGAAACGCGCAAATTGTCCTTCGACGGTTTTTGCATTCCATGGATGACCCTCTGCTGTCCCTTCCAATATCGCTTCTGGCAAGGATAGTTTAGGAATTTTCTGCGTCACCGTGTTTACCGCAGGCAGCTGCGGCATACGCTGATACAAATGTACAGAAAGCGCAGTGTGCTCTAGATCGCCGGCAATTCCACCTTCAGCGTAACCGGGAAAATAGAACCGTAGATTCACAGGGGCACCCCACTGCATAAATCCAAAGTTGATACCGGGCTTGCCCATTCCCTGCATCGCCATCAAGCAGACCGAAACGCGAGCCCATTGAACGCCGGTTGCATTCCGGCATGCACCGCCATGGCCATTACCGCCACCGGCGGCAAGATAGGTTTTCTTTGCTGCCCACTTTTGAGCTAAGGCGAGAATATCTTTGGCCGGAACGCTGCATTCTTCAGCTGCCCATTCTGGCGTTTTTGCAATACCATCTTCTTCACCAAGGATATAGCTCCGCCATTTATCGAATCCGACAGTTTTTTCAGTAACATATTCCTCGTCATAGGTATCTTCAGTAATCCAGGTGTGAGCGATCGCCAGTCCAATGGCCGGTGATGTGGTCGGTTTAGGGGCGATCCATTTTCCACCCAAATAGGCGGCTGTTTCGCAATAATGTGGATTGATGTGAACAAAATCAACATCCAGCTCTTTCAGCCATTTTCGCCTAACCGTACCTTCAAATCCGCCATAAATACCATTGGTTGCCTCTGGATCAGAGGACCAGAAAACGATCATTTCGCAATTTTCAAGGCAGTCTTCGGCTGTGCCATAATTTTCCGGTGCGCCACATCTCATGCTATGGCCATAATGATGCATCGCTCCCCAATACCAACCTTCCCAACTGTCTGGATTGGGGTGAACTTCCGTCATACCGATGGCATTTGAGAAACGCCTAAAAGCACTTAACTGATAGCCGATATTTCCAAATGTATGGTGGGAGCCATGGCTATAGGCGATTGCACCCGGCCCGACGTCGCGTTTAAGCCGTTTCATTTCACCAGCGACGATGTCCAACGCTTCGTCCCAGCTAATAGGCTCATACCCCGATACGCCACGATTACCGCAATTGCGATCGCCATTTGGATCAAAATCAACGCGCTTAAGAGGGGTCAGTATTCGGTCTGGCGAGTAAACCAGGGACTTCCAGGCTAGAGCGTGCGGACTAACCGTCGCTTTGCGTGGCGGTGTAAAAGATTTGCCGCGCGCCTTAATGGTCCAAGACGACGCATCGGTCGAATCAAAATCGATGGGCGTTACGCGAACGATTTCATCATCTTTAACGTGGACGAATAATGGGCCGCCATTGGTATTGGTTGCATATCGCATAACACCATTACTAAGTTTAGTGCCAAATTTCCAACCAATACGCCGGGTAGCGATCATGATCTGGGTGAAGTGATAAGTTAGTTCATCCGGCCCGAGTAATTTGAGTTGAAAATTCTTTTGCGCGTCAATTTGATGTTGGAAATTGATCGGCGGCGTCAGAAGTCGCACGGCAATAAAACAATCTGCAAATTCGAGCGTAACATCAGCATCGCTATTTGGCCCGAACATTGACCGCAATTTGCCGTCTTTAAAAAAGAATGTTCTTCCCAGACCGATAGACCGAACAACAATTTGCGCGGAGAGATTTTTCTCGGCGATCCGTTTGGCAAAATCTCTGCTAAATAATTTTAAAACATGCAGAGTTAAATAAACCGAAAACAACAGCGCATGGAGATACACCCGTCGCCACCAGGCATCAGGTTGGGTTGCATTTGTTCTAAACATTTTTTAATTACTCCACATATTTTCGATTAACGGTGCGGGACAACAGATTGTTGAGCCAGTCATTATTAAGGGGTGTCCTTCTGCGGCCGGTACATGGCCCAATGCCAGACTAGGAAACCTATAAGCGGTCTTGTAATCTAGGGTCTTCTGGAACATAACGCGTGGCACGAAAGACCCAGTTAATTGAACCTTGAACAGGATTTTCTGAGTATATATCGTTGACATATTCCCAGACAGTCTCGCCTTCAGGTGTGACTTCGAAAATACAGCCTTTACCACCTTCGCATATCAACGTATTGCCGCTGGGTAATCGCTGCACGCCACTGATATGGGGGCTAAAAAAGCTGAGGGTCGGTTGAGCACGGTATTCCCATACACGTTCCCGAGTCTCTGGATCAAATTCTTGAATTGTTGAATAATATTTATCGAAGCCATGATAGCCATTGCTGAAAACTAATACATTGCCGCTTTCCAACATATGACAGTCGTGCTGATGACCAAGATTTAAATCGTGATGCTCCCATTTCACCTGACCGGTTTGACGATCAATAATTATCAAAAGATTTAGAACCCGGAAGCTGACCATGATATCGCCGTTGGCGAGCGGTGCGCAGGTATTGGCGTGCGCCCATTCGTAGCGCGGGCAAAGGGGACAGATCGGATATTTATCCATATCAAGCAAAGAGGTGTGCCATTCCCAAACAACATTGCCATCGGGATCTATTTCCCTGACCACATCTTCAAAAATAACACCGTCTTCATGAGCGTATTCTGTGCCTGGTTTCCCTCCTTTGACTTTTTTCGCCAATTCGTCGTCAAGACGTTCCCAGGCAAGATAGACAGTATTGCCGTTAGGTAAACGTCGGGCGTCATGATGTTGACCCGAATCGTGGTGCTCCCAAACAACCTTACCGTCCCAATCATACTCACGCATGATGCCGCCTTTACCAGCGTGGATTTTAGGACCTTCGGTAGTCAATTCAGTAATGAACAAATTACCGTTATCAAGTAAGCGGCACAAATTGATGCCGCCACGCTCCAATTCCCACTGGTGAACGGCTTGGCCTTCCATATCGACGATTTTCGCGATACTCGACTGTATCGGCGAAAACAGTGTGAAGCCCTGTGTCGCCCGTTCTCTGTCGTATAATGTCAGCCCCGACTGAGTGAATAACATTTAGCCCTCCAAAAAAAACCAGCAGCTAAACGCTAGTTGAACTCACAAGCTTCATTAACATTCTCCAGCCAAACGAATTCGATTGGCTGGGTAGAAATTTTATTTACCTGTTCAAAGATCGTTTTCATTTTATCGGAATTGAGAAAAGCCTCTACCTCAGGAACATCAACTGCATCCAGTTCGGCAACAAGTTGAACTCGATTAGGGTCATCAACACCCCGGTTTATGTGCCAATTTCCAACTGTAGGCGGTGGGTTAGATTTAAAAATCTGTATCCATTCGCCAAAATCGGTCAAATGGTGATCGGTAAAAAGTATAGGCATTTAATTTCTCCGAATTTTTTTGCTATGGATTAACCCGCTTCAGCCCTAGATCGATCCGATTGATTATTTTCAAAGTAAGGTGAATTTTTACTAATAAATCTTGGCCAATTCATCATTGTGAATTATTTTAACCATCACACTAAAACCCAAGCTGCATTCAGTCGTCCAATGAATAAGCTTAGCCTGCTATAAAAATTATTCATGACTGAAATTTATTGAGATTATTGAATTGAATCTGGCGTATAATTAAAAAAGCCCTTCCCTCATTTGACAAGAAAAACCCGCCGACCAAGGCCGACGGGCATAGTTGGGGAGGTAAATAATTCTATTTCCGTTTCCGTTTTTTGGCGCGGTTCCGAAAAGCCTCACGCTGTGCCAACGTAAGCTTATAGGGGGTCTCAATGTTGATCCCCTTTTCCTTGTAGTAACGCAATGCGCCGGGGTGAACTGGATCAGACATCCCTGCGACCGCCAGTTTCAGGGTCAATGTTTTTGACATCGATTTTGACATGGCGTGGGCCTCGTCAATGTGGTCCCAGAACGCCTTCATCATTTTGTAAACCAGATCGGCGTCCATGTCAGAACGCACTGCCAAGCCGACAAATGAACCGGTTGCAAGAATCGGCTCCTTATTCATCAGATTTTTACCGTAGACCTTAGGATCGATTTTAGTTCGAACTGTACCGGGACTACCGACATATCGCTTCCATGACTTGTGTGAGAAATTCTTTGAATCCAAGGGCAGAAGCCGGATTTTATTGGTCAATACCAGCTGCGAAACTGCCGGGCTAGGTGCCATTGTGTTCGTTATCCAAACATCGAACTTCTTATCTTGGAAAGCTGTCTGCGCCGGTCCCCAGCCGAGCTTCACCTGCTGGTAATCTCGCCCTGGCAGATAACCGGTCATGGCCTCAACGATCAACCGTGCGTTACGAGTAGCGACGCCGGCAGGCGGCCCTAAAAAGACCTTTTTGCCTTTGATGTCTCTAAAATTTTTGATACCGGATGATTCGTAGACGACCGGATGATAAAAGCCCATGGGATAGGAGAATAGGGTCGATATTTTCTTCACTGTTTGTGGACCCTCTTTATGCTTCCTGTAAGGCCCGATCTGTTGATACATCAGGAAATATAAGCCTGGGCCGTACATAGTGAAGTCCATTTTGCCTTTACTAACCAGCAAGGCATGCCGTGTAGCTGCACCGACCGCAGATACCTGAACTTTGTGCCCGGGAACATATTTGTTTACCGCATTAGCCCACGCCGTATTGACGAGAAACGGTGTTGTCCCTTCAGCTAAGCTACCAAGACTGTAGCGACTGTCTTTCGCCTGCACCGATACGGTGCCAGCAACAAAAACCGTGGCAGCTGCCGCGATAATTGCAAATTTGGAAAACTTTGGTCTCATACTAAATTACTCCTTTGATTGTTAAGTAAATGATGAACACTTTGACGAACCAATTTATGAAATAGCTACCTCATAAAATTGGCTTAAATCTTGACCAAATAATTCTAAAAAAATCACACTTTGCGAAACGCTCTAGCTTCAGCGATCTCCGGTTGCCCTTGCCGATTTCTATATCGGACTCGATGGACCCCAATTACGCCTAGCCCGACCGCCAAGCCGAGAATCTGCAAGGCCGGAACGGTGGCAAGCATAGTAACCGCCGTTGCAAGGCGGAGCAGCCTTTCAACTGGACCGAAATTAAAGGCATCACTTCCTACAAAACCAGAGGCAACTAGCCAGATCGCTATCGGTAATCGGATCATGATCCAAATAAATGATGACCATTCAAATTGAGTAACCAAGGTGATAGATGGGTAGTAGATGATTACGTATGGAATGATAAAGCCCGCAGCAGCGATCTTGACCGCTTGAAATCCAGTCATCATTGGATTGGATTTTGCAATGGGTGCGGCAGCGTAGGCCGCAATCGCAACTGGCGGCGTTACATTTGATAAAACGCCGAAATAGAGCACAAATAAGTGGATCAGAATGGCTTCAACGCCAAGCTTACCGATAATCGGGCCGACAAAAAGCACAATAAAAAGATAGGCCGGCAAAGTTGGGAGACCCATACCCAATAACAGGCAGGCAAACATCGCAACAACGAGGGCAAAGAACAAGGAGCCTTCTGCGACGGATGCGATCATGGCCGCAAAATTTCCCGCAAGACCGGTCAAGGAGACCACCGCTATGACAGTGCCAATTGAACCCACTGACACCATAATCTGCGAACACTGACCGCCACTGGTAAAAATCGCCTTCAAAGCCCGGGACGGATAATTCTTGAATTCCGCCTTATCTCCAGACACAAAATCAATGACGAACATTATCAAAATAGCTGTGACGCAGGACCAGAAGCCTGCAGCGGCTGGCGAACGACCTGCGAACAACACTGCCACCACTGTGAAGACGGGAATGAAAAACTTTAAGGACACCAGCCAATCCCGGCGGGTCAATTTTGGTGCGTCAGTTGTTTCAATTCCGAGGCGAACCGCTTCGGCGTAAACAATGGCGAATAAACTGAAATAATAGAATAGCGCCGGTATCGCGGCGGCAGCGGCAATCATCAGATACGGCTGCCCGATTAGTTCAGCCATGATGAACGCGACGGCGGCCATGATTGGTGGCGTAAACTGGCCGCCGCTGGAAGCAGCGGCTTCAACGCCGCCGGCAAATGAATTCGAAAATCCCTGTTTTTTGATAAGCGGGATTGTGAAAACACCGGTACCAACAACGTTACCGACCGAACTACCGGAGATAGTTCCGAACATAGCGCTCGCCACTATCGCGGAGTGGGCGGCGCCGCCACGAATCCGCGAAGTGGCGGTGGTCGCCATTTTTAGAAGAATGCCGGTGGCTCCGGTAGCTTCCAGCGTGACTCCAAAAACAATGAAAATTAGGACAATGTCAGAAACGATATCGGTTGGCCGACCGAACACGCCAGAAAAGCTAAACCAAATACCGGTTATAGACTCTTCAAACGAGAACCCTGTGTGGCCAAATATCCCCGGCAGATCGCCAAAATGAGCATAAATAATGCCGGTAAGGCAGATGATCGGAAGCATAAGCCCAAAAGAACGCCGCGTAGCCTCTATTACGGTCAGCACACCGAAGAGTCCTACCAACAGCTGTGGCGTTTCTAGTATAAAGACACCATCCCAGAAACTTTCATAGACTTGGGCAAAATTTATTAAAGTCGCTATGAAGCCAAACAAGATAACCAAATCGACCATCCAAAGTAACAATTTCACTGGCTCTGGAGTGTTCTTGAATTGGTTAGCCAAGGGGTGTGTAAGTAACATAACTACAACGGCCAGGCCTATGGCACCGCCAAGACGAAGTCCTTGGTCCATAATCGGGAAAGGCCCGGCTACATAAATCGCACCAAAAGATAGAAGAATCCCCGCCATTCGACGAACAATACTCGATCCAAATTCGAGATTTCTTAGCATCGAATGACATCCTTTGATCTTATTAACGCCAACGGGTTTGATTTCGAGATGACCATAGGTGACAAAACCGCTGATAAAAAAATTCGGCATTACAAATCCGTTGCACTAAAACGCGAGTCACCTTCATCCGTCCAATGAATAAGCTTAGCTTGCTATAAAATTTATTCATGGCTAGAATTTTAGAGATATTTGAAGAGTAAACTTCGGGATACCAACAAATGTTGGCGACCGTTTTACGCTGAGGATCGAATTTAATGGAGTTTAGAACTCTCAACTATTTTTTAGGCGTGCTTGAAAATCGAAGTTACACTGCAGCAGCCGAGGCGTTACATATAACGCAACCCGCTTTAACAAAAGCCGTACAGCGCCTGGAAGCAGAGCTTGAAGTAGAATTGTTCGATAGAGATTCGCGAGGCACGGAACCGACGAAATATGGTGAACTGTTGGCAGTACATGCCCGGCGATTAAATGAAGAGCATAAACATGCTAAACTGGAAATTGAAAATTTAAAAAATGGGTTTAACGAGAGCGTTCGAGTTGGCGCCGGCCCAGTGTGGAGTTCTCGCATGCTTCCCCAGGCGACAAAAAGGCTGCGAGAAGAAGGAAAAAATATCAAAATCACGCTTACGTCGGACACATCTTCACCGCTGACAAAGCGTCTGTTGGATGGCAGCCTTGACCTTATTTGCGGCGATATCGATTTTCCGGTTCATCCTGATATTTGCAAAGAACATATACAATCGGTTGAATACGTGCTTTGCGGCAGAAGGGAGCATCCTTTATCGCGCAAAAGCCAAGTTGAGTATCAGGCTTTAACTGATTACTCTTGGGCTGTCTTGCCAAATACGCTGGAAAAGTTACAACCCCTTTTCGATTCACTTGAATTCCCAAAATTGGATATTGCCATTGAAGTGGCGTCTGTTGATGAATTGATTGTCGCAGCCTCGACTGAAGATTATTTGGTAGCGCTACCGGAATCTCTACTTGGCAAAGCCGAGGTCGCTGGCGTGGTTCGTCTTCCTCTCAAGGGAGCGCTTTATAAATTTTCCGTCGGCGTTGCTTATATGAAAGAAGCACAAGCATCTTCCTCAATTGCCAGCGTCATCTCAATTATTAAAACTTTTAGCTGGGACTAGCGATCAATCAGCCCTAGCGGCCACCGCTTCCATTTCGATGAGAATTTTCGGGTTAGCCAACTCGCTAATGACAACCCACGTCGATGCTGGCGTATGTCCGTCATCAAGATGTTCTGCTCGGTGTATAGCATGAATTGGTAGCGCCTTGGGATCAGTGGAATAGACGTTTAGCTTAACAATGTCCGAAACACCAAAACCGGCATCTTTTAAAACTAAAAGAGTGTTCTGCCACATCTGTTCATCTTGCTCCTCTAAACTTTCCGGCATGGTTCCATCAGGTCTGATACCGACCTGACCAGCGATGTAAAGCCAACGAGAGTTTTCTGGCACTTCTACCGAGTGGCTATAAAGCCCCCCTGGTTGTGCGACTGTTTCTGGGTTCCGAGTGACTAACATTTTGATCTATTTTCTCCATTAATTTATATTGGGAAACTTCTGATTCAAGGCAGAGATAAAATCTGAAACACCATCAGCACGGATACTCGAATGCTCCTTCAATGAAGATTCAGCTGCGTCAGCATCCCGGTCTAATATCGCATTAATGATGCTTGTATGTTCTTGATAGGGAACTTCAACACGATTTGGCGGCTCCATATAAAGTCGCCGATACGGCATCATTCGGTTGCGAATAGATTTAGCCTCTTCTTCTAGAAATTTATTATGACTGCCGGAATAGATCATCTGATGAAAATTTAGATCCATTTGTTGGTAACGTGACCAATCATTGGTTTTCACCAATTTTCCCATTTTCGAATGTAGGTTTTTTAGCTTTTGTTTCTCATCATCAGACATCCGACGCGCCGCAAGGCCAGCACACAATCCCTCGAGAACAGCAAGAACTTCATACATGTCAAATATTTGTTGAATAGAAAAAGTTGCGACGACTGCGCTTCGTCGCGGGCGCGATTCCACCAACCCCTCCGCCGCCAATTCGGCAATAGCCTCGCGGATGGGTGTGCGAGATACGTTATAGCGTTGAGCTAATTTAACCTCATCCAGTTTTATACCCGGTTCTAATTTGCCGGTGATAATTTCCAACTCCATCGACCTTCGAACTTTTGCAGCGTGTTTTTCCAATAATTAAACTCCTACCGTCAACGCAAAACTAACACCTAATCTAAACCTAAAAAATCCTAAACAAGTCTTTAGGGATTGTATACACAATTTCTATTTATGAGTATTTTCCAATGCTTGTGAAAATAAGTTTTTAAAGTGGATATCTGAAATGATAAGTGGTTTGGTTACATGGATACGACATCGCCGAGCGCAAATTTTTCCTCATACGTAGAAGCCATTATGCATTGGATTTCCCACCAGTTGCCGTCACGATCCAAAAAATAAAAGCTATAGTCGCCATGTAACTCACTCGGAGGCTGTATTCGTTTTATGCCATATTTTTCTTTAAACTTTTTTGCGTTCTCATAGGCTTCATCGACTTCTTCCCTCGTTTGAACGTCAATTCCCCAATGATTAAATACACGCTGATCGCGGGCTTTGTCGCCGACTTCTACGCACACAACGGTACAACCCTGATCATCTAAACGGGTCATCATAATAAGCTCCTCAACGTGCCGCACACATTTAAGTCCGAGGAACTCTTCGTAAAATTTCCTAGATTCTGCCAGATCGATACACTCAAGTGTGCCGTGGGGAAATTTACTCGGATTAACATATGACTTGGTAGTAGATGGTAACGACATAGTAGTCCTTTCTTTTTGATTGATTAAGCCTTGCCGTTAATTGGACGGCACACACATTTTACTATTATACAAATTTTATGATATTGTATAATAGTAAAATGTGTTGGGTGGAAATACAATAGCCAAATTATTGAAAAAAATATTTTATAACCTAAACATAGCCAGCCGAAGGATCAGTTTAAGGTAGAGTGACCATCAGACTGACATGACTTCGACCATGGCCTCAAATGCGGCTTGGCCGACGGTAAACGGTAGCAGGTTAAGGGCACCTTCTGGCAACACTGCTTCTCCGGAAGTCAGTTGGTTGAGACCGACCCAGCCGTGCTGTATCCAGATAACGCCCTGTGGCACTTGGCCGGTCACATAGGCTTCGGCTTCGAATTCGCCGCGTTGGTTGTGAAGGCGGATCGCGCCGCCATTCTCAATACCGCGCGTCGCCGCATCTTCAAGGGCGATCCAGAGCTTGGGGGCCGGATTTCGGGCAGCCAGTGTCGGTAAGGCCTGACCTTGATCATAAAACGAATTGAACTGAGTTAAGGTCCGGCCATGGCAGAGCGCAAGTGGATAACTTAAATCCGAGCGGTCGTCATACACCGGCAAGGAAGGCAGGCCAATTTGTTCGGCCCGCGACGAGAAGAACTCGACCTTACCGGATGGCGTCTGGTATTGGTGCGTCGGATAAGCCACATCGGGTACTTTGAGCCTGCCAATGCCGCCGCTAGCTCGCAATGATGCTACAGTAGCCGGTCCGGTTGACGGATGATCCAATACCGCGTCAATTAATTCCTCCTGCGAGGCCCATGGATAAAAACTCTCAACACCAAGCCGCTCGGCGAGGCCAATCAAGACATCATGCATGGGCCGCGCCTCCCCGGCAGGAGTTAGAGCTGGCTCCATCAGGTAGAGATGAGTATTGGTTGCCTTGCAGCCTAGTTCCTCTAACCAAGCCGTGGCTGGCAAAATTATGTCGGCGAAACGTCGTGCAGTCTCGTTCATGAATAAATCAAAGCTAACGACTAAATCGGTACCGTCAATGCCGTCGGCAAGCCGTCCAGAATCGGCATAGGATGACAACATATTAGAACCCATCATCAGAAGAACGCGAATACGTCCATCACATATGGCATCGGTAATTTCGGACATCTGGTCGGCAACATAGTTCCCGGGCAAGCGCTGATCAAAAGCCATGATGTTACCTGATCCACGGCCGTGGCCAGCACCGCCATGGCGAGGCCCAAAACCACCTCCAGCAACACCAAAATTGCCGGTCAGCGCCGGCAGGCAGGCGATCGCACGGGCGGCGTGCCAGGTATTACTTCCTTTGATCATTGAACTTCCGCCAAGGAGAATCATAGCTGGTCCTGTGGCAGCGTATTGGCGGGCAAGCGCCTCAATGCGGTTTGCGTCAATACCGGTGATCTTAGCGGCCCAGGCCGGGGTGAAATCTCGGATATGATCTGACAACTCTTCGAAGCCGCTGGTGTGCTCGGTGACGAAATCCCCATCGTATAGGTTTTCGTTGATGATCACGTGCATGAGGGCTAAGGCAAGGGCAGTGTCTGTTCCCGGCCGAATTAGAAATACGTCATCGGACTGGGCGGTAGTTTCTGTGCGCCTTACATCGATGGAGACAATTTTTGCGCCCCGCTTCTTTACGGCAACTAGATGTCTTGCTGTATTTGGTTGGCTGGCAATATTGGCACCCCACATAACAATCATCTCGGCGTTCTCAGCCATATCTTCCTTGGTATTGGTCTCCATGGTGCCGGTGAGAGCAAGACCAAAACCGCCCAGGCCCCAGCAAACCATCACCCCGCTCAAAAATTGGCAGCCGTAGAGATTAGCAAACCGCTGCATCAATTGGACGTTAAACATCAGACCAAAATTATTTGCTGCGGTACCATGGCCGGGGCAAATGGCCACTGCCTCGTGGCCCACTTTCTCCATGTTTCGGACGATCAGGTCTAATGCCTCATTCCAACTCGCCCGGCGCCACGTGTCTTCGCCACGCTGGTCGCGGATCAACGGATGTAAAATCCGTTTAGAATTATCAAATATTTCCTGCGACGCCTGACCGCGTACACATAAAAAACCTTGGCTATCAGGGTTATCCTTGTCACCGTTAACTTTTATCAGCTTGCCGTCCTCAACCTCCGCCAGCATACCGCAGAGAGTTGGGTGACAGTTCATCGGGCACATGGTGCGGACAATATTTTTTGGCAGCGGGTCCATTTACAATTCCTTGCATATAGAAATCATCTCGAAAATTAGCATTACGGCATACTAATACTTTAAATATTCTGTCTCCAAAGCCACCAAATCAACATGCGCCGCATAGATTTTCGCATCAATTTATAGTGATTTGATTAAGTTTAATTATACATTATTATTTTTTTGTATGCAAAATTTTATTTATATAATAATGTTAAGGCAAATAAGAAGTAAGATTTTATCTACCAAAAATATTATCTAATAAATTAAATGTCGAAATCGAAGGCGTATTCCTCGTTCACTCATTACTGAACAAGAGATTGATCAGGATACCCGGGAACTCATTGGAGAAACTATCATGCGTCGATCAAGTTTATTAACAACAGCACTTCTGACGGCAAGCTTTGCACTTGCCGCTGGTCCAACCCAGGCAGAAACCATCAAAATAACAGCCATTGGTGGCCCACCACCTGTCGCGCCAAACGTAAAAATGTTGAAAAATGTTTTCATTCCGACAGTCAATAAAATCCTCAAAAAAGGCGGCGGAAAATATAATATTGAGTGGACTCAAGGCTATGGTCAAAGTCTTGCTAAAATGACCGAGGTATTTGAAGCGATTGAAGAAGGCATTGCCCATGTCGGTGTGGTAATTGTTGTCATGGAAGAAAGCAAACTGCCAATGGAACAATACACTTTCATGATTCCCTTTGGCGCTTCAGACAACAAAACGATGGCCATAGTAGGCCAAAAAGTGCGCCAGCAGGTTCCGGAAATGGACGCCTATTGGGGCAAGTTCAATCAAGAAATATTGTCTATGGGTGCCGAAGCACCATGGCATATTTACACTAAATTTCCGATCACCAGTTACAAAGATCTTAAAGGGCACAAAATTGGCGCTTCTGGATCGACGGGTAATCTCTTGCGCGGCACCGGTGCCGTTGTCGTCAATGACAACATGATCGGCGCCTTCAATAATATCAAAAATGGACTTTATGACGGCTACCCCGGTTCTGTCGGATTAGGCTTCGTTTACAAAATTTTTGCCGCTGCGCCGCACATCACCGAGGTTAATTTTGGCGCTCGTATGGGTTCCGGCATAAGTGTAAATAAGAAGGAATTTGCTAAACTGCCTCAACCTGTTCAAAAGGCCTTCCGGATTGCCGCTAAAGCGTGGACCGGTGCTTATCAAAAGGTAGAAAACATCCTTGAGCATAAATTTATGGGCATCATGAAAAAGAAAGGTGCCACAATCACTAAATTTGACGCCGCACAACGTCGCGAATGGGCCAATGCCTTGCCAAATATTCCCAAAGAATGGGCCGATGGTTTGGACAAAAAGGGTATGCCTGGAACAAAAATCCTCAAAACCTACATGGCCGAGTTACGCGCAGCTGGTGTCACACCTGTTCGTGATTGGGACAAATAAATAATTAGCCAATGTGATTTGAACAAATAATGTCAATGAACGAAAACTCGTCTGAAGGCCGGAGACCTAATTTAATGGGAAAGTTTTACGCCCCCTTGGTTTCCGGCCTGAACATCGTCGGTAGTATCTGGATTTTTGTCATAATGGTCCTGATAAACGCCGACGTATTCAGCCGCTACCTTTTTAATTCGCCTATTCGAGGCATCCCAACCATTGTCTCGATGTCCATTATTGCGATTGTTTTTTTCCAACTGCCTGATGCCTTGCGCAGCGGTAGAATGACAAGGAATGACGTACTGATCGGCAAATTGCTGGCATCACCTTCCGGTTCCGGTCATCGATGGCAGGCAGCGTATTATCTATTAGGTGCCTTTTTGATGGCACTGATCATCTATTTCTCAATTCCATTTTTGGGAAAAGCCTGGCATCTGGAGTCTTATGTCGGGACACAAGGAGATTTTATCTTCTCCGACTGGCCAATTCTAGCGGTCGTTATATTGGGCGCCTTGTTTTGCGGACTAGAATTTGTTTTCCAGGTTAAGCGTGATATTTCAGCGCATATTTCTCTTTTAGGCCAATCTGTTCGCTCTGTTTTAGGAGCCGCCTTACCGTTGATATTAGTGATAGCGGTGGCGACTATTTTGGTATTCGCTCCCCTGTCAAATTTGGAAATAGCCGTAACGGCCTTGGTATTAGTGTTGGTCCTGGTTTATGTCGGTGTTCATATAGGCGTCGCTTTATCAGTAATTTCATTTTTTGCAATTTGGGGCATCCGCGACGATGTTTTAATCGCTGGAAAAATGCTCTCTTCGGCTGCCAGCGAAAGCCTCCAGCGTTTCGAATTTGGTATCATCCCGCTGTTTATTCTTATGGGAACCTTGATCAGCGTCTCCGATGTTGGAGCCGATTTATACAAAGTCGCAAATCAGTTATTCCGCCGCCTGAAGGGTGGTTTGGGTATGGCTACCGTTTTCGCCAACGCAATCTTTGCCGCCACCACAGGCGCCAGCATCGCCTCTGCCTCCGTGTTTACCCAGGTAGCAGTGCCTGAGATGCTGAAAATGGGCTATACGCCGAGATTTTCGGTCGGCGTCGTGGCCGGCAGTTCGGTTCTTGGCATGCTAATACCACCGAGCATGCTGATGATCCTTTACGGCATACTTACTGAATCTTCGATCGGCGATCTGTTCATCGCTGGCATCGTTCCGGGAATTGTTCTATCCGTCGCCTACTGTCTGATGATTTACGTCATGGCAATGCGATTTCCTCGCATGGTGATATCCGAAGACCATAAGACCCAGGACGATAGTCTTATGCCGATGGGTGAATTATTGCGTAAATTGGTACCGATCATGGCGCTAATTGTCGTTGTGATGGGGGGAATTTATGGCGGTTTTTTCACCGCAACTGAGGCCGGCGGCATCGGTGCCTTTGGCGCCCTACTAATGGCCTTAGCCCGCCGCAGCCTAACCTGGCAAAAATTCTGGCATATTTTGACGGAGACCGGGCAAATTACGGCCGCCATCTGCTTTCTGTTTATTTCTGCCCATATTTACGCCCGTATGATTACCGTTACCGGGCTACCAAATGCACTTGAAGATCTGATTAACGTGTCTGAGATTGGCTTTATCGGATTACTCGCTGTTTACCTAATAATAATCATAATACTAGGCACTATTTTGGATGCGGGATCTATTATGCTCATTATGGTGCCAATCGTAATTCCTCTGTTTATCGCGATGGAGGCTTCAGGTGTCGATATTGTCAGCCTGACTTGGATCGGCGTCTTAACAATAATTGGCGTTGAAATTGGATTATTGACGCCGCCATTGGGCATCGCCTGCTTTGTTATTCACAATAATCTTCAGGATGAGAGCATAACTGTGGGAGATATTTTCCGTGGCGCAGCACCTTTCGCCTTGATGATGTTTCTGGTGCTGATCTTGATCGTGATTTTCCCTCAGATAGCACTCGTGCTCCTTTGAGGGCACTGTCATGTGTGGACGGCTCCTTTTTTGCAAGATAAAAATGAACTTAGATGATCCAGTGGGGAGCGGTCATGTGTCCGGCCTGTTTGCGCGGAACTATTACCGCTGGCCCTGATGAAGTCCGCATACCAGGTCCCTATCAGAGGAACGAGCTATAATGCCCAGACAGTGCCTCGGGGTGTCCCAGTGGCGGTCCCATTTGTTTCATCATCATTCATTCTGCCCTTGCAATCTTTGCGGCGGGTTTATCCGCCGTACATTTCTTCGGTTCAGGAGGCCTTATAGACTTCTTCTTTTGTTAGAAGGGCCCAGGCGGTGCGCGCCGTCTTATTTGCAATGGCGACGGTTACGAGGCGCGTCGGTTTACGCTCCAGTAACGACCTGACCCAGGCGCCAGTTCGCGTTTCATTATTACCAGCACGCCTGGTTACGGAAGTTGCACCAACGACAAGCAATTTACGCAAATATCCGTTCCCCATCTTCGATACACGGCCAAGTCGAGTTTTCCCGCCAGATGAGTTCTGCTTTGGCACCAAACCAAGCCAGGCAGAAAATTGACGGGCCGATTTAAAGACCGCTGGGTCGGGCACACTGGCAGCCAACGCCGTCGCGGTGATAAGGCCTATGCCAGGAATTGTTTCCAAGCGTTGGCTTGCGGTGTTCTGCCGGTGCCATATCAACAGTCGCTTTTCTATTCCCCTAATAGCGCGTTGCAAACTTGAGAGTTGTTCTCCTAAGCTAAGCAAAGCCGTAATGACCGTGTCTGGAAGCTCAATATCGTCCCCCTCTTCCAATTGTCGAAGTAGACCGAGTGTTTTCTGTGGCCCCTGTGCAGCGATATATCCGAACTCTGACAAATGTGCCCGAACCGCGTTCAATAACATTGTGCGCTGGCGCATCAACAGATCGCGAGACCGGTGCAGGACGAGGACACCTTGCTGCTCCTTTGATTTAACCGGTACGAAATGCATATTTGGGCGAGTTACGGCTTCACAAATCGCTTCGGCATCCGCTGCATCATTTTTCTGGCGTTTAACATAAGGTTTTACATAGGCTGGAGGGATCAGGCGCACTTTATGACCCAGGCTTGTGATCTCCCGGGCCCAGTAGTGGGCAGTTGCACACGCTTCCATACCGATTAAGCAAGGGGGAATCTTAGTAAGAAACGCTAGGACACGGCCCCGGCGCAGCGTCTTTTGCAAAACAACGTTCCCATTGGCATCAATGCCATGTAGTTGGAAAACGGATTTAGCTAGATCAATCCCGACAGTCGTAATATCCATGTGGATGGCTCCCTTTTTCTGTTGGTCAATAACAACCCCAACATGACACATTAAATGCCGTCTGGGTGGAGCCGTCCACAACAT
>Ga0233428_1002225_pt1 | contig 18856 bp, 16 predicted proteins | sample SI_118_April2016_4_FD_179890 | JGI IMG/M metagenome (GOLD analysis project Ga0233428, IMG submission 179890) | Seawater microbial communities from Saanich Inlet, British Columbia, Canada - SI_118_April2016_120_MG | ecosystem: Environmental > Aquatic > Marine > Inlet | place: Canada: British... | reverse complement strand
CGAGGTGGTGGATCAGATCCTGCGTGCTGGAATCGGTCACGATCTGGTTGGCATTCTCGCCATGGGCAGCATCTGCGCCGGTTTCGCCAACTCCCTGGGTCAGCGCAACTGGTTCGCCAGCCACAGCGCCAACTTCGATTGGTCGTTCTACCTGCGGGCGGACAAGGCCGTCAAATGCGCCTACGCCGGCGTCGAGTGGAAGGCCGACCAGTTCCAGGCGAAAGTTGACGGTGCCCTGGAGCAGCTCAGCGTCCTCGAACGTGAACCCCGCACGATCCCACCGGGCAACTATCGCGTCTTCCTTGCCCCCGGCGCCCTCGCTGACTTGGTGGGGATGCTCAATTGGGGTAGTCTCGGTCTGAAGTCGTACGAGACGAAACAGACCAGTCTGCTGCGCATGATCACCAACAAGGCGGCCCTCGATGCATCGGTCACGCTGCGGGACAACACGGCTGACGGTGTCACCGCAAACTTCCAGTCCCAGGGTTTCTTGAAACCCGACCACGTGGAGTTGATCTCGGCCGGCACCCACGCGGACTGGCTTGTGTCGCCGCGCTCGGCACGCGAATATGGCGTCACAGCCAATGGCGCCGACGATTGGGAATCAGCGTCCTGTCTCGAGCTGGCGGCCGGCACCATCCCGCAAGCCCAGATCCTCGAACAACTCGGCACCGGCGTCTTCATCAACAATGTCTGGTATCTCAACTTCTCCGATCGACCCGCCTGTCGCATCACGGGCATGACCCGTTTCGCTTGTTTCTGGGTTGAGGACGGGCAGATCGTGGCGCCGATCAATGTCATGCGTTTCGATGAAACCCTCTACCGCGCCCTCGGCGAAAATCTTATCGGCCTGACACAGGAGCGAGAGATGATCCTCGATGCGGGGTCCTACAGTCGGCGGGCGACGAGTTCGGCTCGTTTCCCCGGCGCCTTGATCGACGACTTCCACTTCAATCTGTAGGAGCCTCTGTGCCCGTAGTCCAGCACATCAACGATGAGACGCATCCCGACGGCTGCACGCCGACGGTTCGTCAGGTCACCGCGCGGAAGGTGGCAAAGCGTTGAGACTCGCTCTGCGATCCCGGCGAATGTGGAGCAACCGGTTCTTGGCGATCGGCACGATGCTCGTTCTTGCCCTTCTCGCCCCTTCCATGACCTCGGCTTCAGAAGAGGACACGCGTGTCCCGGCCACAGAGGAGGACGCGCGCAAGAGAGTCGTCTTCTGGAATCTCTTCACCGGCGGCTCCAGCCACGAAGTCGTCACTGAACTGGTCGCTCGTTTCAATCGGCGGCAGACGGAATACGTCGTCGAGCAAGTCGATATTCCCGGCAATCACATTACGTCCAAGATCCTGCCCGCTGTCGCCGGGGGCGTCGCCCCCGATCTGACGATTTTCGACCGCTTTCTTGTCGCCAGTTATGCCGCCCGCGGTGCCTTTGAACCTCTCGACGAGTATGCCGCCCGCGACGGCATCCGTGGCGAGGACTTCTTCCAGGCACCCTGGGAAGAGTGTTTGTACGATGGCAAACTATATGCCGTCCCGTACGACACGGACGTGCGACTCCTCTACTACAACCGTGAACTGTTTCGCGAGGCGGGACTCGATCCGGATCGACCACCGAAGACCTGGAGTGAATTGCGCGAGTTCTCGCAGCGTCTGACCAAACGTCGACCCGACGGACGCCTCGAGCAGATCGGTGCCGTACCGAGCTGGGGAAACACGGGACTCTACCTCTATTGCTGGCAGAAGGGGGGTGAATTCCTCTCGGAAGACGGCAGCCGCGTCACCCTCGATGACCCGCGCAATGTCGAGGCCCTCACCTGGATTCGCGACTTCGTACGCGACTACGGCATCGAGCAATTGCTGACCCTGCAGACAGGATTTGGTGCAGAGAGCCAGAACCCGTTGATCACGGGGCGCGTGGCGATGATCGTCTACGATGTAGGCACCCTGACCATGCTCCAGCGTTATGGCGCCGATCTTGATTGGGGGGCGGCGCCGCCTCCCTACGCCGATGATGGTGTACCTGCCACGTGGTCCGGTGGATTCTCCTTGGTCATGCCCAAGGGCGGGCGTCAACCTGAGGGCGCCTGGCAATTCGCTCGCTTTATTCTACAGGACGAGTCGCAGCGCTACATGGCGACTTCCAGCAACAAGCTGCCTGCCCTGCGCTCAGCAGGAGAGGACCCCTTCTTCCAGTCCAGTCCCTACTGGCGACTGGCCATCGACCAGATGCGTTTCTCTCACTATCGCCCTGTCTCGGCTGTCGGTGGTGCCCTGAGTACGGAGATGGGCATCGCCGTCGATCAGGTGTTACACGGCAAGCTCAGTCCCGAAGAGGCACTGGGCGCTGCCACACGTGAGACTCAGGCACAACTGGATCGTTTCCTCGACAAGAACCGCGGCACCCCCGTCGACTGGACCATCGTCTACTCGATCCTTGGCGGCATGCTGGCAATTACCCTCGTTGTACGCGGCGGCTTCTCCTGGCGACGCATGCAAACGATGACGATCCACCGCCGTCAGGCCTTGGCGGGATATCTCTTCGCCCTGCCTGCCATCCTCGGACTGCTCATCTTCACGGTCGGGCCGATCCTCACGACCTTCATCTACAGCTTCGCCCGTTATGACATTCTCACAGCCGCCACGTGGGAAGGCTTCGACAACTATCGTCGTCTCTTCACGACGGATCGGTATTTCCTCATCGCCTTGTGGAACACGCTCTATTTCACCGCCCTCTCCGTGCCGGTGAGTATCACCATCTCCCTCGGTCTGGCGATGCTGCTGAATCGACAGATCGCGGGTCGAGCATTGTATCGCGCCCTCTTCTATTTACCGACCGTCGTCCCCCTCGTCGCCGGCTCTCTGCTGTGGGCGTGGCTCTTTAATGGCGAATACGGCCTGATCAACGTCACCCTCGGATACATCGGCCTGCCGCAGCTACCCTGGTTGACGAGTGAGCACCTGTCGAAACCCGCGCTCGTAATCATGGGACTGTGGAATGCGGGGGGTGGCATGATCATCTTCCTTGCTGCCCTGCAGGGCGTACCACGTGCACTGCAGGAAGCGGCCCTGCTCGATGGTGCCGGGCGCTGGGCCTCCTTCCGCCATGTGACGCTGCCCATGATCTCTCCCGCCATGTTCTTCATGACCGTCATGGGACTGATCGGCTCTCTGCAGGTCTTTGCCCAGGCCTTCCTGATGACCAATGGCGGCCCTGTGAATTCGACCCTGTTCTACGTGTTGCACCTGTTCCGCGAAGCCTTCCAGAATCTCAACATGGGCAGCGCGTCGGCCATGGCCTGGGTCCTGTTTGTCATCATCCTCGCCATCACGGGTGTGCAATTCGTCGTCAGTCGGCGCTGGGTCCATTACGATGGCGGTGTGAAATGAGCACCGCGACTCGGCAACGGCATCTGGCGGGGCAGATCCTCTACCACCTGGTTCTTATCGGGCTGCTTATCGTTTTCCTCGGCCCCTTCTTCTGGCTCGTGAGCACGTCCTTCAAGACCGACGCTGCCATGTTCCGGCTACCTCCACAGTGGTGGCCCAACCCGGTGACCTTCGAGCACTATCAGAATGTTTTCGTGCTGCTTCCCTTCTTTCGTTACATGCTCAATACGCTGATCATCGTCGTCGTATCGACGACGGGTACCCTCATCAGTTGCTCTATGGCGGCCTACGCCTTCAGCCGACTCCATTGGCCCGACCGCGCCATGTTCTTCGGCCTCGTGCTCGCCACGATGATGATTCCAGGGCAAGTCACATCGATTCCACTCTTCATCCTCTTCAGCGAAATTCACTGGATCGACACCTTTCTGCCCCTGACGGTGCCCTCCTTCTTTGGCAGCGCTTTCTTCATCTTTCTGCTGCGCCAGTTCTTCGCCACCTTGCCCGAAGAACTGCTCGAAGCGGCTCGACTCGATGGCGCCGGCGAGTGGCAGATCTTTCAACGGATCGTGCTTCCCCTGTCAAAACCAGCGCTGCTGACGGTAACGATCTTCTCTGTTCTGGGTGCGTGGAATGACTTTATGGGGCCGTTGATTTATCTGACAAGCGAGAGCAAGCGGACCCTGGCACTGGGGCTGGCGCATCTCAACAGTGTGCAGAGTACAGAGTGGGGAGTGCTCATGGCGGCAGCTCTCATCATGACGCTGCCGGCGATCCTGCTCTTTCTCGTGGCGCAGCGATTCTTTATCGAGGGCATCGCCCTCACAGGCACAAAGGGATAGGAGACAACACCCATCTGGCAACCTGACTCAGCGTATTCCCTCAGTCAGCAGCCAGTCGCCGTCGCACACCCCAGCTAACGCCCACCGCTTCGGCGGCAAAGCCGCAGAATAGAGCCGTCACACCCAGTGTCGCGCCATGCAGGTCGGTTGCCGACAACACCCACAGCGCCAGGGCAATTGCAACGAGCCGATAGGGCCCACTCATGGCCATGGCATCTGTCACCCGGTTCACCAGCCCCACACCGTGATAGTAGCCACGCAGGGTCACGACGAAGGGGAACAGGGAAAACACCATCAGCGGCGCTACGCAGAGAGCGGCGATCGGCGCTTCGACGCCGATCAGATCGAGGAGGATCACATCACGCAGGGGTGTCCAGAACAGGATGAATGCCAACAGGAGTGAAATGGCGAGGCAGGCAACGACGAAACGGCGGATGTAGTAGAGGCTGTTGGCTTCGTCGCGGAAGGCGGGCGCCAGGGAGCGGATCTCGTTGACCCAACCATAGTGCAGGTGTCCAAGGGCATAGACGATGGTCAGCACCGCCAGCGCCTGTGTGCCGTCCTCCCCTCGACTCACGACCATGTTGATCAAGGGCCGACTGAAGCCCTGGAAGATCATGATCACCGCCAGGGGCCACAGGAAACGTAGCATGGCAGCGACAGACCCCACCGCAATGTCGCCACCCGACTCCTGGCCTTCCTGCGCCGAGACCAACGTTGGACGCACATATCGCAGGTGTCCCCAGATCAAGACGAGATACTCCGTCACAGCGCCCAACAGCGTCACCGCCACAGGGAACAGAATCGGTGTCGCCTCGACGAAGGCCATGTCGATCAGCAGAAAGACGGAGAGGATTCGTACGCCGATTCCCGCCAGGCTGCTGGCGCTGATGATCTCGGTACGCCGCACGCGCGCCAGCAAACCGGAGTAGTATCGGGCCAGTCCGCTGATGAGCGGCAGAGGCACCAGCCACCAGAGGGCCGTCTGCGCTTGGTCGGCAAGTGTCGCATCGATCTCGTGGAGATCTTCCACCAGCCAACGTCCAGGACCATCTGCTGCCAGGCCCGCTGTCGCCAGCGACAGAACAGCGCCGGAGACGAAGATCACACGTATCCCCGTTCGCAACTGCGCCACACTGTCGATCATGGCCAAGCCGAGTTGACGCGACTGATACAGCGGTGCCGACAACACCGACATCAATCCGTAGGCCAACCCGAAGGCGGCCAGCGTCTGTGTCGCCTGCGGCACACGCGACATGCCACCATTGAGAAACTGCGCGCTCAACTCCTGCGCGAACATGGCCAACGCAAAGGGTGCCAGAAAACGAGCGAATTGGGCGTACAGAGTCAGCTCTCCTCCACGAACGCAGCGCCTGCACGCCGACACCAGTGGATCTGGTGCACCATGGCAATCGGTGAAGTCGGTTCGAGGCGCAAAGGGTTCTCGCTATCGCGGGTCCGGGGTCGAACAACTCAACCACCTGGGTCGGTCTCGTGCAAATCTTTGACTTGGCCGTCCTCATCGATAGACTCGCATATCGAAGCACACTCCCATTCCACTCGAGATCACTTTCTCCATGAGGTCACCGTGTCTATCCGTCCTGTCAAACGCATCGTCGAAGCTCAACCCCACATTGAGGGCGCCGGTGTGCGCTTACGCCGAGCCTTTGGCTTCGGCGATACAGAAGAGACCGATCCTTTTCTGCTCTTCGATGACTTTCGTGGCGACCAGCCAACGGACTACATGGCCGGTTTCCCCTGGCATCCGCATCGTGGCATCGAGACGATCACCTATGTATTGGCTGGCACCGTCAAACACGGCGACAGCCTCGGCAATCAGGGTGCCCTCGGCGCCGGTGACATCCAGTGGATGACAGCCGGTTCGGGCATCCTGCACCAGGAGATGCCCCAGGGGGATGACGCGGGCCGCATGCATGGCTTCCAGCTGTGGGCCAATCTACCCGCTGCGGAAAAGATGACGACGCCTCGGTACCAGGATGTGGCGGGCGCCGACATCCCGGAAGTCACTGATGACGACGGCACAACCGTGCGCATCATCTGCGGCGACTTCTGGGGACAGCGCGGACCCGTCGACGGAATCGCCGCCGACCCACGCTACCTCGATGTTACCGTACCACCGGGCAAGCGTAAGACACTACCTGTCGAGATGGATCGCCACGGTTTCGCCTACATCTTCGATGGCGCTGGCAGCTTCCGCGACGCCTCCGCTCCGCAGACTGTAGCGACAGAAATCATGGAAGAGGGTGTGCCCGATGCCACCAGTGTCGACATGACAGGTAATCGCAATCTCATCCTCTTCGACTCTGGAGATGAAATCACCGTACAAGCAGGCGACGAAGGGATTCGCTTCCTCCTGGTCTCCGGCAAGCCGATCGAAGAACCCGTTGCCTGGCGTGGGCCGATCGTGATGAATTCTCAGGATGAATTGCAAGCGGCCTTCCGCGAACTGCAAGAGGGCACCTTCATCAGGAAGAGATAGGATCGGAATCTCGTGAGCGCCTGAGCATCACGGGCTGGCTTTTGCGCCGCTGAGGTATGAACATTGGTGCAAAAGGAGAAGGACCTTGGAACGGATCCGACGAATTCTTGAGGACAAGAAGCCCGCCAGGTGGGTCTTCTACGGCGACAGCATCACCCACGGTGCGCTACACACCTTTGGTCAACGCGACTATGCGGAGCTATTCGCCGAACGTCTGCGCTTTGAACTGGCTCGCACGATGGACATCGTCATCACCTCTGCCATCAGTGGCGACAATACACGCGGCCTGCTGCAGAGCTTTGACTGGCGTGTGGGCCAGTTTGATCCCGAAGTAGTTCTGATCATGATTGGCATGAATGACTGCAGTGCGAATAACGAGATCACTGTAGCCGAGTTCAGCGACAATCTGACACAGCTGGTGCAGCGATTGGAGCAGATCAACGCGGTCCCCGTATTGCAGACAACCTGTCCCATTCTGCCGGGGCTGGCGCCCGATCGCGAACCTCACATCGACGCCTATATGGATGCAATCCGGCAGGCGGCCTCCGATCACTCCCTGCCCCTCGTCGATCACACGGCATTCTGGCAACAACACGTCGACAAGCGTTCGTACTGGATGAGTGATGCTTTCCACCCGAATGAATATGGGCATCGCGCCTTCGCAGACCTGCTGTATCGCGAATTCGGCCTACACGATCCCGACAGCCACGCATGCCGGCTGTATTACCCATGAGGCAATCCGTGGACTACGAAGATTTCACACCCGACAGTGCCCGCCGCAAACGTAATCAACTCGTCTCCGACGGTTTCACCATTGTACCCGGTGTCCTTGGCGATCCCTTGCTGTCTGAGCTGCAAAGCTGGTCTCAGGATGTTTTCGAGCGGGTCCCCGTCGACCCGCGCTATCGTTATCAGGGCAGCGACATCCATGTGTATACGCCGGATCGCTGGCAATTGATGGATCGCGAGGCTACACACCAGCACTTTTCCGATCCCATCGTGCAGAAACTCCTCGATCAACCTGAGCAGAAGCAGGCCTGCATCGATCTGGGTCTCGAAGATGTGAGATCTGCTGGGGGCGGCCTCATCCTGCTATCAAAGCCTGCCTTCGGACCACCGCTGTATTGGCACCAGGATTTCATGAACTGGAATCACCCGGAGGCGGCAGCGCCATGGCCGACGAAGATCTTCCTCTCCTACTACATGAGCGACACGACGCGGGAGAATGGTTGTCTGCGGGTTATTCCCGGGACACATCGAAGGCGCATCGACTTGCATGATGTGTTACCCAATGCGCACACACCTGAAATTCAGGCGATCGACGATCTCGATCACCCCATTTTTGCTGATCATCCTGACAGTATCGATGTGCCATTGAATTCGGGTGACCTGATCATCGCCGATGCCCGCCTACTGCATGCAGCATGGCCCAATCAGACCGACCAGCGGCGCACACTGGTCCTCGCCTGGCACGATGTCTTCTCTTTCCCCCAGCCACCGAGTTGGTGGGAGGGTGAGGTCCCTGACGTCATTCGGGATTTCGAGCCAGGGGGCAGCTTTGAGAGCACACGGACTCCCAGTCCCTACCTGCCACGCTGAAGGCCCTGCCTGAACCCGTTTGCGCCAGCCCCTGGCTGTTGCTGATCATTGGTAATTCTACAACCAACCCCGTGGGAGAACGGTCCCGTGTCGCGATTGCCGCAGAGGGCTTGAATTAGCAATGCCTGCCGACTACCTGGTCAGACGTTTCGCCGTCTTCCTCATCATCGTCTGGGCTGGGGCGACGATCAATTTCTTCATGCCCAGACTGGCGCCGGTCAATCCGATCCGTGAACGACTGCTGCAAGCCGTGTCCTTTGGTGGCGCTGGCAAGACGGACATGGAAGCCGTCGTCGCCACATACGAGGCGAAGTTCGGCCTCGATCAGCCCCTGTGGAAACAGTATCTGCGGTACATAGGAGACGTCGCGCGCCTCGACTTTGGCGTCTCCATCGCCAACTTCCCGTCGCGTGCCTCCGACATCATTCTGCGCGCTCTACCGTGGACTCTTGGCCTGCTGACGATGGCGACGCTGATCGCCTTTGCCATTGGCACCCTGCTCGGCGCTTTGCTCGCCTGGCCTAAGTCGCCTGCCGTTCTGCACTACCTGTCGGCACCTTTGCTGGCCTTGTCGGCGATCCCCTACTATCTACTCGGTCTCGTGCTCGTCTTCGCCCTCGGCTTCACCCTGCGCGTGTTCCCTCTCGGCGGCGGTTTTACTCTGGGGACGCTGCCAAACCCCAGTGTAGCCTTTGCCATCGACGTCATCTACCACTCCATCGTTCCCGCCTTGTCCATCGTTTTGTCCTCTGTCGGTTTCTGGGCCCTGTCGATGCGCGGCATGATGGTGACAGTCCAAGGGGAAGACTATGTGAACTACGCGGAGGCACGGGGACTCAAGAGTCGTGACGTCTTCCTCCGTTATGCTGTGCGCAACGCCCTGCTACCACAAACGACCTCTCTCGCCCTGGCGATGGGTTATGTCGTCTCCGGTGCCGTGCTCGTAGAAGTGGTCTTCGCTTACCCGGGTGTTGGTACCGTCCTGTTTCGCGCCATTCAGACCTTCGACTATTTCGTCATCTATGGCGTCGTCGTGATGGTCATCCTCGCCATTGCTTTGGCCACACTCATTCTCGATATCGTCTACCCACTGCTCGATCCACGCATCGCATACAAGCGCTGAGCCGCGGCCCGATGACACGACCATCCTTGGGCGCCCTGGCGCGCCAGCATCCGCAATTGACTGCGGGCCTCGTCGTCGTGTTTCTCGTCGTCGCCTTTGGCCCCGTCGGTTCTGTCTTCGTCGACACGGATCTATCGCGTGTTGGTTCCGCCGCGGCCAATACCTCTCCTTCTGCTGAGCATCCACTGGGCACCGACGCCGCCGGCCGCGATCTGCTCGCCGTCATGGTCGCAGGAACCCCGCTGACGCTGAGGATTGGTTTCATCGCCGGTGCCGTGGGACTTGGCATTGGCACATTGCTCGGATTCATCGCCGGATTCTTTGGTGGCTGGATCGATACCCTGATCCGTGGGGCGGCGGATGTACTGATGACGATACCAGGGCTGCTCTTTCTCGTGGTTCTTGCCACGTCTCTGCAGGCCACGGTGACAGTGAACATGATGGCCCTCGTCGTCGCCTCCCTCGCCTGGATGATTCCGACCCGCACGATTCGCTCACAGGTCCTGTCCATGCGTGAAGCGGGTTATGTGCAGGTCGCGCGGCTGTCGGGTCTTGGCGATCTGGAGATCATCGCGCGTGAGCTGTTACCCAACCTGTTGCCCTACCTGGCTGCGAGCTTCGTCAGTGCCGTGGGGGCCGCCGTACTCGCATCGATCGGCCTGGAAGCGCTTGGACTTGGACCACAGAACGAGCCGACCCTGGGCATGACGATCTATTGGGCGCTGTACTACACGTCACTTCTGCGTGGTGTCTGGTGGTGGTGGGCACCACCGATCATCATGATCGTACTGATCTTCGTGGGTCTCTTCCTGGTTTCCATGGGCCTCGACCGAATCGCCAATCCGCGCATGTGGAAGACACCATGAGTCACGCTGACGGACGCATTGCCTTGCGGGTCGAGGATCTGCGTGTGCACTTCCACACCGAGCGAGGTCCGGTGCGGGCTGTCGAAGGTGTTGGTTTTGAGCTCTATGCGGGAGAGCGTCTTGGGCTGGTTGGCGAATCAGGTTCGGGCAAGACGACGACGGCGATGGCCCTCATGCGTTTGATCCGCACCCCAGGGCGCATCGAATCAGGTCGGGTGCAGCTTGGGGATCTGGAGTTGCTGTCCCTGTCGGATGAGCAGATGCGGCAGGCACGATTTGCACGGATCTCGCTGATTCCTCAGGGCGTCATGAACTCCCTCAATCCCGTCATGCGTGTGGGTGCTCAGATCATAGACACGATCCAGGCACACCAGGAGGGATTGACGCGAGAGCAATTGCAGGAACGCGTGCACGAGCTGCTTGGATTTGTTGAACTCGATCCCAGCACGGCACAGATGTACCCCCATGAACTGAGTGGGGGCATGAAGCAACGCGTCGGCATGGCGATCTCCGTAGCCCTCAGGCCACAGGTCATCATCGCCGACGAGCCGACGAGTGCCCTCGACGTCGTCGTGCAGAAGCGCGTGATGGACACACTCTTTCGTGTGCAGAAAGACCTCGATGCGGCGGTGATTCTCGTCGGCCATGACATGGGGCTCATGGCCCAGTGTGTCGATCGTCTTGGAGTGATGTATGCGGGGCGACTTGTCGAAATCGGCCCTATCCAGCAATTGCTCGAGGAGCCACAACATCCCTATACACGATTGCTTGTATCCAGCCTTCCCTCTCTCGAGCGCAAGGGGGTTTTTCGCGGCATCCCAGGGATCACCCCGTCGCTACTGGATCCACCACCGGGTTGCCCCTTTCACCCGCGCTGTCCTGAAGCCATCGATGGCTGCTCCACGCAAGTTCCAGAGCTGCTGACCGTCGTCGCCGGTTCTGAGAAGGACGATACACGCCTGCAACAGCTGGCGGCCTGCCACTTGCACACGGGAGTGGATGCATGACGGCTCCTCTGCTTGAAGCTCGACAGGTGCGCCGCGAATTTGGTGGTGGTCTCTTCGAACGGCAGCGACTCGTCGCGGTGTCCGGTGCATCCTTGCTGTTGTCGCAAGACCGTCCCGTTGTCATCGCCATTGCGGGTGAAAGTGGGAGTGGCAAGACGACCCTTGCGCGTTTGCTCCTCGGGATGGTGCCGCCAACATCGGGCTCCATCCTCTATGAAGGGACTGATCTCAACGATCTCGATCGCCAACAGCGCCGGGTCTTCCGGCGTCAGGTACAGGCCGTTTTTCAGGATCCCTTTGGCGTCTTCAATCCCTTCTATCGAGTGGATCACACCCTCACCATGCCCGTCGCCAAGTTCTTCCCTGAACTGTCACGGGCCCAGCGTCTGGAACGGATCGAAGAGGGCTTGCGTGCCGTCGGGCTTCGCGCCGAGGAAACTCTTGGACGATATCCGCATGAACTCAGTGGCGGCCAGCGTCAGCGCATCATGGTGACCCGGGCTCTGCTACTCGACCCGAAGGTGATCGTTGCTGACGAACCGGTCTCCATGGTCGACGCATCGTTGCGTGCAACCATTCTGGAGAGTCTGTTTCGTATCCATCAGGAGCGGAAGATCAGCCTCGTCTACATCACCCACGACCTGACGACGGCCTATCAGCTGAGTCACACGATCCTGATCATGTATCGGGGTGACGTCGTGGAAGTGGGCGACGTTGACCAGGTGATCAAAGCACCTAAGCATCCGTATACGCAGTTGCTGGTCCGCTCGATCCCCCTCGCCGATACGAAACGGCGCTGGGGTGAAGAAACAGATCCTGGTGGAGATCAGGGCGAGGCAGAGACACCGGCTTCAACGCAGTCCGTGGAGAAGCCTGCAGATGGACGCACGGGTGCAGTGGGGTGTCCTTTTGCCGATCGCTGTCCCCAGGTGATGGCCCGGTGCCGCCAGAGTAATCCACCCCTTGTGCTGACGGATCCGGATCGAGCCGCCGCCTGCCATCTTTATGACGATGCGCCCCCCCTGTCCGAGCGACAGATCGGCGAGTTGTCCTATGGGGGGCTGCAGCATGCCTGAAGCCCGTATGCATCCAGACTCAGGGCCACAGATCCCGCATCCTGGACGCATCCCCATCCTGGGGTTCGTCCTGGCATTCACGCTATTGTTCGGCGCCTGCGGACCCACCGTTGAATTGCCCGAGGTCCATCGTGATCGCACCCTGATCATCATGAATGGTGGGCCGAACCAATACCCTCTTTTCAACAATCAGAATCCATACATTCCTGGCTCCGATCAGGGTTATCACCTCGGTACATTACCGGCGATGTTCGAGCCCCTCATCATGTTCAATGTGATCACGGGCGAACACGAGAATTGGCTCGCCGAGACGTGGGAGTACAATCAGGACCACACCGTCATCACCATGACCCTGCGCCAGGGCATCGAGTGGTCTGATGGTCATCCACTGACAACGAAGGACGTCGCCTTCACCTTCGAGTTGCTTAAGCAGAACGCGGGGTCGATGGTGCATCTGGCGGACTTGCCGGAATTCTTCGACTCCACACAAGTCATCGATGAACGCACATTCCGGTTGGTTCTCAATCAGCCCGGTCCTGCCTTCTGGGCCAGCACGCTGAGCAGTAGTCACGGCGTCCACATCCTGCCCGAACACATCTGGAAGGATGTCGACCCTCTCGAATTCACCAATCACGATATCGAGGCGGGGCTGCCATTGGGCACCGGCCCCTACCAGCTCGTGTATGCCTCGCCTTATCAGAAGATCTACGACCTGCGCAAGGACTGGTGGGCTGCCAGGACCGGCTTCCAACGTCTGCCTCGCGTCGAACGCATCATCTATGTGCCACAACAGGATGAAAGCCAGGCAGCACAATTGCTGCTTACAGACCAGTTGGACATGGGCTTCATCATGCAGGTTCTCACTCTCGAGAGTGTCCTTGAGCGCAACGACCAGATCATGACCTTCACCGAGCGTGAGCCGCCCTATGGCTATCTCGATTGGTGTCCCATCGACTTGTCACTCAATTGCTCAGCCGCTCCCTTCGACAACCCTCAAATTCGCCAGGCGATCAGCCTGGCTGTGGATCGCGACAAACTCGTCGGCCTCGCTGAGTCGGGTGCTGGCGTCGCTGCCCTGCATCCCTTCACGCCCTACGAATGGTTCACACCCTTCATCGACCCCTTGGACGAGATGATTGCAGCCAAGGGCTACGGCACGAGTGCCAGGCCCGACCAAGTCGTGCGGATTATGCAGGCCAATGGCTATACCAAAGACGACGATGACATGTGGATCGATGCCGCCGGCGAACGTGTCGAAATAAGTATGTATGTGCCGCAATGGCTCAAGCCCTACGCGCCACCGCTGACGCAGCAACTGCGTGATGCCGGATTCGACGCCGCCTTCGACACCTCACCCGGACTTGCCTCTCTCGCGCAGACAGGCGAACAGAAAGCCTATCTCGGTTGCAAGGGACCAAGTGGCGTGCGCGGCATGGATCCCTTTATGATGCTCTCTGTCTACACGTCGCAGTATTATCGGCCCACTGGGCAACCGGCCCCCCTGTGGTCGACGACCTCGCGCTGGCGCAACGAGGAATACGACAACATCGTGGCGAAAGTCGCGCCTCTGCAGGTGGGCGACCCCGAACTGCACCGATTGTTCCTCGAAGCCATGGAGATCTGGGTCGATGAGATGCCCGACATTTTCCTGGCGCAATTGATCATCCGTTATCCTCTGAACACGTCCCGCTGGACCGGATGGCCAACACAGGACGATCCGTATGGGTTCCCCCATTCCTGGCAGTGGGAATTGCTGAAAACCTTCATTCGCCTGGAACCAACGCGCGATGTGCCACGACCACCGACCATCTGAGGAAATTGATCAAGTCATGCCATCTCTAAATCCGACACAACTGGAACAATTCCATCGACAAGGATATCTCGTCGTCGAAGGATTGCTCGATGTGGAGACCGTCATCGCCCCTGTCATGCGCGAGTATGAGGGAGTCCTTGATCGCCTGGCGGCCGAGCTACATGCAGACGGCACGATTGCCTCCACCTACAGAGATCTACCATTCCAGGAACGCCTGACACGGGTATATCAGGAAAGTGACAAGGTCCATGCCCAGTATTTCGATTTCAGTCTGCCCCAGGGAAATGTCCAACCGGATACGCCGTTCTGGGCCGGGCCTGCTGTTTTTCAGACGCTGATCAACGAAGCCCTCCTCGATGCGGTTGAATCCATCGTCGGCCCTGAGATCTATTCCAATCCCGTCCAACATATACGCCTCAAACCACCCGAGCGCTTAACACCGGTAAATGCTGATACGGGTCTACCGCAGGTGGGGATCACGCCCTGGCATCAGGACAATGGTGTCGTCTTGCCGGAGGCGGATGACGGCGAGATCCTGACCGTCTGGTTTTCTCTCACAGATGCCCTCGCCGAGCACGGGTGCCTGCAGGTGTTTCCACGCAGCCACCAGCATGGCTTGCTGCATCACTGTCGACGACCGATCGGCCTCAGCGTCGCCGAACCACAGCTGCCCTCACAAGACCCCGTTGTTCTGCCCATGAAGGCAGGAGATGTGCTTTTCCTGACACAGCTGACGTGTCACAGTTCGCTGTCGAATGTGAGCGACACCGTGCGTTGCAGTTTCGACCTGCGCTACCAGCCCACGGGCAAACCGACGGGCCGTCCCGCTTTTCCCGGTTTCGTCGCCCGCAGTCGCCGGCAACCTGCCACCGAGCTCCGTGATCCTGCTCAATGGGAGCAGATGTGGCGTGATACAAGGGACCGAATGGCGCAGGAAGAGTACAAAGCCCCCTTCAATCGCTGGAGCGTAGACGACGCAGTCTGCGCTTAAGGCCCTACCTGAGTAAACGATTCATTCTGAGTTAGATCGCCTTCTAACTTGGCAAGTAAGCAATCGTTTACTTACATATAGCGTAATGACCACTGGACGGAAGAACCGCCGAGGAGAAATCGTCGACGCCACGATTCGAGTCGCCGCAAAGCAAGGCGTTTCCGGCGCGTCGATCCGTCAGATTGCCAGTGAAGCAGGGGTAACCGAGGGGGCGCTCTACCGTCACTTCGACAGCAAGGACGATCTGTGTCAGCAGGCATATCAGCAGATCGTCGCAGACATGGCCGAAGAGAAGGAGCAGTTGCTCCAACTGCGCGCGGCGTCACTGCAACAGCTGCTACGCAACTGGATCAGACTCTCTTTCGAGTACTACGACCGCTACCCCGAAGCTTTCACCTATGTCTTGCTGACACCATATGATTTCACGGAAAGTGACATCACGATGCGGCAGGGCCGAATGTTTTCGAAGTTGATCGCAGATGCAATTCAGGCGGGTGAGTTCCCGGATATGGACCCCGTCATCGCCATGAGCCATTTCAGTGGTCTCATGTTGAACATCCCTCGACTCATCAATGAGGGAACCCTGGCGCCACCGGCGCTGCAGTATGTCGACACAGTCTCAATGGCGGTACAAGGCGTGTTTGGCCTTGCGAACAACGGGTGACGTAGTAGCTCAACCGAAGCTCGGCCAGTGATACCCAGGCAGATGAGTTGCCTGAGATGAACTTTTGGGCGGGCGGCACCGAGAGCCAGTAGCTTGAGGAGGGCAGGGAGGTGTCTTTGACACCCCCTCCTTGGGCGAAAGGGCCGGCGCCGCCCGCTTTTTTTTGTGTGCAAATCTCCGAGAATCCCCCACAGTCTACGCCGCATGGGTGTCTTCGATCAAGGTCGCCGCTACCGCCTGGCGTGAAGGTTCTTGTACTCAAGCAGTTGACGTGCTTGTTAGATGACGCTTTTCTGCCTTAGCCGAGATTCCCACAAACCACCACCTGCCTCTTAGAAAGATCCTGCGACCATGGCCAAGCCCGTCATCATTACTTGTGCACTTACGGGGTCCATTCACACGCCGACCATGTCCGACTATCTGCCCATTTCGCCACAACAGATTGCAGATCAGGCCGTCGCCGCGGCCAATGCAGGTGCCGCCATTCTGCATCTCCACGCCCGGGATCCCGAATCCGGACGCCCCACGGCAGACATCGACGTATTCAGACAATTTCTACCGCGTATCAAGGAAGAGACCGACGCTATCATCAATATCACCACAGGCGGCGGCCACAACATGACGGTTGAGCAGCGCATGCAGCCGCCGCTGAATCTGCAGCCCGAGATGTGTTCGCTGAACATGGGCTCCATGAATTTCGCGCTGTATCCGCTGCTAGAGAAATACGACACGTGGAAGCACGACTGGGAGCCCGGATATCTCGAGGCCACACGCGACTTCATTTTCAAGAATACCTTCCTCGACATCGAGACCATTCTGGAGCAGATCGGCGAAGGTTGCTCGACTCGCTTTGAATACGAATGCTACGATGTGGGACATCTCTATAGCCTGGCGCATCTTCTCGACCGGAAATTGGTGAAGCCACCGTTGTTTGTGCAGACGATTTTCGGTGTCCTCGGAGGGATCGGCGCCGATGCGGAGAATCTCCAGTTCATGCGCCATACAGCGAACAAGCTCTTCGGCAATGACTACGAGTGGTCAGTCCTGGCCGCCGGCAGGCACCAGATGAGCCTCGGCATGATGTGCGCCAACATGGGTGGAAACGTGCGCGTCGGTCTCGAGGACAGCCTGTATATCTCCAAGGGAGAATTCGCCAAATCGAATGCCGAGCAGGTATCCAAGTTGAGGCACCTGCTGGACGAGATGTCCCTGGACATTGCGACACCTGCTGAAGTTCGTGAGCGACTGGCCCTGAAGGGCGCCGACAACGTGAAATTCTGATGAGTGAGTCACAGATGGTATCTCCCGAAGTCACCGCCGTCGTCGGCTGCGGCACGATCGGCTCCAGTTGGGCCGCGCTGTTTGCCTTGCATGGTCATCGAGTCATCATGTATGACATCACCGAAGAGGCGACGCTTGCTGGCCGCGACAAAGCCCTGGCCCTGATCGACAGTGTCGTGACCCATGATCTGTATTCAGCGGACGTTGCCCAAAGTGCCCGGCCACTACTCGAACCGGTAACCGAGATGGCGGCACTAGCAGAAGCCAGCTTCGTCCAGGAGTCGGTCCTGGAGACGTACGAGACCAAGGCCGAGATGCACCGCCAGATCGAACAACATGTCAGCGCCACGGCGACGATCGTAAGTAGCTCGTCGAGTCTGTTACCGAGTCGCATGCAGGACGAGTTGCAGCATGCGGGGAGATTCCTCCTTGCCCACCCCTTCAATCCCCCGCACCTGGTACCTCTGGTGGAGTTGGTGCCTGGCAAGGCGACTGAGACGCACGTCATGCAGGCGGCCCAGTCCTTCTATGAGGGCCTGGGGAAGATTCCTGTGGTCTTGAAGAAGGAAGCCCTGGGCTACATCGGCAATCGGCTCGCCGCCGCCCTGTGGCGCGAGGCGATCCATCTCGTGGACGAAGGCGTGGCAAGTGTGGAGGACGTCGACAAAGCGCTCTATGCGGGTCCCGGCCTGCGATTTGCCCTGATGGGCCAGCACCTGATTTACCATCTGGGCGGCGGTCGCGGTGGCTATCGGGAGTTCTTCGAGAAACTGGCGCCCACAGCAGCGGAACCGATTATCGCTGATCTCGCCAAGTGGGAGACTGTCCCGGACTCAGCGCGACAAGCTGTCATCGAAGGGATGGACGATTTCGTCGACGGCAAGAGCATACAAGACCTGGAGGCCGATCGGGACACGAAGCTGGCCCTGCTGTTGAAGGCCCTCTACCCGACTCAGCAAGAAGGCACACCATGACCACCCGCAACTCACCTGCACTCGCCCCCTCGGCATTCGATGACAAGGATCTGCCCTATCCGGATGTGAAACTGCGACCGGCGGGATTCGTTGACGATTTCACCATCGCTGAGGATGCCTTCATCGCAGCCAATGCCACCCTCATGGGAACAGTGACCGTCGGCGCTCGATCGTCCGTCTGGTACAACTGTGTCCTGCGCGGTGACATTGCCGAGATCGTCATCGGTGAAGACACCAATATTCAGGATGGCACGATCGTCCATTGCAGCAGAGACCTGGCCGCTGTTGTAGGAGATCGCGTCACGGTGGGTCACAACTGTCTTATCCACGCTTGTACTGTCGGCACGCGCGCCGTGATCGGCATGGCGGCATCGATCCTGGATGGCGCCACCGTCGGCGAAGGAGCCCTGGTCGCGGCGGGCTCCGTCGTGCGCGAGGGGACGCAGATTCCTCCTGGCTCGTTCTGGGCCGGTGTGCCCGCTGTGTCCAAAGGTGATGTGCCAGAGCAGTGGCGCCAACGCTTCGACGACAACTGGAAGGGATACGTCAACAATGCATGGGCGTATCTACGCAAACATGGCTGAGCCTGCCGCGTCAGACTGAGCAAGGAGTTCGTGCGATCATGACGACACCCGAAATCGTCTCACTCACCAGAATCTGGGACCACGCGCCCCACAATGCCTTCACCGACCTGACGCGATTCGGTGCAGGCTGGCTCTGCACATTCC
>Ga0233428_1002218_pt1 | contig 18908 bp, 10 predicted proteins | sample SI_118_April2016_4_FD_179890 | JGI IMG/M metagenome (GOLD analysis project Ga0233428, IMG submission 179890) | Seawater microbial communities from Saanich Inlet, British Columbia, Canada - SI_118_April2016_120_MG | ecosystem: Environmental > Aquatic > Marine > Inlet | place: Canada: British... | reverse complement strand
CTTCTGGGTTCATCTCGAACACGGAAGGCCCGATTGTATATTTTGGTCTTTAACGTCGATGGTAATTATAGGATTGGCAATTTGGGAGAGTAGAACGCTGCCAGATTAATCCTTTTAAAAGCCCTGACAAGTTATCGCAACTGTCAGGGCTTTTTGAGTTTTAGGATACAGCCATTTTAATCTGGCAGCAATGGCAAAGAGGTCACACCCATACCCATCTCAAACACGGAAGGCCCGATTGTATGTTTTGGTCTTTAGCGTCGATGGTGGCAATCAGACTGGCAATTTGGGAGAGTAGAACGCTGCCAGATTAATCCTTTTAAAAGCCCTGATGGTCACACCGATCATCAGGGCTTTTTGCGTTTGGTATAAATCTTTGTGACAGCCTGTTGATGCTCTTTTATTGATTTTCGGAAAGTCTGTTCTCTTTGATAGTATTTTGTCTGCCTTTAATTTTATTAAAAACAACACTGAAATTTGTCATCTCATAAATGCATATGCCATCAACTATCAGCGCACCATCTGCTGCAACTGAGTAACCATTGTCATCGTTGCCTTTGATTATATTTTTTATATGTGCGTGGATTTCGATTTTGTTATTTGATGGGATAATCTGTCCCCGGTATATCCATTCATGTGTTTGATCCGGTAACATGAGAGGCACGTATTCTTCAGGGTTAATATTAAATTTTTTTAAAAGAAAAAATCGGATCATTTGAAGGAAGGATTCTACTCCAAGTGAACCAGGGCAGACCGGGTCCTGATAAAAATGTGCATTGAAAAACCATTCTAAAGGGTCAACCATTTTTATTGCTTTAACATATCCTTTTTTATAAAGGCCGGCATTAAAATTTAAAAACTCAACTTTATCAATCATCCTCAATGCTTTTGAAGGCATCCCATTATTTTTATCACTATTTTTATCGTCCGGTGTCAGAGGTGCATCATCTTTAAATGTATAGCTTTTAGAAATCTTTTGATTTTTTTTTGATAAGGAATAATCGCCAAACTTGCTGTTTCTGATACCAAGCTGATTTGAAAGCGCCTTTTGTGTAAAAAAACCAAAATTGGTAGTTCCTTCATAAACGGTTTCATCAGCCTTCAATACCTGAATGTCAAAATCCTGGATAATCATTCCACCGGCTTTAGAAACATCTGACATCCGGCTTCTGATAGTAAGGGTACCACAATCTCTGAATATAGTCTGCATCAGCCTGGCTTGGCCACCAAGGTTTCTAAAATGGAGCCTTTCATTGCTTTCAAGAGCTGAACCTGCATATGCTGCCAGCCAGCCACAGGGCTGAAGTGCAATTTCAAGCAGGATGCCAAAAGGTATGGTATCGGTTCTGTTGGCATTAAAATACCATTCATCTTTTGGAATATCATATTGAGTTTCAATCCAGCCGCCAGGTCTCATTTCCCATTGAGGGTGATCTGCTTTAAGTACTCTATCCATAAAGAAGTAGGGGGGTTTTGGAAGCCGTGCTATCTGACGGTCTTTATCAAATATTTTGTATTTTTCACCGAAAGCTTCAGAAGGATTTGCCTGGGCAAAAGCAAGAATGGATTCCTTGGAAAAAAGAGGCTTGTTTTGAAATTTTTTCATTAAAGAGGGATCTATAATGGCTTCAAAGCCTGTGATGCTTGCAACAACAATATTTTTTTCATTTAAAAAGGTAAAATATCCTTTTATTTTGTTTCTTGTTTCTTCATTTACTATAAAGATAATTCGAAGGTTACCTTTAAGTGTTTTAAAGGATGAATACAGTCTTAAATTTGCAATAAAACTAGGCAGGCATCCTTGTCCACTTCTTTGATGTGACCATAGTATAGCTGCCTGGAATGCTGCATCCAGCATCATGGGCTCAATAGTCCATTTTGAATGAAAGGTTTTTTTAAACCATTGCAAAGGAGAGGGAGAAAGACGGGTAAGAACCTCAATGCCTTTTTCTGAGTATCCCTTGATGGCTTGTATTCCCTGAAGTTCTTTTCCGTGGAAAAGAATATCAGCATATGCCTGCTTTATGGAAATTGGAAAAGGTTTTAATTCCATGAAAGCAGCTTTAGACAGCACAGGCGGATTTGGCAGACGGTCTTTTAATATAATAGTACAGTTTGAATGGATAAAAGATGAGTTATTGGAAGCCCCAGAGGTAATATTACCCGGGATTTCAAAATCATTTTTTCCCGGTTTGCATTTTCCGGGCTTGCATTTTCCCAGGTTAATATTAATATCCAGTTCTTTTTCCCCTGGTTTTATGCCCTTTAAAAGGCGATAATTGTTCATCCCGGAAAACACAAGGCCTGGATTGTTTTTCTCTGCTGCATGGGCATGGCATTCCATTAATAAAGCAAAGGGAACAACAGGTTCTCCGGCAATCCTGTGATCTTTTAAAACAGGGGTCGATGAAAGCCCGAAAGACAATGTCATCGCCTTTGAAAGACCAGGTTCTTTTGGCTTTGCTTTTTTTAAAATTTGTGCACCAATGATCACTTCAGGGTTATTTTCCCCAATATTTCCCATTTCCTTTAATAATTGTTTGGCTCCAGCCTTTAAAGGGATAAGATCAATGCCTTTTTTTAAAAATTCTTTTTTTAATGAAGCATCCACCATTCCGCCTTCCCAGGGTCCCCAGTTGATGGACAGAAATTTACATTCTGAGTCTTTAAAGGTAAGCTTTTGGGCGGTTTTATTTAAAATCTCATTTGCCATTGAATAGTCACACTGTCCCTTGTTTCCAAGCCTGGCAGCAATTGAGGAAAATAAAACAAAATATTTTAGTTTATCATTTTTTGATGCTGCTATAAGGGCTTCAAGCCCTTTAACTTTAGTCTCCAATACGTGGCAAAACTGATTCATTTGTTTGTCAATGATCAATTTATCTTCAAGAACCCCTGCACCATGGATTATGCAGGTTACATGATTGAACTCGTTACGTACTTCATTAAAAACAGCATTAATTTCATTTTGATTTCTAATATCTGCTGAAAAATATTTTACCTTTGAACCATTTTTTGTCATCAATTGAATATTTTTTTTAACTTCCCGGTTGGACATGATTTTTTTATATATTTTTTGTATATCAGAAGGTTTTGGTGACCGGCCTTTAAATTCATGGGTCAGTATGGCCTTTTTCAGTATGCCGGGGTCTTTAATATTTTCGGCCCATTCCGGTTCGACAAATGGGGCTTTAGACCTTCCGATAAGAACAATAACCGGTGAATATTTTTCAGCCATTTCTATGGCACATGCTGCGGTCACGCCCTTGGCACCCCCGGTAATCACAACAACATCATCCGGAGTAAGGTTGAGTGGGGTTTCAATTAACTTCTGGTCCACCAGAGTTGGAATATTACAGCTGTCCCCATCCAGTCCCATTTCGACAGTGCCATGGGTCATCATTAAAGCGACCGCGGCTTCAGCATTCTCTATGCATTTTTCAAGGGAATCAGGCATGTCCAATGCCCTGCACAATATATTTTTCCATTCAAGGCCGGCTGTCTTTGCAAGCCCTGCAAGGCCGCCGTAATAAGGATCTGTGTGAAAGATTTTTTTTGAAAACCCAAACCTTCCGCCTAAAAAGGAAACAGTTGATAAAAAGGCACCTTTTTCTGTAGCAGATTCCATGAGATAACCTGCGTTCTTTTTTACCAGCAGAAATGCGGATTTTAAGAAATTTAAGGCAGTATCATGACCATGTTTGCCAAAAGCATCGGGTAAAATGACGAGGCCCGCAGCATCCTTTAATTCAGGTATGTCCCCTTTGCTGATATCAACCAGCTCAGTATCAATCCCAGATTTTATAAATTTGGTTTTAAGCAGGGCAGCTATTTTTGAGCTGTCTTTTGTAATATAGACTTTCTTTTTAACCGGCAGTTCTATTCTTGCGCCATTGTAGAACCTGATCTGATTGGTGGGATATTCCTTTAAAGAAACAATCTGCCTGGTCAGTTTTCTGTCCAGGCGGACAACAGAGTTTTTTTTTCCAGGTTCAGTTTTAACAGCAGCGATATTTTTTTTAGATTCAACATCTGGTTTAGGTTTGATACTGGAATCAGCATCACTCTTTGTCAGATAAATAATGATTTCTTCAATGGTTTTCAAGGTTCCTATATCGTCAGAAGAAATGGTTTCAACATGATCCAGCTCCTGTTCTAATCTTGAAAGAATTTCCACCCGCTTAATTGAATCAATCCCCAGATCTGACTCAAGGTTCATGGATGGTTCCAGCATTTCAACTGGAAATCCTGTTAATTCACTGATAGTATTGATAAGGACGCTTGAAACAAGTTGGTCCATACCACCTCCATCCTGCCCCGGGTTCCTTGTTTTTATGGCCGGGTCTTTATCCTCTGTGATTTTAACGGCAGAGGTTTTAAGGGTATTGGATTCCATAAAAGGGCTTTTTTTGTCTTGTATGGAAAGGCATATATCTTTCAGCGTTTTGACAGACCCCATATTGTCGCTGGTTAATCCCTGGCAGGAAGGGATCTTTCTTTCAAGCTCTGAAATAATTTCAACTTTTTTTATAGAATCAATGCCCAGATCAGACTCTATATCCATATATATTTCCAGCATTTCAACAGGAAAGCCTGTCAAACGGCTTATAATCTCAAATAAAATTGGTTCAATTACAGTATCAACTGCATGAGTTTCAGGCTCAGTATCTACTGCATGAGTTTCAATTACAGCATCAACTACATGAGTTTCAGGTTCAGGGGTAATAAATTTTTCAATAGTTTGTGTTCTTTTTATCCGGGCTTTTGGTTCATGCTTCTTTGCAGCACTGCGGTTTGAAACGGCCTGGAGGGTTTTGGCAGAATAGTTTTCCTGGCTATCAGACATGGTTTGAGGTTCTGGTCTGTCTTCTTCAGATGCAGTTGCAGGGGCTGAAGGGGCACTATCAAAAGAAGCGATTGATGAAGAAGCGATTGATGAAGAAGCGATTGATGAAGAAGCCGGGGATGAAGCAATGGATGGATTAAGGGCAAGATTGCGGGTCTGTTCCATCATGCTTGCCAGGGTTTTGCTTGCCTGGGACTGTGTTTCAAGAAATTTTTCATGGGCATGGGCTGTCTGGGTCTGAAGCATCTGCATGGCTTCAAGTCCCTGTTGAACCATTTTCATGGCTTGCAATGCATGGGAATTATGACTGCCGGCTGTATTGTTTTTTGGGTTTGCCTTGTCTGTAGTCTGAAAGTTCATATCAGATCCTTTTAAAACTGACCTGTTTTTATTAGGTGGTTTATTTTGTGATGAGTCTTGATTTGACTTTGGATTTGAGCTTGTGCCTGATTCCGGATTCGATTTTGGATTTGAGCTTGGGTTTGATTTTGGAATAGGGCACCTGTTTTTTGGTTTAGGGTTGGCCCCTGAAATCTGTATACTCATTTTTTTTTGCTTTGGTTTATTTGCCACATCTTCCCACTGGGTCAGGTCAACTGCAAATCCCTTTGAAGCGATCATGCATAGAACATGGGCAAGATCTTCTATTCCGGATTTTTTTCCCGATGACTGGTCTATTCCAATGGCTGTTACAGATGTGTCTTTTAATATTGATTTGACCAGGCCTGTTAAAATAGTTTTTGGGCCGACCTCAATAAAAGTAGAGACATTATTTTCAGCCATTGTTTCAATATTATCAATAAAATTGACCGGATTTGCCAGTTGATTGCCAAGCATTTTTTTGATGTCTGTCTCTTTTTTACCATATATTTTACCAGTGGTATTTGAAAGAACATCAACATTTGTGGGAGAAATAATTTTTGAAGACACAATTTTTTTAAAGGGGATTGCGGCATTGTTCACAAGTTTGCTGTGGAATGCTGCTGCAACGGGAAGTTTAATGGCCCGCAGCTTTTTTTGTTTACAGATTTTTTTTGCCCGGAGGATTTCCCTGGTGGACCCGGATAAAACTCCCTGGGTGTGACTGTTTTTATTGGCAAGGATGACATCAAGTTTTTCTTGTTTTATCAAGGTCTTAATATCTTCCAAAGGGGCTTTAACAGCAAGCATGCTGCCCGAATCCCCATCCCGGGAACCGGCTTTTGCCATATGCCTGCCCCGGGCTGAAGCAAGCTGGATAAAAGATTTTTCATCCATCCAGCCGGCTGAACAAAGAGCTGACAGCTCTCCAAAACTGTGGCCGCAGGTTATTTCCGGTTCAATACCAAATCTTTTTAATATCTTAATCATGGCAAGGGATACTGCCCCGATGGCTGGCTGGGCAATGTCGGTTTGACGAAGATTTTCTTGTGAGACATCTTTTGTCTGCAAATGCTGGGGTAAAGGGAAAATATAATCCTGCAAAGGCTTAAATTTTGATGATTTGTTTTGTCTTGAAAAGACATCGGCTGCCTGTTCCAATGCCTCTAATGCCTCTGGAAATATTGAAACAAGGTCTTTTCCCATACCAGTGTACTGACTTCCCTGGCCAGGGAAGAGGAACCCAAGTTTTCCTTTTTTTCTACCCTGGGAAAAATAGATATTACGGGGCGATTTTTCACCATCTATACAGTTTAGCGCCTGGCTGAGATTTTTTTGAATATCATCGTCTTTTTTATAAACCATCACCAGTCTGAAATTATGTGAACCTGAAAATGTCCGCCGCGATTCATATGCCTGGAATGTAGTTTCCTGGAATAGCTCCTGGGCATCTTTTGTTTCATTTAAAATCGTTTTTACTATTTTAATTTTATCTGAAAGCTCTTTTTTGATGTCTGCTGAAAATGCAACAATCTGTATGGCTCCATCCCAGGAAATATGTGTTTTTAAAGGTTTGTACTCTTCTAACACAACATGGAAATTACTGCCTCCAAAACCAAATGCGCTCACTCCTGATCTTCTCTGGGGGCAAGAAGGGGTTGATACCCATGGTTTGGATTCAGAATTTAAATAAAAGGAAGAATTGTTAATATCCAATTCCGGGTCAGGATCCAGGGCTTTTAAGGTCGGGGGAATGACCTTGTTGTACAGGGACAAAGCAGATTTTATAATCCCGGCAGCCCCTGCCGCAGCCTTGGTGTGACCGATCATTGATTTGACGGACCCAATGGCGATTTGATTTTTTGGTGAGGAAGCATCAAAACATTTTTTCAGGGCCAAAAATTCTACTTTATCGCCCACCCTTGTTCCTGTTCCATGGGCTTCAATAAGTCCAATTGTGGAGGGGGCTATATCGGCTTCCCTGTAAGCTTCTTTTAATGCCTTGAGTTGTCCTTTTGACTCAGGGGCATAAATGGCGGATGTTTTGCCGTCGCTTGAAGTACCAATACCTTTGATCAGTGCATAAATCCTGTCATTATCATTTTGCGCATCTTCTAGACGTTTTAATACAAGCATGCCGATTCCTTCTCCAAGGACAGTTCCATCGGCATCCTTTGAAAAGGGTTTAGCATCACTGGTATGGGACAGAACCCCGGTTTTTGAAAAGCACATGTGCATGAAAATATCATTCAGGGAATCCACTCCCCCGGTAATAGATATGTCACATTTACCAAAAACAAGTTCCATCACTGCTGTATGGATTGCTGCAAGAGAGCTTGCGCAGGCTGCGTCGGTTACAGTGTTTGTCCCGCAAAGGTTTAAGCGGTTGGCAATTCTGCCGGCAACAACATTGCCAAGAAGGCCGGGAAATGAGTTCTCCTGCCATTGGACATAATCCCCCTGGATTCTCTGAATTATTTCTTCTTTTTTTTGTCCACTGATTCCAGAGTCTTCCAGAGCCTTTTTCCAGATAGGATGTCCCAGCCTGGCCCCTAGTGGAATCACAAGCTCCTGGGTTCCGGTAACCCCTAAAATTACATTGACCTTTTTGTGTTCAAGGTCAGGATGGTTAAGTGGGTACCCGGCATCCTCCAGTGCCATCCTTGCGACTTCAAGCCCTAAAAGCTGTGAAGTATCTGTTGCCTCAATATTATTGGGTGGAATTCCGTAAAAAGAAGGGTCAAAATCAATAGGGGGAAGAAAGCCGCCTCTTTTGCAATAAGTATGATCAGCTTTAGAGGGATCTTTATCAAAATAGTCTTTTAACTTCCAGTGTGTATCAGAGGGTATGTCAGCAATAGCATCAATCCCATTTGACAAAAGATGCCAATATTCTTTTAAATTGCTGGATTTTGGGAATATACATCCCATTCCGACGATGGCAATACAGGGCCTTTCAGGGGAATTCTCCATGGGTTTCATGGAAAATATTATACAATTTTAATCTTTATAAATACTGCAACAGGCCTGCATTTGACAAAAGTTTTACATAAAAAAACATGGTAATTATTCAGCTCTTACGCTTGAAACCGCCCTGTCTGATGGATATTTGTTTGGATGCTAAACACTTAATCTCCTGCAAATATCCATCAGACAGGGCTTTTGGGATAATTTTTTTTAACGGGCTGAACAATTACAAAAAAAGTTTAAAGAAAAGTGCAAATCTCCTTTTGTTTCATGGGTTTAAATACACCTGTTCCCATGGGCAGGTTGATCCCCTGGGCTTTTAAAATAGATGCCCTTATACATATACAGGAACCAAACAACAGGTTTAAAGCTATTTCAGCGGTTTTCCGGTTTTCACAGGTTTCAAGAAAACTGCCTTTTACCCATTGGTTAAATGCGCCAATGGCAGGGCCGCACCATATCTGGTAATCCATTTTCCTTTTTAAATTGCCCTGGATGGCCCATTTGGAAGAAAGACCCAGATAAGATCTGAAAACAAGTGCCATTTTATGTTTTGAATCATTTTGGGCTCTTTCAATTTCTTTCATGTTTCCGGTCTTAAGAAAAAAATCCTTTGTCGATTTCCAGGCATCCTCAAATCCTGCCTGTAAAAATTTTTCCTGTATTTCTTTTTTTGATTTTTCGTCGATGTCATCAAAATTATCATGGGATCGGTAAAGCTTAAATAATTTTTCAGCTCTCAAAGGAAAAAGGGTTCCGCGTTTTAACACCTGCACCCTGGCGCCGATTTCAAACATGTCTGCGGCAGGGGCCATGGCAACATCTGCCTGTTCTGCCTGGCACAGTATTTTTTTAACATCATCACATATACCTGCTTCAACGCATGATTGATTGACTGAACCAGTCAGTATATAGGCTGCCCCCATTCCAAAGGCTGCTGCTGCTGATTCAGGAGTGGCAATACCTCCGGCAAGTCCTACACACAGGGGTTCTCTGTAATGATAGGTTGCCATGAATTCATTTTTTAATGCCATCATGGTGGGTAGCAAAGTCAGTGCAGGGCGATTATCTGTATGCCCGCCCGAGTCTGCTTCTGCCGTCAAATCCTGGGCCATGGGAATATATGCTGATAAATCTGCCTCCTCTTGTGTGATCAATCCCTTTTCCAAAAGGAGAGCTACCAGTTTTTCCGGGGGCGGCGAAAAAAACTGCCGGGCAATTTCAATCCTTGATACTTTTGCAATAATGTTATTGGGTGTGACAATCCAACCCCGGCTGTCTCTGTAAATTCCCTTAATTCGATAATATACAAGGGCAGGGGTTATGCGCATAAAAGCTGCTGCACTTATTCTTGTGATCCCATGCCTTAAATAAAGGTCAATAGTTGCCATTTCATGATCCGGATCACCCAGGGAGTGAATCAGATTAAATCCAAAGGGCATATCTTTAAGGCATGTTTTTAAGTCAATAATATTTTCTTCAATTTTTTTAATGGAAAGACCGCCTGCACCAAAAAAACCCATCATACCATTATGGGCCATGGTTTTTACCATGGCGGCAGAGGTTATTCCATTGGCCATGGCACCGGCAATATAGGGATATTTTAATTTGTGCCGTTTTTTAAAACTCTCATCACCAAGGCTTTCAAGCCGGACAGCAGGGACAAAGGCTAAGATCCGGCTTCCCGTGTTTTCCTTAAATCCAGTGGTAAAAAAATCAAAATTTTTGCTTATAAAATTAATTGTATTATCGGTCTGAATAGCAAAAATGGGTTTATTCACCTTCATGAGAAGATGATTTAAAGGGCTTTGGGTTTCATCAGGCATATAGGTTCCCTGTAAAATTGAGGTAAAAAGAGTTTTATTGCTGCTCTTTTAAGGCAGACATCTCTATTACCATAAAAGGACCTGCAGAATCAATACTGTGTTTTTGATACCTCAGGGCTAACGCATGTAAACAATATTGTAATTATTCAGCTCTTGCGCTTGAACCCGCCCTGTCTGATGGATATTTGTTTCGAGGCTATTCGCTTAAACTCCTGCAAATATCCATCAGACAGGGCTTTGGGGATAATTTTTTTAACGGGCTGAACAATTACACAATATTGTGCTCTGCTATCCGCTACAATGATTGTAATTGTCGGCACAGCAACTAGTTCAGGTCAGTTTGCCTTGGATGAGCCTTTTGGGACCTGTCAACATGTCCCATCCAGCGAAGGAAAGGTAAACTGACCTGAACTGGTATGGAGTGATCATAAAAAAGTTACATGCGATTGCCCTGTTTGATTCCTGCATGTGATAGTGACCGGTATATAGCCGACCCAAATCCACTATCAAATTTTCATTTGCTGGCTGAGCCATGGGGTTGTGCACTATCCCTGGCCATCAGCAAGGTGCCAGATGCAAGGCGACAAGGAGTGACGAGTGAGGCGTATAATTCATACTCCGCAGGGAGGAACGACCGCAGTCAACGCAGCAGATGGTACCTTGATGGTGGATCAGGGTCATTTACTTCCCTCGATACTGCATAGGATTCATGATACAGCGATTGATTTTATTACAATAATAAATTATTTATGAAAGAAGATACATAGCCTGGATAACATTGGCTTTTCCCCGGTTCTTCTTTTGTGAGGGATCTTTATTGTTTAAAAAAGAAAAAGGATACATAATGAATTTTACAAAATTTCCAAGACGAAAATACCTTCAGGGTCCAACTCCCATTGAATCTATGCCGGCATTGAGCAAAATTCTGGGTGATGATGTGGGCCTTTATGTTAAAAGAGATGATCTGCTTCCCGGCGCCGGTGGGGGGAATAAAACAAGAAAACTTGAGTTCTGCATTGCCGATGCAATAAAAAAAGGTGCCGACACAATAATTACCTGCGGGGCGGTTCAGTCAAATCATGCACGCCTTACAGCATCATGGTCTGCCAAAGAAGGAATGGATTGCCACCTGATTCTTGAAGAAAGGGTAAAAAAATCTTACAAACAAGAGGCAAGCGGCAATAATTTTCTCTTTGAACTTTTGGGTGTAAAAAGTATAGGGGTTGTAGAAGCCGGGTCTGACATGATGGCTGAAATGGAAAAAAAATTTGAAGCACTAAAGAAAGAAGGTAAAAATCCATATATTATCCCTGGTGGTGCTTCAAATGATATTGGTGCACTCGGGTATGCAGCCTGTGTCGAAGAGACCATGGCCCAGCTAAATGATTTGCGGTTAAAAATTGATTATATTGTTGTTCCTTCCGGATCTGGAGGAACCCATGCCGGAATTGTTGCCGGAATGATTGGTGTAAATGGAGGCATCCCTGTCTATGGTATTAATGTCTCAAGGGTGAAGGATGTCCAGGAAGAGCTTGTTCTTGACCTGGCCGGGAAAACAGCAGAAAAACTTGGAATTAAAAATGTTATTAAAAGGGATGAGGTTATATGTTTTGACCAGTATGTGGGACCGGGGTATTCACTTCCAACCGATTCCATGGTGGAAGCAGTTAAACTTTTTTCTCAAAACGAAGCCATTCTTCTTGATCCGGTTTATACGGGCAAGGCAGCTGCCGGTCTAATTGACCTGGTTAGAAAAAATGGGTTTAAAAAGGGATCAAATGTTTTGTTCCTTCACACTGGAGGATCTCCTGCTCTTTATGAATACTTGGAAACTTTTAGATAAAAATATAGAACTTGGGTATTTTGAGTCTCCACTGGGCTGTCATAAAGATATTCCCAGGGAAAGGTATAAGTTTTAGGGAATATAAAGAGTAGGGAATATAAAGAGTATGGTAAAAAAAGAAAAAGTTGTGGGAATAATCGGTGGTATGGGACCTGGGGCAACTATTGATCTTATGAAGCGCATTATTCGCCTGACACCTGCATTGGATGACATTGACCATATCCGGTGTATTGTTGATAATAATCCCAAGGTTCCGTCCAGGATAAAAGCCATTATTGAAGGTAATGGAGAAGATCCCGGGCCCTGCATGGCAGATATGGGCAAATGTCTTGAATCATTTGGAGCCGACTTTCTTGTCATTGCATGCAATACAGCTCATTATTATTATGATGTAATTCAAAATGCAGTAAACATCCCTGTCATTAATCTGATAGATATTGTATCCCTTCATGTAAAAATCAATTTTCCCGGCCAGGATAAAATCGGTATATTAGCATCTCCCGCTGTGGCCATGACACAACTTTACAGCAAAAGATTGAAAAAACTGGGTATCAAGGATATATGGCCTGATCCTGATTATCAGGATAGTTTGTTTGATGTAATCAAAGAAGTCAAAAAAGGGAATATGGGCACAGGTGTTTGTAATAAATATGAAAAAGTCTGTGAACATCTTTCAATAAAAGGAGTTAAAACTGCAATTGTCGCCTGCACAGAACTCAGTGAACTTTACAGCATACTTCCTATACAAACAATTGATGCAGCCCAGGTCCTGGCCATGGAGATAGTTGAGGTCGTTAAAAATTCAAAAAAACTTGAATACTGAATCAGCCTCGCGGGTGGTATTTTTTATGCATTTTAACCAGGTATTCCCTTGAAATATGGGTATAAATCTGCGTGGTCGATATGTCGGAATGGCCAAGCATGGTTTGAACCGACCTTAAATCAGCACCACCTTCAAGCAGGTGAGTTGCAAAGGAATGTCTTAAGGTGTGTGGTGTGATATTTTTTGATATGTTTGCGATGAGGGTGTATTTTTTTATGATTTTCCAGAAAGACTGACGGGTCATAGGTTTTCCCGCCCTTGCAACAAAGAGATAAGGGGTTGAAATTTTTTTCAAATGGGAAGGACGACCTTCTTTGATCCATTTTTGAGTAATGGTTCTAGCCTTTGAACCAAATGGGACGATGCGTTCTTTGGAACCTTTTCCCATGACCCTTACAAAATTTGCATCAAGGTTAATGTCATGAAGTTGCAAGGAGATAAGTTCAGATACCCTCAAACCTGCACCATACATAATTTCCATCATTGCTGAATTACGCATTCCTTTGGGTTTTCTTATATCAGGGGTTTCAAGAAGCATTGCAACTTCTTCAACGGTCATGATTTTCGGAAGGGCAAGGCCTGTTTTGGGGATATCGACATCTTTTACAGGACTTTTTGTCACTTTTTTTTCAGCCATTAAAAATTTATATAAGCCGCGAATGGTAATTATATGCCGGGCCCTTGATCTGGATGACAGGCCTTTTTTTGTAAGTTCTATCAACCAGGCCAGAATGACGGTGGTATCCACTTCATTTAAATCATGAATATTGTTTTTTTCAAGAAAGGTGATATATTTTGAAAGATCTGATGAATATGACACAAGACTGTTCTTTGACAGGCCTTTTTCAATAATAAGGTAGTCAATATAATTTTGGGTTAATTCATCCATATTTTTTCAGCACAGTTTAGAAAATATTTTTTAAATCCTATGATTGAGGCCTTAATCTCCTGTTTATGGTTTGATATTATTTTGCATTATGATATATTCACTCCATTATTTCAACTCACTCAGGATATTTCATCGGGTTTTAAAGGATCTTATTCTGAAAATTGGGTAAAATAGAGGATTGAATTTTCAGATAAATATGCTAAAGGTATGGGGTTATGAGTAATATAATTACAATTGCCGGTCAGAAGGGTGGAACTGGAAAAAGCGTTACAGCCGTAAATCTTGCCGCATCATTAGCCTTGTTTGGGAAAAAGACCCTGTTAATAGACTGTGATCCCCAGGCATGTTCGACACAATGGTGTGCTATCAGGGATGTGGATTATAAGGGTGATATTACCTTAGTTCTGTCTGGTCGGGCAAAGGTTTCTGATGCAATTGTAAAAACCAGGATCATGGACCTGGATATAATGCCTTCAGGATTTAACTTGTTTCAAGTTGCCTTGAAACTGGCAAAAAATTCTGGGAATGAAAAGATTCTTCGTTTTTTTTTAAAAGATGTTGAAGATGATTATGATTATATTATTATTGATTCACCGTCATCCTATAGTTTCTTAAGTGTTTCAGCAATGACGGCTGCTGACTGGCTGATGGTCTGTATGTCTGTACATCAAAATACTATTGAAGATTTTCATTGCCTGCTGCGAATGGTACAATATATTCGGACAACCCATAATGTTCCTTTAAAAATAGCCGGTTTTTTGTTCAACAGGAGTGAAACTAAAAAAGAAATTGAATCCTTTATTGAAAATCAGAATTTGTCTGATGTGAAAGAATTGGTTTACAATACAGTTATTCCCAATGATGCAGCTATTAAAAAAGCTATGGAATTAAAGATCCCTGTTGTTCTGCACGACATAAAAAGCCGGGCAGCTGAGGCATATTTAAGGGCTGCTGAGGAATTGCATTTTTTCTTTAAACAAAGAGGTGTTTTATGAAACTTATAAATTCAGAGAGCATTCAGGAAAGTGAAAAAGAGTTTATCGATATGATAAATGCAGCGCTGGACTGGAAAGCCATTGGAAAAATGCTCATGGAAAAACATAATTTTACACTTCAAGAGAAAATAAAATGTGAAAATGGCGACCTTGTGGTCTTTAATGATACGATTGCCTATAAATTTGATTTTGAAATCAAGGTTCCCTTATCTGTGATGGTTAACAGGCAGGGCGAATGTTTAGATATTTCTACCTTTGGAAGAAAGGATGAAGAACCGGGTGAAGACAATTTGTTTCAAGATGCGGATACAATAGATACAATAGATACAGTAGATACATTGGAATCATCTGACACATCTGACACATCGGATACATCGGATACATCGGACACATCGGACACATCGGAAACATTGGAAACATTGGAAACATTGGACACATCGGACACATCGGAAACATTGGAAACATTGGAAACATTGGAAACATTGGAAACATTGGAAACATTGGAAACATTGGAAACATTGGAAACATTGGAAACATTGGAAACATTGGAAACAGTAGACGCAGTGGACGCTTCCGATACTTCCGATACACCGGATACGGATCTGAATCCAGATTCTCCAATCAGTCCTGAGCAGGAGAAAAAGGTGGCCCAGATGGCTTCAAATATTGCAGATATGATCTTTGAAATAAACCAGGGAGATTAATATCAGGAAGAATTTTTAATGGATAAGTATATTTGTAATTATTCAGCTCTTAGGCTTGAACCCGCCCTGTCTGATGGATATTTGTTTCGATGCTAAACGCTTAACCTCATGCAAATATCCATCAGACAGGGCTTTGAGGAAAAAAAAGAAATACCAATGGATACATCTTTTATTGATAAAAGACTTGAAGGAATTTATTCAAAAGTCTTAAAAGGTTCCCGTCTTTCCAAAGAAGACGGGATTTATATTTATGAAACCCATGACCTGATCGGTATAGGTCAGATTGCCAACCATGTCAGAAAGTTGTTGCATGGCAATAAAGCCTTTTATATTTATAATCAGCATTTAAATTATACCAATGTATGCAAAAACAGGTGCAGGTTTTGCGCCTATGCCAGGGACCGCAAAGAAAAGGGCGCCTATACCTGGTCCATTGATGAAATTGAGAAAAGGCTTTTGGAACGCATTGATGAGCCCGTAAATGAGCTGCATATTGTTGGGGGATTAAATGAATCCTTAACATTTGACTATTTTATTGATCTGCTAAAGACCGTGAAAAAAGTGAGACCCCGTGCCACCATCAAAGCCTTTACCAGTGTTGAGATTGATTATCTTTCCAAACTTGCAGGTTTTTCCATTGAAAAGACGATTGAAATGCTCAAGCAGGCCGGGCTTGAAATGATGCCAGGTGGAGGAGCTGAAATATTAAATTCAAGAATCCATGAAGAATTATTTCCAAAAAAAATCAACCACAAACGCTGGCTTGAGATTATAAGGGCGGTTCACAAGGCCGGGATCACAACCAATGCAACCATGCTGTATGGCCATATTGAAACCATTGAAGAAAGAGTGGATCACCTTATTACTTTGAGAGAATTACAGGATGAAACACACGGGTTTTCAGCTTTTATTCCTCTGGCCTTTCATTCTGAAAATACACAACTTACCCAGATTCCGCCCACAACGGCCGTGGATGATCTCAAAAATGTGGCAGCTGCCCGCCTTATGCTGGATAATTTTGACCATATCAAAGCCTATTGGGTAATGATCGGGGAAAAACTGGCCCAGGTGGCCTTAAGCTTTGGGGCGGATGATCTTGATGGGACGATCATTGAAGAGAGGATTACCCATATGGCCGGTGCAAAATCTGCCCTTGGTCTTACAAAGGAGCAAATGGTGTACATGATCACAAAAGCCGGGTTTGAACCTGTTGAAAGAGATTCTTTTTATCATCCCATTAATGAGTTGAGCGATTAAAATGGATAATTTGCAAATAATCATTGAAAAGATATTGGCACGCGAGAGAATCGATATCAACGAAGGTCTTGCCCTGTTCAGACAGGCTGATCTTTTGACCCTGGCAAGCCTTGCAAACCGGAAAAGGTTTTATTATCACCCGGATAAAGTTATCACCTATGTGGTGGACCGAAATATCAATTATACAAATATCTGTGCATCGGGTTGCAGGTTTTGTGCATTTTTTGTAACAAAAGATATGGTAAATGGATATATTATTTCAAAACAGGATCTGTTTGATAAAATTGCTGAAACCATTGACCTTGGCGGAACCCAGATTCTTTTGCAGGGGGGCATGCACCCGGACCTTGAAATTGACTATTACACGGATCTATTAACCTGTATCAAAGACAATTTTGATATTCATATTCATGGTTTTTCTCCCCCTGAGATTGATTTTATCGCTAAAAAGTCTTCTTTGTCCATTGCTCAAACCCTGTCTATTTTAAAAGAGGCGGGACTTTCCTCTGTTCCGGGAGGGGGTGCGGAAATTTTGTGTGATGATATCAGGCAAAAGATATCCCCTGACAAGTGCTCTTCGGAAGAGTGGCTGGAAGTAATGCGGCAGGCCCATAAGCAGGGAATGCGGTCCAGTGCCACAATGATGTTCGGACATGTTGAAAAAGATCACCATATTTTTGAGCACATGGATAAACTCAGACGTCTCCAGGATGAAACCCATGGGTTTACCGCGTTTATCCCCTGGACCTTTCAACCGGACAATACAAAGATTTCTGTTAAAAAAAAGACCAGCGTGGAATACTTGAAAGTTCTGGCCATGAGCCGGTTGTTTTTTGATAATATTGATAACATCCAGGCATCCTGGGTGACCCAGGGAGATAAAATCGCCCAGACCGCACTTTTTTTTGGTGCAAACGATATGGGCAGCACCATGATTGAAGAAAATGTTGTGGCTTCCGCCGGTGTTGACTTTATGCTCCCCAAAGAGGAATTGATACGATTGATCACAAGGGCTGGCTTTGAACCTTGTCAAAGGGACTGCTATTATAACCTGCTATGATACTGAATTCCAAAAAGCTTATCCGTATTAAAGGCAGTAGAAAAAGAGAACTCCATCGCGCCGGCTGGATAATGAAGGATGCCCATACCCTTATTGAGAACGGATATCTTGAAATTGAAAATGGATTGATTCGCAGCGTCCACAAAGGCCGGCCAGAAGAAAAGAGCGTTGATCATGGTCCGGGCGTATTAATGCCCCCCCTTGTGAATGCACACCTGCACCTGGAGTTGTCTGCCTTAAAAAATAGTTTGCCCTTTGACAAAGGATTTAAACACTGGGTTAAACTGCTTCTTGAAAAACGAGATGCCATGGGCAAAGAAGAACTGATAAAGGCAGCTCAAAATTCTCTTCAGGATTTATTAGAATCAGGTACCCTTTATTTAGGTGATGTTTCAACTCTGGGAATAAGCCGGCAACTTATGGAAGACTCTGGTTTAAACGGTGTTTTTTTCCGCGAATTTTTAGGATCAGATATCCCGGGTGTCCTTACCCTGAAAAATGATTCCGTTTCTTTTTCAGTTGCAGGCCATGCCCCCCATACATCTTCTCCTCAACTGCTTATGGCATTAAAAAAGTGTGCTGCTTCAAAGACACTGCCCTTTTCCATCCATGTGGCGGAATCAGATGATGAATCAGAGTTTATCCGCGATAAAAAAGGGGAGTGGGCCAATTTTTTAACGGCCCGGGGGATTGATTTTTCATCCTGGGATATTGGCTCAAAAACTCCTGTTTCCTATATCAATGATCTGGGGCTGCTGGATTCCTCAACCCTTGCTGTTCACCTGTTAAATGTAAATGAAAAAGATATGGATTTACTTGCCTTATCAAATACAAAGGTGTGCCTGTGTCCCAGGAGTAATTGGAACCTGCATAAAAAACTGCCGGATATTGAAAAGATGATTCAAAAGGGTATACAACCGGCCCTTGGAACAGACAGCCTTGCAAGTTGCGCCTCTTTAAATATCTTTGATGAAATGGCCTTTGTGCAAAAAAGCTACCAGGGTCTTGATCCTGAAACCATAATTGCCATGGGAACAATAAACGGTGCCAGGGCCCTGGGTCTTGAAAATGTGACAGGAACCCTTTCAAAGGGGAAAAAAGCACAATTTTTATATCTACCCCTTAAAGGATTGAATAAACAAAACCTTTTACAAAGAATAATTTTAAATGAATGATAAAAAGATAAAAATCGGGAAAATCTCATATATCAATGATGCACCCGTCTACTTTGGCCTTGATCACGGACTTCTGCCCCCCTGGTTGAAAATGGTGTCGGATGTACCTTCTGTTTTAAACGGTCATATAAAAACAGGAGAAATCAAAATAAGCCCGGTTTCT